>Ga0105240_10004989_pt1 | contig 19936 bp, 15 predicted proteins | sample KBSC54metaG_FD_80426 | JGI IMG/M metagenome (GOLD analysis project Ga0105240, IMG submission 80426) | Corn rhizosphere microbial communities from Kellogg Biological Station, Michigan, USA - KBS C5-4 metaG | ecosystem: Host-associated > Plants > Roots > Rhizosphere > Soil | place: Michigan, USA... | reverse complement strand
GGCATACCGACTCATCGTTCAAGCGCGTGCCGGCGCTGACATCGATCCTTTCGGCGCGCGTCATCCCGGCGCGCGGCGGCGAGACCGAATACGTCTCGACCCGTCTTGCCTTCGAGCGGCTTGATGCGGGCTTGCGCAAGAGGCTCGAGAATTCCTTTGCCTGGCACGACTACGCGCATTCGCGCAGCCAGATCGCGGCAGACCTCGCAACCCCCGAGGAGCGCGCGGCGCTGCCGCCGCAATGCTGGCGCATGGTGTGGAAGAATCCCGTCAACGGCCGCGGCGCTGTTTATCTCGCCTCGCACGCCTATGCGATCGAAGGCATAGAGGCGGCTGCGGGCAAGAAGCTGATCGACGAACTGATGGAAGCCGCGACTGCGCCGGGCACGAGCTACCTGCACCAATGGCGCAGAGGCGACGTCGTCATGTGGGACAACCGCGCGACCATGCATCGCGGACGACCATGGCCGGCGCACGAGGCCCGCCTGATGGTACGCACGACGATCTCCGCGACCGAGGCGGACGGCGTTGCCACCATGCGCTTGCCATCATCGCAGGCCGCGGAATAGCGGCCGCCTCTTCCTCTCCCAAGAGTATTTCAACAAAAAAAGGGCTTGAGGCCGTCACTGCGAGCCAACGGGTCGACGCAAGGCGCCGCCCGATGACAGGCTCCGCGAAGCAATCCAGAGCATGGATACCACCGTTCTGGATTGCTTCGCCGCTTCGCTCCTCGCAATGACGGCAAATGCGGCCTAATTTCATCTGCCTCATTTCGATTAACACTTGTGTCGTCAAAGGAAAAACAAGGGAAACGCCATGACGAAGCTATCGAAGATAAGAAGCGTCGAACTGCTCGCTTGCGACGCCGGCTGGAGAAACTACCACTTCGTCAAAATCACCACCGAAGACGGCATCATCGGCTGGAGCGAATTTGACGAAGGTTTTGGGTCCCCCGGCGTCGGGGCTGCGATCCAGCGTCTCGCGGCGCGGGTGGTGGGACAAAATGCCTTTCAGCATGAGCGGATCTATGCGGAGCTCTTCGCGGCGACGCGCCCCGCGGCCGGCGGTATCGTCGCGCAGGCGCTTGGCGCGATTGAAAACGCCCTGCTTGACGCAAAAGCAAAACTGCTCGGTGTGCCCTGCTATGAATTGCTCGGCGGCAAAATTCGCGACCGCATTCGTGTCTATTGGTCGCATTGCGCCACCTGGCGCATCAATCATCCCGACTGGTACAAGCCGCCGATCACCGATCTCGACGGCGTAAAGGCGATTGGACGCGAAGTCCGGGAGAAGAAATTTACCGCGCTGAAGACCAACATCTTTACCTACGACGCGGGCAAGCCTACGGGCTGGCGGCCCGGTTTCGGCGTGCCGTTCGCGCCGGAGATCAACGTAGACCGCAAGGTACTCCGCGATCTGCGCACCCATCTCGAGGTGATCCGTGATGGCGCCGGGCCCGACGTCGACATCCTGCTCGACCTCAACTTCAACGCCAAGACCGAAGGTTATCTCAAGATCTTGCGCGCCATTGCCGACCTCGACATGTTCTGGGTCGAGATCGACAGCTTCAATCCGGAAGCGCTCGGCTATATCCGGCGTCAAAGTCCGCATCCGGTCTCGTCATGCGAGACGCTGTTGGGATTGCGCGAATTTATGCCTTATTTCCGCGAACAGGCTGTCGATGTCGCGATCATCGATACGCCGTGGAATGGCGTGTGGCAGTCGATCAAGGTCGCTGCTGCCGCGGAGGCGTACGAGGTCAATGTCGCGCCGCATAATTTTTACGGGCATCTTTGCACCATGATGAACGCCCACTTCAGCGCAGCGGTACCGAACTTGCGGATCATGGAGACCGATATCGACCGGCTGGCGTGGGATCACGAGCTCTTCACTCACGTGCCCGAGATTAAAGATGGCCATCTTGTCATGCCGGGTCGACCCGGCTGGGGCACCGAACCCAACGAAGACGCGCTTCGTGCGCATCCGCCAAAGGGCCATGGTGGACTTCTGAACTATGGTCGAAAAACCTAGTCATTCGCAGCCAAAACAGCGGCGGTGCGTTGGCCGTTGTCGCGGCAGCCTGTTACTGGACCAATGTATCCCGGGTAACGCTGTTCTGGACGGCGTTTATTTTAACGCGGCCGCTGGGCGCGACGGTTGGCGACTTGCTCGACAAGCCGATAGATCATGGTGGCCTGGCATTGAGCCGCCCGGTTGCCTCGGCCATCATCGCGGCTTTTATATTGGGCTGTCCCCTCGTTCTGCCGCAACGGCCCGGCTCGCATCCTGGTCAGCCCGAAATGGTGCGGGAATAGCGCGACTTTTTATAAAAATTATCGAAAAATTGACGGCTTCCCTCAAATATCGATGAGGAGCGTGCGGTTACGGTGTTCCCAGGTACAATTTCGGCGACCGCGGCATTTCTGCCGGGACCAATTGCCCCGCCCTTACCTTGATCCTGGTTCGGAGGCGTCTGATGTATGTCGTGGCCGCAGTGCTGGTTGTGCTGTCGGGTCTGTTCTATGCCGCCGACCATAACGAAATCGGTAGCCTGGGCGTTGAGATGTGCCGGTACGGCAGTACGTTTTGCGGTCATCCAGTCTACGTTTTGGCGGGCGCCATTCTCGCGGCGTTATGGGGCACGTTTGTCAGCATCCGATGAGGTCGTCGATCCGAACGATACTCAGTGTGGGAAAAACAAAGCCTGAAAACCAAGGCCTAGGGCGTGGCGGGGTCAGCCGGCTGCGCGGGCTTCGGCCCCGGCGCAATGGGCTCGAGTGCCGGCTTGGGCGCGGTCGGCGTCACCGTCGCGCCGGCCGCTCGCGCAGCTTCACCGGTGGTCTTGTAGTTGGCGACCTCGGCGGTTTGCATCTGAGGGCGACTCCACGGACCATGGTCGACAATCAGCATCGCCAGCACGCCGAAACCCGCAACTGCCACCGCGACCACGACGGGCCGTCCCGGCGTTCGCTTCGAATGACTTTTCCTCATTGACCTGCCTGACTTGACGATTCCTCTGATGGAATAAATCTCGGGAGGCGGCGAAGGTTCCGGGCGCTGGCGCTGTTCGCAAGCCCCTGCTTGCAGGAACAATCCTTTGCGCCGCTTGTTGCAACGTTCTTCAACCAAGGAGGAGCAACAATGGTTACGGAAGCAAGAGAAACAGGTTCCCTTATCGGCAGCGATAAGGTGGAAGGAACCGCCGTGTATGGCGCCAACGATACCAAGATCGGATCGATTGAGCGCGTCATGATCGACAAGATAAGCGGCAGAGTCTCATACGCCGTCTTGAGCTTCGGCGGCTTCCTCGGGATCGGCGACGACCATTATCCTCTGCCCTGGCAGTCGCTGAAATACGACACCAACCTTGGCGGCTATCGTACCGGGATCACCGAGAAACAACTCAAGGGAGCGCCGAAATACAGTAATGACAACGCCTGGAACTGGAGTGACCCCGCGAGGACCCGTTCTGTGAATGACTACTACGGCGTTGCCATATGAAAGCAAAAGGCCCGCACCGGCGGGCCTTTTCTTTTCAGCGAACGCGCCGGACCGCTTGCATACTCAACAACCCGTCATGCACGCAGGGTTTTTGACGTCGGGACGCGGATCGCCGACGAACATGCTCCGGTTCGGCATCTTGACTGCGCTAAGCGTCCTGGCGTCAAGCGTCGCATCAGCCGGAAGCAGGCCGTTCAAATTGAGGATGTAGGCAGAGACTGCATAGACGTCGTCGTTGCCAAGGGATTGCGGCGCGTTTTGCGGCATGGCGCGGCGAATGTAATCGAATAACGTCGGTGCGTACGGCCAATAGCTGCCGACGGTCCGCACCGGCTTTGGCATCGCCAGCGTGCCTTGCCCGCCGACCAGTCGATCGCCAACGCCGCCCTCGCCCTTGGCGCCGTGACAGGCCGCGCACTGCTGATCGAATACCTCATGCCCGCGACTGACGCTGCCGCTTCCGGCTGGAAGGTTGTTGCCATCGCGATCGATATCGATGCTCCAGCCCGCAATCTCCGCCGGTGTCGCCGATCGGCCGATGCCGTAAGGGTTTTGCGCCTGCGCGCGCGTCGCACACGCCAGCGCAAAAAGGACGAACGCTGCGATGCAAAGCTCACGCGTTGGCATTGGTCACCTCGCCGTCACCCGCGATGCGCCAGGGCCAGATCGCGTTGTTGTGGTAAAAATAATTGTCGCCGCGAACCGCCAGCAGTTCGGCCAGCGTCGGCTGGACGTAACCGGTTTCATCGATGGCGCGGCTTTGGATCACGGCGGTCTGACCGTCCCAGTGCCAGGGGAACCTGAAGCGGGTCAGTGCGCGCGTCAGCACCGGTTCCTGCAGCTGCGCCTCCTGCCAACTCTTGCCGTCATCGACCGAGACATCGACACGCCTGATCTTGCCGTGCCCGCTCCAGGCGATGCCGCTGATCTCATGAAATCCGGGCGCTCTCAGCCGCTGCCCGCCCGAGGGGCGCGTGATGATGGATTTTGCTTCCATGTAGAACGTGAACTCGCGCGCCGATCCATCCGGCATCAAATCGGTATATTTCGATGTTTCCTCACGCGAGTAGGTCGGCTCCGCGGCGACGTGCAGACGGCGCAGCCATTTCACGTTCATGTTGCCTTCGAAACCCGGCAGCAGCAGCCGCAGCGGATAGCCTTGCTGCGGGCGCAGCCGCTCGCCGTTCTGGCTGTACACCAGCATCGCATCGTCAAGACATTTTTCGATCGGAATGCTGCGCGTCATCGCCGCGGCATCCGCGCCTTCGGCGACGACCCATTTCGCACCCGGCTGCAATCCCGCCTCCTGCAAAACGAGTTTCAGGCTGACCCCGGTCCATTCGGCACAGCTCAAGAGACCAACAAGATCTGATGCCGTCTTGCCGTAAGGCTTCGTGTAGACGGGGTTGCCGGAGCATTCGAGGAAATGGATGCGCGATTGCGAAGGAAAGCGCCGGATATCATCCATGGTGAAGATCAGCGGCTTGTCGACGAGGCCATGGAGCATGAGCCGATGCTGCGCCGGATCGATCGTGGGTACCCCGCCATGGTGGCGTTCGTAGAACAGTCCGTTCGGCGTGATGATGCCATCGAGGTCCTGCAGCGGCGTTCGTCCGGACGCGGATAGGTACTGCGGCAGATTTTTCGGGATATTCTTGACAACACCCTTCTCGAACGGCGAAGGCGTTCCATAAGGCTGGCTTCCCATGGGATCGCCGGGCGCCTTCATCCACTCCGGAATATTGGGCGGCAGGTTGTCGGCATTGGCGGTGGCCGCCAAGGCGTCGCGACCGGCGACACCGCCCGCCAGAACGGCCCCACCCATCAATGCGCCACCTTCGCGGAGAAAACGCCGGCGCGATGTTACCGCAGGATCGTTGTCGACGTCGGTTGGCTCGGTCATCGTTCATCCTCCCTTCGAAGGCGGGGCGGCGGGCATAAAATATCGCAAGGAAGCTCCCCAGATATTTCAAATAGGGAGGGATCTTCAGCCAGCAATCATCCAAATAGCACTCGATCGCGACTAGTCCACTTTTCTCGACAGTGCCGCGGTTCCATCATCGATCACACTTTGAAGAGCTTGGCATAGCGCGCCTTGATCTCCTCGCCCTGCGCCAGCACCGTTGCGGGATCGGACTTGAGCAATTTCAGCGTTGCCAGCGGCGGGTGACCGGGCTTTTCCTTGATCTGCGCATGGAACGAGCGATGAGCGTAATTATCGACCAGCAACTGCTGGCCCTCTGCGCTGAAAAAGAAACTCTGGAACAACCGCGCCGCATTCGGATTGGGTGCGTTGCGGAACACGCCGCTAGGGACGATGATGAGCGGTGATCCTTCGGTCGCATAGACGGCCTCGACCGGCTTGCCCTGGTCCTTGAGCAGCAGCAGGTTGTAGTCGTTGCCGTCGGCCATGACCGCCCGCTCGCCGAGCAGCAGCTTTTTCGGCGGGTCCGCCGCCGACTGCACCTGCAACACCTTTTGCTGGGCAAGCCTCTCGAAATACGACCAGCCCAGCTCTCGTGCGAGCACGAACGTCGCGGTCATGATGGCGCCGCTGTAACCGGGATGCGCCTTGACGATCTTGCCTTGCCACTTCGGATCGAGCAGATCGGCGTAGCTTTTCGGCGCCTCCTCGGGCTTCACCAGATTGGTGTTATAGCCGATGACTTCGATCCAGCCGCACGAGGTCGCATACATTCCATCAGGATCGACCTGATCCGCCGGGAAATGCCGGGCGACATCGTCGGGAACGTACGGCGCGAGCCAGTCCTTTGCTTTCCAGTCAAGATAGTGCGCGGGGTCGGTACTGTTGGCGACGTCAACCGCGTTGATGCCGCTCGCCTGCTCCTGGGCGATGCGTTGGAATATCCGCTCGGCGCCCGAACGTTCGACGCGGACGGCTATTCCGGGATATTTGGCTTCGAATGCCTTGCCCAACCGTTCGGCGACATTGAGCTCCAGCGCGGAGTAGTAGGAGACCTTGCCCTCCTTGCGCGCGGCTTCGATCAATGCGGGGGTCACGCTGGTCGGCGGCGGCGCGGCCGCCCGGGTCGGTTCGGCGAACAGCACTCCGGCCGCAACCGAGGTCGAGGTTTTCAGCACCTCGCGCCTGGTCCATCTTCGATCTCGCATGGCGTTTCCCGTGAGTTGCGCGCCTTGGCGGCCGGCGCGATTGATGGTGGGCTGGAGCATAGCAGATTCCGGTCGTCCTTGTTTGAAGCAGGTTACTGAGTGAAATCAGACACCGCGCCATGTCCGGCCCTCCCAGAAAGTCCAGGCGAGAGCCACTGCGGATTAGGCGAAACCTCCAGAAAGAAATTGCCGAGCTATCGCAAGTTCCACCGGATAGTCGTCGCCGCTGAAAGCGCAGACAACGTCCCGGAGTTGCACGACACCTTGCTTCGGCGCACCCTTCGCGGCCCAGGCACGCGAAAGACCCATGGCTGCCCGCAACCAGAACACGCGTGCCTGCTGCTGCTTCGCCGTCGCAATGGCCAACTCAAATTCGTGCACAGCTTCGTCGAAATTCGAAGGATCGAGCCGCAGCAGGCATTCCGCCCGCAGCCGATGGATTTCCGGAAGAAAAAACCCGACACCCGGCTCCTTGATGGTCCGTAACATCATATCCAGCGGCTCAAGTGCTCGCGCGAACTGTCCAGCTTCGAGCCGAATGCTCGCAAGAAGGCCCGCGTAAAACGGCGGGAGTGGGCCCATGATCGAAACGCGTGGGAATTCCGTCTCCATCACTTGCAGGCCGCCGGCGAGATCGTCGCCGCATGCACTGAGCCATCCGGACATGAACGTGGCGATCGACCGCTGTGGCGGCAAATTGAATTTGTCCGCAACTTCCATCATCCGCTGCGCCAGTCGTGAGACGGCGCCGAGATCACCCATGATTTGATACGCCGTCATCGCGTTCATGCATGCGAACGTCAGGCTGGATGGATTCTTCAACGTTTCGCCGAGGGCGACGCCCCGAACAATGTTGTCTTTGGCCTCCCGCGGACTGCCGAATTGCGCAAGCCCCAATCCGAGCACGGTATAGGCGCAAACTCCGGGATCATGACCGCCAAACTCTGCGCCGAGCCGGCTGTGACGCTCGATATCGTAGTGTTTAATGCCTTCGCGGCCATCGGCCAGCAGCCTTGCGATGTCGCCGCGAAAAAACGCCGTCGACCAGCGGCAGTGTATCGCTTCCAGGAACAACGCCTCGTTTTGGGACCGGCGCCCGAGCGCCACCAGTTGTTCGGCGCGATCGCGTGCCGCGCCGGTTCTGCGGCTCATGTTGGCGCAGAACCACAGTCCCCAAAGTGACTTGAACAACCCGTGCCCATCATCCGATGCTTCAGCGATATCGTAAGCGCGCTGATACACCGGCTCGACCTCGGGACCCTGGACCCCCCTGAAGATCAGGATAGCGGGTCCATATTTGAGAAGGAGCGCAAGTTCACGCCGGTTGCGATCCTCTCCGGGCTGCAATTGGCGTACCTCCTTGAGCGCGGCATCGAAGTGGGCGACCGCTTCGGCATAGGCAAAGCGGGCGACGGCATGATCGCCGGCCCGCTCGTGATAAAGGCAAGCCTGGTCGAAGAGGTCGGCCCGGCTGAAATGATGGGCCATTACTTCCGGCTCCGCCTCGGCCTGTCCGGGAAATCGTTCCTCGAGAGTAAGCGCGATACGCCGGTGCAGCACCTGCCGGCGGCTTTTGAGAAGGCTTTCGTAGGCCGTGTCCTGCACAAGAGCATGCTTGAAACTATAGCTCGCATCAGGCGGCGTGCCGGCACGGAACAAGAGCTCGGCGTCCTCCAATTGTGCCAGTGCGGCCCGCAGCGAAGGTTCGTCGCGCCCGACGACCGCATTGAGCAGTGCGTAACTGAATTCACGTCCGATCGCGGCGCCGATCTGAGCGATTTCCTTCGCCGTCCCCAGACGGTCGAGCCGCGCCATCAGCGAATCCTGCAGTGTGGAGGGGATCGCCAGCGGCGGCAGTGGGCCGTCAAGGCGATAGCGCTCGCCATCCTCGATCAACAATCCGGATTCCAGCACATTTTTCGTCAGCTCTTCCACGAACAGGGGCACCCCATCGGTCTTGGCAACGATCTGCGCCAGAACCTCGGCCGGAAGTTTACGCCCGCCTGTCACGAGTTCGATCATCATCTCGGCCTGGCCATGATCCAACCGGGCGAGCGCCACCGTGGCGACATCGGGCAGGCCCTTCCAAGGCGCCTCGAATTCTGGCCGAAAAGTGATCAGCAACAAGACCGGCAAGCGTCTGACCCGCTCGATTGCGAGATTGAGCAGTTCGAGCGAGGTCGCATCGGCCCAATGCGCATCCTCGAACAGCATCAGCACCGGCTTCTGCTGTGCCAAACCTTCTAGCTGATCCAGCAGCGCTGCAAGGGTCTGCCGGCGCTGTTGCGCCGGCGACAAACCCAACAGCGGATAGCGGGTTCCTAACGGGATTGACAGCAGCGAGGCGATCAGAGGTGCGATCTCCTGCGTGCGTGCCGTTGCCAACCCCAGCACGGCTTCGAGCTTGACAAGCTTGCGTTCGGGGCTCTCGTCCGGCGCGATCTGCGCGGCGCGCACCAGTTGCTGCGCGAATGGATGAAGCGCACTGTCGCGGTGATAGGGCGAGCATTGGTAGCGCAGTCGCGTATGCGGTTCGTCCGCAACCTGCGCGGCGAGCCAGCTGGAAAAGCACGATTTGCCGATGCCCGCCTCGCCTGAAATTAGTGCGATTTGGCCTTCGCCTTGCCACGCCCGCCGCTGGCGCTCCCGCAGCAGCGCGCTCTCCGCCTCGCGCCCGACAAAGCCGGTGAGCCGCGCTGTCCGCGTGGCCTCGAATCGGCTCTCGTTCCACGACACGCCCTCAGCTATCCAGGCCTCGACCGGCTCGACCAAGCCTTTGACTGCGTGACGACCGAGATCGCGCAGGCGGAATCGATCGCCCAGCAACCGTCGGGTGGCGGCAGCGACGACAACACTGTCCGGTTCGGCCAGCGCCTGCAACCGCGCAGCGAGATTGGGCGTATCGCCGACCACCGCCTGCTCCTGCGCCGCGCCATGCCCCACGAGATCGCCGACCACCACGAGGCCCGTGGCAATTCCGATGCGCACCTTGAGCCTATCCCTGGCGCGCGTCTCCAAGGTCCCAACGACGCCAACGATCTCCAGTCCTGCTCTCACCGCCCGCTCGCCATCGTCTTCATGCGCATGTGGAAAGCCGAAATAGGCCAGAATGCCGTCGCCCATGAATTTGGCTACGAAGCCGTCATAGCGCGCGACGACGCCGGAGCAGGCATCCTGATAGGCGCGGATCACCTGTCGCATATCCTCGGGATCGAGCCGTGCCGACAATGCAGTCGAGCCCGCAAGGTCGCAAAACATGACCGTCAATTGACGGCGCTCAGCCGCATCTTCCGGCGAAGGGTGTGCAAGGCTTGCGGCTCCCGAACCCTTATTCGCATCGCCCAGAATTGCGATCGCCTTCAGGATTCGCTTTCGGGATCCGAGGGGCAGGCCGAGCTTTTCGAGATCGGCTTCCGTCAGTTCTGGCAGGACATCAGCCTCGATTTCACTCTCGCGAAACGTGCCTTCATACTGCCCGAGCCCGAGGCCGCGTAGCCAAGCCCCGACATCCATGAACGCTCTCCTTTTTTCTGGGCCGATGATGGTCCGGGAGACATTGCGTGTCCAGTGCACCGCCCTGGAATGCCGGATCGGATCAAAGCGGGAAATGTCGGTATTTCCGCATGGAGGCTGCTTTGTTCCGATCAGCAGCCGTCGCAACGGCTTCGCAACCAAGCCACGTTCCGGTTATTCTAGAAGCGCATGGGCTCCACTTCGAACCCTTATAAACGGAGAGACAAATGATGCAGAGCGATGTTCTGATCATTGGTGCAGGTCCGACGGGTCTGGTGCTGGCGCTTTGGCTGACAAAGCTCGGCGTCAAGGTGCGTATTGTCGACAAGACCGCCGAGCCTGGAACCACTTCGCGCGCTCTGGCGGTTCAAGCCCGCACGCTCGAACTCTACCGGCAGCTTGATCTTGCCGACGCGGTGGTCGCGAGGGGTCACAAGGTTCCCGCCGTCAATCTTTGGGTGAAAGGCGAATCGGCGGCGCGTCTTTCGTTTGAAAGCATTGGCTCCGGCCTGACGCCCTACGCTTTCCTGCAAATCTTTCCCCAGGACCAGCACGAGCGGCTGCTGGTTGAGCGGCTTGAAGCGCTTGATGTCACGGTCGAGCGGCGCACCGAACTGATAAGTTTCGCTCAGGAGGAAACTCGCGTCATGGCCCGCCTGCGCGGGCCCGACGGTCATGAGGTTGATTGCGAGGCGAATTACATCGCCGGCTGTGACGGTGCGCGCTCGATCGTGCGCGAGACGATCGGCACCGGTTTTCCCGGCGGCACCTATCGGCAAATTTTCTACGTCGCCGACGTCGAAGCAGCCGGCCCCGCGCTAAACGGCGAACTGCACGCCGATCTCGACGAGGCCGATTTCCTGGCCGTCTTCCCGCTGGCCGGACAGGGACGGGCGCGGCTGATCGGAACGGTACGCGATGAACGAGCCGACCGCGCCGATACGCTGACCTTTGAAGACGTCAGCGACCGGGCGATCAACCACCTCAAGGTCGGGATCAAGAAAGTCAACTGGTTTTCAACCTATTACGTGCATCATCGCGTGACGCAGCATTTTCGAAAAGGGCGAGCGTTTCTGCTTGGCGACGCGGCGCACATCCACAGCCCGGCCGGCGGACAGGGCATGAATACCGGGATTGGCGACGCCATCAATCTCGCCTGGAAACTTGCAGCCGTGCTGGCCGGGCGCGCCGGCGACAATCTGCTGGACAGTTATGAGGCCGAGAGGATCGGCTTCGCGCGGCGACTGGTCGCGACAACCGATCGCGCATTCAGCTTCGTGACGGCCGAAGGGCGGATCGCCGATGTCGTGCGCACCCGCGTCGCGCCGGTGCTGATCCCGATGGCCCTCGCGTTTGCGCCGGTCCGCGAGTTTATGTTCCGGACCGTCTCGCAGATCACGCTGAATTATCGCCAAGGCCCATTGAGCCGCGGCGCGGCGGGGCATGTCCATGGCGGCGATCGTCTGCCATGGGCGCCGGTTGATGGTGTGAACAATTTCCAGACGCTCACAACGATGGATTGGCAAGTCCATGTTTATGGCTCGGCCAGCGCCGAACTCGCGGCATGGTGCGCGACTCAAAATATGCCGCTTCACATATTCAACTGGCGATCCGAGTATGAGGTGGCGGGGCTCGCCCGCGATGCGCTTTACTTGCTCAGACCTGACACCTACGTGGCGCTTGCCGACGGCTCAGGCGCGCCAAACGCGCTCGACCGCTACTTCAGAGATCACCGCATCCAGCTTGCGCCGCCGTCACGAAGACGCTGAACGCTGGCTCGGAGAACATGATGTTATTTTCCTCGAAACCCTCTCGATATCGCTCCCAAAATTACTCCTCTCATGCTGGCGGTATCGGCAACATTGCTGGACGACGAGCCGAACAGCGTGACCACGAGTTGCTTATGCTGTGCGAATGTAGGTCGAAGGCGCAGTCCAACGGCGGCTTTTGAACAGCTTGAAACTTCCGCTTCGACCCAACCAAGCGCTTCAAGATAAAGCTGAACGGTCTGATCGGACAGGCGCGCCGGCAATGTTTGGGCGAAGGACATCTGCGCAGTGGAGGTCGAGAGCCCGGTAACATGACCAGAGATCACGTTATCGTCCAATGCGAGTTGGGCCGCTTGATCGACCGCGAACAGTGCCTCGCCGCGCGGCAACTCGAAGCAGACCAGGAACGCGATGAAAGCGATGAGCATCGCGATGCCGGCCCAGAGCAAATTGAAGAAATCGAGAGAGGAAATCTCGCTCGCCGCATAGGGCGAGACAAACGCCCAGACGATGCTGATGGCAGAGCTTAGCGAGATTAAACCGAAGACGGACGCGAGCTTCCAATGCACCCGGGCTGCCGAGCGGTCGCCGCCCTTGCCCGTGATCTTGAACGGCCGTCCGAACGGCTTGACGACAGCGCTGAGAAGCGTCGCAGTAATCGCAAAGGCCGTCACTGCATGGGTTGCTTCCATAAAAAGCGGAAGCGTGCGCGACCTCGAAATCCAGGCCATGTAGATCATCTGGCCGAGCAGAGTCGGCACTCCATATCGCAAGAATGAAAGATAATCCGTCTCGAAGGCCGGCATACCTGCAAACCAGTAGATTGGAGGAGCAACCAGCAGCAGCAGCATGAATGGCTTACAGAGCCAGTTCAGCACGCCATGCAGATAGTGCCACCTTTGAGTGAACGTAAATCCTGATCCAAGCAAGGGCCCATCACGAAGCAGAGCCACTTGAATCGTTCCCAGGCACCAGCGGGCCCTTTGCGTAATATATTCAGGGATTCCCTCAGCCGATAGTCCAATGCTGAGTCTCTCGTTCAGCCACCAGGTTTCGTAACCCTCCGCCAGCATTGTACACGTCAGATTTATATCTTCCGAGATCGTCTGGTTCGGAAATCCGCCGATCTCGGCCAAACGATCGCGGCGAACGACAAAGGACGTACCCACACAGAATGCGCATCCCCACGCATCCTTGGCAGGCTGAAATATATCGAAAAAGAAGCGTTGGTCGTCGACCCAGCTCTGCGCGGCCAGCAGATTGTGCTGGATCGGATCGGGGTTGTAATAGAACTGCGGCGTCTGAACTACGGCTACTTCCGGATTCGAAAGCAATCCGACCGTGCGCTTCAAGAAATCGCGGCGCGGAGAAAAATCCGCATCCAGCACCAGAATAAGCGGGGCGTTGGTCTCGCTTGCCGTGACCGCAAGACCGTTGTTCAGGTTTCCCGCCTTGGCGTCCCTGTTGTTATCCCGGGTGATATAGCGCGCGCCAACCGCCGCACAGTACTCGCGTAGCCATGCTCGCCTTGTGTCGTCCAGAACCCAGACGGTGGCATCTGGATAATCCAATGCCAGGGCGGTCAGAATCGACTTTTCCAGGATCTCGAGCGGCTCGTCATAGGTACAAATGAAGATATCCACCGGAGGGAAATCGCCTTCGCGTTCCATCCTGTTTTGCGCCGCATCAGCCTGCCCGGACCGGTCGATGTTGCGAAAAAGAATGACGATGGACATCATGGTGTAGACGATGGCGAGGGCTTCGAATGCAAAGAAGAAATGCTCCCATAGATTCTGCACGGAGAATGTGAATGCCGGAAGTGTGTCATGCCAACGCCATAGGGCATATATCATCAGCAACGAGCCGGCGGTCGATCCGAACAAGATCCGGTCACGGGCGAGCAAGGGATCAAGCAGCCGCCCCAGCACGAGCAATCCGATCAGCAGCCCTAGATCGATCGACAAGATCGATGAATTGTCCGCAGCGGCTTCGAACATCAGTCCAACTTTCCGCCGGTGAATGGATTCCACGCCGTTGCCGCCAACGTTGCCCATGCGGTCGCGCCCAGATGAGGACGTCTGAAGTAAAAGAAGTCCGCTTCTGTCTTGGTAGGGTCGATTGAAAGACCCGTTGAAACACGCCCCGCCCGGGTTGCGTTGAGAAAGCCGGACGGTGTCCGGTCGGCCTCCAGCGTCGCCAGCAACTGCGCGCTGCGGAGCGGATCGCCGGCGATCCGATATGCCAACGACGCCTGCGCGGTGCCTTCGACCCATAGGCCATCCCGGTCGCCGTTAAAATCGAAGCCGCCCTCGACAGCCATGTGCGTCGCCGCAAAATTGAGCGCTGACCGCCATTGGACTGAAGCATCCGGGATTGCCATCCATGGCCAGAGTTGCACGTCCAGCGCTAGCATTCCGCTATCGTTGAGGCTGCCGTCGGGTTTGGTTCCCAACAGGAAATGATCTGCATCGAAGGCTCGATCCAGAAACTGCCGCGCCTGGGATGCCGCATCGGCATATTTTTGCTGGCTTGTCAGACGGAATAGCCAGGTCGCTGCCGCATACACATCGACGTTGTGTTCGGTCGATATCCAGAGCAGCTTCACCTGCTGCGGATCGTAACCGTGGAAACCTCCGCGGAATCCGCGGCCGGACGAGACGTTCGTAATCACCCAATCGACCAGGTGCTCGGCGTCCGCCAGGAAGGACTCCTGTTTGGTTGCTTGATGCAGCGTTAGCAGCGCCAGGGCTGCCCAGGCCACGTTGCCTGTCGAGCTGCCATCCTGGGCCGGGTCTTCAGCCCAAATGTTTTGTTTGCCGTCCCACCACCCTGGCAACGCCGGAGCCCCCTCACCCACCGGCCCCGAACGATAGGCATTCCGAACGCGGCCATCTGTAAACGTTCGATCGTTGCGAACCGCGAGGCTCAAGGCATTGCCAATGGTGGTGGCGCTGGTCACGTCCCCGCATGCAACCAGCGCGATCACCGCGAGCGCGTTATCGTACACGAACGCCGTCGACGCCAGGCCCGCGGGCAATCCGCTCTCACCTTCTCCGTGCTCGTAACTGCGGACAAAACCCGCCTTGGAGCCGGCCGCCTGCGACCTGACGGCGTCGGCCAACGGGGCGCAATAACGCGCTGGCTGAGCGTCCGGACTACTGCTCGCCGCCATGGAACTGGTTATCGTCACAATGCAAAGGATGGTGACAACGGATCGCTTCATCGCGAGACGACAGCATCCGTATGGGGCATCCAATCCTGCAGATCGGACGATTGATGCACCGCTTGCGAAGCTGAGTGAAACGCAGCCACGAGCATGGCGAGCCCTGCGTCGCGTCTCCTTTCGTTGCCGTCATCCGGTTGGAGCGGGCCCTTCTTGGTACTCCACGACGTCACTAGCGTTTCGAAACGACGCCAGGTGACCGACATGGAAGGAACGATCCCGTCATCCTTGGTTACGGTTACCCACTGACCGACGTTACAGGATGCGGGCTGTTCGTGCTGAACTGCGGCTTCCGCGTGGACCGCGCCTGCAGTCCGGCTGTCAGGCGCAATGATCGCGTATAATTCCCGCCGCTCGGTCTGCGGGAACGGGACCGCGAAGCGGTCGTCGATCTTATCGCTCGTCTTAGGCAATACAGCCGTCACGATGCCCGACCCGAAAGAAGCGCCGTCAACGCGGACTCTTGTCCCCACCTTCATGCTCTGGCCCTGCCGATACGAAAAAATCGCCACGACAAAACGCTTGTCGCAATCGACCAGCGATGCCAGAGAGTCTCCTGCATTCACATGCCGGCCGGGCGCGGCACCGACGTTGAGGATGTTGCCCGCGGTGGTAACCCGCACATTGGCTTCGGCCAAAGTATCCAATCTCTTTCGCTCAGCGTCTATAAGACGGCGGAGGTCTTCCAACACCGCCGAAAGCTGCTTTTCCTCGATTTCCATTCTCTTTTCATCGAGGTCAATGTCCCGGCGCTTCTGAACGAGGCTGCCGACCGCGATAAGATCATCTCCCACATAAATGCCTTTTTCCAGGGCATCGAGCTGTGCGATTTTCTGATTGAGCTTCGCGTTTTCGGCATCCGCATTATGAAGCGCGGCTGAATACTGCTGCGTGGTTGGCTTGAGCATATACGTGCTCGCGGCGTCACGTGCGACCATGTCGGACTGCCGATCAACCAGTGCCTTCTTTTCTGCGCTTTGGGACTCCGATTGCGCCACTCGCGCACGCAATTCGACGATCTGCGACTGAAATTGTACTTTGAGCTGTTCCGCCTGGTTTGCGATCTCGGAATCGGTCATTTTCAGATATGCGCGGTCCGAGTCCTTTTTTCCCTGCGCGGCCGCCAATTTTTCACGAGCATCCGACGCCTTTTCCTCAAGCGAAATCAGAGTTGTCCGATCCAGCCGAACGTTTGAGATCTGCGCAAGGGTGTCACCGGCTTCCACTGCGTGACCCGGGCCCATCGTCAGAGATTCGATTTCTCCGTCAATGGGCGCGGTCAACAGTGCAACGGGGGCATTGACAACCGCCCTATCGGATTGGTCAGCGACGATCGGTGGAACGACAGCATTTACCAACAGAAGCGAAAGGATACTTGCCACCGCAAGCGAAGAAACCCGAAGGATCACGGGGTGGCGACCAGCTTTGGAAATTGCCGAGGTTTTTCTTGTGGAAGTGCGGTCGATTCTTGCAGGCATTGCTGACTCCAGGATGAGCGATGTCTTCCGAGAGCGCAGCCTCCAAATATAATTCTCGATGACAATTCCTTGAAAATTGCCTTGTTTTCAGCACTAACAGCAAGGACGTATTTCCGTTCCTTCGCAGCTTAACTTTCGATTGCGGAAAATCCGGCATCCATGCCGTGCATCTCCGTGGTGGAGGAGTTACGCACTCCATTGGCAACTTTGTGGCTGGACCGATCTATCACTGTCTATTGATTACGCGTGTGCCAAGGCACTTCAATCGTCAGGTTCGATCGCATTGGTCGGAGTTGGCCTGTCACTGATCTGCTGGCCAAATAGGCTACCAATGAGCTCTACGGCCGTGCGCGCGGTACGGCCCCGTTCATCAAGGAACGGGTTGAGTTCCACGATGTCGACAGATTGAACCAGCCCGGAATCATGCAGCATCTCCATCACCAGATGCGCCTCTCGATAGGTCGCGCCGCCGGGCACTGTGGTGCCGACGCCAGGCGCCACGCTGGGGTCGAGGAAATCAATGTCAAAACTTACGTGCAGTACGCCATGGCGGGCTTTCACCTTGTCTATGACCCGGCGGATCAGCACCCCCACCCCGAACTCATCGATCTGGCGCATGTCGGCAACGCTGACGCGACGATCGCGCAACAGATCTTTTTCCAGTTTGTCGATCGAGCGCGTGCCGAATAGCTCGAGTTGATCAGGCTCGATAGATGAGCGCGGCTCTCCACCCAGAAGGCCGTCCAGCCCGGGCTCGCCGCACAAGAATGCCGCCGACATCCCGTGCATGTTGCCGGACAGCGTCGTCGCGGGGGTGTTGTAGTCCGCATGCGCATCCAGCCAGACAACGAAAAGCTCACGGCCATTTTCGTGCCAGTGGCGACCAATCCCATTCACCGACCCCATCGACAAGGTGTGATCTCCGCCGAGAAAGATCGGGATCGCGCCGGATCGCGCCAGCTCATAAGCGCGCGTGCTGAGTGCGCGGGTCCAGCGCTGGATTTCTCTGTAGTGCTTGGCATTGTCAGGCGGAGCGTCAGCCAAGTCGGCCACACCATTAATAAGGAGATCGCCGTGGTCGTTCACTTCAAAGCCAAGTCCGTCGAGTAGGGTCAAAAGACCGGCCGTTCTCAGAGCGGCAGGGCCCATCAGGGTTCCGCGTTGTGACGCTCCGATATCGATCGGGGCGCCAAGTACCGCAATTCGTTTGGTTAAATCGGATTTCGAAGCACCGACCACAACAAACCCTCTGAGGTGATTACAATCATCTGCACGTGTTTATCTGTACGTGTTTCGCAAAAATCAGGAAAGAAGGCTTCAGTTAGCCGGCCAACTAATCCTTCTTGGCGTTCGCAGCTATTTTGGCAGGCCGGTGCAATGCAAGGAACCCCGGAGTTCAAACCAGGATCCAATAGCCGCCGCAGCCCGGGGAACAAAATCCTCACCTCCGCATTTTCTGTACGAGGCCGTCACCCGCCGTTCAAGACGGCGCCTGTCGCGGATAGCCAAAGGTCTCTGACCCGCTGTTCAAAAACTAGCGCTCGCGCGGATAGCCAAAGGCGGCGGCCTCATCGCGCTTCATCCCTCTGCGCATGGAGGGCCGCCGACCCAGGGTCATAGCTTCGCCAGGGTATAGCCTCGAAAGCATCAAATCGTGAAAATCGAAACACCTCAACCAATACCTCAACCCGGCATGGCCGAGCGCGCCATCGATACCGCAACCGATGTGTCTCGCACGATCACGGAACTCTCCGCAGCACTGCAGACCGCGGTCGACCGGCTAAGTCGCGCCATCGTGACCGCGCGGCAACCAGGCAAGCCGCTCTCGACCATCAGCGCCATTACCCGGGAAGCGCCGCTCGCGAGCTTGTTCGTCGCGTTTTTATTCGGCATAGCCGTAGCGCGCCGGCGTTAGATCGGCGCTGCCCCTCAAAACAACTTTGGACCGTGCCGATCCAACTGGGACGTCCAGGTCATCAGAGTCGCAGCGGCGATCATCAGCGCGATCCCGGCAATGCTGACGGCGATCTGCATGGCGATGGTGCCGGAAAACTCAACCAGGACCGCGTGGCCCATGAATGACAGCAAAACGCCGAAGCAATACATCGCCAGCGAGTTTTCGCCGCAGCGAATCATCGCCCTCATCCAGAGCTTCATCAGGCCGCGCCATTGTCGCGACGTCAGACGCACGACAACAATGGCCAGCGCGAGAAAATGCAACAGACGCAAGGGCGAAAGGTTGCTTTTGTCGATCGGGTAAATCAGCTTGGACAGCGAATCGGGCATAAACCCTTCGAGCGCCTTGAATTGCCAGCTCAATGCGACGGCGAGGCTGAACGCCAGATAAAGCATCGCCAGCAGCAGCGCGGCGCGCGACTGCACGATGGTCCGCAGCCGGTCCGCGCCCTCGTACACATACCAAGCGCCGAACACGAACAGCGCCTGCCATGCCAGCGGGTTGAAGAACCATCCGCCCTGCGGCCATGCCGGCAGGTTCCAGCCAAACGCCTGCACTAGCAGATAAAGCAGAAGCGATGCAGCCAGCGCGACCGCGGCGTTGCGCGTCAGGAGCCACAGCAGGCCCGGAAAGCCCAGATGCAGCAACACAAATGTGGGTAAGATGTCGGTGTTAACGGGCGTATATTGCATGAGGGCGGCGTGGATGATGGCCGCACCGGGATTTTGGAAAAAAATCGCCGTGTCGGTTTCATCGAGGTAGCGGCTGCCGCCGCCGACAGCCCAGATCACGGCGAGATAGGCAATCAGCAGAAGCAGGAACGCGACGTAAATTTCCCAGCCGCGTCGCTGCGCCCGCGTCACTGTCGTGGGCCAGCCTTGCCCTCGCAGCGCTCCGCCATAGGCAAGCATGCAGGTGTAGCCGGACACGAACACAAACACTTCGGTGGTGTCGCTGAAGCCGTAGTTGCGAAGCGTAAGCCAGGCAAGAACATTGTCGGGGATGTGATCGAGGAAGATAAAGCACAGCGCCAGCCCACGGAACGCATCTAACCGCAGGTCACGGCGATCTCCATCGATACGAAAGGCAGGGACTTTGACAGCCCCTGACGAATGATCGGTCACGACACAATGAGCCCCATCCGTCCATCATTTCCACGCGGGCGTTATGTTACAGATTCGGGGGAGATTGTCTGCATCGGCACCGAACCGGCCTCGGTACAGCCGGTGAAGCAGTCTTCTCGGCGGCACACCGCGATTCTGGGGATAGCGTTTGTCCCGGCCGCCGCCGAGGCAAAGGGATGTATCAAGGGCGCTGTCGTCGGCGGCGTCGCGGGCCATCTGGCAGGGCACGGCAAAGTCGG
>Ga0105240_10004988_pt1 | contig 19937 bp, 15 predicted proteins | sample KBSC54metaG_FD_80426 | JGI IMG/M metagenome (GOLD analysis project Ga0105240, IMG submission 80426) | Corn rhizosphere microbial communities from Kellogg Biological Station, Michigan, USA - KBS C5-4 metaG | ecosystem: Host-associated > Plants > Roots > Rhizosphere > Soil | place: Michigan, USA... | reverse complement strand
TAGTGGACATCGATCCGCGCACATTCACAATGGATCCGCTCGAGATCGAAGCCGCCATCACGCCCAAAACGAAGGCGATCATCCCGGTTCACCTCTATGGCCAGCCCGCGGACATGGATCCGATCCTCGCAATAGCGCAAGCACACAACCTCATCGTTATTGAAGATGCGTGCCAGGCACACGGTGCGCAGTACAAAGGACGGCGCGCAGGCAGCCTCGGTGATTTCGGCGCCTTCAGCTTCTATCCAGGTAAAAATCTGGGTGCTTACGGCGAAGGTGGCCTAGTCACGACGCAGGACGCGCAATTCAACCGCACCGTTCGCATGCTGCGCGACTGGGGCGCGGAACAGAAATATCAACATGTACTCAAAGGCTACAACTATCGCCTCGAAGGCATTCAGGGCGCCGTGCTGCGCGTGAAGCTCAAACATCTCGAACATTGGACCGAAGCGCGCCGTGCCGCGGCAGCACGGTACGACGCCGCGTTCGCAAGCACCGGAATAATTGCACCGAAGGTGTCAACATACGCTCGGCACGTATATCATGTTTATGCCATTCGTACCGGCGAGCGGGCCAAGTGGCAAGATGCGTTGCAGCAGCAGGGAATCCAGACCGGCATCCACTACCCTTTCCCGATACACCTGCTGCCAGCGTACGCGGATCTCGGCTATGGCGCAGGTCAGTTTCCGCATTCCGAGCAGGCGGCGCGCGAAGTCCTGTCACTGCCCATGTTTCCGGAGCTGACCGTTGATCAGACAAACACGGTAACACGTGCCATTCTGCGTCTCGGCTCGCGCAGCCGCAGGCAGATCGGAGTCATGTCAGGAGCGGCAGGATGACGCGTCAGGATCCGGCGCCACTCCTGATCTTTCCGTGTAACGGCAACGGCATCGAAGCTCTCGATTGCCTCGGCGAGAGTTGGCGTTGTGTCGGTTTCGTCGACGACACTCCACAGAAACAGTCGAGCGGAGCATACGGACACCGAGTTTTGTCGCGCGAGGCGTTCATTGACACGCCGGACGCCCAGGTGCTGGCGGTTCCCGGAAGCCCGAGCTCATACCGTGCCCGAAGGGACGTCGTTGCCGGCCTGCAACTGGCGCCTGAACGATTTGCCCGAGTGATTCATCCCGCTGCTCGCATCTCTCCACGGGCGACCATCGGCTACAACGTGCTGATCATGGCCGGCGTCGTGATCACCAGCAACGCCGTTATCGGCAATCACGTCTGCATCCTGCCAAATACAGTGGTACATCATGACTCTGTGATTGGGGACTGGACGCTGGTCGGCTCTAACGTCACCGTAGCTGGCGGCTGCAGTGTTGGCCAATGCTGCTACATCGGCAGCGGATCCAGCATCATTCACAATGTCCGCGTCGATGACGGTGCATTGATCGGGCTCGGCAGCAACGTTATTCGACACGTTGCCAAACACACATGTGTCGCGGGAAATCCGGCGGAGCCGCTGCAGAGCGCTGCCCCATCGCAACATTAACAAAAGTGAAAACAGCCGCCATGGATCTCAGTGGGTCGCGAATTCTGGTTACGGGGGGTTGCGGCCTGATCGGCTCGACAACCATCGACTTGCTGCTGCGTGACCATGCACCGGAATGCATCGTCATATTCGACAACCTGAACCGCGGGACCCTGAGCAACGTCGAGCAGGCGCTTCAGGACGAGCGAGTCACTCTGGTTCGTGGCGACATCCGCGACGTCCCGGCAACTCAGGACGTCACGCGGGGGATGGATTTTGTCATCCATATGGCGACTCTGCGGATTACGGCTTGCGCCGCGGAGCCGCGCGAAGCTCTCGGTGTCATGTGCGATGGCAGCTTCAATGTGCTCGAAGCCGCTCGGGCTGCCGGCGTGAAGAAAGTCGTCGCCGCCTCGTCAGCGTCCATCTACGGTCTCGCGGAGCGATTCCCGACCGATGAAAGCCATCATCCCTACAACAATCGCACATGGTATGGCGCCCGTAAGATAATGCTCGAAGGGCTGCTGCGATCCTTCAACGACATGTATGGCCTTCCATACGTGGCGCTGCGCTACTTCAATGTTTACGGACCGCGGATGGACATTCACGGAAAATACACGGAGGTGCTCATCCGGTGGATGGAGCGTATCAGCTCCGGCCAGCCGCCACTGATATTGGGTGACGGCAAGACTACGATGGACTTCGTCTACATAGACGATGTGGCGCTCTCCAATATTCTCGCGTTGAAATCCGATGTCACGGACGAGGTGTTCAACGTGGCTCGCGGTGAAGAGACCAGCCTCAACGAGCTCGCCGTCGCGTTGCTACGTGTCATGGGCTCGGACCTCAGACCTGACTACGGCCCCGAGCGCAAGGTGAATCCCGTGGGGCGGCGCCTGGCGAGCACCTCGAAAGCCGAGCGGCTCCTCGGGTTCCGAGCGCAGGTGGGACTCGAGGAAGGCCTGGGCCGCCTCGTGGACTGGTGGCGTGCCCAACGCAAAGACGCATGAATTTCAGTTGGTTTCACACCTGAACGGCGGCAGCTACAACAACCGATACGAGTCATGACACAGCCTGCAGCGACACTTTCCAGGGCGGTGGACATCGTAGTTCCATGCTACAACTATGCCCGGTTCCTGCGCCGCAGTGTCGAGAGCATCCTCTGCCAACAGGGCGTTGACGTACGCGTGCTGATCATTGACGATGCTTCGAGCGATGAGACCTCGTCGGTTGGACAGGCCCTCGCCGCCGACAGCCGGGTCAGTTTTCGGCGGCATGCGGAAAATCGGGGCCATATTGCAACTTACAACGAAGGACTTCTCGGCTGGGCAACGGCCCCATATACAATGTTGCTCTCGGCCGACGATTGGCTGACACCGGGCGCCCTGGCCCGCGCGGTTGACTTGCTGGGAACCTATCCCGAATGCGGATTCGTCTGCGGATTCGCGCTGATTGTTGCCGACCAACCCCGCGAGCTGCCGAGCCTGGACAGCCGCCGCTGCATCCTCTCCGGCGAGGACTACGTCAATCACGTGGTCAATCACGCCAACCCGGTACCGACGCCGACTGTCGTAGTGAGGACTGATTTGCAGCACGAGCTCGGCGGCTATCGCCCGGAGCTACCGCATTCCGCGGACATGGAATTGTGGCTGCGATTTGCGGCACATGGCCCGGTGGGCATCATTCGCGCTGTCCAGGCTTATTACAGCTGGCACGGACGCAACATGGGGCGCGACTACTACTACAGCGCAGTCGGCGACCTGCAAGAGCAGGAAGCGGCCACCCTCTCGGGTTTGAACGAATGGCCCGAGGAGCGGCGCGAGCCCTGGTTGCGACAGATGCGTCAACACCTGGGACAGCAGGCGTTCTGGCTGGCGCACCGGGCCTTTGAGGCTGGCGACGAGCGAGGCCTGTTTCGCTGTATTGAATTCGCCACGAGAAACGACCCTGCCATCGTCGCTTCGCGGCAGTGGCGCCGACTGCAGCTGAAGCGGCGTATAGGCCGTCCCGTATGGCGTTTTCTGCAGCCACTGGCCAGGACCCTTCGCGGTCTCCCCCCTGCACCCGACCCGCATGCCGAGCACTTCAGAATCGGCATGCTGACGGGGTGGGGACCGAGCGCAGAATCCTGTTGGTCGGCGTAGGAGGTCAGTCCACATGATTCCCATGATCAAACCAGTCATGGATGAGCGGGAGGCTGAAGCCGCTCGGCGCGTGATCCTCAGCGGTTGGATAACACAGGGGCCGGAAGTCGCGGCCTTCGAGTCGGAGTTTGCCGCTTATGTCGGCGCTGCACACGCGACCGCAGTCTCCAACTGCACGTCCGCGCTGCACCTGGCGCTCCTGGGTGTTGGTGTGCAGGGCGGCGATGAGGTCATCACAGTCAGCCATTCATTCATTGCCACCGCCAACGCGATCCGTTACTGCGGCGCCACACCGGTATTCGTGGACATCGAGCCGCAGGGCTACAACATGGATCCGGCACTGATCGAAGCGGCGATCACCCCGTGCACACGCGCGATCCTCTGCGTGCACCAGATGGGGCTGCCATGCAACCTGAGGCACATCGTTGAGATCGGCCGCCGCCACGGGCTTGCGGTTGTGGAGGATGCGGCCTGCGCCATCGGCAGCGAAATCCAGTGGATCGGACAGTGGGAGAAGATTGGCAGGCCGCACGGTGACATTGCCTGCTTCTCCTTCCACCCGCGCAAAGTCATGAGCACCGGCGATGGCGGCATGATAACTACCGGAAACAAGGAGTGGGACACGAAATTCAAGCTGCTGCGCCAGCATGGCATGAGCGTGCCGGACACCGTGCGTCACGGCTCTGCGTCGGTCATCTTCGAGTCCTACCCGCTCGCCGGCTACAACTATCGCATGACGGACATACAGGCGGCCGTCGGTCGCGAGCAACTCGGGCGCCTGCCGCAGATCATTGCGGGACGGCGCGCCATTGCCGAGAAGTACCGGCAATTGCTCGGCGATGTGCCGGGGCTGAGGCTGCCCGAAGAGCCGAACTGGGCACGCAGCAACTGGCAAAGCTATTGCGTCCGTCTCCCACACAGCTGTGATCAGCGACTCGCCATGCAGAAAATTCTGGATCGCGGCATAGCGACACGCCGAGGAATCATGTGCAGTCATCGCGAGGCGCCCTATCAGGCGGCCGAGCGCATCCGCGGTCTCCCGCGCTCGGAGAAGGCACAGGACCACAGCATCATATTACCGTTGTACATCCAAATGAGCCCGGACGATGTGGAGCATGTTTGTGAAGCGGTGCGTGACGCGTGCATTCAATGACTGCAGCACGTAGGTGCGTTACCACGATACGGCCCGCCCAGGGATGGCTCGATCTCGACTTGCGGGACGTCTGGCAGAACCATGAACTGTTATGGCAACTGGTAGTGCGCGAGTTGAAGCTCCGTTACAAGCAGGCCGCGCTGGGGGTTGCCTGGGCGATCCTGCAACCGCTGTTCACGGTGTTGGTATTCACAGTGATCTTCGGGATATTCGCCCGCTTCCCTTCGGGGGGGATGCCCTACTCGGTCTTCGCGCTTACGGGTGTGCTGCCCTGGACGTATTTTGCCGAGGCTATGCGGCGCAGCGCCACGGGGCTGGTTACCAACAGTGAGCTGGTGCGCAAGGTTTATTTTCCGCGACTCGTGATTCCGCTGGCCGGAGTCGGCTCGCCGCTCGCGGACTTCGGCTTCGGACTGCTGCTGTTGCTGCCCCTCATGGTCTGGCACGGCGTAATGCCCACATGGAGCCTGCTGACACTGCCTTTCTGGATGCTCGCGATGCTGGCGCTGGCGCTGGCGCTGGGCCTGTGGCTGGGGCCGCTGAATGTACGCTACCGTGACATCATGCACACCCTCCCCTTCATCACTCAGATCTGGATGTTTGCCACGCCCATCGCCTATCCGCTGAGCATGATTCCGTCCAAATGGCGCGCTCTTTACAGTTTGAATCCCATGGTCGGCATCATCGAGGGCTTCCGCTGGTCGCTGGTCGGCACGGCGCGTCCCGACCTGGGCGCCGTGGCCATCTCGCTCGCGGTCATCGCGGTCGCCCTGGTCGCTGGTCTCATCTATTTCAGAAGAATGGAACGCTCGTTTGCGGATGTCATATGAGTGTTAGTGCCGCTATTGAGGCCGACGGTCTGAGCAAGCGCTATGTTCTGGGCGCTGCCGGCGGCCGCTACGATTCCCTGCGCGAACGCCTGACCGGCGCTACGCGAAGACTTCTCGGATCCGCGTGCGAAGCCGAGACGAAACAGGCGTTTTGGGCCCTGCGGGAGGCGCGCTTCTCCATCAATCATGGCGAGAACGTCGGCATCATCGGCCTGAACGGCGCCGGCAAGAGTACGCTGCTCAAGATTCTTTCACGCATCACCGACCCCACCTCCGGCAGCGCTCGCATCGACGGACGCGTCGGCGCACTCCTCGAAGTGGGCACCGGTTTTCATTCAGAGCTCACCGGCAGAGAGAACGTCTACCTGTACGGGTCGATTCTCGGCATGCGCAAGGCGGAAATCAGTCGCAAGTTCGACGCAATCGTTGAATTCGCCGGCATCGCGCCCTTCATCGATACACCGGTCAAACGGTTTTCGAGCGGCATGTACGTGCGCCTCGCCTTTGCCGTCGCCGCGCATATGGATCCGGATATCCTGCTGCTGGATGAAGTGCTGGCGGTCGGCGATCTCGCCTTTCAGCGTAAGTGCCTCGATCATGCCCACCAGCTGCAGAAGCGCGACGCCACGATTCTCTTCGTCTCGCACAACATGTTCAGCATAAAGACGATGTGCCAGCGGGTTATCTACCTTCGCGGCGGGCGCATCGAGCACGACGGATCGGTCGAGGGCGGCATCGAGCTCTATGAGAAGGACTGCCGGATGTCGCCGCTGCACTGGACCGGAACAAAGCCGCAAGAATGGCCGATTTTCATCACCGGCAGCGAGTTGCTCGATGAGGGAGGTAGCCCGCGCAGGCTGTTCGACTTCGGTCAGAAAATGACATTGCGCCTCGCTTACGACACGCGCAATCCGGTCGACAGACCGAACTTCATTGTCTGCATATTGCGCTCGGACGGCGTGCCGGTCTGCAACTACAGTACGGAGGTCGACGGTCTGGACCTGGGTCGCGTGAGCGGCCCGGGGCTCATCGAGCTGGACCTGCCACCTATCAAACTCGTCGCCGAAATGTACTCCATCGACGTTTTGATCCGCGCACGGGGCTTCCAGGAGATTCTTTGCGGCCAGACCGCAGGCATTTTCCACGTCAGGCATCCGCTCTTCGATACTCACTTCGGCGTATTTCACGAGACTCCCAAGTGGCGCATCGAGCGTACGGCGCGCGCCAGGCTCGGCGATGACCGTAATTGATGCGCACCACCGTCTGAATTTTCCCATGACCGGCGCGCTCGCTTCCCGCTGGCCCGGTGCTTTTTTTTGCCGACCTGCCGTACTGGCAGCTGTGTTGTGCTCATTGTTCGGCTCTGCGAACGCCCGGCCGGCGGTGATAGTGACCGTGGATGTTGAATCGACCGAGAGTCTGCCTCTGCCCCAGCAGATAGACCCGGTTTGCGACGGCGGCGTGCGCTGCGGTCTATTGCAGATCGCGTACCTGCTCGAGCAGCGCAGGCTGGCGGGAACTTTCTTTCTCAACGTGTACGAATACAAGGCCTGGGGAGAGCCCACACTGCGCAATATTGCGCGGCAACTGCACAGCCGCGGTCACGACGTGGCCTTGCACACGCATCCGCAATGGGCCTACGACCCGCAGCGGCACTACATGTACGACTACACCTTGGACGAGCAAACCCGGATCGTGGCGGACGGCGTGCGCCTGCTCCGGGAGTGGACCGGTCTTCCGGTTGTAGCACACCGGGCCGGCGCCTATTCGGCCAACCAGGACTCGATTGTCGCCCTGGCTCGCAATGGCATCACCCTCGACGCGTCGCTGTTTCCCGGCGAGCGCCACTGCCGGCTGAATGAGCTCGGATTGCCGGTCAACTTTCCGGGACAGATCGGCGGGGTGACCGAGATCCCGGTGACGGTCTACGAACGGCACGAGCGCCCCGCGGGACTGGGCCACCTGCTGCCACCGCACGTGGTGCTGGGCAAAATCGATGTCAACGCAATGGACGACGAACACCAGGCGGTCGCTGCGTTGCGCGCAGTCAGCGCGGCGAATCTGCCATTCGTCGTCATCTTCCTACACAGTTTCTCGTTCGAAAACGCTCCTGGGCGCGTCGGCGGCGCGCCGCTGGCGAATGAGCGCGCGTTGCGGATCTTCCAGGCGCTGCTCGATGAGATGTCAGCTCAACAGGTGCCGGTCATCACTGCCCGTGATGTCGCAGATCAACACAACGTCAGCGCAGATGACGGCGCCTCGGGTAAACCGTCGGATCGAATGCCCGTACCCCGGGCAGAGATTGTTGTACCCACACTCAAGTACGCCGTGCGTGTCCTGCGTTCGTTCTCCACTGGAACACGAGTTGCCATCGGATGCACGGCGCTACTCTCAACTGTCGCAATGTTGTGGTGGTTGAGACGCACAGGACGCAAGGGGCATCGCTCCAGCGCACGCACCTGAGATTACTCCCAAGGAACACCGTGCGCACAGTTCTAACACCGCTGTTGCAGCTGCAACGATTCTTCATCCCGGTGCTCTTCATATTGCTCATCTGGGCCACCTGGAGACTGATCGTTCGCAAAGACCTGGCTGTGGGCCTTGCCTTGTACGCATGCCTGGTCGTCGTTGTCGACGGGTTCTACAACACGGGTATCTTCATCCCGGGTCTCGAGAAGGGAAGCATCCGCTATTCGGAAGTGTGCGCGCTATTTCTGCTGCTCGGCTGTCCTCGTCCGCCACGCAGCGCGCCGATTCCTGCGGGAGTGAAGTTCCTGCTCGGCGCGTACTTCTTCCTGATGCTGAGCGCCGCGCTGCGGGCCCAGCCGCTGGCGCAAGGCCTGTTCGATTTCCGGCGCATCATGATGCCGCAGATCCTGGCGCTCGTGCTGGCCACACGCGGGCTCGCAACGCTCGCGGAGTATCGGCGCTTTCTGCGGTGGTTCGGTGTTTTGATTGTGCTGCTGGGAGTGTTCTGCTTCTGGGACGTATTCTTCGATATCAACATCCTGCACAGTGATATGTTGTACAAGCCCGAGTACTATCACAACCGGAAGTTGGGGCGGTTTGGCAGCCTGCTGCTCAACCCGAATCTCATGGGCGCGTTCGTGGTCCTGCTGTTCCCGCCGGTACTGGCGTTGCTGCTGCTGCCGCAGAGTTGGCGGCTCAGAGCCTATCTGGGCGCGGTGTTCCTGGCACTGCTCTTCTGTCTGGTCCAGACACAATCGCGGGCGCCGCTCGCGGTTTTCGCAGGCGCTCTCGTTGTGTTTGTCGCAGGCCCGCTCGGCGGGTTGTCGCGCCGGCGCCGCTTGGCCGTAGTGCTGGCGGCAGCGGCCGTGCTCGTCATGTTGATGCCCGGATTTTTGCAACATGCCGTGCAACGCTTCGCTACCTTGGAGACGGAACAATCGGAGGATGAGGTCTCGCGCGCCGCGATGTGGCTCTATACCGAGAGGCTGATCGCGCAACATCCCCTGCTGGGTGTCGGTTTCGGCGAAGCGCAGTTTCTCGCCGCCATGGAACAGACCGATTTCCGGGAGCGCTATGGACGGCAGGCGCTCGACAATCCGCATAACTCCTATCTGCAGGTGGCGGTGTATGCCGGGATTCCGGCGCTCGCACTGTTTGTATGGGCCAACCTGGCGGTGCTGTTCAGATCGCTGCGGGCCGCCCGCAGCCCGGCCGGCGCAGGCGTGCCCACCACCGAGATATTCGGCTTGGCCGTCGGTCTCACCGGTTTCCTGGTGTGCGTGTATCCAGACATGCACCTGTTCACGGCGACGCTCGCGCCCGTCTACTGGTTGTTTTTCGGTTTGCTGTTATCTTTACTGCCGGCGCCCCCGGTTCCTTTCCGGCACAGCACCATGAAGCCCTCCCCGAGAGCGCGCAGCGGCGGCCACGTCACCCGGTCGTAAAGGCGGTTCGTGAGCCGATTCAGGCGGCGGCCGCACAGAAGGTGCAACGGATGCGGCAGGAAGTTGAATCCCCAATATTCGCAGCAGAGTGGCTTCAGATCGTGCTCCTCGAGTGCGCGCAGGAATTGCCCGGGCGAGTGCCGCCGGATGGTGAACTCCCGCTGCTTGAATTCACCCCGCCGCAGACCGCGCTTGAGCAGGCTCAGGAGCCTGACGGCGCGGCGCCGCTTACGCAGCGCGAGCAAAGGTTTCTCCAGCACGAGGTTATAGGCGTAGCGATTCGTCACCGCGAGCAGGACGAAGCCGTTCGGCGCCGTCACTCGCGACAGCTCGGCCAACATTCCAGTGTCGTCATGGAGGTATTCGATGACCCCCAGGCTCGCTGCGGCATCGAAGCTGCCTGCCGGGAAGGGCAGCCGCTCCACATCCGCCTGCAGGAACTCCCCGCGGAATCCGGCAACACACTGAGCTGCCTCCCTGCGGGCGAGCGCCAGCATCTGCGCGGAAATGTCGATCCCGACGTACTGGATGGGCTGGCGGCCCAGAACCTCCAGGAGAACGCCCGGCCCACATCCCGCATCCAGGAACCGGAATGAGACATCCAACAGAGGCGCCAGGTGCGTGCGGATCAGGCGTGCGGCACGCTCGCGCCGCAGCGCCATGAACGAATCCATCCCTTGGCTGTACTGGTGCCTGAGATAATCCGCAGAATCAGCGTCGAAGAAGCGCGCAACAGGATCCTTGGAGTTGTTCACTGCAGGGGCGTCCGCAGCGTTTCCCGACAGCCGGACAGCAATCTCCGATATAACTCGTCGTAGATTTTTACGTTGCGCTCCCAACTCCTGGAAGCCGCGACATACGTCCGGCCTGCCTCGCGCAGGGCGGGCCAATCACCGCTGCGACCGAGGAGCTCGAGGCCGGCCTGCGCCAGGGAGCCCGCGTCCCCTGCTTCAAACAACAGGCCGTTGCGGCCGGGAAACACCATTTCCCGATGACCGCCGACATTCGAGGCGATAACGAGCTTGCCCTGCGCCATGGCTTCCAGCGGTTTGAGCGGCGTTACCAGTTCGGTCACACGCGTGCAGATCCGCGGATACACGAGCACGTCAATGAGGCTGTAGTAACGCTCTACGTCGGCATGTGGCACGCGCCCTGGAAAAATCACCACGGGCTCGATTCCCAGGTCACGCGCCAATGTGCGGACTCGTGGCGCATCGGGACCATCACCCACCAACACAAAGCGTACCGCCGGCTCGCGAACCAACATCAGCGGCACGGCGCGCAGCAGCACATCGAGTCCTTCGAAAGGAAAGAATGAGCCTATGAATCCGAACGTCTTACCGGCTGTCAGACCGAGCGACGCCCCCCACTCCTCGTCGCGTGGGCGCACTGCACCGAAGCGCGCCAGATCGACACTGTTCGGCGCAACAGTAATCTTGTGAGAACCGACGCCGCGGTCGAGCATCTCGCGTTGCAACCCCTCGCAGATTGTCACGACGTGATCGGCTCGACGACAAACATGTGTCTCCAACGCCCTGGATAGCCGATAACGCAGCCCTCCCTCGCGGCAGGCGCCACTGTCTACTGCACCGTCTTCCCACAGCGCGCGCACTTCGTAGATTGAAGGAATGTGTCGCCGGCGTGCGACCGGCAACGCGGCCAATGCGTTGAGACATGGCGAGTGCACGTGCAGGAGCGCGGGCCGCTCGCTGCTCAGCAGCATTTCGAGACGGCGCCGCAAAGTGGCGATAACAGCCCATTGATTCACGGCCGGCAGCCGATTCCAGGGACGACCCGCCGGTTGCGTGCGATAAAACTCCAACCCGCTCACAATTTCCTGCTCGGATGGTGTCGGACCCTGCTTTGACGACGTCAGGTGAGCTGTCTGCCAGCCCATCCGGCGCGTGAAGCGTACGATCTCACCCGAGCGGTTTGCGTAACCGTCACCAATGGGAAATGAGTGGTCGAACACGTGCAATATCTTGCCCGTCAACCCTCCGCGGGGAGGGGTCTCTACGGCTTCGGTTGCGCTCGTGTGATTCATCTCACACATAACACGCAACTACGAACGAGTAATGAAAGTTTGGTTTGAGTCTCCATTCGGATACATCTTGTCATCCCTACCTGCAAGCCGACACACTAAGGTTTCATACAGTCTCGCCGGAGCGGTCAGTCAGAATGGTAAACTTCAGCATGGGTTATCGCGCAGGTCTGTTGCATGTAGGAATCGCCCGGAGACTCCGTTCGAGTCCTGCGCGTGCCCGGTCGGCCTGGCTGGCCATTCTCGTCCCGCTCGCCGTACCCGCCGTCGCCAGCGCCCAGGTGAATTGGCTCGACCCGTTGAATTACACCAATCCGCGGGTGGTCCCGGTCAGCGCACCGGCGGAATCCTCTGTTGCCAACAAGTATTGGATCGACCTGTCCTCCGGCTCGGGCACCAGTTGCACGCAAGCGAGCCCCTGCGGTTCGTTCTCTGCCGTCAGTGGCAAGCCCGGAACGACCGGCGGCCCTGCCTATATCTACGTGAAGGGCTCCGGCCCGATCGGCAGCCCGACGCTGTACGGCGCGGCCGGCAACGAAGTCGTGATCAAGCCCTGGGACGACAACACGTCGGCCACGATCACGGGGCGGAACAACTGGACGACCCGGCAGCAGTACGTGATCTGGGATGGCGGACAGAATCTGCGGATCAAGTTCCTCAACTCGGGCTCGAACCAGTACGACCCTTCGGTCTACTTCAACGCGACGGCCGGCCTGCATTCCAACATCACCTTCTACCGTACCCAGTGGCAGGTCACGAATGCCGGCGAATGGATCGCGCAATGGGGTATAGTCAACAACCTGAGCTTCATCAACAACGAGTTCTACGCAACCAACGCCGCGGATACGGGTAATCAACACCACGTGTACCTGAGCGGCGCCTCGAACTATGGCGCGTCCTCGGGCATCCGCTTCCTGAGCAACATTTTTCGCGATACGCCCGGTGAAGCCATCGAGGTTCGGCTGTACCAGACCCTGAATGGTCTGACGATCGATGGCAACGTGATGCACAACATCGGCAAGGGCACTTGCTCCTCCAGCTGGAAATGCCGCTCCGCGATCACCCTTGCCATCGGCAGCGGCAGCCCGACGCTCAACACGGTTCAGATCTCGAACAACCTGATCTAGGATACGGGTGAGGGCATCGCGCGGATGTGGGCGCGAAAGCCGGCCGTCTATAACAACACAGTGTACAACTGGGGCATGGGCTCGCCGGCCAACGGCGGCTGGGGTCAATGGGCTTTCTTCGGATATTCGAAGGACGCCGCCGGCACGATCGAGAACAACATCATCTACGCCGCCGGCTCGACTGCCAACGGCTACGCAAAGGTCGCCTTCGACGGCTCTCCTTTCACTACCGCGACCAATGTGTGCGGCACTGGAAGTTGCGGCGGTAGTGGCACCCAGGTATCGGCCGCCAGCTTGTCGACCGTTCTGGCCTCGACAGACCAGAACAACCCACAGTTCCTCGAACCCGCTGCCAGCTCCCCTGCCAATTCTGGGGGTACTCCCGTAGCAGTGTTGACGGTGGACTACCTGGGCAAACCGCGGCCGTCCGGCTCCGCCAGCATCGGTGCGATTGAATACGGCGCTGCCATTGCCGTACCCAATCCGCCGACAAACGTAGCCGTGCGCTGATTGTTTGATCTGCATCTCAGCGGTCGATCTGCAACTGCTGCCGCAACTCTTTGCGCAGCCGTTGCAGATCTGTCCGGCCCATGCTCTTCGAGCTCGAAAAGCAGGTCAGCAGATGTTGTTCGCCTGTCAAATCACAGCGCACGAGCAGCACGCGCGCGGGCTCTTTGACGCCATAGGCGGGCGAGAAGCACGCTCCTGATTCCTCGCCGGTGCGGATTTCCGGCTCGACCTCGACATCGTTCAGCAGCATCCAGACCCTCAGCCGCGCGCCATCGGGCGACAGCAGAGCGAAATCAGCCTCGCCGCTGCCGTCCGCCGCCAAACCGCAATCGGGGCGCAGGTGAAACACCCACTCCAGTAAATGAGGCTGCCCGGCCTGCAGGTGGTCCCAGATCAACCAGGTGTCGGGCTTTACAAAGCAGACGGCGCGGCGGTGCGTCACCGGATCGGGGAGTCGCTCATACCCATTATGACAGGCGTCGACGAAGTCCCAGGCAGGCGTGGTCAGCCAGCGACCGCACTGCGCCCGGGCCCGATGCTTCCATGACATGCGATCCTGCATGACCGATTGGTCGAGGCCGTCGACTACGACCGTGTTGTGCGCGCGCGTCGAGCGGAAGGCATCCCGGCAAGCGTAGTCGAGGTTGTAGGAATAGGTCCCGGAATCAATCAGGAACGAATAACCCTGCGCGTAGAGTTGAAAACTCAGCGCATCGGCGTGTCCATGTCCGCCGGGTCCGTGACCCAACGGTCCGCAGTCGAACACCAGCATCGGATCGCTGGCTCGCCATCCACCGCGCAGCACGTAGTACCCGGCCTCGGGATAAGCAATCGAGTTGTGCAGCGGCGCCGCGGCCGGTAGCGCCAGAAACTGTTCGATGCCCGGCTCCCCATGCAGCCACAGCAGTTCTTCGGCCGGCCCCGCGGCTGCCGCCTTGAAGTCGCCACGCGCGAAACGTACAGCGCCCAACGCCAGTAGCGAGCGATAGTCGCGAGGACAGTCGGCGCGACACCAGATGCCGCGGGCATCGTCGCCGTCGCCAAAAGCAGGCGCTGTGCCGTCCGGAAACAGCATATCCATTAGAAAAGCCGTCATGCGTTCCATGATTTTCAACGTGCCCGCTGGCAGCGATGCACCGTTGACCGTCAACATGGCGTCCACGAGATGGCATTGATCGAGGAAAAATCGATGGTACGCAATGCTTTGCTCGGCGTGAGCGCCGTCGGCCCTGACCTGGCACGTCATCTGCTCATTCAGATGCTGCAGCCCCCTGGTCAGCCAGCGCCGACTGTGCCGGCAATCAGTGAACAGTCCGCCGACCACCAGCACGGCCGCTTCGCCGGCCAGGTGTGTGTTGGCAAATCGGTCAATTGACAGGTTCTGCTCAACGAACAGCAGGTGTTGCGCCAGCGACTGCAACAGGCGCTCGCGGAACTGATCGTCGCAAACTTCCGCGAAGAAGGGATAAGCCAGCATCCAGGAGAGCGCGCGCGTGCCGCTTTCCAGGGCACTGATCCAATGGATGCCGCTGTGGCAGGGGTTATCGACGATCCATCGGTCGATCTGGCGCACGATCTCACGCGCGAAGATCGGGTTGTGCGTGAGCCAGGAGGCCTTGCCGAGGGTAAAGAAGTACTGATGTTTATTCAGCTCCCACGGCAGCTTGATATCGCCGAGGCGGCCGGGGCCCCGGTAAGGTATTTGCGGCGAGAAGGCCCGGCTCCAGTCGCGGCCCGAACGCGGATCACGGGACCAGGCAATCACGTCGCCGTGATCCATGGCGTGACCCAACAGGTGGAACCGATGATTGAGCAGACGGCCTGCCTCGTTCAATTCCGCGCGGACCGAATCGGGAAACAGCTCACGGTACCGGGCGATGAGGCTATCCCGGCGGGCAACGTCGATGGGATGCCGGAATTGTGAGCTTACCCGCACGGACCCCACCGGCAGCGTAGACAGACCGAGCTGATACCGAGCATGTGTGCTGAGCGTTCGCAAACGCCTGCGGATACGTTGGCTCGATGCGCTCAACATGCCAGGAACTTCCGGCGCCACAGCTCGAGATTCAGAAGCGCCCAGATCTCCAGCGAGATGGGAGCCCCCTTCAGAAATCGATCGACCGTGGTACGCACGTAAGCTGCGTCCAACAGTCCATTGCGCAGGGACTCGGGGTCGAGCAGAACATCAATCATTGGATTGCCGGGAGTGCGGAACCAATGGGCGATGGGGACCGGGAAACCCTGCTTGGGGCGATCGATGACAGCGCGTGGCAGCAACTCGCGGCCGACACTTTTCAACAGGCATTTGCCCCTGCGGCCGCGCACCTTGCAGTTATCCGGCAGCGCGAAGGCCAACTCCACCAGTTTGTGGTCGAGGTACGGGACGCGTGTCTCGATGGAAGCAGCCATGCTCATCTTGTCTTGTTTCATCAGCAACGCGATGAGATAGGTCTTCAACTGGAAATACAACAGTCGATCGAGAAAGCTGCCGGCACGGGAAGTGATACCGAGCTCCTCGTGCATCGCCAGGTCATCCGTGTCGTGCGCCGGTAGCGGGATGCGGCAGGCGCGGACGAGCCCCTCATGCCCTGCCAGGCGGAACATGCCGGCGATAAGATCGGCCTCGGTACGAGCGGCGCGCCTGGCAATTGCTGCCATGCGCCCGGTGAGCGGCAGTCGCGCAATGCACTGCCGTGCTCCCAACGGCAATAGATGCGCGGCGCGCGCCAGCCAGTAAGTACGAACGTTAGTGTCGTACCCTGCCAACAGCTCGTCAGCGCCCTCACCCGCCAGCATCACCGTGGCCACACGCTTGGATTCGCGGGACAGCAGATACAATGGAATGCTCGCCGGAAAGGTCAGTGGCTCATCGTGGTGCCAGATCAGTCGTTGCAGGAGTGAGAAAAAGTCTGGAGCCCCTTGCTTAAATTCGTGGTGTTGTGCGTGCGTATGGGTTGCGACCCGCCGCGCCCAGTGAAGCTCGCTTTCCTGGTCCGGCACGAAACCGATGGAGAACGTGCGAACACGGTCTGTATGCCGTGCCATGAGCGCCGTGACCAGGCTCGAATCGATCCCACCCGACAGAAACGCACCAATCGGCACATCGCTGATCATCCGCAGCTCGACTGCCTCTTCCAGCAGCGGGAGGAACTCATGCTCGGTGCGTCCTTCACAACGGGGGTCGGCCCGGTCGGGGACGTCCCAGTATCGGCGCACCTGAATCCTTTGACTGTTGGCGATCAGAACGTGGCCCGGAGGCAGTTGGCGGACGTCTTTGAACAGCGTGCCCTGACCATAGCTGTGGCGGTAAACCAGATACCGTCGGAGGCCAATCGGATCCGGCCCGGCGCTCCCGCCAGTGGCATGCAGGATTGCCTTTATCTCCGAAGCGAACAGCAGTGTGTCGCTCGTGGCGGCATAGTACAGCGGCTTCACGCCGAGGCGATCGCGTGCGAGAAGCAGACATTGTCTTTTGGCGTCCCACAGTGCAAACGCAAACATGCCACGGAAACGCTGCACGCATTCCGCGCCCACCTCCTCATACATATGAACGATGACTTCGGTGTCGCTGCGAGTCTTGAAGAAATGACCGCGTGCGAGCAATTCGTCGCGCAACTCCTTGAAGTTATAAATTTCTCCGTTGTAGACAACCGTGATGGAGCCATCCTCGTTGGCGAGCGGCTGATGGCCGCCGGAGAGATCGATAATGGACAGGCGCCGATGGCCCAGGCCGACTGACCCGCGTACGTACAAACCGGCATCATCGGGACCACGATGATACAGAACATCGCGCATCGCCGCGATTTCGTCCGCGCGTACGGGCCGGCCGTCGAAGTTGAATCGGCCGTTGATGCCGCACATGTCAGGTCGCCTGCGGCTGGCGGCTGTTGGTGCCGTCCAGCAGATCGAAGTAGAGCGATTGAAGGGCGTCCATACAGCGCTCGTAATCCGCCCGCTCGACGACCACGCTGCGAGCTGCAGCGCCGAGCCGCCGGCGCAGCTCGTGATCACCGCACAATTCCCCGAGTGCACGGGCCAGAGCGGCCGCGTCGCGCTTAGGCACAATCAGCCCGTTCTCGCGCGGTACGAACCATTCCCGGCAATAGGGCAAATCGCTAACCACCAGCGCACATGCGCAGGCCGACGCTTCGAGCACGGTGACCGGGAAGCCATCCGATGAAGGCACCGAGACCACTACGTCCGCGAGGTTATAGAAGAGGGGCATGATCGCGTTATCAACGCTGGGCACGAGCCGGTAGCTTGCCGATAAGCCGCGTGCTTCGGCGAGGGATCGTAGTCGCTCGCAGCCACCCTGTTGAACCGCGTCGTATAACTGCAAGCACACGGCGCGCGGAAACTGGCAGCGTAGCTCGGCAAACGCCTCTACCACCACATCCAGGTTATATAAGGCCTCGTCAACCTGGTAGCGCGGACTGAGGATTACAGGCCCAGCGTCACCGAGCCCCAACTCGGCACGCAATGCGGCCGCTTCCAACCCGGGGCGGTAGTGTTTGAGGTCCACGCCCCGCGGCAGGACGGTCACGCGATCGGCCTGAAGACGCAAATGGCGCGCCGCCCCTTGCATGTGCCGACCAGTTACGATCACGCGATCGGCCGACCGGCAGGCCCAGGATGTCAGGTAATGCTGTAGAGCCGGCCGGCCGCGGTACTGCTCCGGCAGAAAATCTCCACCATAGGCATGGATGACCAGCGGGTGCAGCCCCGTGGCCGCTGCGAGCCAACCCGGCCCCCAGGCATTGTGCGCATGGACCACGTCGGGTCGTAGCCGGCGAGCCAGGCTGCGCAGCTGAAAAAGGCGGTGCAGGGTACCCAACCGACCCGGCAGGGGCGACGCCGGCAAGCAGTGCCAGACCGCGCCCGCGAAGGTCGGCGAGATGGGCGGAACGGGCACCATGTGAATCTCGTGGCCGCGTGCTGACAACCCCTCGATGATCGCTCGTATCTTGAACGCCCTTCCGTTGCCAACGTGGAGCACACGCAGCGGGCGGTTCGGGGGGTGTTGGTCACGTTTCATGAGCTTTGCCGGACTGTTGGAGCGTGATCGCGCAACGGGATCAGTGCCAACTTGGCGAGCTGTTTCCACGCGGCGGCGTTCGCCGGGTCAAACCTCAGCGACCGCAGCAAGTATCTGCAAGCGTCCGCAAGGTTGTGTCGGTGCAGAGCGGCCGCGCCTGCGAATGACAAATGCGCCGACAACGACCGGCGCCATACGTCCCGATTCTGCATGCGGTATTCGCCGTGGCTATCCCAGAATGATTGAATGACATCGAGCGCCGCGAGGCTGGTCAACAGCTTGTCGTTGGACAAGCTGCCGGGACGGCGCCGATAACACACCAATGGACGCTGGACATAACCGACCGGCCAGCGTTCCGCCATCGCCAGCCAGAGAGCGAAATCCTCGGCGATACGCCGCCGTGTGTTGAACAGTCCCGCTTCGATCAGTCGCACGGTCGGCGCCATCACGGTCGAAGTGGTGATGAAGTTATCGACGAGCAAACGCTCCAGGACGTGGCCGCCGCACGGACTCGAAAACGCGTGCCGCGTCCGATGAACGATACCGCTGTCGTCAAAGGTCATGAGGTCTGTGTGCGACAGGCCCAGCTGAGGCTGCTCATCGAGCTGGGCCACCTGCTCCCCGAGTCGCTCCGGCAGCATCAGATCATCGGCATCCAGAAACGCACAATAATGTCCGCGCGCTGCGCGAATGCCCGTGTTGCGAGCTGCCCCGGGACCGGCATTCGCTTGCGGAACGACGCGCAGGTCGAATGCAACCGCGAAGCGCCGCGCCTCATCGAGCGTGCAGTCCTGGGAGCCATCGTCTACGAGCACGACCTCGAAGTCCTTGAACGTCTGCTGGCAAACAGAATCCAACGTCTGCGCCAAATAGGCCGCCGAGTTGTGAGTTGGAATCACGATACTGACGCGGGGCATGGCTCTATGCTGCCTTGGCGGCATCTGCAGGCCCGCAATGGACCTTCTGATACCAGTGCTCGAAGGCGTACAGCGTCCAAACCTGGTAATTGCGGCGGTCATCACCGTGGAAGAAACCATCTTCGATCCTCCGCAAGCCCCGAGGATCGAAGATGCCGTGCTGGTTGCCACTTCGCAGCGTATCGAGCACCTCATCGTGCAAATCCGAGCGCAGCCAGCTCGTCAGCGGAATGCTGAATCCCTGTTTGCGCTTCACGAGCACCTCCTTCGGCAAGTAGGGCGCGATCGCTTGCTTCATAATGTATTTGGATACACCCCCGCGAATTTTCAGCCCGCAGGGGATTCGCGCCGCGAGCTCCACCAGCTCGTGATCGAGCAGAGGCTCGCGGGCCTCCAGCGAGTTCAGCATGCTCATCCGATCGACCTTGGTGAGCACATCATTCGGCAGATAGGTCTTCAAGTCGTATTCCATCATTCGCGCCGCCCACGGCTCGCCGGCGGACTGCCGCAAGTTGGGCAGGTGATACAGGTACGGGTCAGCCCCGCTCAGTTGTTCGCGCGCGGCGGCGCTGTAGAGTCCGACTCGATCACCCTGGTCGAATACCGCGATGGCATCGAGAATGTATCGTCCATACGGCAGGTTGATATGCTTGAGATAGTTGGCGCCAGGAACACCGGAAGGAACCAGGCGACTCAATTGGCAGATGCCGTTGCGGAAGGTTTGCGGCAACCGGCTCAACACTTGTTGGTACGCCGGCCGCATTTGCCGCCAAGGGTAACCGCCAAACAACTCGT
>Ga0105240_10004985_pt1 | contig 19947 bp, 19 predicted proteins | sample KBSC54metaG_FD_80426 | JGI IMG/M metagenome (GOLD analysis project Ga0105240, IMG submission 80426) | Corn rhizosphere microbial communities from Kellogg Biological Station, Michigan, USA - KBS C5-4 metaG | ecosystem: Host-associated > Plants > Roots > Rhizosphere > Soil | place: Michigan, USA... | reverse complement strand
GTGACGACGGCGCCGGATGGGCGGCTGAAGCTCGCGTTCGCAAATCCAAGCGGACAGAGCAATCCGGTGACGATCCACGCGCACAAGACGACCGCGACCTTCCCGCCGCAGAAATTCAACGACGTGTTCTTCGACGACATCAAGACGCTCTACGATCTCGACGCTCCCGAATCGGGCACGATCAAAGTGGATCAGAGCTACAGCGACTACCACAAAGGCAGTAAGGCGACGCTCGACACGCTGGCGTACCTGCCGCTGCAGGGGCTGAAGGTCACGGACCTGGACACGGGCAAGGCCTTCACGCCCGCGAAGGAGGGCGCCAAGACGGTCGTGAAGCTCGAGGTCCCAATCGTTGATGACAAGCAGAGCGCGCACATCCGGATCACCGGGACGATCAAAGACGCAGGCTACAAGGTCGAGAACGGCGACCTCGTGTTCGACCGGACGCTGCACGGGTTGCGCAATACGATTCTGCTCCCGGCGGGATGGGAGGTTTCGGCCGTATCGCAGTCCGGCACGATTGGCACGTATCAGGGCCGCGCGTTCGTCGCGCTGATCAACTTGAACGCGGAGAACAGCTACCGGGTCACGATCCGCGCGCGCAAACGGGCGTGATGCGACGCGCGGTTCTCGTCGCGATCGTGCTCGCGGCGGTGGCCACCGGCGCCGAAGCGCAGCGAGGCCGGCGAGGTCCGCAGGTGCGCATCCGCACGCCGGCCGACTCGCCGTACGACGGCGCGTTCCGCTTCTGCCGGATCATGTTCAGGAATTCGCCGGATGGCGACGGCGCCGGCTGGAGCGTCGACTACCCGCGCGCCGATCAGAACCTGACGTTCCGGCTCTCCGAGCTGACGAAGATCATCGTGAGCCGCGACGTCGCCGGGCAGTACAACCACCTCGTCATCCCGCTCACGGACGCGGAACTGTACCGCTGCCCGTTCATCATGATGACCGAGCCGGGCGGCGCCTACTTCGACGACGAGGAGGCGGTCGCCTTGCGCGGCTATCTCGAGCGCGGCGGGTTTTTGTGGGCGGACGATTTCTGGGGCGACTACGCGTTCAACATCTGGGCGAGGGAAATCGGCAAGGCGCTGCCGCCGTACCACTACCCCATCGTCGACTTACCGATCTCGCATCCGATCTTTCACCTGCTGTATGACATGAAGCGCGTGCCGCAGATACCCTCAATCAACTTCTGGGCCGGCACCGGCGGGCGCACCTCCGAGCGCGGCGCCGCGAGCGCCGTGCCGCACGTGCGCGCGATCTTCGATGAGAGCGGGCGGATGATGGTGCTGATGACGCACAACACCGACTTCGGCGATGCGTTCGAGCGCGAAGGCGACGACCACGAGTACTTCCTCACCTTCGCGCCCGAGGGCTATGCGTTCGGGGTGAACGCGCTGCTCTACGCGATGACGCACTAGGTCGTCGGCTTCATCCCTTCGCCGCTGATCTGGAGATCGAAGCCGTCTGGATCCTTCACGTGGAAGCTGTTCTCCGTGTCGACGCGCGGCTCGAGGCCGCGTCGCTTCAGCTCTGCTTCCACTTTCTTCTGATCCCAGTCTTTGATCGTGTAGGCGATGTGGTCCACCTTCGGCGCGGCACTCGCGTCGCGCGCGTTGCGCGGCAGGAGCCAGGTGCCATGGTTGCCAAACGTGAGGTAGCACTGTTTGCCGTTGTCCTGGACCGGCTTCATGCCCAGCAGGCTGCTGTAGAAATCGCGCGTCTTCGTGTAGTCCTTCACCTGATACGAGATGTGGTTGACGGCGATCGCCTCGAACCCTTTCCCCTCGTCGGCCGCCGCGGCAACACTGGTCCCGGCCGCAGCCGCTGCCGCCGTCGCCGCCATCGCGAGGCTCTGAATCAGCTGCCGCCGCGACATCTTTCCACGCTCGAAGTCCTGTAACAAATTGTTGATGACGTGTTCCATGCGGGCCTCCTAATCGGCGCATCGTACACGAAAAGCGGCGCCGCCGAGGACATTGAACGACAGCCGGCTCACGCATCCCCTCGCGCGCACGATATCATTCGCGGTATGAAGCCCTTCGTCTCCATCGCCGCCCTCCTCGGGTGGCTCTTCGCGTTTACGTCTACAGGGATGGAAGCCGCAGCCACGTGGTCGGGACAGATCAGCGACAGCGCATGCGGCGCCAAGCACGAGGCCGCCGCAGAAGGCGAGGAGAAGATGCCCGACAGCGACTGCACAAGGACGTGCGTTCGTGGCGGCTCCAAGTACGTCCTCGTCGCGGACGACGGGACTATCTACAAGATCGCCAATCAGGATTTCGCAGACCTCGCGCCCAATGCCGGCCGCTCCGTGAACGTGACGGGTGATCTCAAAGCCGACGCGATCACGGTCACGCGAGTCACGAGTCGATAGTCACGAGTCACGAGTCGATAGTCACGAGTCACGAGTCACGAGTCACGAGTCGGTACGATTCGTGCCTCTCCGCCGATTCGTGGCGAAAAGTCTTGAAGAATTGCAGGTTTACCAGCGAGCGCTCGATGTGGCGCATGAAATTTCTGCCATCTTGAGGCGACCGTGGACTGTGGCCGATCGGCGCTTGACGAGCCAGCTCGGAGCATCATCCGAGCGGGTCGCATCTCTAATCGCCGAGGGATTTGGGATGAAGACAGATCGCCATTTCGCAAGCTACTTATACTTATCGCGCGGTTCAGCCAAAGAGACACGTACGCAATTGCGCATAGCAGAAGGCCGCTTGTACATCTCGAAGCAAGAGCTTGAGAAGCTCTGTCGCGAGTACGACGAAATCGAAAAGATGCTGACAGGACTAATCAGGTATCTCAATCGAGAAAACCGCCAGCTCCGCGGATAGTTCGCGACTCCCGACTATCGACTCCCGACTATCGACTATCGACTCCCGACTCCCGACTCCCGACTACTCCGTCCTCAACGCCTCGATCGGCTGCGTGCGAAGCGACCGGCGCGCCGGCGCCCAACTCGCAAGAGCGCCCACCGCGACGATCGTCGCCGCGACCGCCCCGAGCACGACCGGATCGCGCGGCGACGCCTGATACACGATGCTCGAGAGAAGTTGGCCTGCGGCAGCAGCGAGAAGGAGGCCGGCGGCCGCGCCGATGCCGAGCAGCAGCGCGATCCGGCCGAGGACGACCCGCAGCACGTTGCCGGCACTCGCGCCGATCGCGATGCGAATGCCGATCTCGCGCTTGCGTCGGGACACGGAGTACGCGACGAGCCCATGGATGCCGGTTGCCGCGAGCACGAGCGCGAGGATGCCGAACGCGGTAAGCGCCACGGCCGCCGCCTGACTCGGAAAGAGCGCAAAGCCGAGCATCTGCTCGACGGTGCCGGCCTGGTACAGCGGCAGCGACGGATCGAGCGCGGCGATCGCCTGCCGCACCGCGGCGACGACCTGCTCGGACGGCAACGCCGACTTCACCTCGACGGTGGTTGTCGCGTTGTACCGCTGCAGAATCGGCTCGAACACCACCGGCTTGGCGGTTTCGGTGAGCGACTCGTACTTGCCGTCTTCGACCACGCCGATGATTTCGGTGGGCTCAGCAACCCGCCAGCTCCACGCGAAGTGGCGGCCGAGCGGGTCGCGCGTCCGCATGATCTTCTGCGCGAACGCGCGGTTCACCACCGCGACACGCGGACTGCCGGCCCCATCGTGCCAGTCGATGTCGCGCCCGACCTCGCGGCGGATGCCGAGCGTTTGAAAAAATCCCGGCGACACTTCGTACACGTGCGCGGTATACACCTCCGATGCCTTCAGCATCGGCCGATCGTCCGGATAGATGACGTTCGTCGATTGATCGATGCTGAGCGGCATCGAGTTCGAATACGCGGCCGATTGCACCCCCGGCAGTTGTTTCACCGCGTCGAGCACGCGCCGCTGAAACTGCGCCCCCGCTTCTTTGCTGTAGCCGGCCAACCCCAGATCGAAGCCGACAATCGTCACGCCTTGCGGGTCGAGACCAAGCGACATCGTCAGCGCCTGCTGCAGGCCGCGCAGCGACAGCGCGCAGGCCGACACCAGCACCACGCAGAGCGCCACCTGGACGGCGACGACGACGTCGCGGACAGGCCATCCGCGGCCCACCGCTTGTGGGCCGTCGCTCTCTTTCAGCGCGCCGTTTGGATTCGTCTTCGCCGCCTGGCGTGCGGGTGCGAGCCCGAACAGCACGCCGGCGAACGCGGACGTCGCACACGCGAAGAGCAGCACGCGCAGGTCCACGGGAATGTCGAACTGAATGGGCACATCGATCGGCGCGTGCCAGGCGGTCAACCCGCGCGCGGCCACGAACGCCAGCGCGCACCCCGCCGCGCCGCCGACTGAGGCGAGGAGCAGCGTTTCGGTGAGCAGCTGCCGCACGATGCGCCCGCGGCTTGCGCCAATCGAGATCCGCACGGCGAGCTCGCGTTGACGATCGGCGCCGCGTGCGGCGAGCACGGACGCGAGATTCGCGCACGCCGCCAGCAGGACGAGCCCGGCGAGCACGAGGATGCCGATCGTGAACGCGCGGACCGGACCGCCGAGCGTGTCGCCGATCAGTCCGGGTCTCGAAAGCTTGAGACGCAGGCCGTCGTTGATCTGCGGATAGTCGCGCCCGAGCTGCGCCGCGATGGCATTCAAGTCGCCTTCCGCCGCGCCGACCGAAATGCCCGGCTTCAGCCGGCCGAGCATCCACGTGTTGCCGGTGTTTCGATTGTCGAGCCACGGGTTTCCGACTTCGATTTGGGGCTCCATCATCATCGGCACCCAGAGATCGGGTCGGAAGAAGATCTCCGTACCGCGGAATCCCTGCGGGGCGACGCCGATGATCGTGAACGGCGTGCGGTTCAAGCGGACCGTGCGGCCGATGACTGCCCGATCGCCGCCGAATCGACCCGTCCAGCACTCGAAGCTGAGCACGGCGTACGGCGCCTCGCCGGCGTGCACGTCGTCCGCTTGATGGAAGAAGCGGCCGAGCGCCGGCTTTACGCCGAGCACGTCGAAATAATTGCCGGTCGCGAGATAGCCCCAGGTGCGCACAGGCGCGCCGCCCGTTTCGAGATTGATTGGCGAGATGCGGTAGCCGACCAGCCCGTCGAACGAGACCGACCGATCGCGCAGATCGCGATAGTTGGGGAACGAGGTCGTCGGATGCCCTGGGCCGGCTTGAACGAAGAATACGCGCTCGGGCTGCTCGATCGGCAGCGGCTTGAGGACGAGCGCGTTCACGACGCTGAACACGACCGTGTTGGCGCCAATGCCGAGAGCCAGCGAGACGATCGCCATCGCGGCGAACGCGGGCGTTCGCGCCAGCGTTCGGACGGCGTATCGCAGATCCGCCCGCAGATCGTCGAGCAGCCGGAGACCGCGCGCCTCGCGGCATTCGTCCTTGTACGATTCGGTGGCGCCGAACTCAACGCGTGCGCGGCGACGCGCTTCTTCGGGCGGAACGCCGGAGGCTTCGAGAGCCGCAGCGCGCGCGTCCACGTGGAAGCTCAGCTCGTCCGCCATGTCGCGCTCCATCACGGATCGGCGAAAAACGCTGCGCGCGAACGACCGCATCCGAGCGAACATGCGTTACACCTCGTTCTTGCCCGTATCCAGCGCAGCCGCCATCACCGACACGAGCGTGCTCCAGCTCGCGGCCTCTTCCCGGAATCGCTTGCGGCCGGCCGGAGTCAGCGTGTAGAAGCGCGCGCGGCGGTTGTTCTCCGAGAGGCCCCATTTCGCCTCGAGAAGCCCCTGGTGTTCCAGCCGATAGAGCGCGGGATACAGCGCGCCCTGCTCGATCGCAAGCGCCCCTCCGGTGATTTGCTGCAGCCGAAGCAGCACGGCGTAACCGTGGAGCGGGCCGAGCGACACCGCCTTCAAGATCAGGAGATCGAGCGTTCCGGGCAGGAGCGTGCCGCGTTCCATTCCTCTCCTAAGACGTTAAGGAGAGCGCCACGGTTCCGGCGGCAGCCACGACGAGCGCGCGGACCCGGCGCACCAGCGCCAGCGTGAGCCCCGCGGCCGCAGGAAACCCGAGTGCCTGGAAGAGGATCGTGTAAACGCTCTCGGACGCGCCGATCTGTCCAGGAATGAAGAAGAAGACCACGCTGATGAACTTCACGCCGCCTTCGACGATGAACGGGTCGAGCCAGCCGAACGGGAGGGCGAGCGCGTGCAGCACGGTTGCGACCTCGAGCGCGAGCAGCGTGTGAACGACGCCTTCGAGCATGACGACTTCTGCGAGGCGGACCGGCCGCGCGTGCATGAACGTCACGAGCACGCGCTCGACCGGTTCGATCGCCGCGATCGCGCGTTCCGCCCTCCCCCGGCCGACAACCCGTGCGGCGCCGCGAACCGCCGGAACGATCAGCCCGACGCCGGTGATGGCCGCGGCGGCGAATCCAGCCGTGAAGAGCCCGATGCCGACGACAAGACCGATGATGGGCCCGCGGAGCGCCGGCGAGAGCGCATCGCGCGCAAGAAGCAGCATCAGCGCTCCCGCAGCGACCCACGCAGACACCAGCGTATAAAGAAGGTATTCAATCGCGACCGCGCCGAACGCATCAGGACCTGTCGCACCTCGGCGCGTGAGCAGGTAACCTTTCGTCGGCTCGGCAAGAAACGGCCCGGTGAACGTCAGCATCTCGACGGCTTCGCCGGCGAGGCGTATCTGGAACACGTCCATGAAGCGCATCGCGGACGAAGGCAAGCTGCGCCACAAGGCAGCGGATCTCACCGCGAGGTGCGCCGTGTAAAGCAGCGAGACGGTAAGGAACGCCCATCCGACACGGCGAAGCAGATTGAAGATGAGCGTCGGCCCGACGCGCGCGACCAGCACCGCGAGCACGGCGGCCCCGGCCGCCAGCAGCAGCGCGCGCACAAGGCGTGACATGCGTGGGAGAGTCTACGCTTTCGTGCCGCCGCCAATCACCACGTGCGCCTGTTCCGGAGGGCATCGCCTGATGCGCGTGCGAAGCAGGCGCGACACGCCCGGAGCGTGCATCCAGACGCGCAGCGTTGGAAAGTACGGGATGAGGCCGATGAGACGAAGGTCGCGACAGCCCTCGAACAAGCGCCGGAAGCGCGCGATCGAGTAGTGTCGGTAGTGCTTCCACTCGCGCGCGCTGCGGTCCGTGTTCGTCGAGATCACGAGCCGGCCGCCGCGCTTGAGCACGCGCAGCGCTTCGTGAACCGCTGCGGTTTCGTTCGCATCGGGAATGTGCTCGATGACGTCGAGAAGCGTCACGACGTCGAATGCACCGTCGCCGAACGGCAGCGCTTCGGCGCCGCTCGAGAGAAAGGTCGCGGCCGGCACGAGGCCGCGCGCGAACGTCAACGCGCGCTGCGAGACGTCGACACCCACTGTCCACGCGCGCCGAGCGGCATCGGCCGCGAACCGCGCGTCTCCGCAGCCGATATCCAGCAAACGCTTATTGGTTGGCTCTGAGTGGGATGGAGAAAATCCGGCGAGCTCGAGCACCGCCTCCGTTCGAAGGCGATACTCGATCTCGTCGTTGCCCGTCTGCTCCCAGTGATACGGCCTGGCGTACTGCCGTTCCTGCAGCCAGGCCTGCATCGTCGAGAGCTGCGGCGCCGCCGGCATTAGTGCTGCGGGCAGCTGCCGAGTGGACGCACGGTCAACACGCGAAACTCGGGCGTCGTCGCCGTTCCGGTTGCCGAAGCGGTGGCGCCGGTCGCCGACGCGCCGCTCGGGGAAGTCGGCGACAGCATCCCGGTGACCTGGACGCGCTGGCCGACGAACGGCTGCATGTCCGTTCCGCCAAGCCGATAGCCCGTTGGTGCGGACGCGGCTGCCGCGCCGGCGCCCACCGGCGTGGTGCCGGTCGGTCGCGCTGTTCCCGCTACTCCTGACGTTCCCGCTGCGCCGGTCGCGCCAGTCGCTCCGGTCGTTCCAACGCCCGTCGCTCCGGTGGTTCCGACTCCAGTCGCGCCAGTCGCTCCGGCTCCGGTCGCGCCAGCGGTTCCGGCTACGCCCGTTGCGCCCGTTGTTCCGGCCGCACCGGTTGTCCCCGCTGCTCCAGTCGTTCCCGCTGCGCCTGTCGCTGCGCCGGTTCCCGCCGTCGCTGAACCGGTCGGCGGCACGACTGCGCCGGTCGCGCCAGTTCCGGCCGCTCCGGTCGCGCCGACGCCGGTCGCCCCCGCGGTGCCGGTGCCGGCCACGCCGGTCGACCCGGTCGTCGGCATCCCGGGCGTCGCGCTCGCCGCGCCCATCGTCGCGTTCGACAGCATGAACGGATCGGTGGCCGAGGTGCCGCCGCCGACGCATCCAACCATCGTGACTGTTTGCGGCGACGTGCTGCCGGCGGATTGAGAACCTGTCGTCGGTGTTTGTGTCGCAGTCGATTGCGCCCCGGCGGTCGCCGCGGCGCACGCGAAAATCAGACCTGACATTACGGACAATCTCATGTGGATGCTCCTTCTCCTAATCACGGCGGAAACCTGCAAGCGGGTCGCCAGTTCACATATCGGGCACGCCTCCCAGTGACTGGCAGCGCGTCTATACTCGACGTCTCGTGCCATCTCCAGCTGAGCCCAGCCGCTTCTGGCGCGCTACTGCGCTGTACTCGGCGCTGACCATCGCGATCGCTTATCCGCTGTCGCTGCATCCCGCAAGCCTCGTTCTCTCCGACAGCGCGGATACAGACCTGGTCGTCTGGCTGCTGTCATGGGACATCCACGCGTTCCTTCATCGCCCCTGGACGATTTTCGACGCCAACACATTTGCGCCGCTCCACCACACCCTGGCGTTTTCGGAAAACCTGATCGGCAGCGCGCTCGTCGCCGCGCCGATCGTCTGGATGACGGGCGACGTGGTCCTCGGCATGAATCTCGTGGCGCTGTTCTCGTGCATCGCGTGCGGCGCCGGATGCTACCTGCTCGCCCGGCGCAGCGGCATCGGGGAAGAGGGCGCGCTACTTGCCGGCCTCGTCTTCGCGTTCGCGCCGCCGCGGTTCCTCCGTCTCGACCAGCTGTTCCTCGCGACGATCGCGTGGATTCCGTTTGCGCTCGCGTACCTCCAGACGTATTTCGACCGTGGACGTCCGCGCGATCTGCGGATCGCCATGGCATTCTTCACGCTCCAGGTATTCACCAGCGGCCACGGCGCCGTATTTCTGGTGGTTGCGGCCGCGATGCTCGCTCTCGATCGCCTTGTCCGAGGCGCCCGAGTCACGCTCCGCCGTCTTTCTGAAGACATTGGACTGCCCGGAGTGCTTCTGTTGCTGCCGGTCGTTTTTCTGATCGTGCCGTATCGAAGCGTGCAGGCGGAGCTCGGCCTGCGCCGCTCGCTCAGCGACTGGCGCGTCCTGCATGCGGGAAGCTATCTCGCCGCGCCGACGTACGTGCAAAGCTGGTTGCTTGGGCGGCTCGCGCCCGAGGCGCGCATCAACGACACGGCGGACGCTTACTTGTTTCCAGGCTGGACGACGTTGCTGTTGGCGGCCGCGGCTGTCGTGTCGGGCATCAGGTTTCGATCATCTGTTCACGCAAAGACGCTGCATCGAACGGCAGCGATCGCGCTGGATGTCGTCGCGATCGCCGCAATGTCCGTTGGACTGCTCGTCGCGGCCGACGGTCCGCAGCGCCTGAAACTGGGATCGGTCGTTCTCTTTTCGGCCCGAGAAGCCTGGCGGGCCTGGCTGCTCGCGGCGGTATGCGTTGCAATCCGTGCGGCCATGCGGCGGCGCGTTCCGATCGCGGCAGATGCCGCATTGCGCGCTCTAAGCGGACATGTCGCGGCATGGCTGAACGCAAAGCGGCGCGACACGATTTCGATATATCTGCTGATTCTGCTCGTCAGCCTCTGGCTCGCGAGCGGACCGCCATTCGGCGTCTGGCCTTACGTGTATTGGCTCCCAGGATTCAATTTCATCCGCGCATCGTCGCGGTTCACGTTGATGGGACTGGTCGGCCTGGCTGTGCTCGCGGGCGCCGGGTTCGACGCGATTACTGCGGCCACCGCGCCAAACAGACGCACAGCGGCAGCGATTCTCGCCGGCGTGCTGATCGTTCTCGAATGTCTCGTTCCGCTCGAAGGCGTGCCGTATCACGTCGACACGCCGGCAGCCGATCGATGGCTCGCGACCCGGCCGAAGCCATTCGTCGTGGCGGAAGTGCCGCTGCCGGACCTGCGCAGCGTCGCGCTGTTCAACAAACGGCAATCCACTTACATGCTGCATTCGACAGCCCACTGGCAGAAGACCGTCCACGGGTGGGCGGGCCTCCTGCCGGTGAGCCATTTCGATCTATACGACGCGCTCACACGTTTTCCCGACGACGAAAGCCTCGTGATGCTGAACGCATTCAACGTGGATTACGTCGTCGTGCATCGCGATTTGTTCCTGCCCGACGCGTGGCCCGCCGTCGAGGAGCGCCTTCGCTCTCTCGACGAAGCGCTGACGCTCGTGTTCACCGATGCCACGAGTCGCGTCTACGCGGTGCATCGTCGTCCAAAGTAGCGGCAACAATCGAGCCTACTGGCAGCGATCACCTGTGGGCGTTACGTTGGTGACCACCAGCCGCCTGATGTCCACATCGGTCTTGGTTTGCACCGTCGGCGTCCCCGAGGTGCCTTTCGCAGGTTTCTCCGGAATCGTTCCGCTGTTGCTCGCGACCTCCTGCTCCGCCTGGACGGTTCCGGTCACTTCGACGCGCTGGCCAACCTTGTCGCTCAGGGAATCCGTGTTGCCGCCGATCAATTGATACGTCGGCGCGCGTCCGGTCGCGCCTGCCGCCGGTGCATCGCTGATCAGCACCCACGTGTTCTCCGCCAGTGTTCCTTTCTGTAAGCACCCGGTCACCTTGACAGGCTCGGCGCGCGGCTGCAGCCCGGTGCTCATCTGCGCGTCCGGTGCGCCCTGCTTGTTCCTGTTACAGGCCACGCCGGCCAGCGCAATCGCGCAGCAGAGCGTGGCGGTCTTGATGAGGTGTGTCGCTCGCATGAGATCGTCCTCCGCCGCGAGCATTTGCAGAAATCCGGCCAGCCTGCCGCTCAGCTCTCACTGCCGTTCCAGGAAGTTGACCGGCAGCTGCACGAGCGCCCGTCGCAGCGCAATCAGGTCCTGGCGGCCGCGCGACCTCCGGCAAGTCCGCATCCACGGAGAACGCCGCTGCCGATGACACGTCGTCGAGCGAACAATCGACCCGACGTGCCCGCGCGCGCTTTACGTGATTTCGTGCCATGCCGAGCAGCCACGCGCGCACGCTCGATCGGCCGGCCTCGTATCACGCTCGCTCGTGAATCACGGCCATGAACACGTCCTGCGTCACGTCGTCGGCCACCGAGCGCGAGCCGCTGACGTGAAGCGCGAATCGAAATATGTCGGATCGAAATCTCCGATACAGCAGCGCGAAGGCATCGCGGTCGCCCTCTACGATCCGCGTCATCAGATCATCGTCGGGCGGATCGTCGGGGACGGACATCGGCTGCCGGTCTTTGACGCCGGCGCTATATATTCAGTTTGGACATCGAAAAGGTTCCCGGGCGGGAGCTTCAGCGGGGGCACGCTAGAATCAAGCTACCGTGCCCACAAATTGTCCGCAGTGCGGCCTGACGATGGAGGCTGAGACGCTGCCCAGCCGCGGTCCCGGTCATTGTCGATGTGTGTCTTCCATGTCAGGTGATCTGGTTCGATGGCCACGAGAGCCTGCAGCTGTCGCCTGCGGCGGTGCTCCAGTTGTTCCGCGTGATCGGCGAGCACGCGGCCGCGACGCCCGCGCCCGGACCGACAGCGCCGGTGTGCCCGCGCTGCGGTCTGCATCTGATTCTGACGACGGACCAGCAGCGAAACACGAGGTTCCACTACCGGCGCTGCGCGCGCGGCGACGGCCGGCTGATCACGTTCGTCGATTTCCTGCGGGAGAAAGACTTCATCCGCCCGCTCACGCCTCAGCAGGTCGAGGAACTGCGCCGGAACGTCCAGGTGATCAACTGCTCGAACTGCGGCGCGCCGATCGATCTGACGACCAGCTCCGCGTGCGCGCATTGCGGCTCGCCGATCTCGATGCTGGACATGCATCAGGCAGGTGCTCTGGTGAGCGCGCTTCACGAAGCAGAGCAGCCCCATCCCGTCGATCCTGCCCTGCCGCTCCGCCTCGAGCAGGCGCGGCGCGAGGTCGAGACGGCGTTCGCCTCGTTCGATAGCCAGCCCGAATTCTTCGACGACGCTGCCCGGCGCGGGCTCGTTGCGGCAGGACTCAGTTCGTTTGCACGGTGGTTGAAAGCGAAGGCCTGACGCTACTGCGAATTGTTCGCGTAGATCAGAACGATCGCGATGATCGCGAGCGCGATCACGAGGAGCGAGACCTTGATCCAGCTCCACGGACGCGAACCAGCGGTCGCGCCGGTCACGCCGTTGACGACGACCTGATACGCGCGCGCGCCGTAGACGTACGTGAGCAGCCAGACCGGCGCGAGGATGTGCTTGAAGGTCTGATCTTTGAAGACGGCGTCGACGACCAGATTCCGATACGTGTCGCCGGGCACCTGCCGGGCGCACAACTCGCGAAGCTCCCCGTTCATCTGCTGGCGCGCGCGTTCGGCCGCGGCAACCAGATCGATCTGATAACGCTCGACGGTCCAGCCGGCCAGATATCCTGGATCGAACGGCACCAGCGCTTCGGTCGGAAACGGTTCGATGCGCCTGAGCTGCGACGAGTTCACGCCGACCGACGCGCATACGAGCTCGTCGTCGAACAGATGCGAGAGCTCCCCTGATGCCGGAGTCCATCTCACATGGCGCACATTTCGATTGTTCTCGCGGACGTAGTAGTACTCGCCGGAATCGGCGGTCCAGCGGGCGTCCGCCTTGGCGTCGAACGTCCAGTACGGCAGATAGACGCCTTTGACCGTATCTGTGATCGCCTTCGCGCTGAATCGATTCGGCGCGAGCCATTGGCGGCCATACCACGCGCGGATCAGATCGCGCGCCTGCGATTCAGATACCTTGAGCGGCAGCAGCGACTCGGGGCGAAACGCTTCCTTGATCTCCTCGTACGGCACGAGCGCGGTCGATCCGCAGAACTCGCAGCGTTTCCCGATCTGATCGGCATCGAAGACGGAAATCGCCTGGCAGCTCTGACAGCGGACCGAGATCTTCGCGCTCTGCCATCCGCGCGCTGAATCCGGAATGCTCCTCAGCGCGGCAGCGAGATCGTGCTCGACGATGATCGTGTTCGCACCGCGGGTCTGCAGCGTCGCCGGGGAAACGGTTCCGCAGAACGGACACACGAGCGCCTGCTTCGCCGGGTTCCAGTCGGCTTCGGCGCCGCAGGCAGGACAGCTGAATTTCTGGCGCGCGGAGGCGACCTGTTCGGTCGATCCCGCACCAACCGGCGGTTCGGTCACGGCGAATGCAAACTATTTCAGGAAGTCGGCGATCGCCGCCTTCGTGATGCGCCACTGCGAGCCGATCCGCTTGCCTTTGAGATCGCCTGCCTCCAGGCTCGCGATCACGTCGGCCTCGGACACACCGAGTGCTTTGGCCGCATCGGCCGGACCGATCGTTTCCGGAATGGTGGATCCTGACGCTGAAGGCGGAGCGGCGGCCGCCGGCGTGCCTTGCGCCATGACCCCGCCTGGCTGGCTCATCATCTGCTGCGCGACCGACATGCCCACGGCCATCTCGGCGCCGATCCCGCCGACGCCGCTGCCCCCTTTTTCGAAGCCCTGCGCCATCTGGAACTTCACGTAGTCGTTCAGGTTGCCGACAGCCGCCATGCTGGCGCGTTTATCGATCGCCTCCTCGACCTCCTGCGGCACCGACACGTTTTCGACGACGAACGTCGGCATCTCGAGACCGTACTTGTCCTTCAACGCCGGATTGATCAGCGGCAGGAGCGCTTCGCCGAGCTCGTTGTAACGCGTCGCCACGTCGAGCACCGGCACCTTGGCGCTCGCCAGGGCATCGCTGAACACGCTCACGATTCGGGAACGCATCACATCGGCGAATTCGTCGAGGCGGAAGTGATTGTCGGTGCCCGCGACTTCCTTCAGGAACTTCGGCGCGTCGACGATATGAAAGTCGTACGTGCCGAACGCGCGGACGCGGACGATGCCGAAGTCCTGATCGCGGATCATCACCGGGTTCGACGTGCCCCACTTGTTCCCGGTGAACAGGCGCGTCGTCAGATAGTAGACGTCCGCTTTGAACGGCGAATGAAAGCCGTACTTCCACCCCTTCAGCCGCGTGAGAATCGGGATGTTCTCGGTCGTGAGCGAGTACTTCCCCGGGCCGAAGAGATCGCCGAACTGACCGAGGTAGACGAACTGCACCGATTGCGATTCGCGCACGATCAGCTGCGCGCCGTTCTTGATTTCCTTGTCGTCGTCCGGGAAACGATATGAGAGGGTGTCCCGCGAATCGTCGGTCCACTCGATGATCTCGATGAATTGAGTGCGGATGAAGTCTGCGAGTCCCATTGCGGCCTCCCTGGCAGAGCTATTCTGCCATGAGGGCGCTTCGACGCGAACCGCTGTCGGCGGTCAGCGTTCAGTGGAGCGTCGTGAGCTGACGATCGATGTGCGCGAGCTTGTCGGGATTCCGCACGACGCGGATCGCCGACACGGCTTCGTCGCGGATCGAGAACACGAAGATCGATTCGAGCCGCGTGCCGACCCGCACGACCAACGCAGGTTCTGCGTTGACGTCTTCGATGCGGAGCGACACGGCGCGCGTCAGGCCCGAGGCCTGCGCGGTGCGGTGAAGACCGATAAGGAACGTGAGCACTTCTTCGCGGCCGGCGAGCGGACGACGCGCCGCGGACACCTTACCGCCGCCATCGCTCCACATGCCGACGTCCTCGGCGAGCAGCGTTCTCAATTCAGCGGCGTCCGCCGACGAGAACGCCCGCGCGAAGCGTTCGGCGACGGCGCGCCGCGCTTGCTGCGTTCCGGTCAGCCGCGGCCGTGCCTCGCCGAGCCGCGCCTTGGCCCGGTGCAGCAGCTGGCGCGAGTTCTCGGCGTTGATGCCGAGCATCGCGCCAACTTCCGTGTGGTCGTACCCGAAGATGTCCTTGAGGATGAACACGGCGCGCTCCTCGGGCGACAGCTTCTCGAGCAGGACGAGAAACGCCAGCGTGACCGACTCCGAGCGCTGCAGCATCATGTCGGGACTCTCCGGGTCCGATGTCAGCACCGGTTCGGGCAGCCATGGGCCGATGTACTCCTCGCGCGTCGCGCGGGCCGATTTCAACCGATCGAGGCACAGGCGCGTGACGATCGTGGTCGCAAACGCCCGCGGCGAGCGGATCGCGGAGCGGTCGCTTCCACGGTAACGAACCCACGCGTCCTGCAGCACGTCCTCGGCGTCGGACGCGCTGCCGAGCATCCGGTAGGCGATCGAGAACAGCAGCGGCCGGTCAGTGCTGAAGACGTCGTGATTCATCGGTTACGCGGCCTTTCGAAATATCTGCGCCAGTCCTTCGCGCACCGTCGAGTATTTCGGCCGCCAGCCAAGCTCCGTCCGCGCCTTCGCGTTCGAGAGCGGCATCCGGACGGACATGATGCGGGCCAGGTAAGGCGCCACGAGGCGCGGCAGCCATGCCGGCACGTGATACGGCGCCGGAGATCCCGAATAGGCGGCGATCGTGTTGACGATCTCGCTCATACTCACCGCGCGGTCGTCGACGATGTCGTACACGGCGCCGGCCGGCGCGCGGTCGAGCGCAGCAATCGTTGCGCTGACCGCATCCTCGATGTGAATGAACGGGAGTTGTCCGGCATCGCCGCGGACGATCGGCAGCCGGCGCTTGCGCACCATCTCGATCATGGTGACGGTGGAGGCCGTTTCGAGGCCATAGAACATGCCGTAGCGCAGGATGACCCCTTCGATCGCGCCGCGCTTCGTCGCGTCGAGCACCTGGCTTTCCATCGATTGAACAGCGGCCGCCGCCTCGTCGCCGGATGCGGCATCGGCGGAGCCGCGCGCTGAAAGGATACCGAAGGAACCGACGATGAATCGCCGGGCTCCTGTTTGGATCGCGGCGTCGAGAAGATTGCGCGTGCCGTCCGTGCGAAGGCGGTTCGTCGGCGCGAGGTCGCTCGCTTTTCGCGGTCCGCCCTTCGGCAGCGCGGTGAGTTCATGAATGACGTGCGTTGGCCGCGCGGCAGCAACGGCCGCGATGAGCGCCTCGCGGTCGAGCGCGTCAGCGATCGCCGGCGTCGCGCCAAGCGCGCGCAGCATCTCCTGGTTGGCGGCCGAGCGCGTCAGCGCGGTGACCTGATGTCCGCCCGCGACGAGCTCGCGCACGAGCGGGATGCCAATCGCGCCTGTTCCGCCTGCGATAAAAATGTTCATCATCGTTTCCTTTCCGTGGCTAGACGCATCGCAAGCCCGGCGGCGAGCGCTTCAGTGAGCGCAAGAAGCGCCGCGGAGACTGTAAAGAGCGGCCGCCATCGAGGGTCAACATGCGAAATGTGGTCCGGGCTGATGCGGACGAAATGATTGACGACGCCGAACATGAGCGCGCCAGCCATCGTGAGCGCGACTATCCAGTTGCCGATCCGCTCGGCTCGCCAGGCCAGCAGAAGCCCGAGCAGCGGTCCTGCCACGATGACGGTGAAGACGAAGAAGTTTGCCGCCGGCGAGAGCGGGACGCGCGCCTGGGCGTGCGCCGCGCCGTGGACCACCGAAACGATCAGGTGGACGACAACCGCGGCCGTCAGCCAGCGCCAGGCAGTGTAAGGATCCCGGCTCATGCCCAGTAGACGAGCGAGGGCGACGGAACGTGACATCCGGATGAGCGGCGGTATTGCTACACTGAGCTCTCACCACAGCGTGCGCCCGTAGCTCAGTTGGATAGAGCACCGGCCTTCTAAGCCGGGGGTCGCAGGTTCGAGACCTGCCGGGCGCGAACCAACTCGCGCTGCGAGTTGGGTTTGTTTCCGACCGTCCATCGCGAAGCGCCGCGGCTCGCGGCTGTGCCGCTCGGCCCAAAGCGGACCGGTTGAATGAACTGAAGACGGGCGGGGAGCGTTTCCTCAAAATGTCGCACGCTCAGCAGCAGTTGTGTTGAAACACAACTGAGCTGTTACTAATTACGCTTGCAAGCCCGGCGATTTCGTCCAGAAAACGAACAGGCGCTCTGCAGTGGGTAATTCCCGCTAATGGATGAGTTGTGAAACCGAACGGATGTGCTCGGCGATCGGAATCACTTCTCAACAACGCTCAATTTCTCTAAGTTCTTAGCCCGTTTCGATCTTGGCGAAGCTCTTGCGCTAACGGGCGCGAGACTCGGCTGTCCTGCCGACCTTCACAATCGTTCATCTCGCCTCAGCAATTCAGGCGACGTTTAAAGCTCAACCTTTCTTTCGAGGAGGTTTCATGCGCGGACGTGTGTCTGCCCGATCCGGCCGTCTGTGCGTTTGCTCCCTGTTTGTCGCTGCAGCCGCCGCGACCGTCGCGTCGCCGGCCATGGCGCAAACGACCGTCGCGCTCAACGAACCTGCGACACAGGTGGTGCACGCAACCTTAAGAGGCGGCACGTACGCGAATACGAACTTCAACAACGTCCTCGAGACCCGCGCGTCGAGCGATCTCACGTACGAGCGGCGCGTGATGCTGAAGTTCGATACCCAGAACACCATTCCTGCCGGCACGGCGGTGACGAGCGCCATCCTCACGGTGACGGTCAAGGCCGCCGACGCGGGGCTCACGCGGCACCTGGCCGCATATCAGGTCACGAGTTCCTGGGACGAGACCGAAACCACTTGGAACAGCCGCCGCACCGCCGAAAAGTGGTTGACAGCCGGCGGCGACATCGGCACGAAGCTCTCGACGCAGACGGTGTCGGATGTGGTTGGCAGCAAGGTGTCGTTCGACGTGACGTCGCTCGTGAAGGCCGCGGTCGCCGGCAGCCTCGGCACCTCGCGGTACACACGGATCGTGCTCGTGGACATCGATGCGCCGACAAACCTGTCGTGGCGTTCGTATTACAGCGCGCAGGATTCGAACATCGCGAACCGGCCGACTCTCAACGTCACCTACGGGACCGTAACGCCGCCGACGCCGCCGCCACCGGCCAGCGGCTCGACCACCACGCTGCGGGTGCTCGAATACAACACGCAGCATGGCGGCATCGGCACTGACGGCGTGTACGATCCGAACCGCTCGGCGAACGTAGTCGCGACGATCAACCCGGATGTGGTCTCGCTGTGCGAGCTCGAGTCCTGGGATTCGTACGACAGCGGCGACGGCGTGGCGCAGTGGAAGGCGATGCTCGAGGCGAAGACGGGCCAGACCTGGTACACGCTCGACATCCAGGACTACGGGGTTTGGACAGCGGGTGGCATTCGCAACGCGATCCTCTCGAAGTATCCGGTTCAGGCGACCTACCGACACGAATTCAGCACCGGTCGCGACCGCACGGTTGGCGGCGTCAGCATCACCGTAAACGGCCGCAACATCAACTTCATGTCGACGCACTTCGATCCATACGACGAGTCGAACCGCATCAGCGAGGCCACGCAGCTCGTGTCCTACGCCAGTGGGTTTGCCGAAGACCGCATCATTCTCGGCGATTTCAACGCGCTGCCCGGCACCACCGAGATGAACATCATCGGGAACGCGTACCACGACGCGTGGGTGGACGCCGTGAAGCTTGGGACCAACATCTCAGCCGCCGACAACCCGAACGGCTACACCCGCCGCGGGCGCATCGACTACGTGTGGTATTCGAAGGGCGAAGCGCACCTGACCCTCAAGAGCGCTCAGGTGGTCGACACGCGCGACAGTAACGGCGTCATGCCGTCGGATCATCGTCCGCTGCTCGCGACGTTTACAGTCCAATAGACGCTTCAGGTTCACAGGGTTCGTCACCGAATCCTGTGAACCACGTTTCGCAGTCTTACGGACAGACGGTCGAGAGGTTGTTCAGCCCTTCGAAGTCGTGCTGAAACTGCGCCGTGATGACACCGCCTACGTTGGTCAGGCGCACCACATAGAGGCTGTCGAAATCGTCTGCCGGCCATGCCGGCACCGCCACGCCCCCGCCGTAGGCGTTCATGATGTTTTGGACCACCGCCACGAGCATCACGTGCTCCCACGCGACGAACACCGTGGACGTCGCGGAACTGCCGCCCACGAGCGCCGCCTGGAGGCCGTCAATATCGTTGTATCCGAACTGCGTGTTGATCGGGAGACCCACGCTGACCGCGGTGGGTTCAATCGTCGCCAATGGGCGGATGTAATAGAACATGCCCGCCGCGTCAGGGATCATGGTCGCGGGATTCGGCGCGTAGATTGACTGCGGAATCCCATACGCGCTCTTGAGCACGGTCGGCAGCATCATCGCGCGCTGCAGGCCCTGGCAGTTGAGTTGCCCCAAGCCGGCGGCTGGTTTCTCCCCGTGCCGCATGAGGACGATGGTTTCCGCCGCAGTGGTGACGGTCGCCGCCGCGACCATCGTCGAATCGAAGCTCGCCGTCGCGAGTGCGCCCGTGACATGGCTGCTCACGGCCAAGCCGACATCGATCGTCGCCGCCATCGCAATCGTCGCGGAGCCGACCGTCGTCCACGTGAGCCCGTCCGTCGATGACGATGCCGCGAACACGTTGCCGGTGCGCGTCAGCTTCAGGAAATATGGCGCCGCTGCCATCGCACCGGACGTGTTTGTCGATAAGCCATTGGTGGTCAGCCTACGCTGGAACGCCAGCCCTTTCGCGGCGCTGACGAGCATGAACGCTTGACGCGATCCCGGCGCGAGCGTCTCGCGCATCATGACGCCCGCTTTCGTCCAGTTGGCGACGTCTTGAACGGCGGTCACGCGCGTGACGATCGAGCCGTCCCCGGTCAGCGTCGTGTAGACGAAGCGGAATGTGTCAGCTGATCCCCAAATGTCCGCGCCAGCGCCGGTGACCGTGAACGACCCGCCGTTGCCAGTGGCGGTGCCCGCCGCGCCGACGGCGCCGATGTCGAACGAACTCCACCCGTCTGGCAATGACTGGGCAAATCCGGCGCTG
>Ga0105240_10004984_pt1 | contig 19948 bp, 15 predicted proteins | sample KBSC54metaG_FD_80426 | JGI IMG/M metagenome (GOLD analysis project Ga0105240, IMG submission 80426) | Corn rhizosphere microbial communities from Kellogg Biological Station, Michigan, USA - KBS C5-4 metaG | ecosystem: Host-associated > Plants > Roots > Rhizosphere > Soil | place: Michigan, USA... | reverse complement strand
GTCGAACAGGTCGGGGAGTCCGAAGTCGCTCTTGTGCGCCGGCGGGTAGAGGTTCGCCGAGCTGCTGGTGGCGGTGGTCGGCGGGAGGGCGGTCGGCCGGTCGCCCTTGCCATGGCCATGGCCGGCGGTCAGCCCGTAGGCGCCCGCACTCACCACCAGCACCGCCGCCGCGGCGCCACCGGCCACCACGCGCCCGCGCCGCCGGATCCGCTCGGCTCCGGTGACGGCGGCGGGAACCAGGTCGACCAGCGGAGGTTCGCCGGCGAGGGTGTCGTCCAACAGGGCTCGGATACGGCCCGGGTTCTCGGTCATGAGCGCCCATCCGTTTCCCACGCCGGACGCAACCGGGCGTGCGCATTCGCGGGACGGGACATCGCGGGCCGCCGCAGGGCGTGCATCCGGAGGCGGTCGTCCCCGCCGATTCGGTCTTCGTCGAGTGCGCGGACCGGATCAGGCGGCGTGCCGCGTGGGGTGCCGGATGCGTCGTCGTGGTGCTCGAAGAGCGAGTCGCCGAGAATCGCGCGCAGCTTGGCCAGCGCCCGCGAGGTCTGGCTCTTGACGTTCCCCTCCGAACACCCGAGCGCCTCCGCCGTCGCCTCGACACTCAGGTCCTCCCAGAACCGCAGCACCACCACGGCCCGCGCCCGCGGCGGCAACTGCGCGAGGGCGGCGAGCAACGCCAACCGCAGCTCGGGCTGCCCCGCCGCGTCAGCCGACCCCGGCACCCGCTCGGACGCCAGCGCGTACTCCACAGCCCGAGCCTGCTGCCGCAGCACCTTCTTGCGCTGCCCGAGGTAGGCCCGCACGACCACGCGATGCGCATACGCATCGATGGAGTCCGCCCGCCGCACCCGGTTCCACGCCCGGCACAGGTTCATCAGCGCGATCTGCGTGACGTCCTGCGCATCGTGCCAGTTGCCGCACAACAGGAACGCCATCCGCCGCATGTGCGCTTGCCGCGCTTGCGCGAACTCGGTGAACTCCGGCACACGCTCTCCCCTTCCGTGTCTTGCTGTCGAGAGGGTATGAGGGAGCCGACGCGGGATGGGTTGCATGGGGAGGTCCCCAAGAAGAGGCGCCCGAAAAAGCAGTTCGTGGTGGCGCAGCCAAAGCCGCGCCACCACGAACCATCCATCACGCAGCGCCGAACTCCCCTGAAGCCCGGCCCCGCGGGAGGTCTCGCCGGCTCAGTCGACTGAGCCGGCGCAGCCCATAAAGACCGTCAGCCCGTAAAGGCCGCCAGCCCGTTCGGCGTACCCCAGCCCGTGGGGCCGTCGTAGCCCGTGCCGGCGGCGCAGAGGTACGACGGCGAGCAGGTCGCCGTCTTGCCGGCGGTGACGTCGTTCAGCGCCGACGTGTGGCTGTAGATGTCCGCCGCCGGGACCGAGGCCTTCGGCGTGCCGGCGTCCGCGTACACCGCCGCGATGATCGGCGAGGCCACGGAGGTGCCGCCGTACACGGTCCAGCCGCTGCCGCCGTAAGTCTGGTACACCGCGACGCCGGTGGCCGGGTCTGCGACCGCGGAGACGTCCGCGACGGTGCGCTTGCCGCAGCCGGTGTCCTTCTGCCAGGTCGGCTTGGTCTCGTACTTCGAGCAGCCGGAGCCCGCGCCCTGGGTGGAGCTGTTGGACCAGACCGACTCCGTCCAGCCGCGGGTGTTCGACGCCTTCCGCAGCGAGGTGCCGCCGACGGCGGTGACGTACTGCGAGGCCGCCGGGTACTCCACGCCGTAGCCGCTGTCGCCGGAGGAGGCGGTAATGGCGACGCCCGGGTGCTTGAAGTAGGTGGTGTCGTAGTAGCTGTCGTAGGTGGAGTCGCCGCCGCCGTAGCTGTTCGAGACGAACTTCGCGCCGAGCTTCACCGCCTCGTTGACCGCCGCGCCGAGGTTGTTCATCGCCGAGGAGGTGGCCTCGACGAGGATGATGTGCGCCCTCGGGGCGATCGCCGAGACCATGTCCAGGTCCAGGGAGATCTCGCCGGCCCAGCCGCTGTTGTTCGCCGGCAGGCTGCTGCCGCCGGTCTGGTTGACCTGCTTGAAGCACCCGGAGGCCACGGTGCACGCCGGCAGCCCGAACTGGCTGCGGTAGGTCGCCATGTCGGCCGCGGCGTTCGGGTCGTTGTACGCGTCCACGATCGCGATGGTCTGGCCCGCGCCGCCGTCGGCCGGCAGCTTGTACGCCGACAGCAGGCTCGCGGGGCTGTAGCCGGACGGCGTCGCGTTCGGGGTCACGCCCAGTGCCCGGATGTGCTCCGGAACGTTGTTCACGTGCAGCGCGTTGCAGGCGGCCATACCCGGGGCGGGAGTGTCGCACGCCCGGGACCACGCGGGCCCGGCGGCGGTCTTGGCGGCGGTCTTGGCGGTCGTGCCGACAGCGGCCTTGGCGGCGGAAGTGCCGGTGGCGTTCGCGGCCGTCGCCACGGCGGCGGCGGAGACACCGAGCACCGCGGCGGCGGCCAGGGATATCGCGGCCCGGCGGCGCGCGGGGCGCAGGATGGTACGCAAGCTTCTGCCTCCTGATCGAGGGTGTGGGGCTCCCCGCGCGCATGCGCGATCGGTCGGGGACGAAGGTGGGAATCCCGGACCTGGCGAGAAGACTCGAGGTGGCGCCGCCCCGCGGTGGCAGCGCGATCGAAACTAGTAAGGCCTTCAAGAGGCTGACAAGACCAGGCGCGAAACTTTGCCTATCCATGACCGTGAGCATTCCGAAGCACTAGGTGACCGCGCATTCAGGGCGTTACTGCGAGCGACCGTTTTCACCTTCAATTCAAGGAATTGAAACCGACGTAAAGAGCCGCTGTGAAGCGGCCTATCGGCCCGCCCGCCCCGTTCACCACACTCCCGCTCAACCCCCGGAATCAGGATGCGAACACCGCACCCGGCGGGGCACGATCATCGCCGCGATGACGCGCACTACAACCACCCCGGCGTGATGATCGCGGCGACGACCGGGGACAACGGCACGCAGTCCGGCTCCAACGCGCGGTTCCCGGCGACCTTCCCCAGCGTGGTGGCGGTCGGCGGCACCTCGCTGAGCAAGAGCTCGGGCTCGGGCGGCTGGTCGGAGTCGGCCTGGAGCAGCGGCGGCTCAGGCTGTTCCTGCTCCAATGTCAGGCCACTGGCTTCGATCGCCAGGTGCAGCGTCGCGGAGAAGGGGCCCATGCGGACGGCGTGGGCCAGGTCACGGCGTGACGGTCCCCATCTCGCGGGCTCCATGAACAGCAGTACGGCCACAGGGCCGAAGGCGCCGGAAGGGACGGGCGCCGCCTACTTCTCGATGCCGAGCCGCTCCTGCTCGGCGTCGATGACGCGCTTGCGCACCGCGGCGTCGGACAGGTCCTTCGCCTCCGGCATCGTCTCGGCCGTCTCGCTGCGGCGTGCGTAGGCGTCGAAGAGTCCTGACTTCGCCTCCAGGATCTCCATCATCCGCTGGTCGACGCTGTCGGCGACCAGCAGCCGGTGCACCTGGACGCGGCGGATCTGGCCCATGCGGTGCGCCCGGGCTATCGCCTGCGTCTCCAGGGTGGGCTTGACCTGCGGCTCGCAGAGGATGACCACCGAGGCCGCCTGCATGTTGAGGCCCACGCCGCCGGCCTGGATCTGGCTGACGAGGACGGCGTGCTTCTTCGCGGCGGTGAAGGCGTCGACCAGTTCCTGGCGGTGCTGCGGCTGCATGGAGCCGGTAAGGGGGCCGGCGGCGCGCTCGCCGAGAACCCGGCAGACCGTCTCCAGGACGTCGCGGAAGTACGAGAAGACGACGACTTTCCGGCCGTTGGCCTCGGCTTCGTCGACGATCTCCACCAGCCGCCGGAGCTTCGCGGACGTGGCGGGGTCGCCCGAGGCGTAGGCCGCGCGCCGCATAGCCATGAAGTTCCGGGCCGCGACCGCGTCGCGGTATACGGCCTCCTCTTCGGGGCCGAACTCCTCCCACTCCTCGACCTGCACCATCTCGGGCAGCTCGGAGAGCACGTCCTCCTGGTTGCGGCGGAGGTACGCCGGGGCGACGGCCTTGCGGAACGCCTCCGATCCCGCGACCGCGTCGATCTCGCCGACCGAGTCGACCAGATCCGGTTGCAGGTAGCCGACGAGGTTGCGGAACTCCTCGACGCGGTTCTCCATCGGCGTGCCGGTCAGGAAGAGGACTCGGTCGACGCGGTCCGTCCAGGCGCGCACAGCCTGCGAGCGGAGCGTGCCGGGGTTCTTCACATAATGCGCCTCGTCGACGACCATCATCGAGATCTTCGTGCGGGGCGGCAGGTCGAGGTTCGGGAGGGCTTCGAAGGTCGTGATGCCGACGCCTCCGTTGGTGAGCCAGGCGCGGCGGGCTGTTTCCCCTTGCGGGCCGTGGAGGCGGTAGGCGCGCAGGGCACTGTGTGCCTTGACCTCACGGAGCCAGTTGATCAGGACACTGGCGGGGACGACGACGAGAAAGTGTTTGGCGCCCTCGGCTCTCAGGTGCGCCAGGGTCGCTATCGCCTCGACGGTCTTGCCGCAACCCATCTCGTCGCCGATGATGACGCGCTCTTGGGCCAACGCGAAGCGGACCCCGAAGGCTTGGTAGGCGCGTAAGGAGACGCGGAGATGGGTCTCGTCCAGCTGCTGCACCGCGATGCGGTCGGCGAGGCTGGTGGGCAGGAAGCCGCGCGCCGCCTCGCCGTTGGCCCGGGCGCCGGCGATGCGGCTCAGGGTGCTGAAGTAGTCCGCGGAGCGTTTCTCGAAGTCGTTGCGGACGGTGCTCGGGCGCGGTGGTTTGACCGAGCGCAGCTTCTCGTTGGCGGCCCGGATGCGTTCCAGGTCGCGGTGGTTCGTCGGATCGGTGAGCAGGTCCTCCAGCTGCTCGACCGCGCCCTGCGCCTGCTCCCGGCGGGCGCGGCCGGTGACCACGCGCCGCATCCGGCTGCTGAGCGGCTTGGCGACGCCCGCCAGGTTCGTCAGCGCGCCGCCGATGCGTTTGGCGGGCTCGCGGACGCGGAGCAGGACGCGGTCCGCGGTCTGGACCCGGTAGAGGGCGGCGAGCAGCGCCGCGGCGTCGTTGACGCGGAGGTCCATGTCGGCGGTGACGTGGGTACTCGACATGGCGGCGTCGGCGATGCGGCGCGCGGCGTCGACGGTACGCTCGGCCCCCTTGGCCCCGATGCCCGGGACTTGCTGCAGCTGCTCCGGCGACGCCTCCAGCAGATCGGCGATCGACTTGTAGCCGGCTTCTTCCAGCTTGGTGACGGGAAGGCGGGCGCCGGTCACGTCTCGGAGGCGCTCGATCGAGATGGCGCGCAGCCGGCCGAGGACGGCCACGGCGTGCGACGCCTGATAGGCGTCGCGCACATCCTGGTGGCGGCGTTCTTCGCCCTCGTGCATCTCGCGGATGGCCGACTCGGCCTGCGCGGCGGCATAGAGCACGGATTTCACACCGGCAGAGTTGGTGAGCTTTTGCCGCTTAGGCATGGGAACCGCCCCCTCTCGGCTGTCGCGACAGCGTGCGCCAGCGTAGCGGTAGGGGGTGTCAGGGGAGCGGTCGGGCACGGTGACGACCTCGGCGGCTGTACCGAGATCGGCCATAATGCCCGACACGGCCTCATCGCCAGGCGCGCCTACCCGAAGGTGGAGTCATGCACGAACTCAAGGCCCTGCTCCGCGAGTACGACCGCGCCCGCGCCTACACCGACGAGCTGTGGAACGACCTGACGCCCGACGAGGTGACCTGGCGTCCGCACGAGGACTCCAGCGCCATCGGCTGGCACCTCGGCCACCAGGCCCACGTCGCGCACTTCATGATCCGCAACCTCACTGCCGCCGAGCCGAGCCCTGATCCGGAGCTGGACGGCCTGATGGACTCGGCGAACCCGGAGAAGTTCCGCGGCGCGCTGCCGACCGTCGAGCGCCTGCGAGCCTTCCGCGGCACCGTCGCCGAGCGCGTGCACGCGCGCATCGGGAACATCGCCGCCGGCCAGGTCGGCGCGCCGAGCCAGATGACCGTCGTCGGCGGCTGCCTGCTGGTCGCGCTGATCAACCACGAGTATCAGCATGATCAGTGGATCGGCGAGGTGCGCGAGCAGGACCTCGGCCACACGCTGCCCCCGGATCCGGAGTCCGGTCAGCTCGGGCTCCGGCGGGTCGACGGGTATCTCGTGCTCGATCCGCTGGGCTGAGGACGAAGACACCAGCCCGCGAAACCCCAGCGGGGTGGCCGCCGGCCGCAAGCCGACAACCACCCCGCCGAGGCCGAGCCGAAGCCAAAGCCAAAGCCAAACCGAGCGCGAACCGCCCGATCAGACGTCGAACACCATCGACGTCACGATCGCCGGCTCCTTCCGGCTCCACACCGCGTAGAGGGTCGTCGCGGTGCCGCGGTGCACCTTGCCGGAGGTGTCCTCGACGGTGAACACCACGTCCTCGCCGTATTCGCTCACCTGGCGGCTGAGGATCTTGACCGTGTTCGACTTCACCGTCAGGTTCAGCGTCAGGCCCCGGCCGAAGGCCTCCTGCATGTTGCGGTCCTCGCCCATGGAGTTGGGGTAGACGATCGCGGTGCCGTCCTTGTCGCGGTTGGCCCAGCCCGGCTGGTCGGGGGACAGCGGGCGGTAGCGCAGGGTGTGGACCCAGTCGATGGCCTGCTGGAGCTGGCCGCTGTCGTGCGCGATGCCGACGCCCTGGTCGAACAGCGCCTTAAGGGTCTGCTCGGCCGGCTGCTTGTACACCGGGCGGACCGCGTAGCCCGAGCCGCCCTGCGCGGCGGCGAACGCCGGCGAGGCGGGAGCGGCGGTGGTGGAGGACCACGAGCCGTGCAGCGAGACGCCGACGACGACCGCCAGCACCGCGGCGTTCAGGACAAGCTGCGGCTTCCAGCGCTCCTCGCGGGCCTCGTGCAGGCCGAAGAAGCGGCCGGGCTTGGAGGCGGCCAGGGTGTCCATGACGCCGAAGGAGCGGCGGCGGGTGCGGGTCGGCAGCGGGGCCTGCGCGGCGGCCATGTCGGCGGCGATCTCGGCCGCGACGTCGGCGGCGGCGATCTCCTCCGCGGTCAGCGCGGAGACCGCGGCGTCGGCGGGGGCTTCGACGGCTGCGGTGTTCGCAGCCGGAGCCGGTATTCGCAGTTGGTCCCCGATCAGCATCCGGACCACCTGGCCCGCGGCCACCGCGGCGGCCGGGAAGATGATCATCTCGTACCGCATGTAGGCGGAGAAGCCGAGGCCCGCGCTGATGAGGTACGCCGAGGCGGCGGCGCCGAAGAACAGAGCGGCGGCGTCGGAGGCGAACTGAGCGATCACGCAGACACCGGCCGCGATGAAGATCGCGTACAGGATGCGGTCGTTCTGCCACATGTACGTGCAGGCCTCGATCGTGACGATCCGCAGATAGTGCACGAACTGCCGGATGATGCCCCAGTACGTGGTCTGCCCGCGGCTGATGATCCCGGCCGTGTCGGTCTTGACCAGCATCATCGTCAGCGCCTGGATCACCAGGGTCACCCCCGAGGTGACCACGAGCGAGCCGAACCACCGGTTGCGCCAGGTCCGCTCCCGCGCCAGCGCCCACAGCCAGCCCGCGCCGGCCATCGCCGGAGCGAGCACCCCGACCTGGCGCGTCAGCGCGATGAACACCGACGCCGCGCCCAGCCACACCAGGTTGGCCTTGCCGATCCGGCGCTCGATCGGCAGGTTCGCGACGATGACCGCGGCCAGCCCCATGGCCAGCGTGTCGGTTCCGGCCCACGCGAACTCGGTCGTCGTGGCCGCGACCCCGAAAGCACCGCCGACGATCACGGCGATCGCCGGACCGTACAGCCGCTGCAGCACGCGAGCAGTCGCCCACAGGAAGAGCACGCAGCCCAGCACCGGGATCGCCATCGACCCGCCGGACAGACCCCACAGGTGGATGAACGGGATCGACAGCACCGGGTACAGGAGCCGGGTGCGCACCATCTGCCACGTCGGGTCGTTGTCCGCGAAGTACCAGGGCGCCAGGTGCGTCGACGGCGATATCTGCTGCTCGGCGTGGATCGCGTGGGGCCAGGAGTACCCCATGTCCCGCGCCATCATCGTCAGGTAGTACCGGCTGTCCGGCGGATGGTTCCACTGCTGGCGGCTGGTGAGCATCAGCCCCAGCGTGGCCAGCATCAGCGGCATGATCAGCAGCAGCACACCGAGGCGGACCCCGAATACGTCCCGGCCGAGCAAGCCCTGGAACCAGACCGGCAGCCGCCGGCGCGGAAGCCGGACGCGTCTGGACCGCGACGGTTCCGGCGGCTCCGCCACCGTCTCCCCGGGGTCGGCAATAACAGTGCCCGCGCTCATCCAGCCCACTCCTGTGAGATCCAACCGACCGGTCGATGAGGCTCGGCGCGTACGCCGACCCGATATCTGTGACTGTCGACCCCCCGGTTTGGGTTGCACAGATTTGGATAACTATTTGGGTTGGCTTTGAGAGATACGTCTTCTGTATGAGCTGAAAAAGCAATCAACAGCCCACAACTCAGGGCATATCGCCTCGCTCACCGCTCCGGTTCGGACCCGCTCTCGGCACGTTCAGCGCGCTCGGCATCAGCCGATGTGTCACACGAGTCGTTCGGCTGGCCCGCGAGCGCCGCCGCGGCCTCCATGTCCAGCAACACCATCGCGTCGTGGTCCGGCGTCCCGGGCTCGGCGCTGTAGACGACGAGGCGTCCGCCGCCGGTGTGGTTGATCTCCATCACCTCGTGGCTCAACGTCATCGTGCCGACCGTCGGATGCAGGAAGGTCTTCTGGCCGTTGCCGACGCGCCGCACGTCGTAGCGCTCCCACATGCGGCTGAACTCCGGGCTCTTGACCGCGAGTTCGCCGACGATCGCGGCCAGTTCCGCGTCGTCCGGATCGGTCCCGGCCACGGCACGCAGATGCGCGACGCACGAACGAGCCTTGGCCTCCCAGTCCGGCCACAGCGAGCGGGCCCGCGGGTGCAGGAAGGTGTAGCGGATCGTGTTGCGCTTCCGGTCCGGCCAGTCCACCATGCCGGGCGTCAGGAACAATCCGCTCGGGTTCGCCGCGAGCATGTCGTTCGTCCGGCCGAGTACGTAGGCCGGGCAGGGGCGCACCGTTTCGAGCAGCCGGCGCAGGGTCGGGCGCACCGTGCGCGAGGCCGCGGGACGAGAAGGCGCCGCACTGGCGCCGCTCCCCCGCGCCGCTTGGGCGGCCAGCTCCCGCAGAAACGCGAGCTCCTCGGCGTTCAGACGCAAAGCCCGCCCGAGCGCGTCGACGACGGCCGGGCTCGGCCGCGTCTCCTTCCCGCGCTCCAGCCGGATGTAGTAGTCGATGCTGACGCCGGCGAGCGCCGCGAGTTCCTCCCGGCGCAGTCCCGGCGTGCGCCGCGGTCCCGCGCCCAGCGGCAGGCCGAGGTCGGCCGGGGAGACGCCGGCCCTTCTGGCCCGCAGGAATCTGCCGAGTTCGGGGTGCTGCTCGGTCATGATCCCGAGTCTGCCAAAGCCGTTCGACGCGCGGAAGGCGTGAGAGGGGCCCTGTCACACCCCCCGCTGCCGCACCCCCGAACACCACGGTCTGCCTGCGGCGAGCCGGTGCTGCGACGGTGGATTCGCGGCCGCCGGACCGACGGGCCGCGAAGGAGGGGTCCCAGTGTCTATCGCCAGTAACTCGACCGCGACGTTGGCGACGCGGCGTCTGCCCGACATGGAGCGCACACCGTCCACCCGCGGCGCCGCCTCGCCGAAGCTCACGCTCTTCGCCGCGCTGCTCGGCTTTGTGATGATCGCCCTGGACGCCTCGGCGGTGAACGTCGCGCTCCCGGCCGTCGGGCGCGGCCTCGGCGGGTCGACGGCCGGGCTGCAGTGGATCGTCGACGCCTACACGCTGATGTTCGCCGCGCTGCTGCTCTCCGCCGGCGCGTTCTCCGACCGGCTCGGCGCCAGCCGTCTGTACGCGGGCGGAGCCGCCGCCTTCACGCTGGCGTCCGTCGCCTGCGGGCTGGCGCCCTCGCTCGGCTTCCTGATCGGTGCGCGGCTGGTGCAGGGCAGCGCGGCGGCGTTGATGCTGCCGTCATCGCTGGCGCTGGTGCGCCAGGCGTTCCCGGACGCGGCGGCGCGAGCCGCGGCGATCGCGCAGTGGACGATGGCCGGCGCCGCGTCCACGGCTGTCGGGCCGGTGCTCGGCGGCGCGCTGACGAGCGCGGTGAGCTGGCGGTCGATCTTCTTCCTGAACCTGCCCGTGGGCTTGATCGTCCTGGCCGCGATGCGGCGCACCGAGCGCTCCGTCCAGCGGCCCGCGCCGCTGGACCTGCCGGGTCAGCTCACTGCGATCATCGGCCTGGCCTCCCTGACGTACGGCGTGATTTCCGGCGGCGCTTCCGGCTTCGGCAAGCCGCAGGCGTGGGGAAGCGTGCTGGTGGCGCTGGCGTGCTTCGGGGTGTTCGGCGCAGTCGAGCGCCGCACGAAGGAGCCGATGCTGCCGCTGGGACTGCTGCGCGACCGCGTGGTCGCGGTCTGCCTGGCGGTCGGCTTCGTGGTCAACGCCGCTTACTACGGCCTGATCTTCGTCTTCGGGCTGTTCGCCCAGGACGTCCTCGGACGCTCGGCGGTCGGCGCCGGGGTGGTGTTCATGCCGACCGCGATCCTGTGCACGATCACGAACCTGCTCTCCGCCCGCGCCGCCGCACGCTGGGGTGCGCGCACGCCGGTGCTCGTCGGGCAGCTCGCGTGCGCCGCGGGACTGCTGGTCCTGCTGTTGGTGAACGGCCACACCAGCGCCTGGGAACTGGCGCTGTTGCTGCTGCCGCTGGCCGGCGGGCTCGGCTTCGCGGTGCCGTCGCTGACGGCGATGATGCTCAGCGGGATCGCGCCGGAGCGGGCCGGCCTGGCCGGCGGGGTGCTGAACTCCTTCCGGCAGACCGGCGGAGCGCTGGCGGTGGCCGGGTTCGGTGCGCTGGTCGCGCGGCACGGCGGGTTCGTGAACGGACTGCATGCGAGCCTGCTGATCTCGGTGGGGCTGCTGGCGGCCACGACGCTGGCCACGCTGGCGCTGCCGCGGGTGGGGCGCTGAGCCGGCTGAGCGAACGGGGGCGCGCCGGCCGGTGGGAAGCCACCGGCCGGCGCGGTGCCGCTCAATGGCCGGCCGGGTCCCCGATGCTGCGAGCCGCGAACGGCGCGACGGTCGAAGGCGTCAGCAGGGCGCCGGTCCCGACCACCCAGACGCTGCGGCCGTTGGCCTGCGCGACGGATGCGTTGATCCCGCTCGACTGCGAGGGCATGGCGATCACGCTCGCGTGTTCCGACGGACCGGTGGGAAGCCGGACGCCGTAGGCGGCGGCGGTGGTGGAACCGTCGATGTAGCCGAACGCTTCGGGGCCGCTGTCGGTGAAGGCCACCCCCATGAACTGCGTGAACGAGGAGTCCGGGGTCGCGACGACCTGCCAGGCGCCGTCGCACCAGTGGAGCGCCAGAGGCCTGCGAACGTGGTCCGGGCCGACGCGGTAGCCCACGGCCCACGTCCCGAAGCGCCGGTCGGTGCCCACGTTCTGCAACCAGGCCTCGTCGCCGTTCAGATCGGGCAGCGGGACCTTCTGCCAGCTGTGGCCGTCGTAGTGGATGGACAGGCCGATCGGCCCGACGGCCCAGACGTCGTCGGGGCCCGACGAGCTGATGCCCGACACCCAGCTGATGGGATTGAGGCCATTGAGAGCGTCGGGGACGACGGGCGCCCAAGCGCGGCCGTCCCAGTGCGCCAGTCCGGGGGCGCCGTTGATGACGCCGCCGGCCCAGATGTTGTTCGGGGAGACGGCGTCGAGGCTGTAGAGCCCGCTGTTGTCGGGGAGCACGGTGCCGGGGGTCTGCTGCCAGGCGGTGCCGTTCCAGTGCTCGATCAGCGCGCGGTCCACGAACTGGCCGGAGACGATTTCCGCGGTGTCGCCGACCACCCAGACGTTGGTGCGGGAGAGCTCGGCGGGGTTGCTGTTGAGCCGCGTCTGCGTGTCCTGGGCGGCGGGGTCGGTCTGAACCGGGACCGGGGTCTGGGTCCAGGCCGTGCCGTTCCACCGCAGGGCGATCGGCGCGAGGCCGTTGGCACCGTCGGAGATGGAGAACCCGGTGGCCCAGGTCTCGTTCGCCCGGCCGGTGCCGCCGACTCCGACCAGGTTGGCCGAGGGCGGCGGCAAGGGCGTCACCTGCCATCCGGCGGAGGAGGCGGCGGGCCCGGCTGCCGCCGATGCTTCTCCCAGACCGACGAAACCGGCGGTCACCAGCGAGGAGGCGAGCGCACAGACGGTGAGTCCGCGGGCGGCACGGCGCGTGTGTTCGTTCACGGGACACTCCTTCGACTCAGGGCTCGAAGAACCCTGCGCGAAACAAGGGACATCGCCCCTTACGACGCCCGCCTTCCGCGTCCCGTCACACGCGCAGGTGGGAGGTGTCCGGTGATCGTCCGATCACCGGCGGGTGAAGTAGTCCAGCGTCGTGTCGGCCTTCGTCGGGCACGGGCCCGACTGCTTGATGCCGTTCTCGTCCAGGAAAGCCTTCGCCTGCACGGCGGTCTGGAGCAGGTCCTCGGCGGTGCAGCGGGCCGAGACCTCCAGCAGCCGCGAGCCGTCGGGATACATCCACTCCTGCAGTTCCAGCCCGCGGCCCGGTTCGCCGTCGCGCGGCCGGGTGCGGTGCACCTCTACAGGACCGAGCGCGTCGAGGTCGTCGATGGTGACGCGACCGGACAGGCGGCTGTCGAGCAGGGCGACCTGCTGCTCGGAGAACAGCGTGCGCAGGCTGCTGCGGCCTTCGACGGCGCGTTCGACGGCGTTGCGGCTCAGGCGGCGCTTGAGCGCTCCGGAGCAGATGAAGCTGTCCGGCGTGACGTCCACCTCGACCGTGAAGTCCGCGCAGCGGCGCAGGCCGGCCGGTACTCCGTCGGGGTCTATCGGCCGCAGCTTGACGACCGAGTCGTTGGGCCGCTGCCCTCCGCGCACGCGTGCGAGCACACCGTGACGGCGCAGCGTCAGATCCGGCGTGTCGAGGTAGTAGACGTTGCGGACGCGCTCGGCGCCGACCGCGATCAGCTCGCGTATGGCGTCGGCCGAGCCGTCGGCGACGGTGAACTTCAACTCTACGTGTCCGACCTCGCGGCACAGAGTGAACATGCGGTCGAGATCGGCGCCGGGCATCCGCCAAGCCCGCTTGGCAGCGTGGCGCTCCGGCTTCTTCAGGGCTTTCAGATCCGGACACCTCCCCGTGTTCCGCGGCCACCAGCCCTCGGCGACGCACAAAGATCCCCACCATACGCGACGTCACTACATTATTCGAGAGCTGACGCTCATTTGTGATCCTCGTTACACCCGGAATGGATGTTCGTGCAGGTCCGCGCGCCCCTCGGAGACGAGCGCCCCCGAGTCCGGCTCATCCCGATCTAGCATCACTGCATGGCAGAGCTGTGGAACCCGGCCACCGACGGCGTACTCCGCCTCCCCTCCGGCCGCCTGGTGCGAGGGCGGGGCCTGACAAGGCCCATACCGGAGGGCTTGGAGCCGGACTTCGCACTGTATCTGCTGGGCAAGGAGCCACCGGCGGTCGCATGGGAGAGCCGGTGGATTCGGTGGCCCGACTTCCGGCTGCCGGCGGATCGGGTGGCGGCGCGCGAGGGGTTCGTGGAGGCGTGGCGGCGGTGCGAGACCGAGCGCGTCGAGGTCGCGTGCGCCGGTGGTCGGGGGCGTACGGGGACTGCGATGGCCTGTATCGCAGTGCTCGATGGTGTCCCGGCTGAATCGGCGGTCGCTTATGTGCGGGAGCATTACTCTCCACAGGCTGTGGAAACTCCGTGGCAGCGCCGGTACGTGTCCGGTTTTCAGTAGAGCCGCGGTGCTTGGCGACACCGAAGCCGGCCCCGGCGCGTGCTCGCGCCGGGGCCGGCTTCAGGATGCCTCAGGAGGCCGCGATCAGGCGTGGATCGCCGGAGCGGCGTCCGGGTCCGCCGGGTCGGGCTTGCCCGACTTCAGGATCAGGCCGCAGATGATCGCGCCGACCCCGAAGATCGCCGCGGCCCACCAGAACGCGACCACGTAGCTGTGGATCGCCGCGTCGGCCTGCACCACCGGGTTGGCGGCGTTCTTGCCGACCAGGTAGTTCGTCAGGGCGCTGGCGGCCAGGGAGTTCAGCAGCGCGGTGCCGATCGAGCCGCCGATCTGCTGCGCGGTGTTCACCATGGCCGAGGCGACGCCCGCGTCGTGCGCCTCGACGCCGGAGGTGGCGGCGTTCATCGCCGGGGCGAAGATGGCGCCCATGCCGATGCCGACGATCACGATCGGGCCGAGGATGTTCGCCACGTAGCCGGAGTCCAGGCTGATGCCGGTGAGCCAGACCATGCCGCCGCCGGCCAGCAGCATCCCGGCGAAGACCAGGATCTTGGCGCCGATGCGCGGGTAGAGCTGGGTGGTGCTGATCGTCGCGGTGATCATCAGGGCGGCGACCATCGGCAGGAACGCCACGCCGGTCATGACCGGCGAGTAGCGCAGGATCTCCTGCAGGTAGTAGTTCAGGAACAGGAAGACGCCGAACATGCCGATACCGGTCAGGAACATCGCCAGGTAGGAGCCGCCGCGGTTGCGCTCCAGGATCACGCGCAGCGGGAGCAGCGGGTGCTTGGCCCGGATCTGCCAGAAGGTGAACACGGCGAGCAGGATCACGCCGGCGGCCAGGAATCCCCAGGTGCCCGGAGCGCTCCACGGGTGCGACTCGGCGTTGGCGAAGCCGTAGACGATGCCGAACAGGCCGGCGGAGACCAGGACCGTGCCGGGGATGTCGAGCGAGGGCCGGTCCGCGCTGCGCGCGTGCCGCGGGATCAGGATGGCGGCGCCGGCGATCGCCACGACGCTGATGCCGACGTTGACGAACAGGGTCCAGCGCCAGTTCAGGAACTCGGTCAGCACGCCGCCGAGCAGCATGCCGATCGCCGCGCCGGATCCGGCGATGCCGCCGAACACGGCGAACGCGGTGGCCCGCTCCTTGGCCTCGGTGAAGGTCGTGGACAGCAGCGACAGCGCGGCCGGGGCGAGCATGGCGCCCGCGACACCCTGCAGGGCCCGCGCCAGGACCAGGATCTCGAAGTTCGGCGCGGCGCCGCCGAGCGCGGAGGCCGCGGCGAAGCCGACCAGGCCGATCAGGAACATCGCGCGCCGGCCGATGACGTCGGAGACGCGGCCGAAGAGCAGCAGCAGGCTGCCGAAGGCCAGCGAGTAGGCGGTGACGATCCACTGCCGGTCGCCGTTGGAGAAGCCCAGCGCCTTCTGCGCGTCCGGCAGCGCGATGTTCACGATCGTGACGTCCAGCACGATCATCAGCTGGGCCAGACCGATGATCCCCAGGATGAACCAGCGTCTGCCGTGGTGGGGGTCGGTGTGGGCGGCGGTCGGGGCGTCGGCGGTCTGGGCGCCCGCCCCGGTGGTCTGCAGATCTGCCATCGTTCACGTCCCCTGTATCTGGAGGATCCTTTTCCACTTACCGGGACGACTGTACCAGGCAAGTGGAAGACTTGCCTCCACATGGAGAGAGGTGTTCCATTTAACTGCGTCTAAACTTCACCCAGAGTGTCCGGGTGACCGGCGAGGGCAGGAGCGAGCCGTGGTGAACACGAGTACCGAAATGGCGAAGCCCCAGGTGGCGAGCCCATCCGCGCACCGGCCGCTGCGCCGCGACGCGGAGCGCAACCGGCAGCTCATCCTGGACACCGCGAAGATCGTCTTCGCCCAGCGCGGCCTGGAGGCGTCCCTCGACGAAGTCGCGCACGAGGCGGGCCTGGGAGTCGGCACCGTCTACCGCCGCTTCCCCAACCGCGACGCCCTGATCGACGCCCTGTTCGACGACATGCTCGCCTCGATCGAGCGCATCGTCGCCGAATCCCAGGCCCTGCCCCGCGCCTGGGACGGCCTGCTGCACTTCATGACCGCGATGCTGGAGTCCCAGGGCCGCGACAAGGCACTGCGCGACCTGATGCTCTCCCGCCAGAAGGCCCTCGACCTGTGCGACATGGACCAGGAGAAGGAAGACGTCGTCCGCCAGACCGTGGAGCCGGCCCTGTACGCGATGATCGACCGCGCCCAGGCCGAGGGCGACCTGCGCCCGGACGTGGTCGCGACCGACGTCGGCGTCCTGCTGATCTCGGCCGTCGGCGTCGTCGACTTCACCGCCCCGGTCGACTCCGAGGTCTGGCGCCGCCACCTGGCCGTCCTCGTCGACGGACTGCGCGCCCGCCCCGACGGGATGACGACCGTCCTCGCCCCGCCGCCGCTGAACGACGAGCAGCTCGACGAGTGCATGACGGGGTGGAAGTACGGGACGCGGGACACGCCGCGCCGGCGGTCTTAGGGCGAGCCGGCGCAAACCACACCCCAAGCTACCTCAGCAGCTCCCCGGCCCCCCGAGCGTGAAGGACGTCCCCGTCACCGCCCCGAAGTTGTACGAGCCCGGATCCGTCGCCGTCACCGTCAGCGCGGGGCGGTCGGACGAGCCGTACAGCTGGTAGTCAGAGATCGACGACGCGCCGCGCTGGCTCCCGAAGATCCCGTCGCCCATCTGCGTGCAGCTCGGTGCGCTGTCCGCGGCGACCTCGCCGAAGGCGGAGACGACCTGCGCACTGGTGAACGCGCCGCTCCACTCCGAGCCCGGGAAGTACCCGAAGTACACGCCGTTGTACGACGCCCACCAGTTCCCCGCGTAGTACCGCAGCGCGAACGCGCCGGTGGTGCCGGGCTTCAGCACCATGCCGGCGCGCACCGTCGACGACACCTGGACGAAGCCGCAGCCGTTGTAGCAAGTCGGCTTACCGTTGATCCAGTGGAACACGAACAGGTGCGGCTGATAGTCCCCGTTGACCTCGGGATCCACCGTCCACCCGATCTCGATGGTGTCGGAGACCGTCGTCCCGCCGGACGTCTGCAGCGACAGCTCCTGCAGCGAGTGCCCGTCAGCCGGGACCCCGCTCGGAGCAGCCTGCTCCATGACGACCGAAGCCCCGGTCGTGTTCGTGAACTGCCGCCCCGTGACGTAGCTGAAGCAGGCCCCGTACCAGCACTGCGCCGCCTGCGCGCTGCCGGCCGGAAGGACGACGACCGCGCCGGCGGCCGTCACGGACACGAAGGCCGCGGCTATTCGAGTTCTGATGCGCCCGCGAAAACCCTGAGAAGGCATGGCTTTACCCCCAACGGAAGTTGATGTACTTCGAAAACGGACCGGAGGACCCCGAACGGGCACCCCTCAACGCGCGTCGCGCGCCATCTCCAACAGCCGATCGATCACACCAGTACCACTCGTCGTCAGACCGTCATGCTCATGCTCATCCGTCACATGAACACTCAGAGCCCGAATACCGCCAGCCGTGGCCAGCGACTGCTTGGGGTCGACATACAAATCGTCCGTGTACACCGTCGCGAACGCCGGCACCTCATTCGCCGCCAGCACCGAGACGTCGTACAGCGGCCCCCAGTCGTCATAGCCGGCCAGCACCTCACCCACAGCGCGCAAAGGTCGCAGCGCCGGATCGGTCTGGAAGTGCCACGGATGAATCGTCTCGCCGGTGAACAGCAAAGGCGCTGCCGACTCCGACAAGAACCGCTCGCCATCGAACCGCGGGAACTCCTTGCGAATCCGATCCGCCGACCACGCCGTGGGCCCCGTACCCTGCGCATAGGTCGCCTCATGCAGCAACGCATAAAGCGGCCGCTCAGCAAACGACAACGCCGCCTGAACCTGCCACTGGAACCGGTCCGACAACTCCACCCGATGCGCTGTCCGGCAGAACGGATCCTCCAGCAGATAGTGCAACCGATCCACACCATCCGTCGCACCCAGCACGATCCCCAAAGACTGAAACGCCTCAAGCGTCAGCAGCGTCCCGTCCGGCAGCACAGTCTCGTGGTCCGCCAAGTGCTCAGCGATCGCCCGCGCCGTATCCACATCCTGGGGATACCGGTGATAGAACAGCGCGTTCTTGTCCTCCATCCGCGGATAAGCGGCACGGTAGACGTCGTCGGCATCGCCGTCCAACGTCGGCAGACCGCCGGTGATGAAGACCTCTGAGAGTCCCGCCGCGGCATCCGACAGATACCTGACCGCACAGAACCCGCCGAAGCTCTGTCCCAGCACGCTCCACGGAGCACCACCGGTCAACCGATACCGAATGACCTCCGCATCGCGGACGATCGAGTCCGCACGGAAAGCAGTCAGATACTCGGCCTGCCGCCGAGCATCGCCCCGACGCGGCAGGGTCTGCCGCGTCGCCGGCGTCGAGCGCCCGGTGCCGCGCTGATCGAGCAGCAGCACGCGGTAGTCCTGCACCGCCCGGCCGATCCAGCTGGACGCCAGCCCGGCCGGCAGCGGACGCGGTGCCCGATGCCCGGGCCCGCCCTGCAAGAACAGCAGCCAGGGCAACGACTCGTCAGCCGTGACCTCGCGGCCGTAGACCTCGATCTGCTCCCCGCTCGGGCGGTCATGGCGCAACGGAACCGTGAACACGTGGTCGGTCATCCGAATCCCCGGTGCCACTGCGCCTCACCCCCAAGTTAAATGAAGCAGTAACTCTATTTAGAGTGATGGTTAAGCTAGGGCACGAAGGCGGATGAGGCAAGACCTCCGCGTCGGCTTCGTGGTAGATGTGCACAAGAGGCCCAGGAAGAGGCCCTGGAGGAGGAGGAGCGGCCGATGCCCCTGTCCGGCGACGGCCAGCGCGACAGCCACCGAGAAGGCCGGCGCGACAGCCAGCGGACGCAGGCCCCCGCGCAGGTCCCCACACAGGTCCTCCAAGCCCAGACGCAGGGTCAGATCGGGGCGCGCCTGCAAGAGCTGCGCACGCAGCGCGGCCTGACCCAGCGTGCCTTGGCAGAACCCGGATACACGGCCGCGTACGTCTCCACGCTGGAGGCCGGCAAGGCCCGCGCATCCGAGGCCGCGCTGCGCTACTTCGCCGAACGCCTCGCCGTCAGCTACGAGGAACTGGCCACCGGCGTTCCGGCCGGGCTACGTGCGGAGATCCGCGAGGGTCTCGCCGAGGCGAACGCGGCGATGGACCACGGCCGCACGCAGGAGGCCGAGGGCTTGCTGTCCGCGCTGCTCAGCCGCGCAGCGGGCAACGACGTTCCGGACCTGGTCGCCGACATCCACGTCACACTCGGCACGTTCCTCCTGCGGCGGGGCGACCTCGCTGCCGGGCGCGAACAGTTCGAGCAGGCCGAGGCGCTTCTGGCCGATCGGCCTCTGCCGGCACGGGTGCGAGCGATTCGGGGGCGTGCGACTGCGCACTACCTCGAAGGCGACGTCCGGTACTCCTGCTACCTCCTCGAGAACACCATCAGCGAGCTGAACGGCGGAGGGTTGCCGGATCCGGCGTCGCTGGTGCTGCTGTATGCCGCGGTCATCGGGCCCTACCTGGAGTTGGGCGCGCTGGAGCGGGCTACCAAAGCCGCGACGTTGGCCCTGGACCTGGCTCCCCGCGTCGCCGATCCCGTGGCCGTGGCCACGCTGCACCGCTCTGTCGCGCGCACTCTTGCCGCCGGCGGCCGGTTCGACGAAGCCGAGGCCGCGCTCGTTAAGGCGCAGGATGTGTATCAGCAGTGGGAGATCCGGGCCGAGCTCGCACAGTGCCATTGGATGCGCGGCTATCTCTACGCGCAGCACGAGCGCCTGGCCGACGCCGAGACCGAGCTGCGGACCGCCGCGTCCATGCTACGCGCCGCCGATGCCGCGTTTTACGCGATACAGGTCGAGGTCGAGCTGGCCGACGTGCGTTGGCGCCTCGGTCACACCGACGAGGCCGAGGAGCTGCTGACGCGGCTGCTGGCCGGGCTCGGTCCCGGGCACGGGGCGGTTCACGCTGCCGCGGCACATCGGCTGCTCGGGCTGATCCGGGAGCGTGCCGACGATCTGGATGCCGCGGAACGGCATTACCGGACGGCTGTCGAGCTGCAGCAGGACTCTGATGTCACCGGCGATCTGGCCGATACGTC
>Ga0105240_10004983_pt1 | contig 19949 bp, 11 predicted proteins | sample KBSC54metaG_FD_80426 | JGI IMG/M metagenome (GOLD analysis project Ga0105240, IMG submission 80426) | Corn rhizosphere microbial communities from Kellogg Biological Station, Michigan, USA - KBS C5-4 metaG | ecosystem: Host-associated > Plants > Roots > Rhizosphere > Soil | place: Michigan, USA... | reverse complement strand
GGCGACGGCCGGCGGAGTCATCGGCAGTCTCATCGGCTCGGGGCTCGAGGATGGCCTGGGATTTCTCGGGGCGACACTCCTGCTGTTGGCCGCGTGGATGGCCGGGCTGTCACTCTCCTTCGGCATCTCCTGGTTCACGGTGATGGATCGGCTGGGGGCCTGGACTTGGGCCGGGATCTCCTGGGTCCGTGAGCGGCGCGCTACTGCGAAGGACGTGGCCGTCGGAAAGGAGCGCCGCGCGGCGCGGCGGGACTCGGTGGTGACCGAGCAGAAGCGCGTCGCCGCGCGTCCGCCGCCGAAGATCGAGCCGCCGGCCGCCAGCGTCGAGAAGAGCGAGCGTGTCGAGAAGGAGCGGCAGGTGCCGCTCTTCGATCCGCCGAAGGCCGGCGAGCTGCCGCCGCTCTCACTCCTCGATGATCCGCCCACCCGCGAGCCGCTCTATTCCGCCGAGGCGCTGGAGGCGCTCTCCCGGTTGGTGGAGATGAAGCTGAAGGATTTCGGCATCGATGCCGAGGTCGTCGCGGTGCAGCCGGGCCCGGTGGTCACGCGCTTCGAGCTGCGGCCGGCGCCGGGGGTCAAGGCGAGCCAGATCACGACTCTCTCCAAGGATCTCGCGCGCGCGCTTTCGGTGCTGAGCGTACGGGTGGTGGAGGTGATCCCGGGCAAGAGCGTCATGGGGCTCGAGATCGCCAACGAGAAGCGCGAGATCGTGACCCTGGGGGAGATCATCCGCTCGAGGGCCTACGACGAGCTGCATTCGCCCATTGCGCTTGCGCTCGGCAAGGACATCGGCGGCCAGCCGATGGTGGCCGATCTGCAGCGCATGCCGCACCTGCTGATCGCCGGCACCACCGGCTCCGGCAAGTCGGTGGCCATCAACGCGATGGTGCTCTCGCTCCTCTACAAGTCCACGGCCGAGCACGTGCGGCTCATCATGATCGACCCGAAGATGCTGGAGCTCTCGGTGTACGAGGGCATCCCGCATCTTCTCGCACCGGTCGTGACCGACATGAAGCAGGCCGCCAACGCGCTGCGCTGGTGCGTGGCGGAAATGGAGCGGCGCTACCAGCTCATGGCTGCCCTCGGCGTTCGCAACATCGCCGGCTTCAACCGCCGCGTGAAGGATGCGAACGATGCCGGCAAACCGATTCTCGATCCGGTGATGCTGCAGCGCGCCGCCAACGACCCGACGATCGACCAGCGTGAGATCCTCCCGCTCGTGCCGCTGCCCTACGTGGTGGTCGTCATCGACGAGCTCGCCGACCTCATGATGATCGTCGGCAAGAAGGTCGAGGAGCTGATTGCGCGCCTCGCGCAGAAGGCGCGCGCCTCCGGCATCCACCTGGTGTTGGCAACCCAGCGGCCCTCGGTGGATGTCATCACGGGACTCATCAAGGCCAACATCCCCTGCCGCATCGCCTTCCAGGTGTCGGCCAAGGTGGACTCTCGCACCATCCTCGATCAGATGGGGGCGGAGACACTGCTCGGCCATGGCGACATGCTCTATCTGCCATCCGGCACGTCCTTACCCACGCGCGTACATGGCGCCTTCGTATCGGACCAGGAAGTCCATCGCGTCGTCGAGGCGCTGAAGACCGCCCCGCCGCCCAACTACATCGAGGAAGTCCTGTCCGGGCCGCGAGCACCGATCCCGGGCCTCCCGGGCGAGGAGGGAGAGGCAGCGGCCGCACTGGAAGACCCGGAGCAGGACGCGCTATACGATGAGGCCGTGAGAATCGTGGTGAGCGAGCGCAAGCCGTCGATCTCTTACGTTCAACGGCGGCTCAAGATCGGCTACAACCGTGCCGCGAGGCTCCTCGAAGCGATGGAAATGGCGGGCCTCGTCGGACCGCTGCAGGCGAACGGCTCGCGCGAAGTGCTGGCGCCTGCGCCGGCCGAAGACTGAAAGAAGACGCATGTCGAAGCGAGTTTCTGCCGCGTTCCTCGCCGCGAGCACGGCCGCACTGTTCATGATGCTCGTGCCGATCGCGCATGGCGCGGCACAATCTGCGCCGGCAGCGACTCCGGCCGCAACACCCCAGGGACCGACGCCGCTCGATCGCTATCTGCAGCATCTGAAGACCTTGCGGGTCACGTTCCTGCAGACGGTCGCCGATGCGCATGGCGCGGAAGTCGGGCGATCCTCCGGCTCGCTCACGGTCGAGCGCCCGGGGAAATTCCGTTGGGAGATTCATCCGCAGGCGGCCACGGCCGCGGCCGGCTCATCCCAGAGCGCGCCCGCAGGGGCGGCGAGCGCGAGCAGCGGCGGTCAGATCATGGTCTCGGATGGCCGTAACCTCTGGTATTACGATCGCGATCTCCAGCAGGTCACGGTCCGCCCGGTGACGGCGGCGCTGTCGGCAACGCCGGCGATGTTGCTTTCCGGAACCGTCGACGTGCACCAGCACTTCACCGAGGCGAGCGCCGGCAAGCGTGAGGGTCTCGACTGGGTGTATGTGGAGCCGCGCAGTACCGATGCCGACTTCAAGAGCGCGCTGTTCGGTTTCGACCACAAGGGAACGCTGCAGCGGATGATCCTCGAGGACAAGCTCGGGCAGGTCGTCACCATCATCTTTCAGGACGTGGCGCTCAACGTTTCCGTGCCGCCGAAGGAGCTGACTTTCACTCCGCCGCCCGGGGCGGATGTGATTGGAACGCCCGCCCGGTGAGCCCAGCCGACACGAGCGCGCCCGATCTCTCGAGGCCGCTCGCCGACCGCATGCGGCCGCGCTCTCTGGAGGAAGTCGTCGGCCAGCAGCACGTCCTCGGGCCCGGCAAGCCGTTGCGCCGGGCAATCGAGTCGGGACATCTGCACTCGCTGATACTCTGGGGCCCGCCGGGCACCGGCAAGACGACGCTGGCACGGTTGATCGCGGGGCGCGCCAACGCGCAGTTCATCCAACTCTCGGCGGTGATGGCCGGGGTCAAGGATATCCGGGCCGCGGTTGAGGCGGCGCGCCAGGCGCGCGCGGCGAATGGACGGCCGACGCTGCTCTTCCTCGACGAAGTCCATCGATTCAACAAGGCGCAGCAGGACACCTTCCTGCCGTACCTCGAGGACGGCACGCTGACTTTCGTCGGTGCGACCACTGAGAATCCGTCGTTCGAGGTGGTGAGTGCGCTCCTCTCGCGGGCGCGGGTGTATGTGTTGCGGCCGTTGACCGTGGCGGACATCGAGGCGCTGCTTCGCTCCGCACTGTCGGACCGGGAAAGAGGGCTCGGCAACGAGGGACTCGCGGCCGAGCCGGCGGCGCTCGAGCTCATCGCGAAAGCGGCCGATGGTGACGGCAGGCGTGCGCTCAACATGCTCGAGCTCTCATCCGGCCTCGCCGAGGCGGCGGAATCCGGCTCCCGGCTCATCACGCTCGCGCTCGCGCAGGAAGTTGCGACCGGCGGCCGGCGGCGCTTCGACAAGGGGGGCGATCAGTTCTACGACCAGATTTCAGCACTGCACAAGGCGGTGCGCGGCACCGACCCGGACGGCGCGCTCTACTGGCTCTGCCGCATGCTCGATGGCGGCTGCGACCCGCTCTACATTGCGCGGCGGGTCGTGCGGATGGCCGTGGAGGACGTGGGACTCGCCGACCCCAGAGCGTTTGCGCTGACATTGGATGCCTGGGAGGCGTACGACCGTCTGGGCTCGCCCGAAGGGGAGTTGGCGATCGCGAATGCGGTGGTCTACCTTGCCTGCGCGCCGAAAAGCAATGCGGTCTATGTGGCGATGGGCGAGGCTATGGCCGACGTGGAGCAGTACGGCACGCTCGACGTACCGCTGCGACTGCGCAATGCGCCGACGCGGCTGATGAAGAATCTAGGCTACGGGCAAGGCTATCGTTACGCGCACGATGAGCCCGAAGCTTTCGCCGCGGGTGAGCACTACCTGCCGGATGAGATGCCCGATAGGCGATACTACCGCCCCGTGCCGCGCGGCCTCGAGCTCAAGATCGGCGAGGCGCTGGCGCGATTGAGGAAAGAAACCAAATGATCGATCCGAAGCTGCTGCGCTCCGACCCCGAAGCCGTCGCCCGCAATCTGGCGCGACGCGGCTTCACGCTGGATGTCGCCGCGTTGCGCGCACTCGAGGAGAAGCGCAAGGCCTCGCAGGTCGAGTCGGATCGGCTGCGCGCGGAGCGCAATGCCAACGCCAAGGCCGTTGGCATGGCCAAGGGCAAGGGTGAGGACGCTGCGCCGCTGCTTGCGCGGGGCGAGGCGTTGACTGGCGAGTTGGCTGCGGCGGAGCGGGAGCTGACCATCGTCCAAGAGGAATTGGAGAGCGGGCAGATGGGACTGCCCAACCTGCTGCACGAGTCCGTGCCGGACGGACGCAGCGAGGCCGACAATCGCGAGGTGCGCCGTTGGGGCGAGCCGCGCAAATTCGACTTCGAGCCGAAGGATCACGTACAGGTGGGCGAGAAGCTCGGTGGCGTGGACTTCGAGGCGGCGGCGCGCATCTCCGGGGCGCGCTTCGTCGTGCTGCGCGGCCAGGTATCGCGCCTGCACCGTGCGCTCGCGCAGTTCATGCTCGATCTGCATACGAGCGAGCATGGCTACACGGAGGTCTATGTGCCCTACCTCGTGCAGCGGCAGGCCCTGGTCGGTACCGGCCAGTTGCCGAAGTTCGAGGAAGATCTCTTCAAGGTCACCGGCAAGGGCGAGGCCGCGGCACAACAGGCCTTCTATCTCATTTCGACCGCGGAAGTCCCCGTCACCAACCTCGTGCGCGAGCAGATCGTGGCCGCGGAGTCGCTGCCGCTCAAGTTCGTCTGTCATTCGCCGTGTTTCCGCTCGGAGGCGGGAGCGGCGGGCAAGGACACCCGCGGCATGATTCGCAACCACCAGTTCGACAAGGTGGAACTGGTGCAGATCACGCGCCCCGCGGATTCCTACGCCGCGCTGGAGAGCCTGACGGGCCACGCGGAGACGGTGTTGCAGCGGCTGCAGTTGCCTTATCGGGCCGTCGCCCTCTGCGCCGGTGACATCAGCGCGAGCAGCGCCAAGACCTATGACCTCGAGGTGTGGCTTCCCTCGCAGGCCCGATACCGCGAGATCTCCTCCTGCAGCAACTTCGAGGCCTTCCAGGCGCGGCGGATGCAGGCTCGCTGGCGCAATCCCGAAGGCGGCAAGCCTGAGCCCGTACATACGCTCAACGGCTCGGGGCTCGCCGTCGGGCGTACGCTCGTCGCGGTGCTCGAGAACTACCAGAACGCCGACGGCACGGTGACCGTGCCGCAGGCTCTGCGGCCTTACCTGGGCGGCCTCGAGAAGCTGACAGCATAGGGGCAGACGCACATGGCCGCCACAGAGCTCAGTCGATCATTGAAGCCGAGGCATCTGACGATGATCTCCATCGGGGGGATCATCGGCGCCGGTCTCTTCGTCGGCAGCAGCGCCTCGATCGCCGCCGTGGGTCCGGCCATCGTGGTGAGCTATCTCATCACGGGCACGCTGGTGCTGCTCGTGATGCGCATGCTCGGTGAGATGGCGATGAGCCTGCCCACCGTGCATTCCTTCACGGATTTCCCGCGCGCCGGCCTCGGGCATTGGGCCGGCTTCGTGACCGGATGGCTCTACTGGTATTTCTGGATGATCGTGGTGCCGGTGGAGGCGATCGCCGGCGCCAACATCCTGCACGCCTGGATCCCGCTGCCGGCGGGACTGCTCGGTTGCATCCTCATGGCGGCGATGACGGCCGTCAATCTCATGTCGGCACGCTCGTACGGGGAGTTCGAGTTCTGGTTCTCTTCGATCAAGGTGACCGCGATCATCGCCTTCATCGCAATCGGAGCTGCCTACGCCTTCGGCTGGACCGCCCCACACGGGCCCACCTTCGCCAATCTGACGAGCCATGGCGGCTTCGCGCCGCACGGCGCCGTGGCGGTGCTCGCCGGTGCCGTGACCGTCTACTTCCAGCTGACGGGCGCGGAGATCATCACGGTGGCGGCCGTCGAATCGGCGGAGCCTGCCCGCGCAGTGGCGCAGCTCACGAGCTCCATCATCGTCCGCATCCTCACCTTCTACGTCGGCTCCATCTTCTTCATCGTCTCCATCGTTCCCTGGGACAGCATCGTGGTGGGCGAGTCGCCGTTCACCAGCGCGCTGCTGCACATGCATTTCGCGTGGGCGGGGGCCGCGATGGATGTCATCATCCTGACGGCGGTGCTCTCCTGCCTCAACTCCGCCTTCTACGTCTGCTCGCGTGTGCTCTTCGTGCTCGCCGAGCACGGTGATGCGCCGAAGGCGCTGATCCAACTCAACCGGCGGCGGGTGCCGGTGAGGTCGGTGGCGCTCTGCGCGCTCGCGGGTGTGGTCGGCATTCTGGCGGCCGTCGCGGCCCCCGAGCGCGTGTTCGCATTCCTCGTCGATGCCGCCGGCGCGCTCATGGTGGTCAACTACATGATCGTCGCAATCGCGCAGGTGCGGCTGCGCCGCGAGCGCGAGCGCACGGGCGCTCCGGAGCCTTCGCTGACCATGTGGCTCTTCCCGTGGGCGAGCTATGCCGCCATTGCAGGAATGGCCGCAGTCCTCATTGCGATGGCCTTCACGCCCTCGCTCGCGCACGAACTGCACGTCAGTCTCATCGCAGTCGCCGTCGCCTTCCTCGCGTATTTGATCCTGCGCTCCCGCCGCTCCCCGGCGGCGGCAATGGAGCACAGATGAGCACGCGCCCCGCGGCAGCCGGGTAAAAAATCGGGTCAGCGGCTGGGGGAAGGGGTGTGCCCGCATCCTGTCGACTCCGTCACAGTCCCGCTGTGAACCTATTTGCACTGAGATCCAAGCACTGCTGCCGCGGCCGCGCCTAGGGCAATTTCCCAGGGATGCATGCCACGTACAACCCATGGCTGGTGCACCTTTCGGTCGTCGTCGCGATCCTCGTCTCCTATACCGCGCTGCGACTGACCGAGCGCGTGGCAGGGGCGGAGCGGCGCGCCGGGCGCCTGTGGCTTCTCGGCGGCGCCGTCTCGATGGGCGTCGGCATCTGGTCGATGCACTTCATCGGCATGCTCGCCTTCTCCGTTGCGATTCCGCTGCGATATAACATCAGGATCAACCTGGCATCCCTGTTCATCGGGATGCTGACTTCGCTCTTTGCGCTGTCGATCTCGAGCCGCCGGGATCTCTCGCTGCGGCGCCTCGCAGTGAGCTCCATCATCATGGGCGCCGGCATCTGCGGCATGCACTACACGGGCATGGCCGCCGTGCAGATCGTGCCGGACATCACCTTCGATCCGCTGCTGGTTGCCGCTTCGGCCGCCATCGCGGTCACCGCTTCCTTCGTCGCGCTGTGGCTCTTCTTCCGTTTGCGCAGCGGCGAGTCGCGGCTCATGAGGCTGGCGCGCGCCGGCGCCGCCATCGTGATGGGCTGCGCGATCGCCGGCATGCATTACACGGGCATGGCCGCCGCCATGCTGGCGCCGGGCTCATACTGCTATGGCGGCGGGGCGGCGCTCGATAACAACTGGCTCGCGGTGATGATCGGCATGATCGCCCTAGGTGTGGTCGCCATCACGCTGATCACCACTCTCTACGATGCTCACCTCGAGTCGCGGACCCGTCGCGATGCCATGCGGCTCGCGGAGCTCAACGCCAGCCTGCAGCACGGTAAGAATCTCCTGACCCTCGCCACGGAGGCGGCCGGTATCGCCTGTTGGGAGCTCGACCTCGCGAGGCGGCGGATCCTGTGGACGGAGAACGACATTGCCTCGTTGAAAGTGGCAGGCCTGGATCCGCGCGAGCACCCCGAAGCACTCTTCGCGAGCCTCTTTCCCGAGGACAAGGCGGCTGCGGAAGCGAGTATTCGCGCGGCCGTCGCCGATGGGCGTGAGACCTGTGCGTTACGTATGCGGGTGTCGGGCAGCGACGGGACGGTGATCCACCTGCAGGCGCATGCCCGTCTCTCTCGCGATGACAAAGGGCGCCTGCGGCGGCTTCTCGGTGTGGCGTGGGATGTCAGCGAGCAGATGCGCCAGGAGGAGAGGCGCGTCGAATTGCAGTGGCAGCTGCAGGAGGCCTCGCGACACGCCGGCATGGCAGAGGTCGCGACCGGTGTACTGCACAGCGTGGGCAACGTTCTCAACAGTCTGGGCGTCTCCGCCACATTGCTGCAGTCGAAGCTGCGCGAGTCGCGCGTCGGCAACGTGCAGCGGGCCGCGAGGCTCATCGGCGAGCAGCGCTCGCGGCTCGGCACATTCTTCGAGAGCGATCCGCGCGGCAGGGAGCTGCCCGGCTATCTCGAGCAGCTCGGCGACCTGCTCGTCAGCGAGAATCGCGAGCTCTGCGAGGAGTCTCAGGCGGTCGTCACGCACATCGAGCACATCGGCAAGATCGTCGCAGCCCAACAGAGTTACGCCCGCCGGGGTGGCAGCGTCGAGGAGCTCGATGTCACCGAGCTGGTCGAGCACGCGCTGGTGATGCATTTCTCGATGAGCCCACAGGTCGTGATCCGCCGCGACTTCCACCCGATCGGCCGCGTCGCGCTCGATCAGCACAAGCTGCTGCAGATTCTCGGCAACCTGCTGAGCAATGCGCGCCATGCGCTGCGCGAGCGCGCGGAGGGGCCGAAGGAGCTGATCGTCCGGTTGCGCAACGAGCCGCCGGCCTCGTTCGTCATCGATGTAGAGGATACGGGCAGCGGCTTGAGCGCGGAGTCCATGAAAAGGCTGTTCGAGTTCGGTTTCACCACGAAGAAGGACGGCCACGGATTCGGGCTGCACGCGAGCGCGATCCTCGCGACTGAAATGGGCGGTGAGCTCACCGCCCGCAGCGAAGGCCTGAAACGCGGGGCGTGCTTTACGGTGCGGCTGCCGGTCGCGGCGGCCGAGACGGAGTCGCAACGGAGGTCCGCATGAGCCAGCCGGATGGTCCCGATCGGGCGCGGATACTCATAGTCGATGACAACCCGGCCATTCACCGGGACTTCGACAAGATCCTGGGCGGTTGCCCGGAGTCCGAGCCCCCGGCGTCATTCGCGAGCGTCGAGTCGTTGCTCTTCGGGGATGCGCCCGCCATGCAGCGCGAGCGCGCGAGCTATGTGCTGGAATTCGCCTCGCAGGGTCAGGAAGGGGTCGAGCGCGTGCAGAGCGCCGTTACCGCCGGAAGACCCTTTGCGATTGCATTCATCGACATGCGCATGCCTCCAGGGTGGGATGGGCTCGAGACCATCGAGCGGCTCTGGGCAGTCGATCCGGACGTGCAGGTCGTGATCTGCTCGGCGCACTCCGACTACGACTGGAGCGATGTGGTCGCGCGCCTCGGGCAGACCGACCGGCTGCTCGTGCTGAAGAAGCCCTTCGAGCCGATCGAGGTGCTGCAATGCGCGAGCGCGCTCGCGCGCAAGTGGCAGCACGAGCGGGCGCTGCGCGTGCAGGTGGAGACGCTGGAGAACGTGGTCGCGGCCCGTACGGAGACGCTGGAGGCGGCCAACCGCCAGCTTCGGCACCTGGCCACGCACGATGCGCTCACAGGCCTTCCCAACAGGGTGTTGCTCGATGACCGGCTGGCGCAGGCCATGGCGCACGCCAACCGCGACGGGCAGCCGTTTGCGGTGCTGGTCGTGGATCTCGACCGCTTCAAGCTCATCAACGACTCTCTCGGGCACCGTGCCGGCGATGCGGTTCTCGATGAGGTCTCGAGGCGTCTGAGCTCCGTGGTGCGTGACATCGACACGGTCGCGCGTACGGGTGGCGACGAGTTCATCGTCGTAATCAGTCCTTCTGCAGTGCCGGATGATGCGGTTGCGATTGCGCAGCGCGCCCGCGATGCATTGCGGGCGCCGCTGCGTGTCTCGGGTGTCGAGCTGCACGTTATCTGCAGCATCGGGGTTGCTTACTATCCGACTGATGCCAACTCCTCAGACAGTCTGATCGCGCGTGCCGACGCTGCCATGTACTGTGCGAAGCAGCGCGGACGCAACAATGTGCAACGTTTTGCCCCCGGCATGGATGCGGTCACCGTGGGGCGAGTGAATCTGGAGAGCGATCTGCACGCGGCAATCGAAGCCAAGCAGTTCGAGCTCCATTACCAGCCGAAGGCCGATACACAGAGCGGAGATGTCTACAGTGCCGAGGCGCTCATCCGCTGGCGTCATCCGCAGCGCGGTCTGATTCTTCCGGATGACTTCATCCCGCTGGCGGAGGAGTGCGGGCTCATCAACGAGATCGGCTCCTGGGTGGTCAGGGAGGCCTGCCGCCAGTGCGCCGAGTGGCAGCGCAACGGACTCGCTGCGCTGCGGGTCGCGGTCAATGTGGCGGCCACGCAGTTCCGGCGGGGTGATCTGCTCGATGTGATTCGCGGGGCTCTGGAGGCTGCGCAACTCGAGCCGCGGTTCCTCGAGATCGAGCTCACCGAGACTGCGGTCATGACCAATCCGGAGGAATCGGCAGCCATCCTCGAGCAACTCAGCCGCATGGGCGTGTTGGTCTCGGTCGATGATTTCGGTACGGGCTACTCGAGCATCAACTACCTGCGCCGCTTCCCCATCGACAAGCTGAAAATCGACCGCTCCTTCGTGAGAGATCTGGACTGTGAGGTGGACGCCTCCATCGTCCAGGCCATCATCTCCCTCGCCCACAGCCTGCGCCTGAAGGTAGTCGCCGAGGGGGTCGAGACCCCCGATCAGCTGCAGTTCCTGCGCTCCCTCGGCTGCGATCAGTACCAGGGCTTTCACTTCAGCCCCCCGGTACCGGCGGCCGAGTTCGCCGAGCTGCTGCGTACCTGGCAGCGGCCGGAAGATGCCGCCGCCCGCGAAGAGGCCGATCGCACTCACAGCAAGCTGGCCGCCTACCGGTAGAGTCCGTTGTAGTCGGAGCGGCTCTTGTATTACGGCATGCCGATATAGCAAGATGTCTCCCTGACGGTCGCCGGTAGAAAGGCGGCTGCTGCCGACAAAACAAGGCATCAGGGGAGACTCCACATGGCAGGTCGAGCCCGCGCGGTCTCGCGCGCCTCCTTCCGCGGTTCTTTTACTTATTCTCTGCGCTTTCTGGCCATCACCGGTGTCGCTGCGGCGGCCTGTGCGACCGGAGCTTCCGCGCAGGCCGTCCAGGGCGGCCGGCCGCTGGTGCGGTTCCCACGGATCTACAGCGGCGCGCCCTTCAAGCCGGCAACCACGCCGGTAGGCGCGCAGGCGAAGCAGCCTGTCACCGTCGTCGTACAGATGTCGGATGACCCAATCGCCGTCGTGCGCGCAAACGCTCCGAATCATCGGATCTCGGATGCACAGCATCGCAGCGTCGCGGCAACCGTAGATGCTCAGCAGTCGACGATACTGCCGGCCATTCTGGGCAGCGGCGGTCAAGTGCTGGCCCGATTCCACAGTGCCCTGAACGGCATCAAGGTCCGCATCGATCGCGATCAGATCGAGAGCCTGAAATCGCTTCCAGGTGTGAGGGCGGTGCTGCCGGTGCGCACCTACCACCTCAATAACGCCGAGAGCGTGCCATTCATCGGCGCGCCGCAAGTGTGGCAGGGCGTACCAGGCTTCCGCGGTGAAGGCGTCAAAGTCGCAATCATCGACACGGGCGTCGATTACACCCAGGCGGACTTCGGCGGCCCCGGAACCGTTGCGGCCTACCAGGCCGCGCTCGCGACCGATACGGCGGCACCCGACCCGAGCCTGGTCGGTCCCGGCGCACCCAAGGTCAAGGGGGGCATCGATCTCGTCGGCGACGCCTACAACCCCGACCCCAATAATCCGGACTCTCCGGCCAACATTCCTCATCCCGACCCGAATCCCCTCGACTGCAATTCGCATGGCACTCACACCGCCGGAACCCTTGCGGGGTTCGGCATCGGAGCGGACGGTAAGACCTATACCGGGCCGTACAATGCCGCGGCTTACTCGCAGGGCTTCATCGTCGGGCCGGGGGTTGCGCCGAAGGCAGACCTCTATTCGGTCAAGGTGTTCGGCTGCGCGGGCGCGACCAATCTCGTGGTCGATGCGATCGACTGGGCCATCGACCATGACATGGATGTGATCAGCATGTCGCTCGGCTCGGATTTCGGCACGGCCGAGGACGCGGATGAGATCGCCGTCCAGAACGCGACCAACGCCGGCATCATCGTGGTGGCGGCCTCGGGCAATGCGGGCCCCATTCCCTATGTCACCTCCTCACCGGGCGGCTCGGCGCGCGCGATCTCCGTGGCCGCGATGGATTCGCACAAGAGCTATCCCGGAGCCCGGGTCAAACTGGACGACGGCAGCATCGAGCTGCAGGACTCGAACGGTGTTTCCGTGCCGAGCGGTCCGCTGCCCATCGTGGTACTGCGTAATTCCGATGGGAGCATCTCGCTGGGCTGCAATGAGTCGGAGTACGTCGACTCGCAGATCGCCGGCAAGATGGTCGTCACGCTGCGCGGCGTCTGCGCCCGTATCCAGCGTGCGCAGTTCGGGCAGGCGCACGGCGCGGCCGCCGTGGTCATGATCAATACCTCCCCGGGCTATCCGGTCTTCGAAGGGCCGATCCCCGGGGTCACGATTCCTTTCTTCGGCGCACTGGCTTCGGATGCGGAGAGGCTTTCCAGCGCCAGTACGGCAGCCTCGCTGGTGGCGAACTCGATCCCGAATCCCACTTTCCGCACCGCTGCGAGCTTCAGCTCTCAGGGGCCGCGATTCGGCGACAGCCTCCTCAAGCCCAACGTGACGGCGCCGGGCGTGTCGATCTTCTCTGCCGGCATGGGCACGGGCAACGGTGGGCTGTTCGACTCCGGCACCTCCATGGCGACGCCCCATGTCGCGGGCGTTGCGGCGCTCGCCATACAGTCCCATCCCGGATGGGATGGGCAGGAGTTGAGCGCGGCTGTCGTCGAGACGGCCAAGCCTTCCGTGTTGACGGACTACACCCCGAGCCTCGAGGGCGCAGGGGGCGTGCAGGCCGTGGGTGCAGCCTACACGCAGGCGGTCGTGCTCGCGGATACGCCGGGCGGGGCCCATGCAGTGTCCTTCGGGTTCGACCAGTTCCTCGACAGGTTCCACTCCCAGCGGCGCCTGCTGGTGATCAATAACGGCAAGGTGCCGATCGTGTTCAACGTGAGCACCACGCCGACGAGCGCAGTCCAGCATACCGTCAAGGTCAGCCAGCTCAGCGTGCTCGTGCCGCCGCATGGGCAAACACCGGTCGATCTGACGCTGTCGGTCCCGGCCACCAATGTGGGCGGCGTGCACGATGTCAATGGCAACGTGATCTTCGACGAGGTTTCCGGCTACATCACCTTTACACCGGCCTCACCTGGTATGAACCGCGGTGTGACGCTGCACGTGCCGTACTATCTCGTGCCTCGGGCACGATCCAACGTGCATGCGTTCCGCACCGGCTCGCTGAGCCTGAGGCAACCGCAGGGCCAGGTGCAACTGGTCAATGCGGGGAGTCACATCACCGGGTTCGCGGACTTCTACGATTGGGGTCTTGCCGGTAACCCGCAGGGGATGCCGTACTTCGATACCCGCGCCGTGGGCGTGGAATCGTTCACCGGCGCCGATCCCAGCAATCCGCTGGGTGATCCGGAGCTCGTCTTCGCGATCAACACGTACCCGCGATTCTCCTCACCGGAGGTGGGTGAGTTCGATGTGCTGATCGATACCGATGGGGACAGGAAGCCGGATTACGACCTGGTCGGCATTGACTTCGGCTTCCTGAGCACAGGTACATTCAGCGGTCAGTTCGCCTCCGTCGTCGTCAATCTGAAGACCCAGCTGGTGACGGCCGCGTATCTTGCAGATGCACCGACGGACGGCTCGACCATATTGCTGCCCGTCTTTGCGCAGGATCTGGGGCTGACGAGCTCGAGCCCAACGATCACCTACGCCGAGACGACGACCAGCCTCTTCGACGGCTCCTCGGAGACGCTGCCGGGCTCTGCGTCATTCAACGCGTTCACGCCTGCCATCTCCAGCGGCTTCTTCGTCAAGCTGCCGCCGAACTCGCATGGATCCGTGCCTGTCTCGATCAACCCGGCGCAGTGGATAAAGACCCGGTCGAAGGGGCTGATGGTCGTCGTGGAAGACAACCGCTCCGGTGCGCAGCAGGCCGTGCTGCTGCCGGTGGAATGAGGTGGCCGCTCAGAGTCCGTGACTACCTGCTGCCGTTGGCAACCAGTGTTGCCAGGACCTCGTTGACGGGCAGGTCGGAGAGCCGCTCAGGCGCAGCGAAGAGCGTCTTGATGCGCTCGGCCTGACGCGCAGGGAAGCGCCGGTCGACGGCTGATTGGAATCGGCTCGTGAGCTCGACGACATCCTGCGGGCTGCGGCGGGCTGCGATCTGCTCGATGACCCTCGTACCGAAGGGCTGAGGGGCACTCCATGCCCCCGGTCCCAGGAGCCGGGCGGCCAGCTCCAGGTTGCGGGCATGGAGGGGGGTCGCAGCGCTCGACCGGGCGGCGGCCATGGCCTGACACGCGTGCCTAACGGCGCGGCTGATGGCATCAGCCGTGGCCCACTCCCTGCGCTCTATGCCGCGCTCCGGGTCCACGGCGGTTGCCGTTCCGCCGTCGATGCACGAGTAGCTGAGAGCCTCGGCGATCTCTCCCACTTTGCCGCCGAGCTGCGCAGTCACCACGGCGGTCGCGGCCACTCGCGCGAGGCGGATCGAGGCGGTCTCTGAATTGTGATGGCCGCCCTCGAGTGCCAACACACCCTGTATCTCGAGTGCCTTGACGGCTGCGCTGAGAACGTCGCGCACTTTGGGTGGCGGTTGGCCTTCCATGGTCGCTTTGCGCGCCTGATAGTCTGCGATCGACAGGATGGCTCCGAGCGAGTCGGCCGCGTCCCCACATTGCAGCGCCAGCCAGTGATCGCCGCCACCCGGTCGGCAGAGCATCACGCCAGTGCAGAACGCGGCCTGCGCGGGGTCGAGCTCCAGCGACGTGCCCGGAACCCGCGCCCCGCCCGGCATCAGCGCCCCGGGGACGAGAGGACCTATGAGCAATGCGCGCCCGGGATCCTCGAGTGCCTCGAAGCCGCGGGCGAGGGCATCGATCAGACAATGCCGCGCCGTTTGGATGGCCGATTCGCTATCGATTGCGAAGCTTGCGGCGTAACTGGCGAGGGCAATGATGGGGGACACTGCGCGAGATTGTCTCAGCTCGGCAGGGCCGCCACCAGCCGTATCCGTGCTATCTCGGACGGCACTCCCAACCGTTTCGGCGGTCCCCAATAACCGCTGCCGCGGCTGGTATACACCCAGAGGTTCTCCAAACGGTGAAGACCGGCGGTGAAGGGCTGTTGCAAGCGTACGAAGAGATTCCAGGGCCAGAACTGGCCGCCGTGCGTGTGGCCGGACAACTGCAGGTCGAAACCGGCGTCGGCCGCCGCTGCCGCTGTCCGCGGCTGATGTGCGAGCAGCACCCTCGGTCGGAGGTTGGGCGGTGCGCCGGCCAGGGCGGCCTCCGGGTCGCTGTGCTGCGCCGGGTCGAAAGCATGGGCGCTGTAGTCGGTCACTCCGCCGAGGACGAGCGATGCGCCGCAATGACTCAACACCACGTGCTCGTTCTGCAGAACGTGCAGCCCCAGGCGGCGCAGCTCCGCGATCCACGGCGCAGCGCCGGAGTAGTACTCGTGGTTGCCGGTGACGAAGTATGCGCCATGGCGTGCACGCAGCTGCGAGAGCGGCTCGACATGCGTGGCGAGCTGCTCGACAGACCCGTCTACCAGATCGCCGGTGATGGCGATGAGATCGACATCCAGCGAATTGACGATCTCCACGATGCCGCGCAGGAAGTCGCGCTTGATGGTAGGGCCAACGTGCACATCACTGATCTGCGCGATCGTGAAACCGTGAAGTGCGGGTGGCAGACCTGCAAGTGGCACCTTGACGTCGACTACTCGGGGCCGGCGGCGCGCATCGAAGTAACCAATGACCGTGGCGAGCACCGCGAGGAGCGGCACGGCGATGGCCGAGGCTGTCTCGAGCGTCGCAGCTTCCCCCCGCGAGGCGAAGAGCACGGCTGGCCCGAGAAAGAGATCGCGCATCACGGTGAGCACGGCGAGAGAGGAAAAGAAGCCGCCGTCGAGCGAGCCCAGCCAGGCCACATGCGCTGCATAGCCGCTGTTCTGCTTCATGCGGGCGCGCGCGCCGGCGATGATCAGCGCAAACGAGGCGCACAGGGCGAGAGCGCCGAGCACGCGTCCGAGCAGTCCGACCGGCAAAGCCGGCAGGAGCCGGATACCCACATACACGTGGAGGATCGCAATCAGCGTCACGATGTTGCGAATGAAGCGCGAGGGCCGGCGGCGCCTCTGGATGGCAGGGCGGTGGGGCAATTCGCTGGGATGCGCGGCAGCGGTCGTGTTCGGCATGAGTCTCTTGACGGTCGGAGCGGGTGGATATTGCCTGCGGTCAGCTGCGCGCGCGAGGTCGCAACAGCCGAGGCCGGGGTGACGTTCCCCGTCTATCGCAGGCAATTTTGGTAGCATCTGCGGCGCCCGCACACCGGAGAGGTGGCAGAGCGGTTTATTGCACCGGTCTTGAAAACCGGCGGCCCTTCACGGGGCTCGGGAGTTCGAATCTCCCCCTCTCCGCCACTCGGCGCGGTGTTGCCGTCGCGCGCGAGCGCCTGCATGAGCAGGTGACATCCAGATAATTAATTATATATATTAAAGTGTTACAGAAAATAAGTAATCTTGATTCTCGATCGTAAATTGCCTTTCGGCAATCGCTGATTTCCGATCCGGTTTTCCTGCGCTCGAGGTCGCCGCACTAGCGGCGAGTCGCACCACAGCTGAGGTGAATGGTCGTGTTGGCCGTGGCTCGGGCCAACCCGCCGCGATAAGCTGCACCGAATGCCGCAGCTCGGCCGGAGGGGGATATGACGCGGATCTCGAGGCGAAATGTGCTGTTGGGGGCGGGCGCGGCCGTCGGGCTGAGTGCGACCACGAAGGGCTTCACTGCCGCTCACACGACGGGACTGAAATCCATCACCGCCGACGCCAAGCCGATCTCCGTGGAGGAGCGGCGGGCGCGCCTCGCGAAGGCGCAGGAGCTGATGGCGGCGCAGAAGGTGAGCGCCCTGCTGGTCGAATCGGGCTCCACGCTCGATTATTTCACCGGAGTGGTGTGGCACAGGTCCGAGCGCACGACCGCCGCGGTGATTCCTGCGCACGGTCAGGTGGTGATCGTGACACCCGCCTTCGAGGAGCCCTCGGTCCGCGAGACGCTGCAGGTTGATGCGGATGTGCGCATCTGGAACGAAGACGAAAGTCCGTTCACCCTCATCGCGGGTGCCTTGCGCGACCGAGGTGCGAGCTCGGGGCCGGTGGCGGCGGAAGGCACTACTCGTTTTTTCATCGTCGATGGCGTGCGCCGCGCGGCGGGCGTGCAGATGGTGTCCGGCGATCCGATCGTGCGGCCCTGCCGGATGATCAAGTCGTCCGCGGAACTGGCGCTGATGCAGGCGGCGAGCGATGTCACCATGGCCGCTTTGCGCCACGTGCATTCGCGCGTGCAACGCGGCATGAGTCAGAACGACATCTCCGCGATCATGGATGCAGCCACGGTCGCCCTGGGCGGAACGCCCGGGTTCTCACTCGTGCTGCTCAACGACGCCAGCGCCTACCCGCACGGCTCGAAGAAGCCGCAATCGGTGCACGAAGGCTCGGTGATCCTCATGGATTGCGGGTGCACCGTGCACGGCTATCAGTCGGACATCTCCCGCAGTTGGATCTACGGAACGCCCTCTGCCCGCCAGCGTAAAGTCTGGGACACCGTCAAGCGCGGGCAGGAGCTGGCGCTCGCCACCGCCAAGATCGGTCTGCCCGCGGGCCAGGTGGATGATGCGGTTCGCAGCTTCTATGTACGCGAAGGGTGGGGGCCCGGATATCATCTGCCGGGCCTGCCGCACCGCACCGGACACGGCATCGGCATGGACGGCCATGAGCCCTGCTATCTGGTGCATGGCGATCCCACACCGCTTCAGGCCGGCATGTGTTTCTCCGACGAGCCCGGCCTCTACATTCCCGGCTCCTTCGGAATCCGTCTGGAGGATTGCTGGCACATGACGGAAGCCGGCCCGAAGCTCTTCAGCGGCCTCGCGCGCTCGATCGAGCAGCCGATCTGATCTGATGGAATGACGGCAACGATTTTTCCGAGGCCTCGCATGGTCGATCGTCGAACGCTCCTGCTTTACACCGTGGCCGCGGGTGCGGCTGCGGCGCTGCCCGAGCTCCCGGCGTTGGCGCGCGACGGCGATGGCGGCTCGCACGCCGCGCTCGATCGCCTGTTCACTGCCTTCCTCGACGAAGACCTGCGGCGCCATCCCGAGCGCGCGACCCAGCTCGGCTTCGACAAGGGTAAGAACGCGGATTTGAAGGGCAGGCTCACCGACGAGTCCGCAGCCGGCATCGCCGCCGACAGGGCCAGCACTCACGATCAGCTTCGCAGGCTCCGTGCGCTCGCGCGCGATCGCCTGTCGGCCGCCGACCGTTTGAACTATGACGTCGTGCTCTACACGCTGGAGTCGGCCACGGCGGTGCAGCGGTTCGATTTCGGCGGCAACACGTACGGTCCTTCGCCTTACGTGGTCAGCCAGCTCACCGGCTCCTACCAGTCCGTTCCTGACTTTCTCGACACCAAGCATTCGATCGAGAGCCGCGCAGACGCCGATGCCTATCTGTCCCGTCTCAGCGCTTTCGGCGTGCAGCTCGATGCCAATACCGAGCGCATGCGCCACGACGCCGGCGTGGGCGTGGTACCGCCGGACTTCCTGCTCGATACCACCCTCGTGCAGCTCGAGAAGACCCGGGTGCCGGCCGATCAGGCATTGGTCGTGACTTCGCTTGCCAAGCGGGCGGCGGCGAAAGGGCTGTCGGACCGCTATGCGCACGATGCCGCGCGCCTCTACGAGCAGAAGGTGCTGCCGCCGCTCGACCGGCAGATCGCCGAGGCGCGGCGACAGCGTGCGGGCGCGACGCACGATGCAGGGGTATGGAAATTCAAGCAGGGGGCAGCCTTCTACGATGTCGCGCTGCGGTCCACCACGACGACGCGATTCACCCCGGACGAGGTGCATCGCATGGGCCTCGATCAGGCGAAGGAGATCAGCGCCCGCCTGGATGCTCTGCTCAGGGCCCAAGGGATGACGCAGGGCACGGTGGGCGAGCGGATGGCCCATCTCTACAAGGATCCGTCACAGCTCTATCCCAACACCGATGCCGGCAGGGCCCAGGCGATCGCGCATTGCAACGGGCGGCTGGCCGCAATCAGGCCGCGGCTGCCACGGGCCTTCCATCGAATGCCGCCTTACCCCTTCGAGGTGCGGCGGGTGCCGCCGCGGGTGGAAGCCGGAGCGCCGCTGGCATTCTCGCAACCACCGGCCGTCGATGGGTCACGGCCGGGCCTCGTGTACTTCAACCTGCACGACACCGCGGAGTGGCCGAGATTCACTCTGGCCACCACCGTCTTCCATGAGGGCCTGCCCGGCCATCAGTTCGAAGGGGGGCTCGCGCTTTCCAACGCCAACCTGCCTCTCATCCGCAAGACGGGCGGCTTCTCCGGGTATGGGGAGGGGTGGGCGCTCTACGCGGAGCAGCTGGCCGATGAGCTCGGGATGTACGACGAGGATCCTCTCGGGCGGCTGGGCTATCTCAAGGCCCAGCTCTTCCGCGCCAACCGGTGTGTGGTGGATACCGGGATTCATCATCTGCGGTGGGGACGTGAGCAGGCCATCGAATATTTCATAGCCCAGGACGGCGACTCGCGCGGCGGTATCACCAGGGAGGTCGAGCGCTACTGCGCCACACCCGGGCAGGCGTGCAGCTACAAGCTGGGTCACACGGTGTTCACCGGCCTGCGCACAAAGGCGAAGGAGCAACTCGGGACCCGGTTCGACATCAAGAACTTCCACGATGCAGTGCTGAGCTGTGGACGTGTGCCGCTCGACATCCTGCAGCAGGTGGGCGAGGGCTGGCTGAAGAGCCAGAAGGTCTAGCGATCCGCCGCGGGGCAGGTTACGCTGACTCCAGT
>Ga0105240_10004979_pt1 | contig 19958 bp, 14 predicted proteins | sample KBSC54metaG_FD_80426 | JGI IMG/M metagenome (GOLD analysis project Ga0105240, IMG submission 80426) | Corn rhizosphere microbial communities from Kellogg Biological Station, Michigan, USA - KBS C5-4 metaG | ecosystem: Host-associated > Plants > Roots > Rhizosphere > Soil | place: Michigan, USA... | reverse complement strand
GCCTGATCAGCTTTTCGGCTTCGGCCCAAATCTGGGAAAAGTTAGGTTTGAAAAAGAAGCACATCATACTACCTGCCCTTCCGCCTGCGAAAGGGCATCAGTTTGTTAGCACCAATAACACGTTAAAATTAAACAGTTTAGAGGTTCAGCCAATTACTTTTGAGACCTGCGAATTTACCCTTGTAGCAACCTCAAAAATGGTAATGGAACAGGCTAAGCATAACATGCGTTTCAGGGTATATAACGATGCCAGCTACAATTTCAGCGATCTGGCGGCCTTGTATGTAAAACTGCATCGCTGGTCTGAAGCTAAATGGTATTACCTGCAAAGCAGCAATATATCACGCGAGCAAAACGACGATAAGCACACCATGAATAATTTGCTTGGTTTGGCCGTTATAAAAGTGAATATTGGCGATATACCGTCCGCAAGAGCTGACTTGATGGAGGCAAGAGATCTTTGCCGATCATTGGGTATGCAGGCGCAAACAGCTGATATTGAAAAACAAATACTTTTATTGGCCCAGAATAATGTCCCTGCATCAAAACCAGATGTAAAATATGCAGAAGGCACCTTAAATGCTGAAAAGAAAGCACTTTAACATACTGCTTTGAAACATTCCGCGTTATAATCCGTCCAAGTAAAACATTAATTGTAATATTGTTATTTCTATGACAGAGGCAGTATTTACACTGTCTCTTTTTATTTACATTAGCAAACCTATAATAGGCACGAGTATTGATGTCAAACTACAGTTTAGATTTAAAGAGAGTAAAAGATATGTTCAGGAAAGTATATTTTCTATTGGTGCTTGCTGCCGTACTGGCGTGCAAGGCATCTCCGGCTAACCAGCCCATGAAAAAGGTAGACGGATCAAACGACTTACAGCCCGATGCGCAACAGAGCATTGTATGCCAATATATAGCCAATATCATCAGTGAGCACAACTACAAAAAAGTGCCTTTGAATGATTCACTGTCGGAAGTGGTTTTTAAACGCTATGTAAAAGCGCTGGATGAGAACCATAACTACCTGCTGGCATCTGATATTAAGGACTTTGATAAATACAAAGATGTGATTGATGACGACCTGAAAAGCGGAAACCTGTCTGATGTATTCTACATGTTCAATGTTTATCAAAAGCGTTATAACGACCGCATCAAGTATTCTTTGGCCCAGTTGGACAAGAACTTCGACTTCAACGGTCACGAAAGCTTCACTTTCGACCGCGACAGTCTGCCTTACTTTGCTTCTGAAGATGAGTCAAATAAAACATGGACAGAACGTGTAGAGTATGACATGCTTAACCTGAAGATGGCTAACGCTGACCTGGCTAAGGATAAGGAAACGTTGAAAAAACGCTACGAAAACCTGTTATCTCAATCGAACAAGCTGAACAATCAGGATGTGTTCCAGATTTTTATGGATGCGTTCACCAACGCTGTCGATCCGCACACTAACTACTTTAACCCGGCCAATGCAGCTAATTTCAATATCGAAATGTCGCGCTCACTGGAAGGTATAGGTGCAACGCTGCAGTCGAAAGATGAGTATGTAACTATTTCATCTATTGTTGCGGGCGGCCCGGCTGATAAGAGCAAACAATTATCCCCTGAAGACCGCATAGTTGGTGTAGCACAAGGTAAAACTGGTGAGTTCCAAAACGTGATAGGCTGGAGAATCGAGAATGCTATCGCGCTTATCCGGGGTACTAAAGGAACTATCGTTCGTTTAGAAGTATTGTCAAAAGGCAGCAGCACCAGCAGCAAGCCTAAGGTAGTAGAGATGGTTCGCGAGAAGATCATTTTGAAAGACCAATCGGCTAAGAAAGAGATCAAAACTTACAACTCAAACGGTAAAGAAGTAAAGATAGGGGTGATTTCTATCCCTGCATTTTATATTGACTACAACGACTATAAATCGGGCAACCCGAACTATAAGAGCACAACCCGTGACGTGAAACTGATACTGGATACTCTGAAACGCGAAAACGTAGACGGTGTAGTGATCGACCTGCGCGAAAATGGCGGTGGTTCGTTAATGGAGGCCATTGATCTGGGTGGGTTGTTCATCAAAACAGGTCCGATCGTACAGGTTCGTGATGCACGTGATCAGACTGAAGTTGATAATGACGATGATCCTGCTATCTCTTACGCCGGTCCAATGGCTGTGATAGTAGACCGTTTCAGCGCATCAGCATCTGAGATTTTTGCCGGCGCAATGCAGGATTACGGCCGTGCATTGATATTGGGTACACAAACTTACGGTAAGGGTACCGTACAAAATGCGATCGACCTGGATAAGGTGATCAAACCATCTGTATTGGCTGACCTGATGGCCAAAATGAATAAAACAAATGATAAAACTGTAAATACAGGTAGCCAAAGCAGGTTAGGCCAATTGAACCTGACTATCGCCAAGTTCTACCGTATCAGCGGAAACTCAACCCAGCATAAAGGTGTAACACCGGATATCAAGTTCCCATCTATTATTCCATTGGATAAATTTGGTGAAGATACCGAGCCTTCAGCATTGCCGTTTGACGTTATTGCAAAGAGCAACTACACTAAGTTTGGTGACTTTTCTACGGTTGTTTCCCAGTTGACCAAATTGCACGATCAACGCATGAACACCAGCAAAAGCTACCAATACCTGATGCAGGATATTACTGACTTCACCAAGCGCGAGAACGAAAAGAGCGTGACCTTGAATGAGCAGCAATTGAAAAAAGAGCGTGACGCAGACGAAGCAAAATCATTTGAGCGCGACAACGCAAAACGCGAAGCTTTAGGATTTAAACCGCTGAAAAAAGGCGAAACCAGACCTAAAAATGAAGACCTGGATTTCCTGAAAATTGAAGCAGGTCAAATCCTTACTGATTTCATCAACCTGGGCGGTAAATACACCAGTAATCCGGTTAATCAGCAACAACAATAATTTACTCAGAATTTAGAAATATAGATCCCGGCTTAGTCCGGGATTTTTTGTTTTACAGGCATGACGTATGTTTTACTCACCCCGACGACGCTACGCTGGTCGACCCTCTCTACCGCAAGCGGTAAAGAGGGGAAGAATAAAAAATTAACCCTCTTTGCGCGAAGCGGAGAGAGGGTGATCGAGCGAAGCAATGATCGGGTGAGTCTATGCGACATATGCTTTCGCCTTTCAGCTTTAACCTTTCACCTCCAATTAAAACTAATTCAACTAAATTAGGGTTTATCAACTATGCCCAACAAACCGCTGCTTGAGTTTACCGACCGGGGTATCTATTGCGAAAAAGGTGGATTTTATATCGACCCGTGGAAGCCGGTTAATTATGCGGTGATCACCCATGCGCACGCAGACCATGCTTATGTGGGACATAAACATTACCTGGCCCATCATTTATCCAAACAAGTGCTACTTTATCGCTTAGGTGAAATTGATCTGCAAACGGTAGAGTATGGTGAAAAGATAAACAAAAATGGTGTCGAAATTTCTTTATACCCTGCCGGACATGTAATAGGCTCAGCACAGATACGGGTAGAATACAAAGGCGAAGTTTGGGTGGTTTCGGGAGATTATAAGGTAGAAGATGACGGAATCTCCACGCCATTCGAGCCGGTAAAATGCCATCATTTTATATCCGAATGTACTTTTGGAATGCCAGTTTACCAATGGAAGCCACAGGTAAAAACATTTGACGAAATGAACAAATGGTGGCACAATAACCTGGATAACGGGTTGGCTACTGTGATAGTCGGTTATTCGTTGGGTAAGGCACAACGCATTTTGCAGAATCTCGACTTGTCTAACGGCAAAGTGTATACCCACGGGGCTATAGAGAATGTAAACCAGGCATTGCGGAACAATGGTATGCTGCTTAACCCGACGGAAAGGATAGTTTATGATACCCCAAAGGAAGAGGTTAGAAAAGGCATTGTGCTGGCACCGCCATCTGCTGTGGGTTCAGCATGGATGCGCAGGTTTGCACCTTATGATTTTGGATACTGTTCCGGATGGATGGCAATTCGTGGGGCCAAGCGCAGGCGCGCTGCTGATAGAGGTTTTGTGCTGTCCGATCATGCTGATTGGAATGGATTGATCAGTGCCATAGATGCCACCGGGTGTGAGTCCGTTTACCTGACCCACGGTTATACGGCTACTTTCTCAAGATATCTGAGCGAAATAGGTTTTAACGCTAAGGAAGTTTATACTCTATATGGAAACGAGGAAGAGGAAAGCACTGCCAGTAACGATCTGCTGAACGAGAATGATAACCGTGTGCTTTCTGCCGAAGGAAATGATCTGGAGGGTACGTCATGAGAGCATTCGCCCAATTATTCCTGTCGCTGGATGAGACCAATAAGACTAATGAGAAAGTTCGTGTGCTGAAAGACTACTTCAGCAACGTACCCGATTCAGATAAGATGCATATGTTGGCCTTGTTTACAGGTCGAAGGCCAAAGCGACAGATCAACGCAACGCTGCTACGCAATTGGGCTATTGAAGCATCCAACATTCCCGTATGGTTGTTCGAAGAAAGCTACCAGGTAGTGGGCGACCTGGCGGAAACCATGTCGCTGCTGATGCCGCAGAACAATACAGGCAGTAATAAAACACTGACGGAATGGATAGCCGAGATCAATTCCCTTGCAGATAAAAACGAAGAAGAGAAAAAGCTTTGGTTGATGGAATCGTGGGGAATGCTCGACCAACAAGAGTGTTTTGTTTTTAACAAGATCATGACGGGCGGTTTCCGGGTAGGTGTTTCCCAAAACCTGGTGATCAAAGCGCTGGCCGATGTGACGGGTTTGGAAGCGCCTGTCTTAACTCATCGCATTATGGGTAGTTGGATGCCGGAAACGTATCATTTTAAACAGTTGGTAGAAGCAAAAGGAAGCGATGACGATATTTCACGACCTTATCCTTTCTTTTTGGCTTATCCAATTCAAGAAACTTCAGAGCAACAACGTTCAGTTGAAGAATTGCAAAATACCTTGGGCAATGCTGACGACTGGCAGGCCGAGTGGAAGTGGGACGGTATCCGTGCGCAAATGATAAAACGCGACGGTAAAATATTTATATGGAGCCGGGGCGAAGATCTGGCAACTGAAAAATTTCCGGAGCTACATCCGTTTTTAAATGCGTTGCCTGATGGCACAGTGATAGATGGCGAGATATTAAGCTTCAGTGATGGATTACCCTTGCCCTTTAATGTGCTGCAAACCCGAATCGGCAGAAAAAACCTGAGCAAGAAAATATTGCAGGAAAGCCCAGTTGCGGTGATCGCATATGATTGCCTGGAATACCGGGGTGAAGATATCCGCCCGAAAACGCAAAGCGAACGCCGTAAGTTGTTGGAGGAATTGCATTCGAAAACACCTTTTCCTGAATTTTTCCGCTTATCACCATTGATCAGTTTTAATAGCTGGGATGACCTGGCTGCCAAACGCGATGAATCGAGGGCGATGATAGCCGAAGGCATAATGCTGAAACGCAAAAGCGCGACCTACCAGGTAGGTCGTCGTCGGGGCGACTGGTGGAAATGGAAGATCGATCCGTTGTCTGTTGATGCGGTAATGATCTATGCGCAAAAAGGCCACGGTCGCCGGGCGGATCTGTATACCGATTATACTTTTGCCGTTTGGGATGGCGATAAGCTGGTTCCATTTGCCAAAGCCTACTCTGGCTTAACCGACCAGGAGATCAACAAGGTGGATTATTTTATCAAACGGAATACCATCGAGAAATTCGGTCCGGTTCGCACCGTAAAACCTGAACTGGTTTTCGAGATTGGTTTTGAAGGCATCAATCGTTCTACCCGTCACAAATCTGGCGTCGCCCTTCGTTTCCCACGCATCCTGCGCTGGCGGCAGGATAAGCCTAAAGAAGAAGCTGATTCTTTGGAGACATTGAAGGCGTTGTTGGGAGAATAATAATCGCACCTCATGTCATTTCGACGAACAGGGAAGGGCGTGAGGAGAAATCTTATACTACTTGCATTGCGAATATTACAGGGCGTACAAGTTTTCTCACCCATTCCCCGACACAGCCTGCGCTATGAGTTCGAAATGACATAATTTATGATTATTTATCGGCAGCTATAGCCACGTTTCGCCTTTATCCTTTTGCCTTTCCCCTCAAAACTCTATCTTTAAATTCTCAAAAACTGCATTTACTATGAAGAAACTTACATTATTTGTACTGTCGGTCTTCACCGCTGGCTATACCTTTGCACAGAATATGAATATCAAAACACTTCCCTATCCTCAAACAAAAAAAGTTGATACTGTTGATACCTACTTCGGTACGGCCGTTCCCGATCCCTATCGCTGGTTGGAAAACGATCAGGCTATCGATACCAAAGCTTGGGTAAAAGAAGAAAATAAAGTTACCCAGGATTACCTCGGACAAATTCCTTACCGTGATGCTATCCACAAGTGCCTGGAGGTTTTATGGAACTACGAAAAATACAGCGCGCCGTTTAAAGAAGGTAAATACACCTATTTTTATAAAAACGACGGTCTGCAAAGCCAGGCTGTTTTATGGCGACAAATAGGCGACGGTCAGCCTGAAATATTCCTTGACCCGAATACTTTTTCAACTGATGGCACTACTTCTCTGCAGGGTATTGACTTTACTAAAGACGGCAGCATGGCCGCCTATCAGATATCCGAAGGCGGCTCCGACTGGCGTAAGGTAATCATCTTAAAAACCACCGATAAATCCATAATAGGCGACACACTACGCGACCTGAAGTTCACCGGCATAGCCTGGAAAGGAAACGAAGGCTTTTACTACAGTACCTATGACAAACCAAAAGTGGGCAGTCAGCTATCTGGCATGACGCAATATCATAAACTATATTACCACGTTTTAGGAACACCCCAAAGCCAGGACAAACTGATATTCGGGGGAGAGCAAACCCCTCGCCGTTACATCGGAGCTTATCTGACAGAAGACGAGCGATTTTTGGTGATCTCCGCTGCAACCACCACTACAGGTAACGAATTGTATATCCAGGATCTAAGTAAACCGGGCAGCGGGATTGTTAATGTGGTTGACAATTTTGATAATCAGCACGGCGTAATAGACAACGTGGGCAGCAAACTGTATATCCTTACCAATTTATATACGCCAAATTTCAAGGTGGTTACGGTTGATGCATCCGACCCAAAACCGATCAACTGGAAAGACCTGATACCTGGAACAAAAAATGTATTGACCGTATCAACCGGAGGAGGAAAGATATTTGCCGAATACCTGAAGGATGCCACTTCATTGGTGCAACAATATAATATGGATGGCAAACTGGAGCACAGCATCGAGTTGCCTGGCATTGGTTCGGCAGGTGGATTTGGCGCTAAAAAGGAAGAAAAGGAAACTTACTACACTTTCACCAATTACGTTTACCCGCCAACTATTTTCAAGTATGACATCGCAACCGGACAATCGACGGTTTACAAGAAAGCTAATGTGAAGTTCGACCCAACGCAATACGAATCAAAGCAGGTATTTTATAAATCAAAAGACGGCACCAAGATCCCGATGATCATCACTTACAAAAAAGGCACAGTGATGAATGGCAAAAATCCTTTGCTGCTATATGCTTATGGCGGTTTCGGCGTAAACCTGACTCCTGCCTTCAGCACTTCGAATATTGTTTTGCTGGAGCATGGCGGTATATACGCAGTACCAAACCTGCGTGGCGGTGGCGAGTACGGCGAAACCTGGCACAAAGCCGGTATCAAGATGAAAAAACAGAATGTATTTGATGACTTTATAGCTGCTGCCGAATACCTGGTCGATCATAAATATACCTCGAAGGATTACCTGGCCATTGCAGGTGGATCAAACGGAGGTTTATTGATTGGTGCGGTAATGACCCAGCGCCCCTATCTTTGCAAAGTAGCTTTCCCTGCCGTAGGTGTGATGGATATGTTACGTTATAACCAATTCACCGCAGGCGCAGGCTGGAGCTATGATTACGGCACTGCGCAGGACAGTAAAGAAATGTTCGACTACCTGTATAAATATTCACCATACCACGCGCTTAAACCGGCGGATTACCCGGCTACCATGGTTACTACAGCCGATCACGATGACCGTGTGGTACCTGCGCATTCGTTCAAATTTGGTTCCCGTTTACAGGAATACCAGCAAGGAAAAGCACCGGTATTGATTCGAATCGAAACCAAAGCCGGACACGGTGCCGGGCAATCAACCGCACAGATCATCAGTGGACAGGCCGATAAATGGGCATTCATGTTCCAGAATATGGGGTTGGATTGGAAAGAATAAATTTAATTATGCTAATCTAAAGGAGGAACGAAGCAATCGCGAACTATACAGGGCGGATATGCGTGCTGTGCGGTTGCTTCGTACCTCGCAATGACACACTGATAAATGTCATGAAGAATAAAGCGTTACTTGCTACTCTGTTATTTTTAACAATCGGCTCATTCGTCTTCTCCCAAAAGAAAAACCTAAACATTATTTACATCGGCGACAGCATAACCCAGGGTGTGCAATTAGCCGACCCGGGAACAGAAGCACCACCCGCCATTGCTACAGCATGGTTGCGCAAGCAAAAAGGTATGGTAAAGTTGAATTCTCCAACCAGGGGGTGAGCGGTTTTACAACGGTTGATTTTCTGCCATCTACTTATACCGTCTTCCCACGGGTTGATAAGGCGGCATCGGCACTGAATAGTAAGGATGCTACATTGATTTTCTTTATTATGCTGGGCACTAATGATAGCGCGATCACTGGGCCAAATGGATCGCCCGTGTTGCCAGAAAAATATCACGATAACTTAAAAATCATCATTGATCGCCTGTTACAGCATTTTCCCAATAGCAAATTTATGATTCAGAAACCTATTTGGTACAGTCGGAATACTTATAATGGGTCGATGTATTTGGAGGAAGGTTTGTCACGCTTACAAAGCTATTTTCCGCAGATAGATCAATTGGTGGGTGAATATAAAAAGGTCAAACCCGATCACGTTTTTACTACGGATACTAAAGCATTCGATTATTTCAGCAAGCATTATTTAACCGATCTTATTCCTGAGCAAGGGCATGAAGGTATATTTTACCTGCACCCCAACAGCAAAGGTGCGGTAATGCTGGGTCAGTTCTGGGGCGAGGCAATCTATAAGGCCATCATGAATTGAGTCAAAATAAAAAGGCTTCCCGGTAAAGAGAAGCCTTTCTATTTTTAATGAGTTTGATTTTTAATCACGATCGTGGCCGTGTCCATGTCCGTGGCCACGACCTTCGCCGCCATGCCCTTCACCACCATGTCCGCGGCCTCTGTCCCAACCTTCGTGGCGACCGTTATCATGCCAGTGGTTGCGGTATCTTTCGTCCCGGCTGTCGCGGATGATCACCTGGTCGCGTCGACCGCGGTATCCGGCATATCTTACCCTGTAATCACGATCATAACGCCACGGATTAGGACGGTTTACAACCACTTTATATCCATGGTAAACATCGTAATTGTGCCACCTGGCCGGTAAATAAGCTCTGTGGATCCACACACCATTATCTAAATAAACATATTGGTGAACAGGAACATCATAATAAACACCTATATCTGGCATATAATAATAATCGGCGCGGTCGTAGCCAACAGGGCCCCATTCAGGCTGAGCGCCAATATTTACTCCTACGCTTAAATGTACCTGGGCATCGGCTAACTTAAATGATAAACAGCTTATTAATATTGCTGCTGTAAAAACTAACTTCTTCATAGTAATATATTATTGTTCGGTATGTATGACAATATCAAACGGAAAAAGTTTAAATATTATATAGCTTTCGGTATAATGATATGTATAAAAATAACAATGCCCCCTGATCCAGAGGGCATTATAGTTGCCAGCTACAGTAAGTTTTTTTAATGTTTGTGGTGGTCGTCGTGATCGCGTCCGTGACCTCTGCCATGATCACCCTTCCAGTGATTTTTGTATTTATCCTCGTGGCTGTCGCGTATTACAGCCTGATCGCGTCTGCCTTTATAAGTTGCATACTTTTTTCTGTACACATCATTGTGTACCCATGGTGTGCGCTCGTTTACAACAACTTTGTAGCCATGATAGACGTCGTAATTGGCATAACGCGGTGGCAATGATACCGTATGCACCCACACGTTGTTGTTATAATACACATACTGATGTGCGTTTATGTCATAATATGCGTCGATATCAGGCATGTAATAATAATCGACGTGGTCATAACCTGTTGGTCCCCATTCGGGCTGACTGCCAATATTAATACCTACACTTAAACGTACTTGTGCATTTGCTGCATTAATTGAAAAACAGCCTAAAATAATAGCTGCTGCAAAAATGATCTTTTTCATAAGTTGAATTTTTTCAATTATACAAGTAACCTATTACCGATGTTGTGCTATAACAAGAATTTTACAGCCAGGCAGGGCACAAAAAAACCGGGTAATATTGCTATTCCCGGTTCTGTATGTTTTTAGAGTAGTATTACTGCTCGTCGGTATTGTTTTCTTTGTCTTCAAGTTTCTTGGGGATCATGGCCAATTGAGGTTTGCCAATCACTCTGTAATTACCATCACCTTTTAGGATAGATGCAATCTGGCTTCTGTCTGTCATCGTTTTTACAGCCTGGGATAGTTCCTTATCGTATTTAAAATTGGTCTCATAACGGCCTTTTTCATAATAGAAACGCGATGCGATCTCGTTTTCAAGCACTTGTTTTATTTCCTCTTTATTCTGCTGAAGATCGTTCTTCTTGCTGGCCAGTAGCTTAGCTTTCAGGGCATCGTATTCAGCCTGGATGTCGGTGAACTGTTTCTCCTTGGTTGCTTCAGTTTTTAGGGTGGTTATCAGTTTCTCGGTTCCTGTGGTATAGCTATAATTTTTAGTGCTCAGGAATTTTATAAAATCGTTGTATTCGTTGTCGGTCAGATGGAAAGTCCTTACATCGCCAATGCTGTTATGCGTATTCCGGAATTGGGTAGCATAATCGAATATCAAAAGTTTGGAAACCAAGGTCTGAGTAATATTTGCAAAACGCTCCTGCTTTACAAACAGATCCGGATATACACCCCCGCCATCATAAACCGAACGGCCTGCTTTGGTTTTAAATTCGTGCATCAGCGAATCGGCAACTTTTACAACGCTGCCGTCATCCTTACGGTGCGTATAATCCAGCGCCTGCACGCAACGGCCTGATGGGATATAATATTTAGCAATGGTGATCTTTACCAAACTATTGTAAGGCAGATTAAATGTCTGCTGCACCAATCCTTTGCCGTAGCTGCGCTGCCCGATAATCACTGCACGGTCCAGGTCTTGCAAGGAACCCGCCACGATCTCAGATGCAGAAGCCGAACGGCCGTTTACCAAAACCACCAGTGGAAGATTTGACTCCAATGGTGCATTTTGGGTGCTATAAGTAAAGTTCTTGTCTTTTATTTTTCCTTTTTGCGATACTACTTCCACGCCTTTTGGCACGAAAAGGTTAACGATCTTTACAGCCTCCTGTAATATACCGCCCCCATTTGACCTGAGGTCGAGTATAATACCGCTTGGGTTATTCTTTTTAATGTTGGTAAGCGCTGTGGTTACCTCTTCGGCAGAGTTTTCGAGGAATTTATCCAATTTGATGTAACCCATATTGCCCTCAACCATACCATAATAGGTTACGTTGGGTTGTTTTATCTCGTCACGGACCAGGTTTTTCTCTACAGCTTCAGCATCGCCGCGCCTGATCAGTAGCTTAATACCTGCGCCTTTTGAGCCTTTCAGTAACTGGCTCACCTGGTCGTTGTTTTTTCCGGTCAGGTCAACGTTGTTTATTTTAACCAAACGATCACCAGCCCTGATGTCTGCTTTTTGGGCCGGAAAGCCTTCAAAAACATCCGAAACAAATACTTTGCCTTCGCGGGCGAAGATACCGGCGCCTATGCCGCCGTATTGGGTGCTTACATAGTGAAGCTTATAATCTTCAATTTCTGATTCCGGAACGAATTCGGTATAAGGGTCGAGGCCATCCAGCATGGCATCAACACCTGTTTTGATCATTTTTGCCGAGTTAATATCATCAACATAATTAATATTAACCTCTTTATATACAGATGAGAAAACGTCCAGGTTTTTGGCGATCTGGAACAGATCGTCCTGAAAGCCAAAGATCGCGATAGCAAGTACTGTTATACCGGCCAGAAAACCCCACTTTTTAAAAATACTTTTCATCACAGCACCTGTTGATTACGAATAAAAGAGAGACGTTTAGACGGGAATCTAAATTTCTCATTACCAGAATATAAAATTACGACTTTGATTTTAAATAATGATGAGGCTGACAAACTTTTACACCAAATCAAGAGAAGTCTGGTTCTGTGATTAAACGCTGGTTACAGGCGGTTATTATCAATGTTGACCAGGGCTTTTTTCAGAGTGAAAACCACATACTTACGGTCGCGGTTTACCAATTCCATGATCCTGCCGATCAGGTTATCTTCCTGGCCTTCGTTATACTGCAATTCTTCGTCGGTGAGGTGATTGTATTTACGCTGTAATTTGATCTTTACACGTGCCCAGTCTTTGTTGCTGATACTGATCTCTGCCATTTCAAAAAATATGTTTCAGCAAAAATAGAAAAAATCTGCTGATGCCTTGTGCAATATTTTGGCGCGTTAATTGTTAAACTCTAAGTTAAATAATGCATCTAACCTATTTGTAAAACTAAATTTGAATAACAAATGAAAAAGCTACTTTTAAGTGTCGCGTTGCTGATAGCGGTTTGCATCAGTGCAAAGGCACAAGTTAGCCTCGGCATCAAGGGCGGGGTCAACTTCTCTAAAATCAATACCGATAACTTTAATGAATCTACGAGGACAGGTTACCAGGCAGGTATTTTTGCCCGCGTAGGCAGCGCATTCTACCTGCAGCCGGAAGTTTACCTAAGCAGCACCGGTGGTAAGTTTACTACAACCGATGGAAATTTTCATGCTAATGTGAACTTTACAAACCTGAGCGTTCCGCTGTTATTGGGCCATTCTTTTGGGTCTAAAGATTTGAATTTCAGATTGATGGTTGGTCCGGTTTATACTTATGCGCTTAGCAAAAGCGAAAGTTTCTCAGACAATGCCAACGCCGCTATAGCTGATTTTGGTCATTACAACAACAGTACGATAGGCTTCCAGGCTGGTGGCGGGGTGGATATCGGTCCGATCACGGCTGATTTGCGCTACGAAGGCGGCCTGACGAAGATCAACCCAGATTTCGGTCAACGCCAAAACTTATGGGCACTGAGCGTTGGATTTAAGTTCTTTTAAGCTGAATAGCTAATAGAAAGATAAGCCCCGGAGTATCAATTCCGGGGCTTTTTTGTATATAAAAATATACAAATTTGTGGCGATTTATTTCGTTGTAAAATAATTGTTATATTAGTGCAGCCAAACCATATTGCAATTTGAATAAACTATTTACCCTTATCCTGTTATTGTGCTCGGCATTTATTGCGAATGCACAAACCCAACCTTTTGGTAAAGTTGATACCGCTGACCTTAAATTGACTTCGTGCGATTTTGAAAAGGGTGCGAACGCTATGGTGCTGTTTGATAGTAGCGATATAACTACAGGCTTTACTTCCACAAGTATAATAAGGCACAAAAGGATAAAGATATTTAATGATAAAGGCAAGGATGAAGCAACTATAAAACTAGAATATTATAGTTATCATGGCTTGGAAAACATCAGCGATATCAAAGCTGAAACTGTAAATCTAAATGAAAAAGCGATAGAGTATATCAAGGTCGATAAAGCTAGTATTTATAATCAAACTATCGACAAAACGATGAAAAAGATATCGTTTACCTTCCCCCAGGTAAAGGCAGGATCTATAATTGAATACTCATATGAACTTACAATAGGCTTTGGCGGCGGGTTTCCGGATTGGGATTTTCAAGGGGAGCTTCCTGTAAGATATTGCCAGTTAAATGCGAACATCAGAAGTGATTATTCGTACAAGATGACCCCAAGGGTATATCAGGATTATGCCAAAAATACATCTGAGGTATGGACAAAAAAAAATGGCGATACTATTGGCAAAAGTTACTCATGGGCATTGGACAAGATAAAGTCATTTAGAGAAGAACCATATTCCACATGCGTAGAAGATGATATTCAAAAGCTATCGTTCAGGTTAGTGGGCTATAAGTACACCTTGCGAAGCGAATTAAGATCGTTGGAAAAATCGTGGTTTCAAATAGGGGAGGAGGCAGCTTATGATGAAGATTTCGGCAAACAAATGACTGAAGATATAGATGATAAAAGCGACATAATAAAGCATGCAAAATTATTGAGCTCAGATAATGAAAAGATCAGCTACATATTTGATAAAGTAAAAAACTCGATACAGTGGGACCATGTCAATAGATGGTACACTATTGATGGTATAAAAAAAGCTTGGGACAGTAAAAAAGGCAACTCTACAGAAATAAACCTGATCCTTTATCATTTTCTCAGAATGGCAGGAATTAGTTGCTTTCCTCAACTTGTTAGTACCAGGGCTCACGGACGGGTAAATACCAATTACCCTGATCTTAATCAGTTTAATAAAGCAGTTATTTATGTGCCATTAGGGAATAAAAAATATCACATCCTTGATGCTAGTAACAAATACAACAACTACACTGACATCCCCTTCGATATATTAAACTCCAGTGGATTAACAATTGATCCTAAAAAGGGTGAGTATACAATATCATATATTGAAAATGGTGAACCTTCCCGAACTATGGTTTTTGTTAACGCAGTAATTGACTCTGGAATGAGCGGAACCGCGCAGATCAATAGTTTTGGCTATAACAAAGAAAGTGCCGTAGAAGAGTACAAAGTGGATGGCGAAAATAAATACAAAGAGAATTTGAAGGATAAAGATAACAACCTGCAATTTTCTTCATTCAAATTTGAAAATATGGAAATTGATTCGCTGCCATTAACGCAAACCGTCGATTTCAAGTTAGATCTTACAAGCTCAGACGAAAAATACATCTATTTTACCCCGAACCTGTTCACAGGATTGAACGCCAATCCATTCTTAAATGAAGAACGGAATTCAAGCATTAATTTTAAATTTCTTCGGAACTATAATATTAATGGCAGGTATAAAATCCCACAGGGATACAAAACGGATGCATTGCCAAAAAGTATGAGTCTTTTAATGCCTGACACAAGTATTTTATTTAAACGAATAGTGGCTGAACAGGAAGGAATGATAGTTGTTCATTATGTGATCGACTTTAAAAAATCCTATTATACAGCTGATCAGTATAAACCCTTATTTGAATTTTACAGGAAGATGCACGAAATGCTGAACGAGCAGATCGTATTAAAGAAAATATAGCGACAAGATTTCTTTGTTTTTAAAATAAGTTTTAACTTATATTAAATTTAGTTCAACCAAAACCGACACGATGAAAACCTTATTCACACTCCTGCTTGCAGGGACATTTTCGGCAGTTTATGCGCAAACGTCTCCAGTACTTGCTGTTCAGCCATATGGAAAAGTTGATATGGCTGATCTTGAATTAAAAGCCTGTGATTTTGAAAAAGATGCCAATGCCGAGGTCCTTTTTGAAAAAGGAAAGTTGTCTTACAGCGTTGATATATCTTCCATTGAGCTTGAGACACATCGCCGGATAAAAATATTTAATGAAAAGGGCAATGACCATGCAAATATTCATTTGCAGTATTACTCAGGTAGTCACCTGGAAAATATTACCGGGCTAGAAGCCGAGACGATCAACCTGGTGGATGGCAAGGCCGAAATAACGAAACTTGATAAAAAATCATTCTTTACTAAGGCGCTTGACAAAAATGTAAGCGAGATCACCTTTACATTTCCGAATGTTAAGCCGGGCTGTATTATTGAATTTAAGTACAAGCTTAATATCAGCAGCCTTTCACGCATACCTACATGGAACTTCCAGGACAATATGCCGGTAAAATATAGCGAGTATGATACTTCTATTCCTGAAATGTTTTATTTCAGGCCTGATCTGCGCCTTTATCAACCGATGGTAAAAAATACGTCAGTAACAGACGCAAAGGTCTTGAAAGTGTTATCGCATGAACGTAATAGTACTTCATCCTCACAGGAATCTGAAACCATACCGTATAATGTTCAAAACGAAGTGCATGCCGTGGCGAACGTGCCATCATTATCTGCTGAACCCTATATGTCATCTTTTGAGGACAATGTGCAGCATCTCGGCCTCCACATAGTCAGCTTTAAACCTTTGGGCGGGTTCGATGTGAAATTAATGGATACCTGGGCAAAAGTAGGAGGATTCCTGTCAGATGATGATGATTTTGGTGGGCAGCTAAAACGCAGCCTTAGCGATGAACAGAGCATCATTAATGAAGCGTATGGGTATAAAACCACAGACCAAAAGATAGCCTGCGTTTTTAACCGTGTAAAAAGCTTAATGAAGTGGAACGGTGTAGATCGCTGGTATACACTGGACGGCACAAAGAAGGCTTGGGACAATAAAACCGGCAATTCAGCAGAGATAAATCTTGCATTATATCATTTACTAAAACAATGTGGAATAAATGCTTACCCCATGGCTGTAAGCACCCAAAATTATGGCAGAGTGAACCCATTCAACACTACACCCTCTGCATTTAACAGGGCCGTAGTTTATGTTATAGGCGATAATGATACCAAATATGTTTTAGATGCTACCGGCAAGTATAATCTGTATAATGAAACTCCTGTCGAATTGCTTAATTCGATGGGCCTTTGGATAGACCGTTCAAAAAACACCTATGACACCGTTTATGTTAAAAAAGAGACACCTGTAAGGCAATCTGTTTTAATAAATGCCGAGATAAAGCCCGATGGAAAAATACAAGGTTCGGCACAGCTAAACAGCTTCAGTTATAACCGGATCAATGCTGTAAAAAGATATAAGGAAGACGGTGAGAAGAAGTATATGGATTACTTGGCAGATGGTGACAATAATTTAAAAATATCGTCCATCAAGTTTGAGAATATGGATGTTGATTCATTGCCGCTGACCCAGAAAATTGATTTTGATCTCGATTTGGCCGGTTCCGATCAGAACTATATTTATTTAAATCCCAACTTGTTCAGCTCTTTAAAGAAAAACCCATTATTGAGCGAGAACCGGATGTCTGATGTCGATTTCGAATATCTCAGGGGATACTCTATCAATGGTGTTTATAAAATCCCGGCAGGTTATAAAATTGACGCCTTACCTAAAGATATTAACTTCGTAATGCCAGATAAAGGCATCAGCTTTAAACGTATTATAGCTGAACAGGAAGGCAGCATTATGGTGCGGTATTCTATCAACTACAATAAAATACGGTATTCAAAAGATGACTACCCCAGTCTTCATGAATTTTATAAAAAAATGTACGAAATGCTGAATGAGCAGATCGTACTGAAGAAAGGCTAGCAAAACAACTTTTATTAAAATAACGTAAAACACAACTATTCAAACCAATAATTTAAACGATACAACCTTATTACATGAACAAAATTTTTACCCTAATGCTTTTAAGTGCATTCTGCGCTGCAGCAAATGCACAAACTACTACAGTACCGGCTGCCCAACCTTATGGCAAGGTGGACCAGGCAGATCTGGAGATGAAGGCCTGCGATTTTGAAAAAGATGCAAATGCCGAAGTGCTGATCGACAAAGGCAATGCTTATTACAATGCTGATCTTGGCTCTATTACCAATGAGGTGCACCGTCGTATTAAGATATTTAACGACAATGGAAAAGGATCAGCCGATATCCAAATCCCGTATGAAGGAGGTAACCGGGTGGAATATATAACGGGAATCCAGGCTGAAACAATTAACCTGGTAGATGGAAAAGTAGAAATAACAAAGCTTGATAAAAAGCTGATCTATAACAAAACGATTGATAAGTGGCGTAATGAAATTACGTTTACGATGCCTAATGTTAAACCTGGCTGTATAATAGAATACAAATATAGCTGGAACACAAATGATAATTTCGACGTGCCCAACTGGGTTTTCCAGGATAAAATACCTGTAAGGTATAGTGAGTATATGACATCGATACCTGACATTTTTTATTTCAGGGAACACCCGCATATAACTTACGGGTTGGTAAAAAATGCGCATACTACCGAGGGGCGGAGTTTGATGGATCAGGGGCAATCGTACTCTTACAACCTGGAGGTAGAAACCAAGGCTATGGCAAATGTTCCATCACTTCCGGATGAGCCTTACATGTCGTCATTTAATGACAATGTGCAGGAAATACGTTACCAACTTGTTTCCATCAGGCCGATAGGCGGATTTACACGGACTGGCTCTGATACCTGGAATAAAGTAGGGGGTAAACTAATTGATGATGAGGATTTTGGAGGACAACTTAACCGGAAGCTAAATAACGAAGAGGCGATCATCAGTAAAGCAAAGGCGTTAAAAACAGACGATGGGAAGATTGCTTACCTTTTCAACGAGGTAAAAAACGCCATGAAATGGAACGAGATCGATCGTTGGTATACGATTGACGGAACCTCTCGTGCCTGGGAAAGTAAAACCGGCAATTCTGCCGAGATCAATATCATTCTTTATCACTTGCTTAAAAAGTCGGGCATTGACGCTTACCCGATGGTAGTAAGCACACAGAGCCATGGCAAAGTTGTGCCATTTTATACATCGGTGGCCCAATTTAACCGGGCAGTGGTTTACGTTCCGGTTGACAGCACAAAGAACTATGTGCTGGATGCTACAGGGAAATACAATATGTACAATGAAACCCCTGCAGAGCTGCTAAACTCTTCCGGGTTATTTATAGATAAATCAAATAAGAAATATGATATCGTATTGTTGCACAATGATGTGCCCGTGCGCCAGGTAGTTTTTGTAAATGGGGAGATAAAACCGGACGGTAAATTAACCGGCACAGCGCAGATCAGCAGTACCGGATACAATAAGATCAACTCGGTAGAGAAGTACAAAACTGATGGTGAGAAAAAATATATCGATTACCTGCGCGATGATGATAATAACCTCAAAATATCTTCACTAAAAATGCAGGATATGGAGGTAGACAGCTTGCCGTTGATGCAAAATATTGAGTTCAGCCTTGACCTGGCCGGATCGGATGAAAATTATATTTATCTGAACCCTAACATGTTTACTTCTCTCAAAAGAAACCTGTTTTTAAGTGAAAAACGCATGACTGATGTCGATTTCAGGTATTTGCGTAATTACACGGTGAATGGCATGTATAAAATACCGGCCGGGTATAAGGTTGATGCGCTGCCCAAAAGCGTAACTATAGTTATGCCCGACAAAGGGATAAGTTTTAAACGGCTGGTGGCCGAACAGGAGGGAACTATTGTAGTGCGCTATGCCATTAGTTATAATAAGACAGAGTACTCAAAAGATGACTATCCTGATTTTCACGAATTCTTTAAGAAAATGCATGAAATGCTTAATGAACAGATCATCTTAAAAAAGGGATAACTAATGTTTGTAAGTAACTATATGAAAAGATTGCTGCTTATGCTGGTGGTTTGCGTGCTATCCTTTGCAAACGCTTATTGCCAGGACAACGTTCCGGCCGATGCATACATAGCTTCCAAAATACCGGATTCGTTAAAAACCGATGCTAACTCGGTTGTGCGTTACAGCCTTGAAGAATATGATGTGCAGGGGCCTGGAAAGGAAGTATATAAGATGCACAGTGTAGTAACTGTTTTAAACGAGAAAGGGAATAGCGAAGCGGAGATCAGCCTGCCTTATAATAAAAAATTCAGCGCTGTAAGTGCATTTGAAATGCGCATATATGACGCGACAGGTAACATTATCAAAAAATATCACAAAAGTGATTTGTATGAGCATGCAGCGCGGGGTAGTGAGGCACTGGTGACGGATGACAGGATCAAGACGATCGGCCACACCATTGCTGC
>Ga0105240_10004978_pt1 | contig 19959 bp, 14 predicted proteins | sample KBSC54metaG_FD_80426 | JGI IMG/M metagenome (GOLD analysis project Ga0105240, IMG submission 80426) | Corn rhizosphere microbial communities from Kellogg Biological Station, Michigan, USA - KBS C5-4 metaG | ecosystem: Host-associated > Plants > Roots > Rhizosphere > Soil | place: Michigan, USA... | reverse complement strand
GGTCCTCGGCATACGCCAACGAATCGCGATATTGGCGGCAGAGGGCGATGGCCTGGCGCAGCGACCACGCGCCGTTCGGGTCGATGGTGATGCGCGCGTCCGGGAAGCGGGACGCCAGCGCCGCAATCGCCTCCATCTCCTCGGCGCCGGCGCGGACGCCGCCTTTCAACTTGAAGTCGCGGAAGCCATAACGCGCGTGGGCCGCCTCGGCCAGGCGGACGACCGAGTCGGCGGTGAGCGCCTCCTCGCGGCGCAGGCGTAGCCAATCGTCGCCGGGCTCGGGATCGGCGTACGGTAGCGGAGTCTTCTTGCGATCGGCCACGTAGAAGAGGTAGCCCAACACGTCTACCGAGTCGCGCTGTTGACCCGTGCCCAGCAGCGCGGCGACCGGGACCTCCAGGTGCTGTCCCAGCAGATCGAGCAGTGCGGCCTCGAGCGCCGTGACCGCGTGGATTGTGGTGCGCTGGTCAAAGGTCTGCAGTCCGCGGCCGCCGGCGTCGCGGTCGGCGAACTGGCGGTCCACGCTATCCAGGATGTTGTTGTACTCGGAGATGGCGCGGCCGACCGCCAGCGATTCCGAGTCGGCCAGTGTGGCGCGGATCGACTCGCCCCCGGGCACCTCGCCGACGCCGGTGTGTCCCGCGCTGTCCTTGAGGATGACCAGGTTTCGCGTGAACAGCGGGGCGTGCGCGCCGCTCAGATTGAGCAGCATGCTGTCGTGTCCCGCGACGGGAATGACGCGCATTTCTCGGATGGTGGGAGAGGTCATGGAATTCGCATAGTAACACTCAGGTCTTTGTCGCTGGTGCCTCGTGCCGGTTGTAAGGAATCACGCAAATCCGGCTTGCCCTGGCTGTCATCGCATGGGACAATTTGGCAGCCAATCCAAAAGTTTTTAGCAGAGAGTCGGAGCCCCCACTGCGCCGTGCCACGATTCGGAGGTCGGGTGTGTTTGCAAATAACATCAAGAAAACGTCGGGCAGAATCGCTGCGATTTGCGTGGCCAGCCTTTTTCTGAGTGGCCAACCAGGCATAGCAGCGGACGCCCTCCATTTTTTCAAGAATTATTTCGTGACCGGAGGAGCTGTTTACGGCGGCGTTGGTTTGCGCGGCTTGGGAGTATCGAACCCGTCAGCCGCCGCGATCGCTCAAGCTGGGACGTCCGCCACGAATCAGTTGTTCGCGACAGGAAGCATCGCGCTCAGTGGAGTACCGGCGAATGCGGACATCGTGGCGGCCTATCTGTATTGGGAAACCATGGCCAGTTCCACCTCCTCCCCCTCGCTGATCGCTGCCTTGCAATATGGAACCTTTCGTGGCCATCAGATTGTCGGCAGGCAACTTGCGCCTTTGAATACTCCGGCGTGCTGGAGTTCCGGAGGCGGCAATGGCAATAGTGGCAGCTTGATCCTGCAGGTCTTCCGTGCCGACGTGCTCCGCCTCCTGCCGGTTGTAAGTGGCCAGCGAGTGGCTAATGGCAACCATCTGGTTTCGCTTGCAGACAGCGGAGGCGGCGGAACACAGTCTCCGTCAAGCAGCAATCAGGCTTTCAAGACTGAGGGCGTAAGCCTCGTCGTGGTTTACCGGCTGGCCGGCGCGCCGTACACCGAAGTGTCCATATACGATGGCGGCGCTACCTTCAATCAGAACACTCCGCCGCTCACGCAGACCTTTCAAATCTACGACGCGACCAAAGACCCGTCGAAAGTGAACGCCAACATTACGTACCTGGCCGGCGATGGCGACAAGAATTTTACTGAACAAGTTCTCTTTAACAGCGGCAATGCGGCTCCTTCCCTGATTGCGACGAATCCGTTCGTCGGAGCGTTAGGTGCAGCCTGGGACAATCCAACCTTCAACGTGAATTCGCTGATGGCTGGAGACGACTCGTCCGTCACCACTACGATTAAGAGCGGAAATCAGACCTCCACCGACTGCCTGTCCTTCGCCGCCATGGTGTTCACCACCACCGTTCAGTCGACCAACAACGATGGCCTGCTGGACACGTGGAAGACGGCCGGGGGCTACACCGATTTGAAGGACAATTCCTTCGTGTCTCTGCCGGCCCCAAACCCTCCGGCGGCGGGCAACAAGAAGGACTTGTACGTCGAGGTCGATTATCTCGTTAGTCCTGGCTTTGTCCCCGGCGGCGCAATCGGCCATTCGCATCTGCCTAAACAAGCTGCCCTGGACATGGTGGGCGATGCGTTCTGGCGCCGCGGAATTCACATCCACTTCGACGTGGGAAATCATTACCAGGGAACCGTGCCATCGGGTTTGCAGACCTCCGCCCCGGATCGGTACATCGTGCAGTACAACGGGGCGCCCGCGCCGCCGGGAGCAGGCGGTGACGCGATCGACGAAGGCACGTTGGTCTGTACCGACTCGCAAAGCAAGCTCTGTGAATTTCCCGGGGTTTCGGGAGTCGTCAGTTGGAAGACTGGCTTCACTTATCTCAAGAACCAGCCCCTGGGAATGGACGAGACCGCCTGCGAGCTGGCCGGCGCCTCCTGTATCCGCAGATTCCAGCACGGCAGGAAGGATAGCTACCATTACCTGCTGGCCGGTCACACCTTGGGGATGCCCGCGAAATCCTGGAGCATCGCCGCAGGTACGCTGCTCAGTATCGTCGATTCCGGCGGCACGGCTACCGTAACCACCTCGCTGCCTCTCGGGCTCATCGCCGGCACGGACCGGATCACGGTTTCCGGGGCAACCACCGACCTTCATCTGAATGGCACGTATCTGGTGCAGACCTCGGTGGGCAACACGTTCACGATAGCCACAACCACCACCGGTAAGAGCGTGATCGACGGAAGGTATGACGCCACCAACGAACCTGGACTGGCATTGGCATATGGCGGTCCGAAGAGCAATTCCGGTTTTTCGGACGTGGGCGGTGGCGATTTGATGACGGCCTTCGGCGCATGGCCCGCGGACGATCCCGCCAATTGTGTCCATGATCCCGCGACCCCGGCCGGGGGCGCCCCATATTGCAACGATCAGGTGGGAACCGTTCTGGCACAGGCCGGCACGATCATCCACGAACTGGGACACACGCTGGGCCTCACTCATGGAGGCTCATACCTGACGAACAGCACTTACAGCTTCGGAATCAATTGCAAGCCGAACTTCCTGAGCTCGATGAATTATCTGTTCCAGATTCGCGGCATACCAGGCAGCGACGGCGTTCCCCGGGTCGATTACTCCAGTCAAAGTCTGCCGGATCTCAGCGAGCAGTCTTTAGTCGAATTGAACGGCCTCGGCGGAACCGTAAATTCTACCAATGACCTCGGCGCCCCGATCTGGTACGGTACGAGGTGGTATGCGCCGCCCACCGCCCTCGACAACCTTCTGCAGACAACCCAAGGTGGCCGCTACGCCTCGCGCCACTGCGATGGTTCGCCTCTGTTGTCTACAGATCCTCCCATGGTTCGCGTCGATAGCGTCCCTCTTTCCCAAACCGTGCTCAGCCTCGACTGGAACAACTCGGGAACAATTACTTCCACTCCTTTCACTCAGGACCTCAACTTCAACGGTAGTTCCACGGATGCATCTTTCCGGGGCTTCAACGATTGGAGTAGCATCGATCTGCAGCAGGTCGGCGCACGACGAAATGGGTTCGGTTTCTCCGGCGATTTCTTCGGCGGCGGTGATTTGTTCGGCGGCGGGGATTTCTTCGGCGGCGGTGATTTCTTCGGTGGCGGCGATCTTTTTGGCGGTGGCGACCTGTTCGGTGGCGGCGATCTTTTTGGTGGCGGCGACCTGTTCGGTGGGGGTGATCTCTTCGGAGGTGGTGATCTCTTCGGAGGTGGTGATCTTTTTGGCGGAGGCGATCTTTTTGGCGGCGGTGTAGAAGTCGATTTCGATCTTGCCAATTCTACTGTCGACCCGCCAACCAGCGTTACGGCATTGCAGTCCGGACACAATGTCAACGTCAACTGGGTTGCGCCGGGCTTTGGTCAGATTCGGACCTATTACATTTGGCGCTCGGATCCGGCGAATCCTTTCAAGGTTGTGGGCAAGGTAACCGGAACGCCACTGGCCCTTACGTTCCAGGACACCAGCGTGAAAAACGGAATCACTTACACGTATTTCGTGACTGGCGCCCTGGGCGGGAACCAACCTGATCCCAAGAACAACTTCAACTCGAGTGGCCCATCGAATTCGTCGAGGGTTTCGGTGAAGTTCTAGTTCAAGTAAGACAGACGATCGCGGCAGCGTCTTCTGTCTCGGCCTGTAGCTTTACGGATCCGCGGGAGGCGCTTCCGCCGAAACACGCGCTGCGTCCTCCGTCACAGGTGGCGCCGGATTTCGGGCAACAAAGGATCTTCGCCTGCCGCTCCGCGAATCGCCAAATACGCTTTGTACTTACCCGTGAAATCAGGGCTCTTCAACCCCTCGAGAACCAGCCCCTGGTAATAATATACGGGCGGGAAATGACCGTACGTCGGCACTTCGTCCACAAATAGCGAGAGCGTTTCTCCGCGGCGCTTCACGCACTTATCGAATTCATCGTCGGCTTGCGCGAACAGATTCGCACTCAAATAGGCACGGCCGAGATCGTAATGGCCGAGCCACGTATCCAGCAGTCGATTGGCCTCGGTGATCGCTTTGACCGCCTGTTGCGGATTGTGCGCCTTCATCTCAATCTCACCGTGAATCAACTTCGCGTAAGCCTGAAGTTCCGGTTGAAAATCCGAGCCCAGTTCCGCTGCCATTGACTGCGCCCGCGTGTTGCCCGTCTCGGCAAAAACTCTTCCCGTGAGAAACTTGATCTTCGCGGACTTGCTGAATTCCAGCGCTTTTTCGGCGGACAGACCCGCAGCCTTTTCCCGGTGTGAAACCAACTGCGAGTAAGCCAGCGCGGCAAACTTCTCGGCTGCCAGATCTTTCCGATTCGCCGCTACATCTTTGGCCGCGGCGCCGAGCAGGATCTTCTCGGCATCTTTGAATCGGCCTTCATACATCGCCACGTCGGCCAAGCCCGAAGCTGCCCAGGACTCGTCCACTTTCTCGAGTTCCCGGTACGCCTCCTGCCCCAGCGCAATGCGGTCCTCCCCCAACAACGCGAATGCCAGAGCGACATAGCCTTTCACGTAGTTGGGACTGCTCTGGCGTACCGTTCGCGCTTCCCGTTCACCCGTTTGGAAGTCTCCGCTGTACGTCGCGAAAAGCGACAGATTGTTCCGCGCCGCGGCGCTCTTCGGCACGATTTCCACCGCCCGCCGTTCCTCTTCAACCGCCTTCTGCATGGCGCGCGACTGGCTGAGGCAATTCGCCAGGTTGTTGTGCCCGATATTGTCCACCGGGTATTGCTTTACCAGGTCCGAATACTCCTCGATACACTTCTGCACGTCGTGAGTGCGCGCATAGTACAAGCCTCGCGTGCGCAGGCGCTCCCGCTCCGTCATTTGTCCAATATTCTGTAAGGCCAGCTTAATGTATTTATCGGCATCGTCGAACCTGCGGAGATTCCCGGAAACCGCTGCCATTCCCGAGTATGCGCGGGCAAAATGAGGATCCAGTTCCGCGCATTTTGCGAACGTTTGCAGTGCCTGCTCCATGTTCCCCGCGAACTGTTGTTGCATCGCGGCGCCGTACAGGTGAACCGCTTCCAGCGAAGAAGAGCCAAGAGTTCCTGCCGCGGCAACCTGGGCGGACTCGGGTGTGGAATCGCCGAGTTTCCTGCGAATCGGAGCCGAAAGTTTGGGTAGCATGGCGAGTACCGCCTGCCGGCTGGATGCGTTCACCTGACTCGTCGCCACCGTTTTGCCGGTGAGGGGATTGATGGCGATCGCGGAAATCTGGTACCCATCTCCTTTGCGCGCGATCGAGCCGGTAATAACCACGTTGATCCCTTCCCGGAGTGCCACCAGGCGCGCCAGATTGTCGTCCAGGCGTGACGCGCCAGACTGCAGCGTCGCGGCCATCTTCCGTGCCTGCCCGCGATCGTAGGCGTTGATGAACGACGCGCCTTCCAGCGTGATGTTCACCATTGATTCGAGCGTGTTGTCGAATACCGATTCCCCCGTGGCGTTGGTAAAGTCGGCGATCAGCACCGTGACCGGTTTGGAAGTTGTGGGAACGCGGTTCATCAGCCGGTCGCGCCATAGGAACGCAACCAGGAGTGTCACGACGAGCAGCGAAGCCAGTGCAGCCGGGAGCCAGTGGAGCCCCCGCCGCCGCATTGCCGGAATCGACTCCCGTCCCGGTTGGGAGTCCGGATCGCGCAGCAACGATTCGAGATCGCGAAGCATTTCGCTTGCGCTTTGATACCGCCCGGCTCGGTCGACGGCTAGACACTTCATCACGGCGTCGTTGACGGGCCTCGGAATGGCCGGCTTGATCGTGATCGGCGCGGGAGGCGGCGCCTGCGAGCGCTGCATCAGGCTGACGATCATCGAGTCGGCCTTGAACGGAATGTCGCCCGTCAGCATCTCGTAGAAGATGATGCCCAGCGAGTAAAGATCGGACCGCGCGTCGAGCGGCTGACCTTGTCCCTGTTCCGGCGACATGTAAGCCGGAGTGCCCATCAAGGCGCCCGTTTGCGTCACGCCGCTCACTTCCGTCGAGAATGCCAGGCCGAAATCCATCACCGAGACCTTGCCCCGCTCGTTGATCATGATGTTCTGTGGCTTGAGGTCGCGATGCACAACAGATTCGGCGTGAGCGGCTTCTAGCGCCAGACAAACCTGCCCGACAATTTCGAGGGTTTCCTGCACCGTGAGTGGACGCTCGCGCAACATGCTGGCCAAGTCGCGTCCCTCGACAAACTCCATCGTAATGAACCGGAGCGATCCCGCACTGCCCAGATCGAAAATCCGGATTACGTGCTTATGTGTGATCTGCCGGGCCAGAATCAGTTCCTGTTTGAATCGCTCGAGGACGGCGGCTTTGCCAGCCAGGTCCGGCCGGATTACCTTGAGTGCCAGCGTTCGGTCCAACTCGCGGTCGCGTGCCTTGTAGACCGCACCCATTCCGCCTTCGCCGAGAAGGCTGAGAATCTCGTAGCGCCCGCCTATTACGTCACCTACCCCAACGGCCTGTCCATGCCACGGTTCAGCCGTACTCGCATGAGGCATTGACCAAGGGGTCTCGCCATCCATTACCACCGTCTCGTTAATGATCGTTTCGTTAAAGTCCCCGAGCGAACTGCTGCATCGCGAGCACCGGACCGCCCCCGTCGGGTTGATGTGACGGCATTGGGGACACTCGATGGATTCTGTTCGCTTAGACACGACGATCTCCTGCCCCGCAGTTCTGACGACACGATAACGCGAATCGTTTAGCGCCGCCCCGACAGCCTACCTCGGGAACATTCAGCGGGAGTTTACCAGGATAAATTAATGCTATCTCAGCGAATGCTGACTCTGGAATGTTCCAACGGATGTTTTCGCACTTTTAGCGGGGGATCGGCAGACTTACCAGATATCTCCCACCGTGAAGCCTTCCGGGAACGGATCTTCGGGGTCGAGGACATATTGGGCGAAACCGGTGATCCAGGCTTGACCGGAGAGGGTGGGGACCACGGCGGTGTACGGCCCGACCTGCCTCTGTTCGACGAGGCGACCCGTGAATTTTGTGCCGAGGATTCCTTCGTGGACGAAGTCCTCGTGGAGGGGAAGTTTGCCTTTCGCGTGGAGGACGGCCATGCGGGCGCACGTGCCGGTGCCGCAGGGGGAGCGATCGAGCACGCCGCTGCCCGCCTTGGTCGAAACCACGACCGCGTTGCGATTTCCGTGGGTCAGTTCGGCGATGCTGACGCCCTCGATCGCGGGGTTCTCGGGGTGCGACACGGGCAGTTGCTGTTGGGCGGCCGTCTTGATCAACTCGGCGATGCGAACGATCTCGCGGGCATCGTTGGGGACGAGCGTCAGGCCGAACTGCGCGGCGTCGGCGATCACGTAGAACATCCCGCCGTACGCCACGTCGACGGTGACGGTGCCGAGTCCCGCGACCTCGATTGTGCGGTCGAGGTGCGCCGCAAAGGCGGGCACGTTGCGGAAGGTCACCTTGCGCACTTTGCCGCCGGTCACTTCGGCATTGACGGAGATCAGTCCGGCCGGTGTTTCCAGCTTGAGATGCGTCACCGGTTCCACCGCTTGGACCATGCCGGTTTCGATCAGCACGGTCACGACGCAGATCGTGTTTGTGCCCGACATCGGCGGGTACTCGATCTGCTCCATGATGACGTACCCGGCGTCGGCGTCGGGATGGGCCGGCGGGAGGATCACATTGCAGCAGAGCGCCGGATAGCCGCGCGGCTCGCGGAGCATGCGCAGGCGGATGTGGTCGGCGTGCGCCTCCAGGTACTTCATCTTCTCGAACATCGTGCGCCCGGGGACGTCGAGCACTCCGCCGGTGATCACGCGGCCCGGTTCGCCGCAGGCATGCGCGTCGACGGCGGTGATCATGCTGGTGAATCTCACGGACGGCCGGCTTTCAACGTGGCGTGCGCCTCACTCAGGCCGTGATGGCCCGCCATCAGTTTTTCGATGTCGGCGATCTCGATGGGCACGAAGGCCGAGAGATTTTCGTAACTGCTTTCGGTGATCAGGATCATGTCCTCCAGGCGCAGCCCCGAGTGCTCCTCCTCGATGCGCATCTGCGGCTCGATGGTGAAGATCTGGCCGGGCTCCAACGTCTGCGTGGGATTGCGGACGTCGTGGACTTCCATGCCGACGGTGTGGCCGAGGCTGTTGGCGCGGCTATTGCGATAGCCCTCCACGAATTTCACAGCGGCGGCTTTGATCTTCTCGTCGGTGAACTTGTACGACGCCATCACCGCATCCATCTTCACGACAGCATCCTTGATGATGTCGCGCGGCGCGGCATGCACTTTGATGGACGTCATGAGCGCCTGGTAGAGCCGCAGGTAGATCTGGTAATACTCGCGCTGCCGCGGCGTGAACTTGCCGTTGGCGGGGAAGACGCGAGTCACGTCGGAGGCATAGTATTTGTAGTCGGGCGCGTAGTCGAACTGGACGAGGTCGCCGTCGGCGAGTTGCGCGGTGTCCTTGTGATAGTGGGTGTAATAGGTGTTGGCTCCGGTGGCGATCAGGGCGAAGTATGACGGCCCGTACGCGCCGTATTTCTTGAAGCCGAATTCGGAATCAGCCTGCAACTCGTACTCGTGGAGTCCGGGTTTGCTGTCGCGCATGGCCTCCATGATGCCGAGTCCGGCGATGCGCGTGGACTCGCGCAGTATGCCGATTTCGCGCGCGCTCTTCGTGCCGCGAAGCGTGTCGAGTATGGGGTCGAGGTCCTTGATCTCCGAGCGCGGCGCGGCCTCTTTCAGATGCGCGAGGAATGCCTCTTCGCGCGAGGACCGGCCGTCCCACGGATCGGCTTTCGTCGCCCGCGCCAGCGCCACGGGATCGCTCGCCGAGGCGCAGCCCAACACCTCGGGACGGAAGGGCGTGTAGATGGCGCGTCCGTCTTTCGCGATCTGGTCGACCATGGCGCGGAAATCGGCGCGCGCCGATACGGCTTCGATGCCCGTCTCCTTTACGGCTTCGGGGCCGGGGTACATGCCGGGGCCGAACATCGACTGCTCGCGCCGTTCCACACGCGGATTGAGGAACAGCGTGGACGTCTTCGAGCGGCCGTCGATCACCAGGATCGCGCGCGGTTCGACCACTCCCGACACGTAGAAAAATTGGTTGTTCTGCCGCAGCGGTTGTTCGCCCGGTCGCTCGGTGGTGCCCTGCAGGATGGCCATGCCATCGCCGATCCGCTGCATGACCTGGGCGCGCCGGGCCTGGTATTCCGCGGGTGGAAAGATGTTGGTGAACACGGGTTGCGCGCACACTGGGGCCGCGGCGAGCAGCGACAGGAGCGGTTTCAGAGAGTTATTATGTAAGCGGTACCACGACATGTACAAGACCATCCTCAGTGCAATGATACTCGCTTCGCTGGCGAGCGCCGTTGACCTCAACGGCACCTGGCAGTTCGAGCAGACGGGCCGCAACGGGCAGAAGCGCGTGACGACCTATATCTTCAAGGTCCAGGGGAACAAGTTTACCGGCCTGGTGGCGGCGAACGACCGGCGCGATATCGTCAACGGCGTGATCGACGGCAACAATCTCACGTTCGACACGCATTTCGAGTTCGACGATGCGGCGCGCATGAATCCATTCAAGGCTGAGATCGTCGGAGAGGAATTGAAGGTGACATCGGCGCGTCCGCCGCAGAACGGGCGCCCGGCATTTACCACCACGCTGAAGAAGATTTCGGAGAGCACGACGTTTACGCCGCCGCCCGAGTGGACGCCGAGCCACAAGCCCTTCCCGAAGTTCAATGCGATTCCGCCGAACGGGCTGGCGATGACGCCGCCGATGGGCTGGAACAGTTGGAACAAGTTCAACCGGAACGTGGACGATAAATCCGTCCGCGAGATCGCCGACGCGATGGTGGCGAGCGGCATGCGCGACGCCGGATACATCTACGTCAACATCGACGATACGTGGGAAGCGGGGCGCGATAAGGACGGCAACATTCAGTCGAACGAAAAATTTCCCGACATGAAGGCGCTCGCGGATTACGTCCACTCCAAGGGGTTGAAACTCGGCATCTACTCGGGTCCCGGCCGAAAGACGTGCGCGGGATACGAGGGCAGCTACGGACACGAGGCGCAGGACGCGATGACCTGGGCGAAGTGGGGCATCGACTACTTGAAATACGACTGGTGCAGCGCCACGCAGGTTTACCACCGCAACGAAATGGCGCCGGCGTACCAGGAGATGGCGCTGGCCCTGCGCGCGACCAAGCGGCCGATCATCTTCAGCCTGTGCCAGTACGGCTGGCTGGACGTGGGCGAGTGGGGCGCGGCGGCGGGCGGGAATCTGTGGCGCACGACGGGCGACATCAGCGACCGATGGCAGTCCATGGCCAGCATCGGCTTCGATCAGCAGGTGGGCCGCGAAAAATACGCCGGGCCGGGACACTGGAACGACCCCGACATGCTCGAGATCGGCAACGGCGGCATGACCGATATCGAATACCGGACGCACATGAGTTTGTGGTCGATCCTGGCCGCGCCGCTGCTGGCAGGCAACGACGTGCGCACGATGACCGAGGCGACCAAAGAGATCCTGTGCAATCGCGAGGTGATCGCGATCGACCAGGACAAGCTCGGCAAGCAGGGCGTGCGCGTGCGGCAGGATGGCGAGCAGGAAGTCTGGAAGAAGCCGCTGTCGCAGGGCGTGGCGGTCGGGCTGTTCAACCGCGGCGCGGCGCCGGCGAAGATGACGGTGAAGTGGTCGGACGTCGGCGTGACGGCGAAGAATCCCAAGGTCCGCGATCTGTGGGCACATAGCGACGTCAACGCTCCCGGCGAGTACACGGTGGAAGTGCCTTCTCACGGCGTGGTCATGCTGCGCGTCCAATAATGGGGCGCGAAATCATGACCCGGCCGGCGCCGGAGGCCGACGAGCGAATCGCATACGGCGATCGGCGGGATCAGTTCGTGGACTTCCGCTGGTCGCCGATGGCCGGACCGCGTCCGCTAGTGGTGAATATTCACGGCGGCTTCTGGCGTCCGCGATTCGATCTGCTGCACGCGGGCCATTTGTGCGAGGCGCTGCGGGCGGCCGGGTGCCATACGGCCAACATCGAGTACCGGCGGTCGTCGTGCGCGGATATTCTGGCGGACGTCGGGGCGGCGGTGCGGTTTGCGTGCGAGCGCGCGAAGTCCACGGCGATCGTGACGGGCCATTCGGCGGGCGGACACCTGACGCTTTGGTTGTCGGCCGAGATGCCCGAATTGGCGGCGGTGGTGGTCATGGGTCCGGTGGCGTGTTTGCGGCCGGCGATGGAGCGCAATCTCGGCGATGGCGCGGTCCGCGATTTTCTTGGCGCGACGGCGGTGGATGGCGTGGATCCGGCGGCGCGGGTGTCGACGGTGCCGCGGCTGTTGATCCACGGGACGGCCGACGAGATCGTGCCTGTGGAGATCAGTCGGGCGTACGTCGAGGCTCGGGGCGGGGATGCGAATCCGCCGCGATTGATGGAACTGGAGGGGGCGGATCACTTCGATGTGATCGATCCTTTGAGCGCGTATTGGGAGCGGGTGCAGGCCGCGGTGCTGGGCGCCGCGCGCTCAACGGTAAATGCCTAAAGGCGCCGAGACAGTCACAGGGGCGCCGTTGTAGCTTCGGGCCAGGTAGGGCGATAGCGCCGCGAAAGAGTAACCCGAGATCTGGATGACGAGCCGGAAATTGTCTGTGCCGCTGTCCGGCGTTGTGACGGCGACCATGGACGGGGTCAATCCGAAGGACGGCGACTTGCCGGCCGGCGCGACGGGTTGTAAGTAGAGCACCATGTTCTGGATGGACGTGGTATCTGTGGGATCGTGGACTGCGCCCCAGCGCGCCGCGCTGCGCGCCCGTTCCACAATGGCCTGTTGCACGAAAAGGAATTGGCCGAAATCGAGGATGCCGATCAGCAGGGCGAAAAACAGGACGCCGATCAGTCCGAATTCCACCATCGTGCTGCCGCGCCGCGGATGTCTTGCCATCGACATAGCGTTACGCCGGTGCCCATACGCCCTGATACGGGTAGCTGACCCTCGGTTTTCCGGTGAGTGGATGAGTGCCGAACAGGGCATAGATGTTATAGCCGGTGATCGAGACCTGCATCGTAGCTGGAACGCCGTTCGCGAACGTTACTTGTAATTGGATGTTTGCCGCCGTCAGCCCGCCCACTACTACGCTGTGTCCAACCGCCGGATTGCCGTACAGCGCCATGTTGCGAACCGACGCCAGGAACGCCGCCGACGGCGTGGTGTTGGGCGAATCGTACGGGACGATCGATGCATAGCGGGCGGCCTGCGCTACCGCCGTTTCGAGGCGGTTGTATTGAATCAGCGTATAACCGAAATCGAAGGTGCCGGAAAAAATGGCCAGCAGCAGGCCGGAGCCGGCCGCGAACTCGAGGATGGCAACTCCGCGGCGCCTCTTCATTCGATCAGCCTCACCGAGGACGCGCCCGAGGAGCCTCCGGCGCCGGGACCACCGCTGCCGATGTTATAAGGACCCGCGTACAGTGCGCAGTAGGGGTCGTTTCCATTTCCGGCCTTCTTGTAGTAGTCGCTGGGCGAGCCGTTGGACAGCAGCAGGAACTGTCCGTACCCGATTACGTTCGTGTGGGTGGGGTCGACCGGGTCCACGATAGCTACCGGGAGCAGACGCCGCCCGTTGTGGCGCGTACTGGCGAGGTAGGCTGCGGGCGTTGTGTCCGCGGTGTCAGTGTCCTGGCTGACGCGCCGGTCCAGGTAGTCGGCTTCCGCTTGTTTATCGCCCGGCGAGAGCAGGGGATCGATGTTCTGCCCCAGCGTCAGTGGCGCGAGTTGCACACCATCCAGGACCGCCGCGCCGATCAGGCTGTTACTGTTGGCGCCCCAATAACCCTGGTATTTCGAGGCCCAGTTGGCGACGACCGCGGTTTTGGAAGCCGCCGAATCGCCGGAGCAGGGAAGCGAATTGAAGCAGAGACTGGGACTGGCCACGCTGCAGCCCGAGCGGCTGCTATTGAACGTGGGCCATTGCATGGCGTACGAATTCCCGGCGACCAAGCCAAAATTCGGGCCGGTGGTATTGGTGCTGACAGCGGTGTACGGCGCGAGACCGCGGCTCACGGATGCAATCGGGATCTGCCCGGCCTTGGCCGACGATGTCACGTTGGATACGCTCTGGCCCGTCGCCAGGGTCATGAAATACAGGCGCACCTGGACGGCGGCAGTGACCTGCACATAGGCATATCCGGCGGCCGGATTCGGGTCGGCGACCCACGGGCCTGCTGCCGACGTCGCAAATGTGACGGCCGGAGCAGGGAGATCCGCCGTGCCGAAATTCCATTTGTTGGGCATGGCGCTTACCGCGTCTTGAGCGCGTGAGAGACCGTTGGTGGTACCGTCCAGTTGGCCCGCGGCAGCTAAGGCAGCGGCATCGCAGGCGACCTGGATCTCGTTCTTGGCGATGAAGACCCTGCCGATATCCACGGCCAGCCCCGCGACGGCCAGGACCCCGGCTGCGGCGATTGCCATGGTGATGAGCACGAAGCCGCGTTGGTGTGATGTTGTCTGTCGCACGCAAAACGTCCTGAGCTTATTGCAACATAGGCTCTTTGTGTAAGAACTCGGGTAGGTGCATTAGATGGCGGCCTATTGACACTTAGTGCCGCGAATCGGCAAGTGATTCGGCTTATACTAGCCCCAGATATGAAGATATACCTGCTATTGGCGATGTTCGCACTGCCGGCCCTTTGCGATCCCTCGGCGATTACGGGGAGTTGCAAAAATGGCGGGGAGTACCCGCACTGCGCCGGCGGGGAAATTGTTTTCAACGGGTCGGAGTATCCGGCGCAGGTCCATATCACAGTGACCAACGGTTCCGGCCAGGTGATCGACGATGGTGACTATACGACGGAGAGCGGCAATCTGTCGTTTAACGAAAACCTGTCGTTTGCCGATACCTATAGTATTTCGGTGAACGGCAAATCGGCGCTGGTCGTGAAGACGGACTGACTGTCAGAACAGGACGTCGAAATCGAAGGTGAAGCGGCGTTGTCGCTGGCCGAAGAAGATGCCGTAGGAAGGGTCGGCGATATTGTTGTGGAAGGTTTCGGGGTTGAAATGGTTGGTGATGTTGTAGCCGCTCACCGATAGGCGGACGGCGTATTTCGGCGTGACCTGGATATCTTTGGAGAGGCGTGAATCGAGCGAGAGAAACGAGGGGTAGCGGTTGGAATTTGGAATTCCGACATAGTTCTGCGCGGCGTCGGTTACGTAGTATGGGAAGCCGTTGCGGTATTCGAGGACGGGCGCGATGCGCATGCGCTGCGGGAGTTGCACGGAGCCCCACGCGAGGAAACGATTGGGGATGTCGCCGGCCATGTCGCTGAACTGGTTGGGCCGGATGATGGGGCGCGGAAAGCTGCCAAGATACACGTTGAAATCGTTCAGATCGCCGCGCACGTGGCTGTTCACGTAAGAGAAGAACAGTTCGCCGGACTCCTTGAGCCGGTAGCGCGCCGTGACTTCCACCTGGCGATACCGGGCCTGGCCGTTGCCGACGAGTTCATTAGCGCCGATGGAGGTAACGGGATCGGGGGGAACCTGGTCGAGGTACACCATGCCCGACGACTGGCTTTGCAGGTAGCCGACCCGCATTTTGAGGCGCGGAGTGATGGGCTGCTCGACCTGCAGGCTGCCGGTGGCCGTCTGCGGCGAAAAGTTGCCGTCGGCCTGGTGCCGGAAGACGAACGGCGAGGCGACGTGGATCTGGCTGAGCGCATTCCCGTAGAAATATGGTCCGGCGGAAACGTCGCCATTCTGATCGTAAAATGTCACGACCTCTCGCGGGTAGCGATTGAACGAATAGACGTTAAGCGGGACATGGTCGTAGAAAAACCCGAAGCCGGCGCGCAGCACTGTGCCGGTGGACGCGAACGGCGTCCACGCGATCCCAAGCCGCGGAGCCACGCGAAAACTCTGCGAGACTTCCTGTGATTCGACCCGCACGCCGATGTCGAGGGCCAGGCGGGAGGAGAGATTCCAGTGATCCTGTATATATGCGGCGTACTCGGTATCCTCCATGGAGTACGAGCGGGTCGGCGTGAAGTCGATCGTTTCGGTCTGGTGAAACTGCGCGTCGAGAATATCGATGGACCGCTGGGTGCGGGCGCCGTGATTGTCGCTCTGCGCCATGTAGAAACCGACCTTGATGTTGTGCATGCCGTACCACTTTACGGCGGGTAGGGCATACGTCGGCGACCAGCTATAGCGGCTGGCGGTGCGATCGAGATTGGTGTAGTAACTGCCCGAATTGCCGTAGGGCGTGATCACCATGTCGTCGGAGCCGTGTCCCCAGACGCGAGTGCCGAACTGGGTTGCCGAGACGGTGTTCTCGAGCACTCCGCCGAGTAGCGTGTAGCGGTCGGAGAGCGTGCTGGTGTAGTTGTGGATCGTGGCGTCGGGCGTGACGGGCTCGGGGTTGAAGTAATCCAGATTGGCGTACTGCTGCCGCTGCGGGGCGACGTGGAGACTCAACGTGACCAGGTTTTTCTCCGACTGGATCCAGTCGAACTGGGCGAAGGAATTGAACCCGGCCTTGCGGCGCTGGTCGTGCGGGAAGGGTAGGGTGTAGATCTCGATCTTCCGGACTTCGTACTCCAGGCCTTCGGAGAAGTAGAGTTTGCCTTTGATCAGCGGACCGTCGGCATTGATGCGCGGCGTAGCCGTGCGCAGGCCGCGAAGATGCCAACTGCGAATGTAGAATTCGGGGAAAGGGTCGTTCAGTTCCCAGTTCCACTTTTCGCCGCCGCGGCGCGTTTCCACCGAGACCAGGCCGGCACTGAAGCGGCCGTACTCGGGCAGAAACGGCGTCTGGAACACGTTCATCGTGTCCACGATATCGATGGGCACCGTGAGGCCGAACTGGCCGGTGGCGGGGTCAGTGACATCGGCCGAATTGACAATCAGGGAACTTCGATGTTCGCCGGTGCCCGAGATCTGCAGCCCGCCGTCGGGCTTGCGAATGACGCCGGGAAGCAGTGGGAGTGCGTCGGTAACGGTGGCGGGACGGCCGGGTAGTTCCTTGGCCGTAGCGGCGGAGAGAACGTTGGACGTGGTGGCGCCCTGCTCGATAGGAGTGGCGGCGGCGGTGACCTCCACGCTCTCTTTATGGACCAGCGGCACGAGTACGATTTGGAGCACCGGCGGCGCCTTTTGCGTGATCTCCACATTGGGCGTGAGGGCCGGTTCGAAGCCGGAAGCGGCGACCGCGACGTCGTAACGGCCGGGCTTCATATCCACGAATTCGGCGTGACCTTTGACGTCGGTTTCGGCCGATGCGATCACGCTCGTACCGGTCTTGAGCAGCACGGCAACGCGCGCCACGGCCAGACCGCTGGAATCTTTCACGAGTACTTCGAGGGTAGGTCCTGCCGGCTCGAAGGCCGCCTGCGCGCACGCAACTGCCCACAGCAATAGCGCCGCTCCCACTACGCTCGTGCGCCGAAAAGCTATTTTGACTCCACGCGGACCTGCTTCGGATCCGTCAGTTCGATTTCAGGCTTGCCGTTGTAATCGCGGATCTCTCCGGTGACGCAGAGATTCTTCTCCAGGTAATCATGCTCCGGCTTGCCGAACTTCGACCGGTTTGGACCAAAGATGATCGCCGAGAAAGGGTGGTCGGGAAACGGCTTGTCGAAGTTGAGGAAAGTCGGCTGGCGATTGGATGAGTCGAGATAGCGCGCACTGGCCACCTTCCCGCACACCGTCGCGGTCTTGCCGACGTGGTCCTTCGCTTCACCCGCGGGGATGGTGTCCGCAGCCCCCAGAGTACAGGCGCAGAACGCCACAAGCATTACTACCGAAGCTTTCATTAGAGCTATTCTACCAGCGGCAAGATGGACAGGCGAAAGGGCCCGCCCTACTTTCTGCCGGGCGCGGGCGGCGGCTGCATGGCCGCGATATCGGGTCTCGTGCTCACCGTGGTGGCGGTGGGGAAGCCGGCGGGCGCCTTCTGTGTGACTTTGCCGGTGGCGGCCCATTCCGTGCCGCGCTGCAGCGTGACGATGAAGCCGACGCACGACAGCGCCGGAATGTCGTGCCCCATCGTGGTGTGGAAGATGCGGCCCTTTCCATAGCTGAGCACCATCAGCATGGGCTCGTCGCGATTCGTGCCGTGGTTCGCCGGGTCGGAATGCGAAGTGCCGATCACTTTCATGTTCTGGCCGGGACCGCGCATCGTGGCATACAATTCGTCGCCGGCATGCATCCACTGCTTGGGCAGACCCTTCAGGATCGGATGCTCGGGATCCTGCGCGGTCACGAGGAACGGCAGGCGGTTGCCGTGCGAGCCGGCGGGCCCGGGCGCGGGATCCGAAACCAGCTTGCCATCCTTGTAATACCAGAGCGGGCCGGCGTTCTCGTTGCGACCCCGCCATCCGCCGATGCCGATCATCTGGTTGAAGGCCTTCCAATTGGGAAACGCATTGTCGGCGGCATGCACGATCACGACGCCGCCTCCGTTGTTCACGTACTCCTCAAACGCGGTCATGAGCGGCGCCGGCCACTCCGGCGAGTCGAGGTTGAAAACGATGGCTTGATAGTTGGTGAATTCCGGCTTGAAGTTGGAGAAATCGCCGCCGGAGGGAGGCGCGGTCACGACGTCCACCTGGAAAAGCCCGGTCTCTTCGAGTTCCTTTTTGAGGACGGGCGTGGTCAACTGCCACGCATGATAAGGGCCGCCGCTTTGGCCGTCCAGCAGCATCAGGCGGATCGGGCCGGCTGCGGGCGCCGGGCTGCCTGTGGCCAGAAGGCCCGCAGCCATACAGAGTGCGGAGATGTGGTGTTTCATTTACGATGTTCTTACTTTACCGCCGCGCGCTTCTTCTCGTAAGCGGCGAACTGGTCGCGGTATTCGTCGAAGCCTTTGCGTCCCATGAGCCCGTAAGTGAACTTCTTGCCGAGCTCGACGCCGGGCTGGTCGAAGGCGTTGATGTCGAGCAGTTCACCCAGGAAGGCGGTCTGAAACTCCATCATCTGCAGGAAGCCGCCCAGATGCTCTTCGTCCACGCGATCCAGCGTGAACGTGCAATTGGGACGGCCGGATGCCACCATGGCGGCGGCTGTCGCGCGGCGTTCGGCGTCGATCAGCTTGGCGAGGCTCTCGCCCGCGAGCGAATCGAACGCCGGTACGTTGAACTTACGTTTCGGGATCTTTCCGGCGGTGGAGAACTTATTGACGGCCCAGAAGGTGAAGACCTTGTCGTTGGGTCCTTCGATGTAGAGCTGCACCTGCGAGTGCTGGTCGGTCGTGCCCAGCGCCGCGACGGGAGTCTGTCCGGCGTGGACCAGTTCGCCTTTGCGATTGCGCGCCTTGCCCAGCGATTCGGCCCAGAGTTGGCGGAACCAGAATGCCGTCCCCCAGAGGAAATTCGAGTACGGAAAGGCCACCTGAATCGGCTTGCCATGTTTGGTCCAGGCCAGCCATTGACAGAGTGCCGAGTGGAGCGCGATATTCTCCTGCAGGTCGGGCTGCCAGCAGTGGTGCGTCATCTCGGCGGCGCCGCGGGTGAGTTTGCGAATATCGATGCCGGCCAGGGCCGCGGGGACGAGGCCGCATGCGGTCAGTACGCTGAACCGTCCGCCGACATTCTCGGGGATAAAAAAAGTCGTGTACTTCTGGTCCTGCGCGAGCGAGAACAGGCTGCCGTGGCCCTCGGAAGTGACGGCGACGATGCGGCTGTTGGTCTGCTCGCCGAGCGCCTGCTCCAGCCAGTCGCGCACAATCAGGAAAGTCGAGACGGTCTCGGCCGTATCGCCGGATTTGCCGATGACCACGACGAGCGTCTTGTGCGGGTCCATCGACGCCAGCGCGGACGCCGTGAAGGAGGGATCGACATTGTCGAGGATGACCATACGGGGGCGGCCGGTGGTGCCGGAGTTCTGCACGGGATGCGGACCGCGAATGCCGCAATCGAGAGCCCATGCGCCCAGCGCGCTGCCGCCGATGCCGACGAGGCACACAGTATCGTAAGTGCCGCGGACCTGCGACGCGTACTTACGGATGGAATTGACCAATTCCGTTTGGAAGGGGAGATGCGGGAAGCCGTACGTTCCGGCCTCGCTGGCCTTCTGGAAAGACTTGAGGGCTTTGAGAGCTCTGGGCTGGGATCGTTCCAGTTCGGCGCGGGTGATGCCGTTGCCCTTGCCAACGACATCCGCGAGCAGATTCTTCTCGTCGAATTGAATGGTCATGAACCTAGGTTAGCGCGAGTAACGCCGGCGATCTTTGTCGCCGGTGCCTTTTGGTTTTCTCCGCGTTTTCCTCCGCGGCTCCGTGCCTCCGCGCTGAGTTCGGCTTTTCTTCTTCTCGGCCTGGCGTCTGACGAACAGTTGCACGTCGAGGGCGCGCGGTGTCGGGAAGGTGCTGGAGATGTGATCCTGCC
>Ga0105240_10004977_pt1 | contig 19960 bp, 16 predicted proteins | sample KBSC54metaG_FD_80426 | JGI IMG/M metagenome (GOLD analysis project Ga0105240, IMG submission 80426) | Corn rhizosphere microbial communities from Kellogg Biological Station, Michigan, USA - KBS C5-4 metaG | ecosystem: Host-associated > Plants > Roots > Rhizosphere > Soil | place: Michigan, USA... | reverse complement strand
GGGAACGGCTTTACGCAGAATATCGTGGGATATGCGGCCAGCCAGGTAGTGGCATTCGATTATAAGTATGATGCTGCAGGAAAAGTAGTGGTGGATGGGAGTGGTATACCGGTGTCGGGTGATCTGAAGCCTTTTGGTTCGGCTTATGCCAAATGGATAGCGGGATGGAACAATGAGTTTACCATAGGAAAGTTCAGTGTGTCCTTCCTGATCGATGGAAAGTTTGGTGGAAAGATATTCTCTGCCACGGATTATTATGGCTATCTGTTCGGTCTGCACAAGGCCACCCTGGTGAATCGTGAAGGGACGTTCGGCAACGGGCTGAATGCTCAGACGTATTACACGGGGCTTGCCAATAATATCTCCAGGCTGTTTGTAAAGGATGCGGACTTTATCAAGTTCAGGCAATTGGTGATCGGGTATTCTTTTCCTGGGAAGCTGTTCGGCAATGTCGTAAAAGGTGCGACGGTGAGCCTGGTAGCACGCAACCTGTTTACGCTGATGAAAAAGACGGATAACATCGATCCGGAGGCCAACTATACGGCGAATGCACAGGGGCTTGAGCTGGGTGGTGTCCCTCCCAGCAGGACCTTTGGCGCAAACCTGAGCTTTAAACTGTAAAACCATTTATCATGACAATCCTAGTAAAGATGAGAAATATATTTACCGGCGCCGGTGTGTGTCTGCTGATACTGGCGTTTATGACCGGCTGCACGAAGAATTATGACGCTATCAACACCAACCCTGCGGGGTATAGTAAAACGAACTTTGAGCCCAATTATATCCTTACCACGGTACAGCTGGCGTATACGGGCAGCACGGATTTCTCCTATGAGACGTGGCGTGCGAACCTTATCTATTGCAGCACGTTGATGCAGGGTTTTTCCTCCGTGGTTGGTTATTGGGCGGGAGATAAGTATATCCTCAATCCGGGATATACGGCCTCATACTGGGGTTTTGGTTCGGCACAGGGACCTCCCCTGGGCAACGGCGGAGATGGGGCGTATCCCGAGCAGGTAAAGCCTGTGGTGGACCTTATTCAGTTTACGAAGGACCTGCCCAGGTATAAGAACCTTTGCCAGATAGCCCGGCTCATGCGTGCGCTGGTCATGGAGCGTATCACGGACCTGTATGGCGACTGCCCTTATTCTGAAGCAGGGTTGGGTTATTATGACAAGACCTTTTTTCCAAAATACGACAAACAGCAGGATATCTATACCGATCTGCTGAAGGAGATCAGCGATGCGACGTCGAAGCTGGACCCGAATGGGGATCAGCCTACGGGGGATGTGTTCTACAATGGCAATATTTCACAATGGCAGCGTTTTGGTAATACGTTATTGCTGCGGGTCGCCATGCGGCTGGTGAAGGTAGATCCGGCTACCGCCCAGACTTATGCGCAGCAGGCTGTGGGACATACGATGACGGGCAATGGGGATAATGCTTTTGTAAAGGCGGATGCTACCGGCGGCCGGATCACGATCAACCGCAACAGCCAGGTGCTGCTGGGTGACGGCGGACCGGAAAATGTTTACACCAAGTGGTCGAAGACCTTTATCGATATGCTGAAGCCTGTGGGTGATCCCCGTCTGGCTAAGATTGCCATCACGCATCCTACCTGGGACAACAGCCGCAATCCCCTGGGAGGGAATGATACGCCTGCCGTTCAAAAAGGGATGCCGAATGGCAAGGACCTTAGCGGTATACCGGCCCAGGATATATCCGGTGCTCCCGGCTATACGTCTATTGCGGATTATTCATCACCCAGCCAATATCTGACCAAGCGGGATGGCCCTACTTTTATACTGACGTATGCCGAATCCGAGCTGTTGCTGGCGGAGGCTGCGCAGCGATGGGGTATCGGCGGATCTGCTGCACAGCACTATCATGATGGGGTAAAGGCCGCCATTACTTACCTGGGACAGTATGATGATAAGGCGACGATCGCGGATACGACGGCGGAGAATTTTGTTACGGCTCATCCGTATGATCCTGCGAATGGATTGGAGATGATCAATACGCAATACTGGATACATACGAATACGATGCTGGATTTTTATGAATCCTGGTCGAATTGGAGGCGCAGCGGTTTTCCGGCCCTTGTGCCTGTGGTGTATCCGAATAACAATACGAATGGGACCATTCCCCGCCGATTCCCCTATCCTGTGGATGAGGCGAATACCAACCCGGTGAATTATAAGGCTGCGCACGATGCGGTGCCGGGTGGGGACAACCTGACGGGAAGAGTTTGGTGGGATAAATAAAAATTTCAAACCAAGAGGGTGGCCCAGGCTGCCCTCTTATCCTTTTTCGAGCTTAAATGTCACGGTGCGCAGATAAAGGGATTTGACTTTTTTCCCGTCTTTTTCCGCAGGGACAAATCGGTGCTCGAAGGAAGAGACCACGCGGAGCGCTTCCTGATCCAATGAAGGAGCGACCGATTTAAAAACAGCATAGTCCGAGGCATTCCCCTTCTCATCTACTATCATGCTTATAATGACTGTTCCCTGTATCTCATTATTCACTGCATCGTCGGGATATCGAAAAGAACGATTGAGATAGCTGAGCCATTCACCTGAGCCATAAAGCGGGATGGGGTTCTTATCCAGGCTGGTCCTTACCCAATCTCCTGTGGCAGTCATGTAAAAAAAAGTGGTGGTATCGGCCTTGTGGTTCTCAGGATAGGTCAATACGCCGTTGTTGAAGTCATAGGTATATTCCGGCTCGCCTTTCCAGTTAAAGATCTCCCATTTGCCTGTCATTTTCCCCTGGGTATATTTTTTCCTGGTGACAAGCGTACGTTTGAACATATTGGATGCGTAGTCTTCCCAAACGCTGTCTTTTTGTCCATGGGTATAGAAGCCGGTGAGTATCACCTTGCCATTGTAAGCCTTTTGGTAAGGGCCGTCCTTTACTTCCGGGTCGGTTTTGAGGACGTACCATGTCTCGACTGTCCTGGAATATTTGTCTCCGGATTCATTTGTCAGTTTTTTTCTCTCCTGGGACCAGGCAGTGGTTGCCGCGAGTATCAGCAGCAGAAAAGGCAGGTTGCGAGGCGACATAGCTTTTTCTAAAAGTAATAATTTATTTGTATCCTCTTAGAAAATCCTGTACAGGCATTTTCTTTTTTCCTTCAAGCTGTACTTCTGTCGCGTGGATGTATCCGTCGGCGGCAGCAAAACGCAGATAAGTTTTTTTATCTGTGTCCCACCCGCCTGGTGAATGGGATGGTGTTCCCGCCGGCTGTGGAGAGGGCCCCGGTGGATGAGAGGGAGGGGTTATTTCTTTTTCGGCATGATAGATCTTCAGCAATTTTCCGTCCAGCTGGGTGAAGGCGGCGGGGAAGGGGGAGAGGCCCCTGATGAGGTTATAGATGTTTTCTACAGGCTGGGTCCAATCGATCCGGCAGGTGTCGGTGAAGATCTTGGGGGCGTGTTTCAGTTCGATGTTGGAAGGTTGTGGCTGTTCTGTCAATGTGCCGGCAGCGAGACCTTCGATGGTCCTGACCACCAGGCGGGCGCCAATCTCTTTCATCTTATCGTGTACTTCTCCGGCTGTCTCTTTTTCCCCGATGGGAAAGCTTTCCTGTAAGAGGATATTGCCTGTATCGATGTCTTGCTGCAGTTTAAAAGTGGTGACGCCTGTTTCTTTTTCTCCATTGATCACGGCCCAGTTGATTGGCGCTGCGCCTCTGTATTGGGGCAGGAGGGATCCGTGCAGATTGACGGTGCCCATGGGGGGCATGTTCCATACCAGCTCCGGCAGCATGCGGAAGGCCACGACGATCTGGAGGTCTGCCTGCAGGGCGCGTAATTCTTCCAGGAATTGAGGGTTTTTCAGTTTTTCGGGCTGCAGTATTTTCAAGCCTTTGTCCAGGGCGTATTTTTTTACGGCGCTGGTGTTGAGCTGCATACCTCGTCCTGCGGGTTTGTCCGGTGCAGTGATCACGGCGACAACGGGATAACCGGCCTGTACGATGGCGTCCAGGGATGCTACGGCAAACTCGGGGGTTCCCATGAATATGATACGAGGTCTTTCCTTACTCTGCATATAATAGATATTTTTTACGTATGGTCTTGAAATTACCGAGGGCCGGCTCCCAGCTTTTCCTGATCTCTTCTTCTGTCTTTCCGTCCTTTATTTGTTGTTGTAAAGTATCGTTGCCGGCCAGTCTGTTGAAAAACTGGTTGGGGAGGAAGAAATGGCCCTTGTCGGGGAATAGCCGGTAGGCTTTTATCAGCCATTGGAGGGAGAACCTGTTGCCTGTGGTTTTGGCGACATCGATCTTACTGAGGTCGTAGCCGTAGCATGTCTGGTCCAGGAGCGGCGGGTTCTTTGCGCCCGGCAGACTGGCGGGGGTAAAGTGGTAAAGATCTTTGGGAAGGGAGGGGTGGCCGAACTGCTGGAAGGGTTTGTCCGTCCCTCTGCCCAGGCTGAAGGCTGTGCCTTCGAAGAGACAGAGAGATGGGTAGAGTGCGACAGCCTGTGCGTTGGGCAGGTTGGGAGAAGGTTTTACGGGAAGTGGATAGCGGCTGTGATGTGTATAACCCTTACAGGGGATAATGGTCAGGCGAAAGTCTTTTAGTCCGGTGTTTGCAGCGGAATCCAGCCATTGTTCACCGATGAGCATTTTGGCATATTCCCCGATGGTCATGCCGTATACGATGGGAATGGGCTGCATGCCGACGAAGGACCTGAACTTTTTGTCCAGTACGGGTCCGTCGACGTATGATCCGTTGGGGTTGGGTCTGTCGAGTATGATAAGGGGACGGTGATTCACGACGGCGGATTCGATATATTCCTGGAGAGAGGAGATGTAGGTGTAAAAGCGTACGCCTACGTCCTGTATGTCGAAAAGCATGATATCGATGCCGGCCAGGTCTTCAGCAGAAGGCTTGCGTTTGCTGCCATACAGGGAGATGATGGGTATGCCGGTCTTCGGGTCGGCGCTGCTGCCTACGTGTTCGCCTGCGTCGGCCTCTCCGCGAAAGCCGTGTTCGGGTGAAAATATCCTGCTGATATGGATGCCGGCTTTTAACAGTGTATCCACCAGGTGGGTCTTGCCGACTGTGGCGGTCTGGTTGGCAAAGACGGCTATATTGGCGCCTTTCAGCAGGAAGAGGTAGAGGTCTGTCTGGTCGGCCCCTGTGAGGATGACGGAAGAAGGTTGTTTTTTTATGGGGTTGTTCCGGGGGATGGATTGCTGTGCGGAGACGCGGGATTGTAGTGTCAACAGGGTGCCGATGAGGAGGGTAAGGTATAGTCTGTTAAATGGGAACTGTATATGCATTTATTTTGATTTTTGTCCTACCTTGCGGGTGTCCGCATGTCAGCGGAATCGTAAAATTAACGGAAATATGCAGCAAGTTAAAGCTGGTGATACTGTAAAGGTTCACTATCATGGTCGTCTTACCGACGGAACGACGTTCGACAGCAGCGAAGGTCGTGCTCCCCTGGAATTTGAAGTAGGCAGCGGAATGGTGATCAAGGGGTTTGATGATGGTGTAATGGGGATGACGATAGGTCAGAAGAAAACCATCGAGATACCCGTGGAGGAGGCTTATGGGCCGAAGGACCCGGAGGCTATCATCGAGTTTCCGAAGGCTAACTTTCCTCCCGGCATGACACCGGAGGTAGGTATGCAACTTGCCATGACAAACCAGGCAGGTCACCAAATACCTGTCACGATCATAGATGTCAAGCCGGAGGTCGTCGTCCTGGATGCCAATCATCAACTTGCCGGCGAAGATCTCATCTTCGACCTGGAACTGGTGGAGATCGTGGGCGGTGGAAGCCGCATTATCATGCCGTAGTTGCGGCGTTACCTAAGCGAATCGGAGGAGGGGGCTCAAGTAGGATTTACCTGCACCCTGGCGTTGTATTTCTTTTCAAAGGCCAGGGCCAGTATCAGTATGGCTATAAGGGAGAGGGCTGTATTCAGTACGGAGCCTTCCAGTCCGAACTCGCCGCCGGTGATCAGCCAATCGCCTTTTACCTCCATCTGCAGTAAGGTGGGCATGGTGAGGCCGCTGACATGTGATCCCAGTAAAGGGCCCTGGAAGAAGTTCCAGCTGAGGTGCAGGAAGATGGAGAACCAGAGGTTACGGGTATACATATAGTTAATCCCCAATAAAATGCCTGCGAGGAAAAGATTGGCGAATGCGAGGGCCGTGAGACCGGGGCTGCTGAAGTGAAAGATGGCGAAGCAAAGGGCAGAGAGAAGCAGGGCGACCCACTTGTTGCTGAATGACTCCAATAAATTACTGAGCACATATCCCCGGAATACCAGCTCTTCGCTGCATGCGATAAGCACTACCATACCGAAAGAGATGAAGAGGGTATTTGCGTCGGGTGTAATGTCTACCCATTGCAGATGGCCGGTGAGCATCAATATGATCGAGAGCAGTCCCAGCAGCGCGGGTCCTGTAAAGAAGCCTATTATGGACTCCTGTCCATAGCCGGCGGGCGTCAGTCCCAGGCTGGCCATACTGCGGCGATCGATGAATATACGGAAGACCCATACGGTGATGAGTGAAACGACAAATTCCAGCACGACCATCATCCAGAGGTGGTCTCCCTGTAATATTCCGGCCATGAACCGTGTGGGATCTTTCTTCAGCTGGTCCGCATTGCCGACGACAAATCCTGCGAGGGCTGAAAAAAGGATCAGCAGGGTCACTACGATGAAAGCCAACCCGAACAGGATCACCCGCAGCCAGCCTTGTTTTATCCTCGGTTTTTTTGCAGTTTGATCAGTCATAGTCATTACATTCGTCTTGTAATTTACAAACATGTTTGAAAAACACCTATTCACGGTGGCGGAAAGATTTATCCGCTATGTACAGATAGATACGCAGAGCGATGCCAGATCCAGGAGCTATCCTTCCACGGAAAAGCAGAAGGACCTGGGGCGGCTGTTGGTGCAGGAGCTTCAGGGCATAGGCATTATGGATGCGGTATTGGATGAGTATGGGTATGTGTATGGCACTATTCCTGCCAATACGGATAAGCAGGTGCCTGTCATTTGTTTTTGCGCGCATATGGACACGGCGCCGGACTGCAGCGGAAAAGATGTCAAGCCCCTGGTTCACCGGGCGTATGATGGCGGCAATATTGTTCTGCCGGATGATCCTGCGGTGGTCATTTCGCCCAAAGACCATCCATATCTGCTGGAAAAGAAAGGAGAAGATATTATCACGGCTTCGGGTACTACCTTATTGGGGGCTGATGACAAGGCGGGTGTGGCCGTTATCATGGATGCGGCGCAGTATCTTCTGCAGCACCCGGAGTACAAGCATGGAAAGATCAGGCTGTTGTTTACGCCGGATGAGGAGATCGGGAGGGGTGTGGATAAGCTGGACCTGCAGCGGCTGGGCGCAGAATACGGTTATACACTGGATGCGGGGGAGCGAGGGACTTTTGAAGATGAGACCTTTTCGGCAGACGGGGTGAAGATCACTTTTTATGGTGTCAGCGCCCATCCGGGGTATGCGAGAGGGAAAATGATCAATGCGCTGAAGCTGGCGGCTTATTTCCTGGATTCTTTGCCTAAGGATGAGTGGTCGCCGGAAACGACGGAAGGACGCTATGGTTTTGTCCACCCGGTGCGGATGGATGGGATTGCGGAAAAAGCCACTGTCGAGTTTATTATCCGCGATTTTGTCACGCCCAGGCTGGCTGCGTATGAGGAGCATCTCCGCAGCAAGGTGGAGGATGCGGTACGGGCTTTTCCCGGCGCCAGGGCGGATTTTGAGATCTACCAGCAATACAGGAATATGAAGGAGGTGCTCGATCTGCATCCGCAGGTATCGGCGTATGCGATGGAGGCTATCGAGCGTGCGGGTATCGTTGCACGAAAGAGCAGCGCCCGGGGCGGAACGGATGGGTCGAGGTTGTCGTTCATGGGTCTGCCCTGTCCGAATATTTTTACGGGGGAGATGGCATTCCATGGGAAGCAGGAGTATGTGAGCATACAGGATATGGAGAAGGCTGTGGAGGTTGTTGTGCGGCTGGCCGGGATATGGGAGGAAAGGAGTTAGTATCCATCCACGACGGTGACGGTGCTATAATAAGAGGGAAAAGAAAAAGACATTAGCACGTAGTGCGTTTAACTATATTCCCTACGATCATCTCCGCATGGATCCTTGAGTTTTCGATAAACCAGATATGGGTGTTCATGCCGCCGCATACGACGCCGGCGAGGTAGAGATTTTTTACATTGGTCTCCATGGTGGCGGGATCGTAGAAGGGAACTCTGTTCTCATCTTCGGAGAGCCGGATGCCTGCCTGGCGGAGAAATTCGAAGTTGGGTTGATAGCCTGTGAGTGCGATGACGTAATCGTTGGAGATGGTCTCTACGCCATCGGGGGTGAGGATATCCACTTCCCCTGCGCGGATGGCCTGGAGGGTGGAATGTGTGTAGGCTTTTATGCTGCCTTCTTTGATACGATTTTCGATATCGGGTTTGACCCAGTATTTTACGCGACGGCCGATGCCTTCCCCGCGGATGACCATGGTCACTTCGGCGCCTTTGCGCCATGTCTCCAGGGCTGCATCTACGGCGGAGTTGCTGGCGCCTACCACCACCACTTTTTGCATGGCGTAGAAATGGGGGTCCTTGTAATAGTGCATGACCTTGGGAAGGTCCTCTCCGGGGATATTGAGCAGGACGGGCAGGTCGTAGAAGCCGGTGGCGATGATGACATGATTGCCTGAATAGGCCCTGCGGGAAGTGGTGATCTCAAATTTTTCATTGATGGGGCGGATGGACAATACTTTTTCCTGGAGATGGATGTTCAGCTTATGGGAGGTAGCTACGCGGCGATAGTATTCAAGGGCTTCGGGCCGGAGGGGTTTGACATTATTGCTGACGAAGGGGATACCACCTATCTCTATGCGCTCGGAGGTGGAAAAAAACGTCATGTTGGCGGGATAGTTATACAGGGAATTGACCAGGCAGCCTTTTTCCAGGATAAGATAAGACAGGCCGGCGCGTTGGGCTTCCAGGCCGCAGGCGATACCGATGGGGCCGCCGCCGACGATGATGATGTCGTAATTTGTGCTCATGGTTGGGCAAAGTTAGGTATATTCACTCCCAAAAAACTCCCTCTTATGGACACCCTTTACCATTATTGGTGGATCATTATCGTATTAGCTTTTGTCTTCAGCGGGCTGGTTACTGTGAACCAGGGATATATCAATGTGCTCACCATGTTCGGGAAGTATCAGCGGATACTGAAGCCGGGGTTGAGCTTCAAAATACCCTTTCTGGAACAGATCTACAAGCGCATCTCTATACAGAACCGCAGCGTGGAGCTGGAGTTCCAGGCTGTGACGGCGGACCAGGCGAATGTCTATTTCAAGAGCATGCTGCTGTATGCGGTGCAGAATGCGGATGAAGAAACTATTAAGAGAGTAGCCTTTAAGTTTATCAGCGACCGGGACCTCATGCAGGCGCTTACCCGTACGATCGAGGGGAGTATCCGGAGCTTTGTGGCCACCAAAAAGCAGGCGGAGATATTGGGTTTACGCAGGGAGATCGTGGAATTCGTAAAGGACCAGATCGACCATTCGCTGGAAGAGTGGGGGTATCACCTGCTGGATCTGCAGATCAACGATATCACTTTTGACCAGGCTATCATCGACAGTATGAGCAAGGTGGTGGCCAGCAATAACCTGAAAGCGGCTGCGGAGAATGAGGGGCAGGCGTTATTGATCACGAAGACGAAGGCTGCGGAAGCGGAAGGGAATGCGATCAAGATCTCTGCGGAAGCGGAAAAAGAGGCTGCGCGTCTGCGTGGGCAGGGTGTGGCGCTGTTCCGCCAGGAGGTGGCTCATGGGATGAGCGAGGCGGCTGAAGAGATGAAGCGGGCTAACCTGGATACCAATGTGATCCTTTTCAGCATGTGGACGGAGGCGATCAAGAATTTTGCGGAGGTGGGGAAGGGCAATATTATTTTCCTGGATGGCAGTAGTGACGGGATGCAAAATACGATGAAACAGATACAGGCGTTGATGTTGAACAAGGCGCAGAGGTAAGAGAGGATGGCAGAGGTGAGAAGGGGATGACAGAGATAAGATGGGGTGACTGGCCGGCTGTGAGGGTGATCGATGGAATGACCGGCGGGGACAGACCAGGGGCATGGAAGGCTGCATATTGGCATAACTTTAGCATATTGTTAAAAAATAGGAAGAAACCGGCGGCGTTATAGGTGTGAAATCTCATATTTTTACCAAAATCATATAGTTGATGAACTTATTTTTTCTACAGGTTCTGGTAGATTCCGCAAAGATCAAGGATAGCCTGGCGAGGCTTGCCGCATTGACGCCAACCCCTCAAAAAGAAAATTTATGGGATATTCTCAGTAAGGGCGGGCTTTTGATGATACCCCTGGCCCTGCTGCTGGTGATCGCCATTTTTGTCTTTTTCGAACGGTATATGGCTATCAAGAAGGCTTCGAAGCTGGACGATAATTTTATGAGCATTATCCGGGATCATATCGTTACGGGTAACCTCACGGCGGCCCGGAGCCTGGCGAAGAATACTCCTACGGCTGTGGGGCGTATCATCGACAAGGGGCTTCAGCGGGTGGGAAAGGATATACCGGCCATCGAACGCAGCATGGAGAATGTCGCCAGGCTGGAGTTGTATAAGATGGAAAGGAATGTAGGTATTCTCTCTGCGCTGGGATATATAGCGCCCCTGTTCGGGTTTCTCGGTACGATATTCGGGATGTTCCAGCTGTTCTATAACATCGCCTCCACGGGGGAATACAGCATTTCCAATATCGCGGGTGGTATCTATGTAAAGATGATCTCCTCGGCCTCGGGTCTCATCATCGGGATCATAGCCTACGTCGGCTATCGCTTTCTGAATGCGCAGATAGACAAGGCTACCCACAAGATGGAGGCAGCGTCCAATGAGTTCATCGACATTTTACAGGAACCGACAAGATAAGTAAATGAATTTAAGAAGACGACATAAAGAAGATGCGGAAGTACACACGGGGCCTTTGAACGACATCCTGTTCATCCTGTTGTTGTTCTTCCTCATCGTGTCTACCCTGGCAAACCCCAATGTGGTGAAGCTGTCGCAGCCAAAATCCAAAAGCGATACCAAGGCGAAGCAGACGGTGGTGGTGTCCATCGATGTGAACAAGCAGTTCTATGTGGGTACGACCAGGGTGACCATAGATGAATTGAAGATGAAGCTGCAGCCTTTCCTGGCCAAAGAAACGGACCAACCCTCCATCGTGATCAATGCGGATAAGACGGTACCTATCGACGATGTGGTGGCTGTCATGAGGGTGGCCCGTGAACTGGGAGCGCGCACAGTATTGGCGGTGGATAAGAATGGAGCACAGTAAAAATGAGCCTTAACGAAGAGCACATATGGAGGTCTATCCAAAAGAGGGATGGAAAGGTATTCGAGCATTACTATAAAGAGCATTATAAATTTTTCTTTCTCGCGGCCTGCAATTATCTCAAGGATCCCCGCCTGGCGCAGGAAATCGTCAACGATGTGTTCATCAAGGTTTGGGAGGATGCGGAGGCGATCAGGATCCAGTCCTCACTAAGATCCTATATTTACCGGGCCGTCATCAACAGGAGTCTCAATGAGCTGGATAAAAATAAGCGGGAGCGTCAACATCAAAGTGAGTTGAGCCGTCGCCCGGAAGAGACTGTGGAGTCAAGGGAGATGGAAGAGCAGGAGTTACGGCTCAGGCTTTACAGGGCTATCGACCAGCTGCCGGACCAGTGCCGGAAGGTGTTCATGATGAGCCGTTTTGAACAACTGAAACAGCAGGAGATTGCCGACCAGCTGAACATTTCCATCAAAACCGTAAAAAACCATATCACCCGTGCATTGAAGGACCTTTATGAGGTCCTTGGCGACTGGAATTCTCTTCCGGTATGGATGGGGGTGATAATCCTAAAATATTTTTTGTGACTGACAGGGACCCTGGCTGTGTTTATTTGTCTTATGTTTGAAAAGTATGGATACGAAGCCTTCACATAACGATCTTCCCTGGGAGCTGCTGGTACAGGCGCTACAGGGCGAGCTGTCCCCGGACGAAAACCAACGGTTCCGGGAATGGCTGGCTTTGTCGGAGGAGAACCGTATGCAATATGAGCAGCTGCAGCGGATCTGGAAGGATGGAATGGGGGATTATGTCTTTTACCGGGAGGCGAATGAAGCCAAGGGCTGGGAGGCCCTTCGGGAAAGCATGGGTGAGAGAGATGTTTTTCAGGGAGGAATGGGTGAAGGAAAGAGCGGTGAAGAGGAAAGGATGGATGAGGGGGAAGAGCGGGTGAGGGTTGGAGATGAGCATGGGCGGGTGGTAATGTTCAGACGATGGATGGCGGCTGCGGCGGTGCTTTTGCTGGCGGTTGGCGCCGGATGGTGGTATCTGTCGGGGAGGGGCGCCGATATGCAGTATGAGACGGCTGCCGGTGAACAGCGGACAATCTCCCTGGCGGATGGTTCGCGGGTGGTATTGAATGGGCAGGCCCGGATCCGGATCGGCAAGGATTATGATAAAACCGACAGGACGGTGACATTGGCCGGCGGGGTTGCATTCTTTGAGGTTGCTCACCAGGCGCAGCGGCCTTTTACGGTGGATGCGGGCGTCATCAGCATAAAGGATATAGGGACCAGCTTTACGGTGGCCCGGACGAAGGACAGTATAAAGGTGATGGTATCGGAGGGCAAAATTGCCTTTATTGAAAAGGAGACGGCGGCGTCAAGGGAAATGACTGCGGGGGACTCTATTTGCTTTTATATCGCTGAACGGCGTGTGCGGGAACTAAGGACGAGGTTTGACAATGCGCCTTTACCGGCGGTAATTGCGGCCTTGCAGCGAATGTCCGGGAAAAGGATCGTGCTGGCCGATGCGGCGTTGGCGGAGAAAAAGCTGACTGTGCATTTGGCCGGAGAGTCCTTTGAGGATGCTCTGAAGACCGTCTGTGCATCCTTAAACCTGGAATATAAGGTTGTGAATGAGGAGTATATATTGTATCCTCGTAAATAATAAGACAGGTCTTATTCACGTTTACGTACCTTTGGCTATGTAAATATCCCTTGAATGGACCGAGCAACTGCACATCTGTCGAAATGGCCGGGTCTGGTCTCAGTGGTGTTGTCTTTCTTTTTTTCTCTTCTATTTCAGTTCTCTGCCGCCCAGGAAAAGGCCCAGGAAAAGAATTTGCCGGCAACCCTTGTTACGGTGAATATCAGGGACAAGCCTTTTGGGGAAGCATTATCCATCATCGAGTATAAGATCCCGTATAAGTTTGCCTATGGTGCGGATGTGGCGCTGGGGCAAAAAAATATTTCCTTATCGGTCTCCGGTATGCCCCTGACTGATTTTTTAGCACTTTTATTCCAGGGTACTTCTCTTACTTACCAGGTCATTGGGGACCAGATCGTCCTGGGGAAAATTGTCGTATCATCGAAGATCACGCTGAGCGGTTTTGTAAAGGATGTCCGGACGGGGGAGTCGCTGATCGGCGCTACGATCTATATCCCGTCTGCGGGGAGGGGTGTCGTGTCCAGCAATTACGGTTTTTATTCCATCTCCGTCGCTTCTGCCGACACGATGGACCTGGAAATTTCCTATGTGGGTTATAAAAGCCTGTTCAGTCGGGTGAGTGCTCGTAACGATCTTACGCTTTCTTTCGGTCTGGAGCTGAATACCAGCCAGGTGGAGATCCATCCATTGACGATCGCCAATGACAGAAGGGAAGATAATGTAAAGAAGAACCAGCTGGGGCTGATAGAGATGTCGACTGATATGATCACTACGGCGCCTTCTGCCGCGGGCAGCGGGGACATCATCAGCTCGGTGGAGATGCTGCCGGGTGTACAGGCGGGTATCGATGGGACGCCCGGTTTTTTTGTCAGGGGAGGGAATGCGGGGCAGAACCTGATCCTGCTGGATGGGGCTACCCTGTACAATCCGAGCCATATATTTGGGCTAGTAGGTGTTTTTAATCCGCCTGCGATCAAGTATGCCAACCTGATGAAGGGGGGCTTTCCTGCAGCCTACGGGGATCATGTAAGCTCTGTGCTGGATGTTGTCATGAAGGACGGCAGCAACCAGCAATTCGGCGGGGTCGGCCAAATGGGAACCGTTTCATCGGGGGTAACGTTGTATGGACCTTTACAGCCGGGGAGATCGTCCTTTCTTGTTTCGGGAAGAAGAAGTACGACGGATGTATTGCTTCATCCTTTTTTTCATAAGAACTACTTTTCCAACTACTATTTTTATGATGTCAATGCGAAGCTGAACTTCCAGGTGTCCCCGATGGACCGATTGTTTGTAAGCTTTTACAGCGGAAGGGATAACAACAACTATTCCAGTGATTCCGCGGATGTTTCGGGGATCGATTATTCCATGCATTTCGGCAATACCGCTTTTTCCGTGCGATGGAACCATCAGTATTCGGGGAAATTATTTTCCAACACTTCAGTAGACTATAATCATTATCACCAATGGCTGTCGGCCACGGAGCAGGGGTATTTTGCGCAATTGTATTCGGGTATCAGGGATATACATGCGAAATACGATCTTGCCTGGTATCTTTCTCCGGAGCATAAAATAAACGCGGGGGCCGACTTCCTGTACCAGCAGCTCTATCCGGCGACGTTGTCGGGGAAGGCTTCCGTTGATACTCCGGGCAAGATCGTTCCCGATGGGATACCCCCCAAGACTGCGTCACGTGCAGCAGTCTATGCCAGCGACGATATAAAGATCGGCGGGCGATGGCAGATAAATGCGGGTGTCCGGGTGCCGGTGTACTATAAGCAGGATGTGCACTATCTTTCCGTCGAGCCGAGGCTGTCCCTGTTGTACCTGCTGGATCCGGCTACGAGCATCAAAATGTCTTATGCGAACATGCACCAGTATATCCATTTGGTGCAGAGTTACAATTCCGCTTTCCCGGCGGAAGTATGGATCGGCAGCAGCAGCCTGGTACGGCCGCAGGTATCCCAGGAAGTTACCGTGGGTCTGTTTAAAAATTTCTCGGAGAATATTTTTCAGACGAGCCTGGAATTTTATTACCGGCGCATGAAAAATCAATTGCTGTTTGGAGGGGGAGGGGATAGCGCCTCCATCGACAACACGATCGAGAACCAGCTGATATTCGGGAGGGCATGGAGCTATGGCACGGAGCTTTTTATCCGGAAGAACAGGGGGAAATGGACGGGATGGCTGGCGTATTCGTTTGCGTATACTTATCAGCAGTTTGATTCATTGAACGAGGGCAAGCGCTTTCCTTTTGCCTACGACAGAAGGCATATGCTGAATATTTCGACCGCCTATGCTATCCATTCGCATTGGAAGATTGCGGCCAATTTTCTTATTGCCAGCGGCCGGGCGTTTAGTCTTAGTCCCGACTCCACTTTCAATGCTAACGGCGGCAATCCGCTGTATGCGGGCAACCGGGGAAGAGGTCAGGGAAGAGGCCGTCCCCTTGGGACGAGCGGCTCATGGGATGTTATCGTCAATAATTACCGGCTCAGTCCCTATAACCGGCTGGACTTCAGCGTACATTATCTGAAGAGCAGGATCATTGGCCGGAGGACCCTGGAGACAGAGTGGATATTTTCCGTGTACAATGTCTATGCCCGCCGGAATAATTCATTCGTTTACAGGACCATCGACCCCTCCACCCGGAAAATAATAGCGAAAGAACTATCTTTTATCCCTGTCATACCGAGTATTACGTATAGTTTAAAATTCTAATTCAAATAAATTGGATTTTTGCTAGGACCAAGGCTGTTTATTTCTGTCTTGTTAGAGAAAAGTATTCTCTATGAAACAACTACGCAGTAAACAGTTTTTATTGGTTTTATCAGCGCTGGCAGCAGGCGCATTTATTTTTATCTCCTGTAATAAGAACAGCAGCGGCGGGGGCACCGGACACCTGGAAGTAAGGCTGACGGATGACCCTTCGGCATATGACGCTGTCTATATCGATGTGCAGAAGGTGGAGGTCAATGTCAGCTCCGACTCGGGGACTGATAAAGGATGGCAGACGGTACCCATTCTTCGTCCCGGCATTTATAACCTGCTCGATTTTAAAAACGGGATCGACACGGTGCTGGCCGCTGCCGATCTTCCGGCTGGAAAATTATCTCAGATGCGCCTTGTTCTCGGCGACAACAATACTGTTGTGATCGGCGGGCAATCGTATGCATTGAAAACCCCTTCCGCGCAACAATCGGGGTTAAAGTTCAATATCCATACAACATTGACGGACGGTATTGTCTATCGTCTGTGGATCGATTTTGACGCGGGCCGCTCCATTGTAACGACAGGCAGCGGCGCATACATTTTGAAGCCCGTTATCCGGACCTATACCGAAGCTATCGGGGGCAGTATCAAGGGGTATGTTCTCCCTTCTGCCGCCAAACCCCAAGTATGGGCTGTGCAGGGTACAGATACTCTGCTGGCTTTACCCGATTCAGCAACCGGCTATTATTTCTTTGGTGGTACGAATGCCGGTAGCTGGGGTCTCTTGTTCCATGCGCAGGATTCAACTTATAAGGACACTACGTTCACTGTGACGGTGAATACGGGTGTCGTGACCAACGCTGGGACGGTGACCTTGCAGAAGAAATAGGCCCGTTTTTAGATCCAAGCGATCCGGGCATGAACTCTTCATGTCCGGATCGTCCCGTAAAAATCCGTTGCTATGAAATACATTGTTACCCTATTCCTGTTTGCGGTGAGTTTGTTCCCGTTGCCCGTCTTCTCCCAATTGAACAATGGGGGTCTTAACGCGGGGTTCGGCGTCGATGCGGATACCCGGAGCAATTACATGAAATATGGGCTGACAACGGGTCCGGTGGCCAGCGATGACTGGTTCTCTCCATCGCTCTCCGGCTTTAATGTGATCGACACTTCCAATGCGGCTGCCTATCTGGCGTTGCTGCAGGGAGGCGCCAATGCAAGTTTTAATAAAAGAATGTCAACAACTCTTTATTCCAAGGTGGGCGGGCGATTATGGCTGGATGCCGTCTATGGAAGGGATTATATCGGAACCAATCCCATGACGGATTCGACGGCTTTTACCATTGCCTGCAAGAACGGGGATAACCCCAGCGTCTGGGTGGGTGGAAGCACCAGTTTCCCCGACAAGAACGACATTGTCGATGTCTATGCGCATATGCGCAGGGATGGCGCCAGCGTGTATGATTCGCTGTGGCTTTTTACCGGCGTGTCTACCGTGGGAACTTCCGGGTCGAGATATTTTGATATCGAGCTTTACAAAAAGAATTTCAGCTACAATGGGGCGACCGGTGCTTTTACCACTGCGGGAACGGACGCCGGTCATACTCAATGGCTATTCGATGCCAGTGGCAATATCACACAAACGGGAGACATGATCCTTGCGGTCGATTATTCTCCCGGCGCTCCTCCTGTAGTGGATGTACGCATCTGGGTAAGCAGCACGACTTTCAGCACTGTTTCGCCTGCTTATTTTAAGTTCGGCGTAAACTTCGACGGCGCTACGGCATCTCCTGCTTTCGGGTATGCTTCGATCCTGTCCAAATCGGGTGCTACGGCATTTGGCGCGGGTATCGCCAATTATTCCGCGACCGCTACGCAGGATACAACTTATTCCACTCCGTGGGGAACGGAGCTTTCTACCAAGAGCTGGGGGGCGCAGTACGAGTCTTTACAATTTATCGAGATGGGGTTGAACCTGACGAGGATCGGGGTGGACCCGGCCTTGTATTCTGCTGTTCTGAGTCCCTGTCAATCTATGTTCTCCGACATATTCTTTAAGTCCCGGTCGTCGAACTCCTTTACCTCCAATATGCAGGATTTTGTCACCCCGCTGACCTTCGTGCAGACGCCTGTGATGGATTATTCATTGAAGCCGGATACGCTGCGTTGCAACAGGACTACGGGGACCATCCAGATCACGAACAATACCACGGCGGGCTATTATACCTGGCAGACGGCGAACGGGAATATCTCGGGCGCCAATGCGGACAGCTCGCAGCTGAGCATTACCAAGGCGGGTACCTATATCGTGTCTGCATCTCCGGCTCCAGGCTGTCCTGCCACGCGAAAGGATACTGTCGTCATACCCATCGATACTTTTCCGCCGGTGGCTTCCGTTGTGGTGACGATGGTGGGAAGCTTTTCCTATCTGCAGCTCTATGGGGGAAATACGAGCGCCAGCAACTATTCCACTCCCTTTGGCGGATCGCAGGGATTGCTGTGGGATTGGAGTGGGCCGAATGCTTTTGCATCTACTATCCAGAATCCCCGTACTACGGATACGACCGGCGCCTGGGGTACTTATCAACTGATAGTGACGGAAAAAAGAAACGGATGTAAGGACACAGCTATAAAAAATATCTCTATGTACGATTTTATCGTTTTATCGACCGAAGACCTAACTGTGAAAGGCGTCTATGACAATCATTCGATCCTGTTGACATGGGAGGATCGAAACCCCACCCTGGCCGCAACTTATGAGATAGAGAAATATTCCGCGAGCGATGGATATAAGCGGATAGGGGCTGTAACGAATGATGGTGATGGAGGCGTTTTTTCGTTCAGGGACGATCATTTTTTGCAAGGTAATAACAAGTACAGGATCAAGGCTATTATGTCCAATGGGCGGGTATATTATTCCGGCGTTGTAGTTGTGGCGGCGGATGCAGGCGGGCTGCAAAGTATTTACCTGGCGGGAAATGCGCCGGATTCCCGGTCCCTGACGCTGGTGATCAATTCCAGTCTGGACTGTCAGGCGGATATCCTGATGTATAGTCTTTCGGGGCAGCGGCTATGGGATAAAAATGTTCAGCTTGGCAAGGGGGCGAATACGATCGGTCTTTCCAAGGCCGGCGCCCAGACCGGAAGCCTCCAGGTGATCTTTATACTTGTGAATGGGCGGGTGGCCCATTCGCAAAAAGTAATGTTTTGAAAAGTAAGTTTTGGAAGGTTTGCACTCCAGGCGGGGGGATCAAAACTCTATATGTGCTCTTCCTGAGAACACATGTACGGGCCCCCTGTCCTGGTTATATGCGGGATGATCCACGAACTGGTAGTCCAGGGTAACCCAGATGTTATAGAACAGCTTGCATTGATAGAATACTTCTGCAATGTTCTCCCGGCTGTAATGGGGCAGCTGCCCATCCCCTATCATGAACCCATAACCGCCTGCGGCCAGGAAGTCGCGATGATCTTTGGAAAGCCCATTGGATAACAGGGCGATGCCGATGTTGTCCGCGGATCTTTTCCAGCCTTTGCCATAGATACGGATACCGCCGGTGATGGTATTGTCGATCTCTGCGAATGCCCAGCTGGCATTTTTCCCATCGTTCCATCCCAGGCGGAAAAAGGCGTTGACCATTTTGCTCAGTTCCTGCTCTGCGTTGATGCCGAAGCCAATTTTCTTATTGCCGTAATCTTTTCCGTAGATCACATCCATGCTGGTGTCTGTGCCGGCTTGTCTGGCGGCGATGGCGTCCCTGTATCTGGGGCCTTTGTTGGTATTGTAGAAGGCCAGCAGGCGGAGTGTCCCTTTATGCTGATGTATGGCATATCTTTTTTCCCATTCGAGGTTTTCGCTGCTGGTGTGGGTATAATGCCAGTCGAGTTCGGGGCCGTTGGCGAACTTTGGCTCCAGGGCGGTGCCCAGGCGGAGTGTCCAGCCGGGCCGGACGTATTCGGCGACGAAGCCGTAGGTATAGCCGCGGGTATTGGCGGCATAGTCGTAAGCGCCGTTGTTCATAAAGGCCCAGTTCATGAAGTCTGAGCGGGGGTCGTGGCTGACGTTGCTGTTGTCGAAGAAGTCGCCCACGGAGAATTTGCCGGCGGTCAGAGTGATCCTGGAGGTGGAGACGCGTTCCGTCACCTGGTTGGCGTCATCGATGATATTTTCAAAATGATCTTTATCCAGGGTAATATGCTGGCGAAGGAAGATCCTTGCC
>Ga0105240_10004974_pt1 | contig 19964 bp, 14 predicted proteins | sample KBSC54metaG_FD_80426 | JGI IMG/M metagenome (GOLD analysis project Ga0105240, IMG submission 80426) | Corn rhizosphere microbial communities from Kellogg Biological Station, Michigan, USA - KBS C5-4 metaG | ecosystem: Host-associated > Plants > Roots > Rhizosphere > Soil | place: Michigan, USA... | reverse complement strand
GGCGTGACCATCGAAGACGAGGTCTTCGTCGGACACGGCGTGGTGTTCATCAACGATCCCTACCCGCGGGCCGCCACCGCATCGGGCGCGCTCCAGGAGCAGGGGCAGGATTGGACCGTGGAGCCCACGCTGGTGAAGAAGGGCGCTTCCATCGGCTCCGGAGCGACCATTCTCGCCAAGGTGACCATCGGCGAACGCGCCATCGTAGGCGCCGGCAGCGTGGTGACCCGCGACGTTCCCGCTCACGCCATCGTGGCCGGCAATCCCGCCCGCGTGCTGCGGACCCTTTCTGCTGAAGATACCGGAAAATCACATGACTGAAGACAACCGCATACCTTTCCTCGACCTCGTGACTCCGCACCAGGAGTTGAAGGAAGAACTGTGTGCCGTTTTTGAGCAGGCCCTGTCCACCGCGGGCTTCATCGGCGGCCCCATGGTGCAGAACTTCGAGCGCGAGTTCGCCGCCTTCTGTGAAGCGGACCATTGTGTAGGCGTCGGCAGCGGCACGGACGCGCTGCGCTTCGCCCTGCTCGCCGCCGGAATCGGCCCGGGCTCGGTCGTCGTGACCGTCCCCAATACCTTCATCGCCACCACGGAAGCCATCTCGCAGACCGGCGCCCTCCCCGTGTTCGTCGATATCGACGAGCGCACGTACAATATGGACCCGCGCCGGCTGGCCGTCTACCTGGAAGTCGACTGCTACCTGGATGGCGTCACCGGCGCGCTGATGGATCGCAAGCTGGGGCTGCCCGTCAAGGCGATCGTGCCCGTCCACCTGTACGGCCAGCCCGCCGATATGGACCCCATTCTCGATCTGGCGGAGCGCTACGGCCTCACGGTGATCGAGGACGCCTGTCAGGCGCATGGCGCGGAGTACTTTTCGCGACGCCCGATAGTGGGGCCGGTTGGCAACCTGCGCGCGGGTTGCGAACCGTCGCCCGCCCCCGGCTCTGTATCCGGCCTCGAACAACCGACTGTATCCCCAAGCTGTGAATCAGGGCACGGCTTTAGCTCTGTATCCGGCCTCGAACAACCGACTGTATCCCCAAGCTGTGTATCAGGGCACGGCTTTAGCCGTGCCGAATATAGCGGCAAAGAAGCGGCTTTAGCCGCTGCCTCGGGATCCTGGCGAAAAGCCGGCTCGATGGGCCGCGCCGCGGCCTTCAGTTTCTATCCGGGCAAGAACCTGGGAGCGTGCGGCGAAGCCGGCGCGGTGACCACCAACGATGAGGAACTGGCGCGCAAGATCCGCATGCTCCGCGACCACGGCCAGGCCCGCAAGTATTACCACGATATCGAAGGCTACAACGGCCGGTTGGACGCGATCCAGGCGGGCATCCTGAGCGTGAAGCTGAAGCGCCTCGCCGCCTGGAACGAGAAACGCCGCGCCGCGGCGGCCCGGTACCGGGAGTTGTTCGCGGAGGCGGGGGTCGCCGAACTGGCCCCGTTCGAGCCCGATTGGGCGCGGTCGGTCTACCACTTGTACGTGATCCGCGTAAAGGATCGCGAAAGCTTTATGCGGCAATTGGCCGAAGCAGGTATCGGGACGGCAATCCACTATCCGGTCCCGCTGCACTTGCAGAAGGCGTATGAGGCAATGGGGTATCAGACCGGGGATTTCTCGGTGGCCGAGAAGGTCGCGCCTGAGATCGTGTCGCTGCCCATGTTCCCGGGATTGACTGCGGAGCAGCAGTCGCGGGTCGCCCAAATCATGCCCTGTTTCCGCCGAGAAGTCGCCTTGGCTGCAGCAGCGCGTGCGTAATGCCTGGAAAGATCGGACCACAGAGCCGCTCATGAAACAAAAGCCACTCATAGCGCCGTTCGAAAAGCCAATAACTGTCACGCGGCCTTCGCTGCCTTCCCTTGACGAATTCAAGAAAGGTCTAGAAGGAATCTGGGACCGTGCATGGCTGACAAACAACGGGCAGGTCTTGGAGGAGTTCCGTCAGCGGTTGGTCGAATTCTGCAGCACCGATAACCTTTGCCTCTTCGCAAACGGAACGCTTGCGCTGCAAATTGCGCTCCAGGGAATGGGCATCACAGGCGATGTCATCACGACCCCTTATACTTTCGTAGCCACGACCCACGCGCTGTTCTGGAACAAGATCCGCCCCGTTTTTGCCGATATCGAACCGCAATACTACACCCTTGACCCAGCCCAGGTTGAAGCGGCTATCACTCCCTGGACGAGCGCGATTCTGGCAGTACACGTCTACGGACATCCCTGCAATCTGACAGAACTGGAAAAAATTGCCCGCAAGCGAGGGCTGAAACTCATCTACGACGCGGCCCACGCGTTCGGTGTGGAGGTTGACGGTCGTCCGATAGGGGACTTCGGCGACCTGAGCATGTTCAGCTTTCATGCCACCAAGGTGTTCCACTCGGTTGAAGGCGGCATGCTGACTTTTCAAGACCCCCGGCTGATGCGGATCTTCGACTACCTCAAGAATTTCGGCTTCGAGAACGAACTTGAAGTGGTCATGCCTGGCACAAACGCGAAGATGAATGAAATCCAGGCATTGATGGGCTTGTTGCTCCTCACCAACTACGACGGCATGCGTGAAAAACGGCGCTGTATCCATGACCGTTATCGGGAGCGCTTAAGCACGTTGCCGGGGCTGACATTGGCCAGCCCGCTCTCCACCGCGGTCCGGCAGAACTACGCGTACATGCCGGTAGAGGTGCATTCGAAAGACTTCGGGCTGACGCGCGACGAGCTTTACGCGAAGTTGCGGGAGTACAATATCTTCGGTCGTCGCTACTTCTATCCGCTCGTCCCGGACTTCGCTTGTTATCGCGGTATGTGTAGAGTGGAGGAACTGCCCGTCGCTCGCGGCGTAGCGTCCCGCATCTTGACCCTGCCAAACTATACGGATCTTAAGCTGGAGGACGTCGATCGAATCTGTGATATTGTCGCCCATATCCAGTCGCATTCCCGGCGGCCAACTCGTATGGCCGGCGTATCGACGGCACCGTCAACCAAGCCCGGGGTCACGGCTGTACAACTTCAATGACTTCTCCAGGGGAACTGAAATCGAGATCCATCGCGGCGGTGGGGTGGAGTGCGATTGACCTTGCGGGACGGCAGGGGTTACAGTTTACCGTGGCCGTCATTCTCGCGCGGCTGCTCTCGCCGTCCGAGTTTGGCCTGATCGGCATGCTTTCGCTTTTTATTGCTGTAGCTGCGACCTTTGTGGACGGAGGTTTCGGAGCGGCTCTTATTCAGCGCGATAAAATCACGGAAGCGGACAAGTCTTCAGTGCTGCTGTTCAATGTGACCGCCGGCGGGGCTGTGGCCTGCGTTCTTGCTGCAGCGGCACCTCTCATTGCTAGGTTTTACTCCCAGCCGGTGCTGGAACCCCTGACACGCTGGATGGCACTGAACGTCTTCATCACGTCCCTTTGCAGTGTCCAGAATGCGCTCCTGTCGAGGGAACTCGACTTCAGGACCCCGTTCAAAGTCGGAGTTCTCGCCGGCGTGTCCTCGGGGTCAGTCGCAGTGTGGATGGCTTGGCATGGCTGGGGCGTCTGGAGCCTAGTGACACAAACGCTCGTTTCAAGCACGGTATCGAGCATAGCCCTGTGGGTATTGCACCCGTGGCGACCTGTGTTCCGCCTCTGGTCCAACTCATTGCGCTCGCTCTTTGGCTTCGGCTCGCGGATGCTCGGCTCCGGCCTGCTAAACACCTTTTTCGATCGGATTCAACTAACCGTAATCGGCAAGGCCTTCTCTGCCGCGGATCTCGGCCAGTACAGCCGGGCGTACAATACGCAGCAGTTGCCAGTAGGGCTTCTGACCGCCGTGGTTAGTCGCGTGACACTCCCCGTCTTTTCTCAAATTTCTGGCGATGCTCCAGCGCTCCGGAACGGCGTGCGGAAGGCTCTGGTCGGCCTGATGATTCCAACGCTGCCGATGATGTTTGGGCTCGCGGTGGTGGCTCGACCGCTGGTGCTTGTGCTGCTGGGCGCGAAATGGCTCCCTTGTGTTCCTTATCTCCGCGTGCTGAGCATCGCAGGCGCCTTCTACCCGGTGCACGTCGTGAACCTCATCGCCACACAGGCAGTAGGCAGATCGGACCTGTTCCTGCGCTTGGAGATTGCTAAGAAGGTACTCATAGGCTTGGCTCTTCTTGCCACCTTTCGAATCAGCGTTATGGCGATGGTATGGGCTGTGCTCGTCGTTTCAATAGCATGCGTGTACATCAACTCGCACTATTCCCGCATGCTAATCGGGTACGGAACAGCAAGGCAATTCTTTGATCTCACTCCCTACGTTATAATTGCCACCCTGACGAGCGTTTTATCCTGGACCGCCGGCGCGCCACTCTCACACACGCCGCTGCTCAGCTTGCTTGTAATAGTACTAACGGGACTCGTGACGTATCCCGCCACATGTCACCTGCTGCGGCTCGAACTGTTTAGAGCCACCGTATCCCAGGCCGTTTCCGTATTTCCCCGGCGGAAAAGAATCGCCCTTCGTTCCAGCTATTCAGAACTCCAGCCGAGGCTTCCTGTATAGAAGAGTCGCGGTAAGCAAAAACAGGCATATCTGCACGTTCGCAAAATAATAGGAACGCTTAAACTTAGGTAATTGGCACATATATGGCAAACAGGCTGACGGTCACACGGCCCATTGACTTTATCGAATTCCACAAGCAGTCAATTCTCCAGGGTATTCACCAGCGAATCGAGGAGCAGACCCGCCTCTATCCAGAGAAAACCGCCCTCAAAGGGAGAGATGCCTCTTACAATTACGCTGACTTGAACGGGCGTGCGAACGCATTGGCGGATGCGATTCTCTCCATGAGCGGAGGGGCGCTAGCGCAAACAGGTATTCTGCTTCCAAACACGCCCGAACTTATCGTTGCTATGCTGGCATCGCTTAAGGCGCATAAAGCTTACGTGCCGCTGGATTATCATTTCCCGAAGGACCGGTTGCGTATGATGGTGAATGACGCTGAGCCAGTCGTCTTGCTGACAGATGACCGCCGCTGCGCGCTTGCGGAGGAACTCGCCCGGAAAGAGACACGGATCATCAATATATCGCAGATGGAACTGCCCCTGGACGCGCCCAACCCGAATGTGCCCGTCGATCCACTCGACCGTGCCTATATCCTCTATACTTCCGGCAGCACGGGTCGTCCCAAGGGGATTGCTTTTCTGCACCGAAACCTCCTTCACACTACCATGTGTCTGACCAACGAGCTGTTCTTCTCGCCGAGCGATCGAGTGAGTTGGTTGCATTCACCGAGCTTCGGCTCCTCCGTGGTGGATATCTATTGTTGCCTCATGAACGGCGGAACCCTCTTCCCATGGGACACAAAGGCGCTGGGGTTCACAGGCATGGCGGACTGGGCGATCCAGAACAAACTGAGCACCATTCAGTGGATTCCCACTGCTTTTCGACAGTTTATGCGCACCGTCCGCGATGAGTTGGTGTTCGAGGGCGTTCGGATTGTCGTCTTAGCGGGAGAGCCGCTCGCTCTACGAGAAGTTGACCTATTCCGGCGCCATTTTGCGTCAGGCAGCCATCTGGTAAACCAGGTTGGCACGGCTGAATCATATAATTATTATCTTTATCGGGTAGATCATCAGATACAGATCGAGGATACTAACGTGCCAGGCGGTTATCCGGTTTCCCCGGAACGGCAAGTGCTCATTTTGAACGATGAGCGCCAGGAACTGCCGCGCGGCTGCGTGGGCGAGATCGCCATAAAGAGCGATTACATGTCAGCGGGTTATTGGCGCGATGAGTCGCTCACGAGCGCCAAGTTCGTTCGGTTCGGCGAAGACCCGACCCCGGTCTATCTAACCGGCGACCTCGGCAAACTGGAGCCGGACGGGTGTTTGATTCACTTGGGCCGCAGCGATTACCAGGTCAAAATCCGAGGCTGTCGCGTCGAACTGGCGGAGATTGACCATCTGTTGGCCAGCGCGCCCGGTGTAGCGGATGCAACCGCTTGGATCGCCAAGAATCGCTTGGGTGAAGATCAACTCGTGGGCTATGTCGTACCCAGAGACTCCGGCCAGTTCAATCAGCGCGAGGTGGAGGAATACATGAGTGCACGGCTGCCGCGGTACATGGTGCCCACGCAGTACGTGGCGCTGGAATCCCTGCCCACTCTGCCCACCGGCAAGGCTGACCGCAGAGCATTGCCTAATCCGTTTGATCGAAAGGAAGCGCCAGCGCGTGGACCGGATTCGGGGGACCCTCCTTTAGTACAGACAATCCTCGGAGTATTCGAGGAATTGTTGGAAGTGGAGGATCTCGGAGCGGACTCCAGTTTTCTGGAGGAGGGCGGCGATTCGCTTCTGGCAGCGGTTTTGGCCCATCGCATTCACCAACTTTACAATGTGGAAATCCCGCCCGACGACTTTCTGGAGTTGCCGACTGCGAGTCGCTTAGCGAGGCTTATTGAAAGGGCCTTGGAAGACCGTGGGGGCCCTCATACCGCTGACGCGCTGGAAACCGAAACACCAGACAAGACCGCGCCGACCGGCCGCAAGAGTCGCCAAGCTAGCGCATTTCCGGAGCCGGCGCCTGGTAAAACCCAAAATCTTGTCATTATCGGCGCCGGCCCATTCGGCCGCGAGGTCTTCACGTGGGCAACCCAAGCGATCTCAGCGGGCGCTCCTTGGCGTATCAGGGGCTTTCTGGATGATAGGCGGGGAGCGCTCGACGGTTACGACTACGTGCCTGCCATCATTGGCGACGTTGACACATACCAAATCGAAGAAGATGACGTCTTTATCGGTGCCATCGGGGATCCCGCGGACAAGCTTAAATATTACTCGGTCGTCCTGGAGAGAGGGGGCCGGTTCGTCAATCTGATTCACCCGTTAGCGACCATTGGCAAGAATGTTAGGCTTGGAACCGGGATCGTGCTGGCGCCTTTCACGTCTATAACATCGGATGTAACGGTTGGCGACCATGTTTCAATGGGTGCGTTCAGTAATGCGGGCCACGACGCCGTCATCGGCGATTGGAGCCAGATCAGCAGCCATTGCGGCATCAACGGAGGCGCAGTTGTCGGGCAGGGGGTCTTTCTGGGCAGTCATGCCTGTATCATTCCGGGTGTCAGCGTTCGGGACTGGGCGTTCGTGGGGGCCGGCAGCATCGTTGTGAGGGATGTCGCTTCGCGAGTGAAGGTTTTTGGTAATCCCGCAACCCCGATTGGGAGGAACGGCGCGATGGCAGGGGTCACCGTTCGCAGGCATCTTAGCGACGATAAGCAGTGCGGGAAGTTGCAAGGAGTATGACGGCCGTGAACAACAGTATCGATTATTCAGCTCGTAATGCGCTGCACTGGGAGCGCATGAAGGCCGTGATTCACGTTCAACAGTTCTCGCAAGAGGATGTACTGCGTTATTTTCCAGCGTACATTCGACGACGGGAACTCCCAAGGTTCTTGGCGCATTACGAACTCTTCAAAAACGTAATCAACTTGCCGGGCAGTATTGTTGAGATCGGGGTGTACCGAGGCGCCAGTTTCTTTACCTGGGTGAAGCTCTTGGAGACATTTTGCCCGGGCGACCGATACCGGATGGTCTATGGGTTCGACCAGTTTCTGGGCCTCACCCAATTCACTAATAAAGATTGCGATCGAAATGCAGAAACCTACTCGTCGTCGGCCGAGGCCATGCGCGAACTCGTAAGCATCCACAATGAGGACAGCCTGATTCCAGGAATAGAGCGCTGTCGGCTCATCGAGGGAGACATAATCGAGACGCTACCGCGCTTCCTCGAGGAACACCCTGGCCTGCGAATTGCCCTACTGCATCTTGACGTCGACCTGTATGCGCCAACGAAAGCTGCGCTGGAACACCTATACCCCTTAGTGCTGAAGGGCGGTGTCGTAGCGTTTGATGAATATGGCTGGGAGCAGTGGCCAGGTGAGTCCACGGCGGTTGACGAATATTTCGCTTCGAAGGGCGAAAGGCCACGTATTGAGAGATATCCGTTTTCTCCAACCCCTGGTGGATATCTTGTTAGACAATGACGGACTTTGTATTCTATAAGAGTGTCTCCGACCACCTGAGAAGTTTCCAGCCTGTAAAGTCAGGCGGTGTGCCTCAAGCATAAGAAAGTGCGTTGCAGCTTATAACGCGGAAGCCGTGACAGAGAGGGCGAGCAAAATGATAGAGACGAGCTCATGACCAGTAGGCCACTGGCCAGCGTACAGATGATTACGTACAACCACGCTCCGTACATCCGTCGGGCGATCGACGGAATTCTTTCGCAACGTACGAGCTTTCCGTTCGAACTAGTAATCGGTGAAGACTGCTCAACTGACGGAACCCGAGAAATTGTGGCGGAGTACGCCAACAGGTACCCTGGTAGAGTCCGCGTTGTAACCAGCAACCAAAACGTTGGCATGCACAAAAATGCGCGGCGGACGTTTGAAGCCTGCCGAGGGGAAGTGGTCGCCTTCTGCGAGGGTGACGATTTCTGGCACGATCCCCGGAAGTTAGAGGCACAGGTTGGCTTTCTCGCTGAGAATCCTTCGTATGGGATGGTTCATACCAACTACGACGTAAATTACGTCGTCGAGGGAAAGTTACGGAAAAATGAGGCCACTCCGAATCGGGCACTTCGTGATGATCAGGCATACGCCGAGGTAATGTGCGGAACGCGACGAATTTTGACTCTCACAGTCTGTGTGCGTCGCGAGTTGTTGGAGTTGGTCGTCCGGGACAACCCGGAATGCACTGATCCGTATTGGCCGATGGGGGATACCCAGCGGTGGCTCGAGCTTTGTCGAATTGGCAAGGTCAAGTACCTTCCACAATCGACGGCCACGTACAACGTCCTGCCGAACTCCGCATCCAGATCAAGAGACCCGCACGGCCAGTTGACTTTCACCGAAAAAGCCGGAAGGCTGATGCTGCACTATCTCGCCAAGTACCCTCTGCCGAGAGAGCAAGAGGAACTGGCGCGGAGGAGAACGGCAGTGTCGGTGCTAAGAGCGGCCCATGCGGCCGCCGACAGGGAGGCTGCCGCCTACTGGTACGGTGAACTAAAGCTAGCTGGACGCGAGATCCCGCTTGCGGCCCGCGTGCAGTTCTTTTCGGTGGAGTACTCGTTACTCAGACTTTTATCGCTCCCTATCCTATGGTCAATTTCCACGGCCACAAAGCTGAGGCGGAGGGCGTATGGCAGTGACTGGATTGTCTCGCCCATAACACTGAACAATCGGAACTAGATGAATGCCCTACCGCGCTGCTTTCTATCCAGGGGCATGGCTGTGTTCCTTGGAGCCGCTTTTGCCTGTTGACCTCCCATTACCAAGACACACGCAACCTGGCGTCTCCTTGAAAGTTCTGGTCGTCATAGCAAGTTACGGCCGGGGAAATGACAAGTATCTTGAAAGACTGCTGGCTGAATACCGTTCCATGCGACATCAAATCCAGATCGTCGTACTCTCCGAGGCTTTTAAGGAAGTGGCTCCGGGTGTCGAGTTAGCGATTGGTTTGCCAGATCGGGATCCGTGGTCTCTACCCTTTGCCCACAAGCGGATATTTGCGGAGCGATTAGAACAATACGATCTCTTCATCTACTCTGAAGACGATACGCTGATCACAGAGGCCACTATACACGCATTTCTTCGAGTAAATGAACTACTTAATGAAAATGAGGTTCCCGGCTTTCTTCGATTCGAGCGCGGGGTCGATGGGAAACTGAACTTTCCTGATGTACACGGTCACTTTCATTGGGATCCGAGTTCTGTTTGCTCGAGGGGCATGTACGCTTTTGCGCGTTTTACAAACGAACACTCTGCTTGCTACATGTTGACGCGCGCCCAGCTTCGCGCTGCAATTGGTTCCGGCGGATTTCTTACAGGACCTCATAAAGGGAGATACGGTCTGCCGGAGACGGCGGCGACAGACGCTTATACGCAATGCGGGCTTAAGAAGCTGGTATGCATATCACACTTGGAGGATTTCCTTGTTCATCATTTGCCAAATAAGTACGTTGGGAGTTGCTTTGGCGTTGACGAAGGGGCGCTTCAGAGACAGGTAAGAGCACTACTCCAGATACTATTCAACGGGCGGCAGGCGGTCAGCCTGTTTCCTGCGGAGTCGAATGTGGCGGGAGGGCGATTCTCGAAGTCATACTACGAACCAATCCGACGCGAGGTAATTTCCGCAATCCCGGCCGAAGCTCGGAGCATTCTGTCGGTCGGGTGTGGAAGTGGTGAAACGGAGGGCTGGCTGGTAAGGACGGGATTGCGAGTCGTCGCCGTGCCGCTGGATACAGTCATAGCCGGAAGCGCAGAGGCGAAGGGAGTTGAGGTGCTTCCGGCCGACTTCTCCGCTGCGATAGACAAGTTGGCTGGCGAAAGATTCGATTGCCTACTCCTCTTAAACGTGCTCCACCTGCTTCCTGATCCGGGTAGGGTCCTGTCATCTTTTGGGGCACGGTTGGTCCCGGGCGCACCCGCGATAGTGTCGGTACCGAACCTGCTTCAGGTTCCTTTTCTGTGGAGAAAGATTCGTGGCGATGAGGGCTATACACATTTAGGCAACTACGCAACCAGTGGAGCGCACGTTGCCACGCCCGGCACCATAGGTGAGTGGTTTCGGTGCGTTGGGATGAGAGTTGAAAAAATGAGCTACGTTATGCCGCATCGATCCCGGGTTGCTAATCGCTTCACGCTGGGCATTGCGCGCCGTCTTCTTGCACGGGAGCTCATCGGAGTGGGCAGAGCAGCTGGGAGGTGCATCGGTGACCAAGAGTAAGCGTGGGACACGGGCAGGATTCATCAATACGCTTCAGCGCGATAAGCATTTGGAGGGGCTCGAATGAGTAGCGCACGGGTGATGTGCTCGGTTCCTTTGACACTGCAAAGTGCTGCTTGCCCTCTCTGCGGCAGCCCTAGCGCTGATCTGTTTTTGGCGGCGCCGGATCGCTACCACTGGCGTTCAGAAGTTTATCGAATGCTGCGCTGTTCCGGCTGCTGCTGTGTCTGGACGGCCGATCCGCCGGCGCCGAAGAACATGGCGTTTCACTACGGAGAGGATTACCACCGGGCTATCAGAGCGGGCGGCGAGCGCGACGCTGCCGCCCGATGGAAGGTGCCTCGGCGCACAATCGCAAGGTACAAGAAATCCGGGTGCATTCTCGACATTGGATGCAGCTCTGGGGGGTTCCTCAAGACCATGAATGGATGGAGCCTCCATGGGATCGAACTGGACCCGAAGACGGCTGAGAGAGCACGAATGAACGTCAGCGGAGACATTTTTGTTGGTAATGCCCTTGAGGCTCCGTTCGCTCAAGATACCTTTGATGTGATTACGTGCTTCGACGTCCTTGAGCACTTCTATGAGCCATTAGAGTTGGTCAGGAAAATAGCTACCTGGCTGAAACCCGGCGGCGTCTTCTATATGCGTGTCCCCAATGTCGCGTCGTGGGAGGCGCGCCTTTTGCGCAGCTATTGGTTTGGTCTGGAGCTGCCTAGACACCTCTTCCACTTTTCACCATCGGCGGTTCGAAATCTGATGCGCTCAACGGGCATGGAGGAACTTTCGCTGACTGCCAAGGGAACTTACATCGAACCGAGCGTGGCCTACTTGCGCACAAGGCTAGTGGAACGCCTGGGATTTACACCGGTGCCGCTCGTGGCAGCGCCAGAGCCGGGCATAGCCTGGAAAGCGGTCCGGAAGTGCATAAGGGCGCTGGTCCTAGAGCCATTTGGCGGAATTGCCGGCATGGCGGGTGCAGGTGCCTGCCTCGATGCCTTGTTTCGCAAGCCGGGCCCATCAGGGACTCCGGGCCGAGCAGGGTTTACGGGCGACGCGCCAGTCACTTCGGATGGAGAGGGCGTTTAGGACCGTCGCGATGCAACCAGTTCGTCTACCGGAGAACTACTATTACGGCGGAGGAGCAGCCGACACTTATTTGTCAATGCCGGCCCTGTGCCTGTTTTTGCTATGCGCCCTACTGGTTCTGGCAGTACCGCGCAGATATGTAATCGCGCCATTTCTCGTTGCGGCTATTTTGATCCCTCTGGGCAACGTCGTCGTAGTGGCTGGCTTGCATTGGATGCTGCTTCGCTGTCTGTTACTGCTCGGCTGGGTTCGCGTGCTCTGGATCCGCCTCGTCGTTAACGATAAGCGCCGGCTTGGCCGTCTGAATTCCTTGGACAAGGCGCTCATTCTCTGGGCGATCTCAAACGCGGTGTTTTACGCGATCAACTGGGGCACAATGGCGGCCCTCACGAATCGCTTGGGCTTCCTCTACACAACGCTCGGTGGCTTTCTCCTGCTGCGGTTTCTCGTCCGGGATCGCAATGATGTAATGCTCGTGATCAGGGTTCTCGCATTGATCTGTCTTCTGGTTGCCCCATTCATGATAGTTGAGCGCGTGACCGGAGCGAACCTGTACTCCTCAATTTTCGGGGGCGGGAGCGCCATCTCGTCCATCCGCGACGGTAAGATTCGCGCCCAGGGTCCCTTCGACCACCCCATCATTGCTGGTACCGTCGGAGCTATGTTGCTGCCCTTGTTCATCGGCCTTTGGCAGAATGGACGCAGGTACCACCTCTGGGCAGGTCTAGGCGTTGCCTCAGCCATGACCATGGCATTTACTTCCAATTCGAGCACTTCGGTGCTGACAGCTTTCGCGGGAATTGGCGCGCTCAGTCTGTGGCCGTTCCGGAGGAACATGAGACTCATCTGTTGGTCCGTAGTGGGGGTCCTTGTCACTCTTCAGATTGTGATGAAAGCGGATGTCTGGTTTCTTATCAATCGCATTGGCTCGCTCACGGGAGGCAGTTCGTGGCATCGGGCCCAACTTGTCGACCAGTTTATCCGGCACGTAGGCGATTGGTGGTTGGTCGGGACCCAGAACAATGCATACTGGGGTATCGACATGTGGGACGTCGACAACGCCTACGTTAGCGCTGCGTTTTCTGGGGGCCTCGTCACCTTCGTGCTGTTCGTCGCCGTATTGATCTATGGCTACAAAACAGTCGGCAAGGCGCGCAGAATGGCGGTGCAATATCCCAAGACTGAGCGATTCATCTGGGCGCTTGGCGCCACCTTGTTCGCCAATACTGTGGCGTTCTTCGGCGTATTATACTTTGACCAGAGTTCCACCATTTGGTATACGTTTCTGGCCGCCATTAACGCTGTAGCGATGTCGGCCAAAATGGATTTCGGCTTGCTCGGCGCGCCCGTGGAGCCGATTATGGAAGAAGAGTCTCGAGCTCTGGTACTGTCCCAACGCATTGGGTGAACCAATGAAACCTCTTTTTGCTCTCGTTTTCGCAGCGACGCGGCTGCTGATGCCATTTTGTTTCGCCGCGTGCCTAGCTTTTGGGTCCGCTTCGTCGATATATATTGCCCAGTCGTCTGCTGGCCGTGCGAACGGGTCTTCGTGCGCGAGCGCCTTCGCCTATGCGTTCTTCAACAGTGCCAGTAACTGGGGAGGTGGCGCGGACCAGATCGGACCGGGCACGACGGTCCACATCTGCGGCACGGTCACCTTTCCGGCGGGAAGTTCCGGCCTCGTCGCTCAGGGAAGCGGGACAAGCGCTGCTCCCGTGGTGATCTATTTCGAGAGTGGCGCGGTCCTGCAATCGCCCTATTTCGGCGGGACTCATGGCTGCTATTCCCAGGCTACATGCATGGGGGGAATCGAAATTTACAACCGGAGCTATTTTGTCGTGGACGGGGGCTCGAACGGGGTCATTCAGAACACCGCCAATGGAACCGATCTCGCCAACCAGCGAACTTCCGTGGGTGTGGCGGTGATGGGCAGCGCCGACTGCATTATCATCCGAAACCTCACGATCCAGAACATCTATGCGAACGATCCGGCGGGCGGAACGGATTGGGGCGGCCAGTACACGTCGGACATTCAGGTTAGTGGGACAAATGTGGCCATATGCAATAATCACCTTGGCAACTCTCGCATCGGGATACTTTCAAGCACGTCCGGAGGATCTCCACCTGTTCTGCCGTTGCCGAACTGCTCCTCGAGAACGTTTGCGCCGGGAATGAACCTATTCGGAAATACCCTGCGGGATCACTGCTGGCACTTCCAACCGGGCGGCTCCAGCACTCCCATCGTGAACATTTTTGACAATGATGTCAGTGGTACCGAGAATTGGGTCTACACGGCCAATGAATCGAGTTACTACCACACGGACGGAGTGATCGCTTGGGGCGACACGCCACAACTGGTGGTCTACCTGTTCGACAACTACTTCCATGACAGCCATTTCGGCACCGCGCAGTTTTACTGCACTTACGGATTAACGGGCAGCGGGTGCGCGGCATACATCTTCAACAATGTTTTTCAGTACCCTGCCCTCAACCCAGGCACAGCCGTATGGCTCAATGGATCTGCAGGCTATCCTCTCGGGCCTTACTTCCTCTACAATAATACCTTTGTAAACCCAGGTTATATGGTATTGCCGGCTGGGGACAATCTGACGATGAGTCTTGAAAACAACTTAGTCACGGAGGGAACGACTGGCTATAACTACTTCTACGCCAAGGTCTACGGCGCCGCTAGTCTAGGAAGCGTCCTGGCCATCTCGGACTATAACCTGTTCTATGGAGGCCGTGGGCTATCCTTCACAGGAGCAGGATACTGGGGTTGGCCCCCCGGAAGCAGTTGGGGGAGCTATTCGTCCTGGACAGTTACCGGCTTCGACGCGCACTCAATCGGCGCTAATCCCAAACTTTCCGCCTCGTATGGTCTCTTGGTAGATTCCCCCGCGCGAAGGGCCGGCGCGAATTTGACCGCGTTATGCAGCACTGCTGGCCTGGCCCCTGTGTGTCGTGACAAAGCTGGCGTGGCCCGGCCATCTACCGGTGCATGGGATATTGGAGCCTACCAGTACGCCAGTACGCCTGCGCCACCCACGGGTTTAACCACCATCGTGAAATAAGTGCTACGCCGCCGCCTTCCAACTGGATCGATATATGAAGTGGCCTAAAACTGTTGGCTGCTGTCGTTCGCTCGCGAGGTGCCGCCAGTAGAGGACGCAGCAAATTATGCTCGATCTTTCGATCGTGATTGTCAGTTGGAATACACGGGAGTTGGTCAGGCAGTGCCTTGCGTCTATTGACGTCGCCCAGGGCCAGTTAACGGTCGAGACGTTCGTAGTTGACAATGCTTCCTCCGACGGCACGCAGGAAATGGTCCAGATGGAGTTCCCGGGCGTGCGGCTATTACGGAATCATACCAATGTTGGATTCGCCAGAGCGAACAACAGCGCTATGCGGCTGGCTTCCGGAAAGTATGTTTGCCTGATCAACTCTGACGTGACCGTTTCGTCCGGTTGCCTCCAGAAGTTATTTGCGTTTATGGAACAAAACCCTTCGGTAGGAATGCTGGGCCCGGGAATGCTCACTCCTGGCGGCGATCTCGGTTGCTCCTGCATGAGACGTCCCACGTTACGGATTTCGCTTGTGCAAGCGCTAGGGCTCGGCTCGGTGTTCAAACGGTTGAGCTTGCATATCGAGAACCTCAAATCCACTGGCGCTCAGGATGTAGACGTGCTGAATGGTTGGTTCTGGATGGTAAAGAGAAGCGCGCTGAACGATGTCGGCCTCCTGGATGACCGCTATTTTATGTATGGTGAAGACATCGACTGGTGCCACCGTTTTTGGAGCCGGAACTGGCGAGTGGTCTACCTGCCGGATGCAAGGGCGATTCACTATGGAGGGGGAAGTTCTTCGCACGCGCCCGTTAAGTATTACATAGAGATGCAGCGCGCCAATATTCAGTACTGGAGGCGATATCACAGCCTGACATCGCTTGTAGCTTATCGCTCGATCGTGCTACTGCATCAAATCCTTCGTCTTCTGGGTTATAGCGCTGTGTATGCGATCAGGCCGGTTGCCCGCCCGGAAATTTCGGTCAAGATCAGGCGAAGTGCGGCATCCCTTCGCTGGTTGTTTGGCCTTTAGCGGGAGCGGCGTGGCGATATGGCGGTGATCGGTTCCTAAGAATGCAAAACCCTGCATACGTCCTCGTCACTGCCGCGCGCAATGAGGAACAATTCATTGCTCAAACTATTGAGTCCGTAGTGGCGCAGACGGTTCAGCCCCTACAATGGGTGATTATAAGCGATGCGTCGACAGATCAAACGGACCGGATTGTGCAACGGTACGCCGATCAATACCCGTTCATCCGCTTGCTGCGCCTTACGAAGGACCATCCAAGAAACTTCGGAGCGCAGGTTGACGCTATCAGGGCGGGCGTCGGCTTGTTGAGATCCTGTAGCTATGACTTCATCGGTAACCTCGACGCGGACGTATCCTTTGAACCTGATTACTTTGGTGCTCTTCTCCAGCGTTTTGAGGGCCGTCCGTCGCTGGGTCTGGCTGGCGGGACGGTTCGGGAACTGGATGGGAGCATTAGGGAAGCCTGTCGAGGCGAGCGGTTGCAGGCGGTGGCTCACGCGGTCCAACTGTTTCGCCGTCCGTGTTTCGAAATGATAGGAGGATATCCGGCTCTGCCTTATGGCGGGCCAGATACTTTTGCTGAGGTCGCTGCACGAATGCAGGGTTGGGATGTAGAAGGGTTTCAGGATCTGGTCGTACAGCACTATCGGCCTGTGGGCAGCGCGGGCGGCATTCTGCGCGGGAGATTTCGCCAAGGTCTTATGGACTTTTCTCTCGGATATCTGCCGAGCTTTGAGCTTGCCAGGTGTGCTCGGAGAATCCGTGAAAGACCGGCCGTCATAGGTGTCGTCATAAGAGTAATTGGGTTCGGATGGGCATACGCCTCGTTCAAGAAACGCCAGGTGCCTGTGGAATTTGTACAGTTTCTAAGAAGGGAACAGTCGCAAAGGCTGCGGGCATTCTTAATGAGTTTTGTTAGATAGGCGAGCGCCAAATGGTTCAAAGGACTACCTGCGGATTGTTCCTATCGTGACTCAGTCAAAAGGTCTCTCCCGCTAGGCCAAGGCCCGTTCCGGCGGGCACGCTGAATCGCGCGTACTACGCCATCAAACCGGCGTTGCCGGCCCGTCTCCGCTTGGCGCTCCGACGGCGCTGGGGCAATTTCATCCGGAAGCGTTACGCCGATGTGTGGCCCATCGACCCCAAGTCCGGGGACACTCCCCCTGGATGGCCGGGCTGGCCCGAGGGCAAGCGATTCGCTCTCGTCTTGACCGAGGGCCGCAAAGGCCAACGCGGTTTCGGTGGTGCATTCCAAGTTCTTGTTCACGCTAGTTGCTCTTGAATTATGGCATCGGGAGTCCGTGGATCATCCCGTGTCCGGCACTCAACGGAATGGTCCGGGGCTCTACACCGAGTCGATCGGCATACGCCCATAGCGTGACGACCGAAGCGCCCCCCGACAATGTTCGCAACTCGAGCCTATTACGCCCTCAAGCCGTTAATACCTCTGCCCGTTCGCGTCGCCCTGCGGCGACGCAGAGCCATATCTCGGCGGCAATCGTATGCCGGTGTCTGGCCCATCGACGCGAGATCAGGAGCCACTCCCCCCCAATGGCCGGGCTGGCCGGAGGGCAAGCGTTTCGCTCTCGTCTTGACCCATGACGTGGAGGGCCGCAAAGGCCTCCACCGCATCGAGCAGTTGACAAACCTGGAATCGATCCACGGCTTTCGATCGTCCTTCAACTTCGTCCCCGAGGGCGAATACCGCCTAAGCGAAGAACTTCGGCACAACCTGGAGCAGGCCGGATTCGAAGTCGGCGTCCACGGCCTGGAGCACGACGGCAAACTCTACAGCTCCAAATCCGCTTTCGCCCGCAAAGCCGACCGCATCAACGAGTATCTCCGCGACTGGAACGCCTCCGGATTCCGCTCCCCCCTGATGCAGCATAGGCTCTCGTGGCTGCACCAGCTCGACGTCGAGTACGATTGCTCCACCTTCGACACCGACCCCTTCGAGCCCGAGCCCGATGGCGTCGGCACCATCTTCCCCTTCTGGGTTTCCGGCCCGAATGGCTCCGGCTACGTCGAGCTCCCGTACACGCTGATCCAGGACTTCAACCTCTTCGTCGTCTTGCGCGAGCCCACCATCGAGATATGGAAGCGGAAGCTTGACTGGGTCGCCGCGCACGGCGGCATGGCCCTGCTGAACACCCACCCCGATTACATGGCGTTCCAGGGCAAACCGGCCACCGACGAATATCCGGCGTCCCACTACGAGGAGTTCCTCCGTTACGCCCGTGAAAAGTACGAGGGCCAGTTCTGGTCCGCCACTCCCCGCGAAGTCGCCCGCTACTACCGCGACGCCGTCCCCGCCGCTTCCCGCAACACCCGCAAAAAGGTCTGCATGCTGGTGTACAGCAACTACGCAGCCGATGGCCGTGTGCGGCGCTATGCCGAAACCCTGGCCCGCCGCGGTGACCATGTGGAAGTCATCGCGCTCACCGATGGCACGGGGGAGCTGGGCGAAACCAGCCTCAGTGGCGTCACCGTTCACCGCATCCAGCGCCGCTCGCCGGATGAGCGGAATAAGTGGACGTACGCCTGGCGCCAACTGCGCTTCCTCTTCTCTTCCGCCCGCTTCCTGGCGCGCCGCCAGCGCGAGGTGCGCTTCGATCTCGTCCACGTTCACAATATCCCGGACTTCCTGGCCTTCGCGGCCTCGGCCGCCAAGTGGGGCGGCGCCAAACTCATCCTGGACATTCACGATATCGTGCCGGAGTTGTTTGCCGATAAATTCGGCGCCGGGAACCAACGCCTCTATATCAAGGTTCTCAAAACCATCGAAAAGGCCTCGGCGGCGTTCGTCCATCATGTGATTGTGGCCAATCACCTCTGGAGGGCCAAGCTCGTTTCCCGGTCCGTCCCCGACGCGAAATGCTCCGTCTCCCTGAACTACCCCGACCAGGCGATCTTCTTTCCTCACCCCCGCACGCGAAGCGATGAAAAGGTCGTGATCGTCTTCCCCGGCACTTTTAGTTGGCATCAGGGACTGGATATCGCGATCGAAGCCATGGCCAAGGTGAGAAAGCGGGTCCCGAATGTCGAACTTCACCTGTACGGCAGCGGCCGTCTCGAAGGCAACCTGCGCGGGCTCGCCGGCCGGTTGGGCCTCAATGGCAGCGTCCGGTTCTTCGGCAGCGTTCCTCTCGATCGGATTCCGGACGTGATGGCGAATGCCGACCTGGGGGTCGTTCCCAAACGGGCCGACGGATTCGGAAACGAAGCCTGCAGCACCAAGATCATGGAGTTCATGTCTCAGGGAGTTCCCGTAGTAGCTTCCCGAACCCGCATCGACGAGTACTACTTCGACGACCGCGCCCTCCGGTTCTTCCCCTCCGGCGATTCCCAGGCGCTCGCCGACACTATCATTGATATAATCGAGCGTCCGGAGTTGCGCGAGCGATTGATCGCCGGCGGATATGACTATGTCGCCCGCAACAGTTGGGATGTCCGCAAGCAGGACTATTTGGACCTTGTGGATTCGCTAACGGTCGAAGCCTTCTAACGGTCCCCGCATCGTTGACACGCCTAATCCGATCCGCACCGCCTTTATTTCCAGCCACTTAGCGGAATTGCCGCCCTGTTTCCCGCCGCTCGTATGATACCCTCGCTACAGGTCGGCCCGAACGTAAGAGAGGGGTCATCGCACAGAAGGAATCCGTAGCGGGACCGGGGCACCCCGGAAACTACCAAACGAACCCAAGGACTGGGGCACCCCGGAAACTACCAAACGAACCCAAGGACCGGGCACCCCCGGAACTACCAAACGAACCCAAGGATCGGGCAACTCCGGAAATTGCCAAACGAACCCAAGCCCCCGGCACCCCCGGAAATTACCAAACGAACCCAAGAACGGCCCTCGGAATGACCCCGGCAACCACGAATTACCAAACGAACCCAAGAACGGAGACCGGTGTCCACGAACTCGACCCCCTCACCGACCCCCGGTGGGCCACCTTCGTCTCCACCGACCCCGGCGCCTCGGTCTTCCATTCCGCCCCTTGGCTCCAAGCGCTCCACCGGACGTACGCCTACCAGCCCGT
>Ga0105240_10004973_pt1 | contig 19964 bp, 18 predicted proteins | sample KBSC54metaG_FD_80426 | JGI IMG/M metagenome (GOLD analysis project Ga0105240, IMG submission 80426) | Corn rhizosphere microbial communities from Kellogg Biological Station, Michigan, USA - KBS C5-4 metaG | ecosystem: Host-associated > Plants > Roots > Rhizosphere > Soil | place: Michigan, USA... | reverse complement strand
GCAGGGCTTCTCGCCATCGAGCGGCACGGTCACGAGCGTGCAGCCGCTGAAGGTGATCTTCAATCCCGCGGTGCCCTACGAGGTGCCGCACATGATCCTCGCCGCGTATCTCGTGACGGGATTCATCGTGGCGTCCATCTACGCCGTCGGCATGCTGCGGGGAAGGCGTGACCACTACCACCGGCTCGGGCTGCTCATCCCGCTCACGGTGGCGGTGATCGCGACGCCGATCCAGTTCATGGTGGGCGATACGGCGGCGCGCGCGATCGCGCACGATCAGCCGATCAAGTTCGCCGGGATGGAGTGCGTGCAGCAGACCTCCACCCACGTGACCGAGTACATCTACGGCCGCTGTACATCGAGCGGCGTCAAGGGCGGCATAGGGATTCCGGGGTTCGACTCGTTCCTGGTCGGCTTCAGCACGAGCACCAAGGTCACCGGTCTCCACACCGTGCCGGCCAACGACCGGCCGCCCTACAACACGATGCTGCACTGGGCGTTCGACACGATGGTCGGTATCTGCACGGCCCTGATCGCCCTCGGGGTGTGGCTTGGCATCGCCTGGTGGCGAAGGCGCGACATCCCGAAGACCAAGTGGTTCCTCCGCGCGGTCGCGGTGTCCGGGATCGCGGCGGTGGTGGCGCTCGAGTGCGGCTGGATCGTGACCGAGGTGGGCCGCCAGCCGTGGGTCGTCTACAACGTCCTGCGCACCACCGACGCCGTCACGGACTCCAGCGGCATTCGCCTGACGTTCGTGATCGTGGTGCTGCTCTACGCCGCGCTCGCCGCGGCGCTCGTGATCACGCTGCGCGCCATGTCACGGCGCTGGCGCACCGCCGGCGACGACGAGACCCAGGTCCCCTATGGACCCTCCGGCGGGGCTCCCTCGGAGGTCCCGTCATGAGCGAGGCCGACGCGGTCGCGGTGATCCTGTGGGTCGGCGTCACGGCCTATGCGGTCTTCGGCGGCGCCGACTTCGGCGCCGGGTTCTGGAGCCTCGTGAGCGGACCGGGCGAGGACGGCAAGCGCGCCCGGGCCCTTGCCGACTGGGCGATCGGCCCGGTGTGGGAGGCCAACCATGTCTGGCTGATCTTCGTGCTGGTGATGCTGTGGACCGGCTTCTCGAGCGCGTTCGAGGCGATCTTCTCGACGCTCTTCATCCCGCTCAGCCTGGCGGCTTTCGGGATCGTGCTGCGCGGGTCGGGCTTTGCGTTCCACAAGAGCGCGGCGCGGCTCGCCGGACGCAATGCCTCCGAGCGGCTGTTCGGGCTCTCCTCGCTGCTCACGCCGTTCTTCCTGGGCACCGTGGTCGGCGCGGTCGCGTCCGGGCGCGTGCCGGTGGGCAACGCCGAGGGCGATCCCGTGACGAGCTGGCTCAACCTCGTGGGGATCATCGTCGGCGCGCTGTTCGTGGCCACCTCCGCGTATCTCTCCGCGGTGTTCCTCGTGCACGACGCGCGCCGAGCCGGAGCCCGGGATCTCGAGCAGTACTTCACCAACCGGGCCCTCATCGCTGCCCTCGCCGCCGGGGCGCTTGCCGTGGCCGGGCTGTTCGCGCTCCACTCCGATGCCAGGTACGTGTTCGACGGCCTGACGGGAGATGGGCTGCCGCTCGTGATCGTGTCGGCGCTGGCGGGCATAGCGGTTCTCGTCCTGCTCCAGCTCGGCAAGCCACGCGGCACGCGCCCGCTTGCGATCGTGGCCGTCGCGGCGATCGTCTGGGGCTGGTTCGTCGCGCAGCACCCGTACCTGCTCCCCACGCACCTGAAGATCAGCCAGGCGGCGGCGCCGGGTCCGACGCTGACGGCGATCCTGATCGTGTTCGGCGTCGCGGCCCTGGTGGTGATCCCGTCCCTCGCGCTGCTGTACACGCTGGCACAGCGCAGCTTGATCGAGGAGAGCCCGGGCCCCGCGCCAGCGCCCGCGGCTCGGACGACCACCTAGAGATCATCCGAAAGGGGTGATGCGGGCCCGGGCGCTGCGGCCGTAGCGTCCCAGACGTCATCGGCTCGTCCGAGAACACGCCGAGTGCGCGCCCGCGCGTCCTGGTCCTGGGCGGAGGCTTCGCCGGGGTCGGCGCCGCGCAGAAGCTCGCGGATGCGGACGCGGACGTCATCCTCGTCGACCGCAACGGCTACCACACCTTCCAGCCGCTGCTCTACCAGCTCGCCAGCGGGCTGCTCGAGACAACCGCGGTGGGCCATTCGCTGCGCGACCTGGTGGGACACCAGCACAACACGGTCGTCCATCAGGCGAGCGCGAAGGCGATCGACCTCCAGGCGCGAACGGTCGAATTCGAGGAGATCGATCCGATCGCCTACGACTGCCTGGTCCTGGCCCTCGGCGCGCAGGTCAACTTCTTCGGGACAGAGGGCGCCGCCGAGCACGCCTTCCCCATGTACACGCTGGAGCACGCGGTGCGCCTGAAAGACCACCTGCTCGAGCGATGGGAGGCGGCCGATCGCGATCCAGGGCTGATCGATGACGGCGCGCTCAACGTGGTGATCGTGGGCGGTGGACCCACGGGCGTGGAGACCGCCGGAGCGATCGCCGAGCTGTATCGCGCGGTGTTCGCCAAGGACTACCGCAAGGTCACCGACGATCAGGCGCGCGTGACACTGGTGGAGGCAGGGCCCGAGCTGTTCTCGATGTTCAAGCCAAAGCTCCGCGAGTACGCGACGAAGGCGCTCACCGATCGCACCGTCGAGGTGCGGACGAGCGTGCAGGTCGCGTCGGTGTCGGCGAACCGCGTGACCCTCAAATCCGGAGAGGAACTCAAGGCGCACACGCTCGTCTGGGGCGCCGGGCTGCAGGGCAACCCGCTCGCGCAGCAGCTGGGCGTGGATCTGGAGCGCGGCAAGCGGGTCGGCGTCGAGCCGGACCTCACGCTGACCGGCCATCCCGAGGTGTTCGTGGTCGGCGACATCGCCGCGATCGCCGACCCAAAGCACGAGCAGGTGCTTCCCCAGCTCGGATCGGTGGCCCTCCAGTCCGGCCACCATGCCGGCGCCACCATCGCCCAGAGGATCGCGGGCAAGAAGACAAAGCCGTTCGCCTATCGGGACAAGGGAACGATGGCCGCGATCGGACGCAGGGCCGCCGTCGTGCAGATGCTCGGTGGGCGGACGATGACCGGCACGACGGCGCAGCTGGCGTGGTCGTCGGTGCACCTGGCGCTCCTACCCACCAACGAGGACCGGGCGAGAGCGATCGTCAACTGGACCGGGGCGGCCGTGACCCACCAGCGGCCCGGGCGCTTCAGCGTGAGGGGAGCGTGACCGGCGGGGACGAGTCCGGCCACGCGCCGCCACGCGCCGGGCTCGTCCTCATCTCGCTGATCCTGGTAGCCGGCGTCGCGAACCTGAACCTGTCGGTTGCCAACGTGGCGCTGCCGGACATCGGCCGGCACTTCGACTCCTCGCAGACGACGCTCGACCTGATCGCCGTCGGCTACTCGCTCGGCCTCGCCGCCTCGGTCCTGTACCTGGGCGCGCTCGGAGATCGCTACGGCCGCAAGCTCATGCTGCTGCTGGGCCTCGCGCTGTCGGTGCCCGCGTGCCTGCTCGCGGCCTTCGCCCCGTCGGACGGGGTGCTGTTCGGCGCGCGAGTGCTCGGCGGGCTGTCCGCGGGCATGGCTTACCCCACCACGCTCGCGCTGATCGCGGCGCTCTGGTCGGGACCCGGGCGCACCAAGTCCATCGCGCTGTGGTCCGCCCTTGGAGGCGCGATCGCATCCCTGGGGCCGCTGACCGCGGGCGCGCTGCTGGAGCAGTTCGCGTGGGGATCGGTGTTCCTGATCACCCTGCCGCTCGTGGTCGTGGCCTTCCCGATGGCGCTGTACTTCGTGCCCGCCCACGTGAACGAGACGACGGAGCAGGTCGACAACCTGGGCGGTGTCGTGTCCGTGCTGCTCGTGGCGAGCCTGATCCTGGCCATCAACTTCGCGCCCGTCCCGAACAAGACCACGCTGACGCTCGTGCTGGCGGCGGTCGCCGTGCTCTCCGCGGGCGCCTTCTTCGCCCGTCAGCGGCGCGCGCCCAACCCGCTGTACGACCTGGGGATCGCGTCGCGCAGGAACTTCTGGGTCGCGGCGTGCGCCGGGATCATCGTGTTCGGCTCGCTGATGGGTTCGATGTTCATCAGCCAGCAGTTCCTCCAGAACGTGCTCGGGTATTCGACGCTCCAGGCGGGCGCGGCCTTCCTCCCCGCGATCGTCTTCATGGTGATCGTGGCGCCGCGTTCGGCAAAGCTCGTCGAGGACCGCGGCGCTCGCTTCACGCTCCTCTGCGGCTACGTGTTCATGCTGCTCGCCTTCACCTGGATGCTGCTGCTCTGGAAGGAGGGCAGCTCCTACTGGAAGATCGGCCTGGCCTACGCGCTCATGGGCATCGGGGTGGGCTTCGCCGGCACGCCGGCCTCGCACTCACTCACAGGTTCGGTCCCCGTCCGGCGTGCGGGGATGGCGTCCGGCACCGCCGACCTGCAGCGCGACCTGGGCGGCGCGATCATGCAGTCGATCTTCGGCGCGCTGCTCACAGCCGGCTACGCGGCAGCCGCGACGGCGGCCATCGGCTCGGCGTCCAACACCCAGCAGATCAACGACAGCGTGCAGAGCCAACTGACGAAGTCCTTCGCCGGGGCCGAACAGGTCGCGAAGCAGTATCCGCAACACGCGAGTCAGATCACCGCGGCGGCCAAGCACGCCTTCCTCCAAGGCGACCAGTGGGCCTACAGCGCCGGGATCGTGGCAGTGATCCTCGGCGCCGTGCTCGTGTTCTTCCTCTTCCCGAGGAAGCAGCGTGAGGACGAGCTGCTGGCTCAGTACCAGGCGGAGGATGACGAGCGAGAGGGCGCGTCGCCGCCCGCGGCCCCTCCCGAACCCGCCGTGGCCGCCTGACCTACCCCGCGAGCAGCTTTCAGCGGCCCCACACCCGCTCGGCCACGCTGCTCACCAGCTCGAGCTTGCGCCACTGGGTGTCCTCGTCCACGTCGTTGCCGCCCGCCTCCGAGGCGAAGCCGCACTGCGGACACAGCGCCAGTTGGGAGGTGTCGAGGAAGCGTCCCGCCTCCTCGAGGTGCGAGAGCAGCAGATCCTCGGCTTCGAGCGCCGGGTTCTTCGTCGAGACGATTCCCATTCCCACGACCGGTCCGCCCGGCACGTAACGCAGCGCCGAGTAGTCGCCCATGCGCGAGGTGTCATCCCACTCGACGAGGAAGGAGTCGTACGGCAGCGAGAAGAACGCCTCGGCCACCGGGTCGAGCGATCCGCTGACCATGTACATGCCGCGCAGGTTGCCGCGGCAGAGATGGATCGCCGTTCGCACGTGGTCGGGCAGGCCCTGAACGATCATCCGGTCCGCCATCACCGCGCCCTCGAGCATCTGGTCGAGGTCCGCCCCCATCGCCTTCATCTGCGCGCTGAACTGCGGGTCCGCTATCAGCGGGTAGGCCGGGTAATCCAACTGGATGTAGGTTGCGCCCGCCGCCACCGCGTCGTCGATCAGCTCGCGCAGGATCTGAAGCGCGTGGCCCGCCATCTCTTCGAAGCTCGAGTAGTGCTTGTCCGTCACTCCCGGGCGGAACATCATCGGGTTGGCGATCGACGACGCCGCCGGGAAGGTGACCTTGACCGGCCGCTCTGTCAGTCCGGCCACGAACCCGGCCTCGGTGGCCCCCGGACTCGCGATCTTCTCCAGACGCTCGGCAACAATCGGTCGCCCTTCCACCTCGAGCGTCTCTCCCTGGTCGTTGCGGAAGATGATCGTCTGCTCGTGGTTAGGCGCGAACCCGCGCACCGCCTGGTCGAACGAGCCCATGAAGAAGACGCGGCGGAACTCGCCGTCCGTCACGCAGTCGAGCCCGGCCGCCTCCTGCTTGGCCACCGCCTCACGGATACATTCGTCCTCGATCTCGCGAAGCGCCTCCCGGTCGACCCCGGCGAAGTCGAGGCTGGCGTCGGTCGGGCGTGCGTCGTCGAGCGAGAAGGACGAGACCTCCGAGATCGCCTCCAGCAGCCGCTTAGGCCGCAGCAGGCTTCCGACGTGCTCCGCGCGAGGAATGGCGCGAGTGGCAGCGGCCACCGATCACCCCACCGGTGCCGGCTTGTTGAAGAAGCCGTTGAGGAAGCTCGAAGGCATGAAGCTCTGCGGATCGCCGGAGACCGTGCCGGGCGTGGCGAGGGTCCAGCTCGGGTCCGACCAGTCCGCCAGGTTCGCGTCCGTGACCACCGGGTTCTCGGCCACGAGCGTGTTGAGCTTCACACCCTGTCCGGCGAGCATCCGCATCGCCACCTCGTGCAACGCCCGGGCGGCGGGCACCGGTGGCAGACTCGTGGAAGATGCGTGGTAGGTGTCCTGGTTCTGGCGCCAGTAGCCCAGGAAGCCCTTGTCCATGCCCACCTCGGCAAACGGCGGAACCGGACGACCCGTCTGCTTGAACGCCTGAAGCGTGCCGACGCTCTCCCCGGCGAGCGCGGTCACCCCGTCGATCTTCTGCGGGTGCGTGGCCAGGTACTTCAGGGCCTCCGACTTCGCCCCGCTCTCGGAGAACGCGCCGTAAATCTCGCCGCCCACCTTCATGCCGGGGCAGCTCTTGATCGCGTTGTCCCAGCCCTGGTTCGTCTGGTTGTCGACGGCAGCGCCGGCGAGCGCGCGGACCTCGAGCACGTTGCCCTTGCCGCCCATCACCCTGGTCACGTACGACATCGTCTGCGCGGCGTCGAGATAGTTGTTTCCGTCCACGTTCACCGCGCCGTCGACGGGCACCGGGCTGAGCAGCGTGACGGTGGGGATGCCCGCCGCCTTGGCGCGCTGCACCGGACCGTCGAACGAGTCCTGCGACGGCGTCTCGAGGATGATCAGGTCCGGGTGCGACTGCACCAGCTGGTTGTACTGCTGGAGCTGCTGGCCGATGTCGATGTTGCTGCCGGTCGTCTTGATGATCAGCTGCTTGACGTTCTTGTCCTGGCCGAAGTCCTTCTTGATCGAGTTGACCACCTGCACCTGGAAGTCACTCACGAGCTGGGCCCACGAGACCGCGATCGTGTACGGGCCAGGATGCGAGGGCTTCCAGTTCGCCCACGCGCTCTTCAGCACCTTGACGGTCGACTGCGGGAAGTCCGCGTAGCCGCCGAGCGCCTGCTTGTGCGCGGCGTCGAGCCCGGCGATGACCCCGTCCGGGTCGGCCGGCTGCTTGGCGGGGAAACTGCCGCAACCGGATGCCGGCGGCTTCCAGCTCTGGGCGAAGGCTGGGATCTTCCCACCGCCTCCCGAGCTGCCACTCGAGCTGGAGCTGCTGCCACCGCCGCAGGCCGCGACGAGGATGGTGGTTGAGGCGACGGCAAGCGCCGCTGCGAGTTGGGTTGTCCTTGAGCGCGTGGTCATCGGATTAGCGGCGAGAGGGGCCGGACGCGGCCGCCCGGCCCCTCTTCGCCTGCTGCCCTAGTACCTGGCCGTTCCCTTGTAACGGAAGATCCCGGTCGAGAGCTTGCCGGCGAAGGTGCCCTTGCCGGTGATGCCCTTGTACTTGCCGGTGCCGGAGCCCTTCACGATCTTCCAGGTGCCCTTGGCGTCGTTGGCGGCGCCGGTGGTGCCGTGGCCGATGAGCGTGAACTTGCCGCCCTTGCACTTCCAGTGCTGGGTGGTGTTCGGAATCACCAGCTTGCCCGTCATCTTGCAGGTGCCAAACGGTGAGCCCTTGTAGGTGGAATGCACCTTCACGCCGCTCGTGCCTCCATGGCCGAGCATGTTCACCTTGTGCGACGACTTGGCGAACGCGGTGGCCACGAACGCTGTCAGCACAAGCGCGCAAAGCGCGCAAAGCAGCAGCCCTAGGCTGCGGCGAGTCTTCCCTCTCACGTGATCTCCTCCAGTGAGGTCTTGTGCGCGTGCGCACGGTTGGTTTGGGCCGACGGCGCCTGACCCATCAGATCGTGTCCCTCAGCCGACGATCGCGGCCGTAACCGGCCACGACAATGAGGATCAGCACGCCGAAGATGATCTGCTGATCGGCGGTGTCGTAACCGTGTCCGACCAGGATGGTGGTGAGCTCGGTGAGGATGAGCGCGCCCAGCACGGTGTGGGTGTAGTCGCCGCGCGCGCCCATGATCGTCGTCCCGCCGACGATGACGGCGGTGAGCCCCTGGAACAGGTATGGGTCGCCGAGCGTCTGGTCGGCGCCCGAGAAGCCGGCCAGCAGCACGCCGACGATTGCGGAGCAGACCGCGCTGGCCGCGAATACCACGGTCCACACGCGGCTCGTGTTGACGCGCGCGAGATCGGCGGCGCGCGGGTTGGCTCCGGTGGCATACAGGCGGCGGCCGGCGGTGGTGCGATGCAGGACCACACCGGCCAGGATCGCTACGACCGCCCAGATCACGACCACCGGGCTGACGGCGAGCCCGAAGGTGGTACCGCTGGCGGAGGTGAGGTTGGACAGGAAGGCCGGGGCCGCGCCGGTGAGCTTCGCGCCCGTCCAGGCGAGGCAGCCGCCGGAGGCGAGCGCGCCCATCCCAAGGGTCACGATCAGCGGCTGGATCCGGTAGCGGTGGCAGATCCAGCCGCTGGTCGCGCCCATCGCCGCGGCGATCACGAGGATCAGCGCGAACGCGGGCACGAAGCTCCAGTGGTGCGTGCCGCACAACTGGCTGACGAGAATCGCCCCGGCGACTATGAAGCCGGGGATCGAGAGATCGAGCCCGCCGACGATCATCACGATCGTCTGCCCCAGTGCAGCAAGGCCCAGGAGCGACGCCAGCACGAGCATCGAGCGGATGCTGGTGCTGGCGGAGAAGCCGCTGATGCTCGCCGCCCCGTAGATGAACAGCGCGATCAGCGCGACGAACTGCAGCAGCGGAGCGCGGCGCTGCACCCGCCCGATGGTGGCCGCCGCGGCGCTCATGCCGCCGCCCTCCGGAGCGCCGGACGCTGCGTCATCAGCCACGCGCCCACGACCACACCCGCCACGAGCATGCCGCCGTACACGACGCTGTTCCAGGTGGGCGGCACGTTCACGGCCGAGAGCAGTGTCTGCATCAGGTAGATCGCGAACGCGCCGAGCGCCGAGCCCAGCAGACCGCCGCGGCCGCCGCCGAGGACGGTGCCGCCGAGCGCCACGCCCGCGAGCGCGATCAGCGTGTACTGGGCGGAGCTCGCCGCCTGGCTGGACTGCACGAGGGCGGTGAGAGCGATGCCACCGATGGCCGCGAACAGGCCGCCGAGCGCGTACGCGACGATGCGCGTGGCGGTGACGTCGACGCCGGCGGAGAAGGCGGTGCTCTGGTTGCCGCCCACCGCGTAGAGCTGGCGGTGGTAGGCGGTGCGGCTGAGCACGAGCCAGACAACCGCGGGCACGAGGATCGTGATCAGAGCGCCGGGGAAGAACCACACCTTGTCGCCCAGGTGCGTGGTCCAGTTGCCGGCTGGTGCCGGCCGCGGGCTCGCCCCGAACTTCAGGTTCAGCCCGATCAGGATGAAGAACGTGCATAGCGTCGCAATCACGGGCTGGTAGCGGAGCTTCGTGACGAGCACGCCGTTGATCGCCCCCACGGCCGCGCCGATCAGCAGGATCAGGGGCACGGCGGCCCAGCCGGACTCGAGGCCGTGCGGGAAGAACTTGTGGATCAGCAGCACGTTGCAGAAGATCACGAGCGGTCCCACGGAGAGATCGATCCCGCCTCCGCCCGAGAGGATCGATGGCGTGGACGCCATCGCCACGATCGCGAGAGGCGCGAACGAGGCGAGCTCCTGCGGCCAGTTGTCCGGCTTGCCGAAGCTCGGCTCGGCGATGACGTTGGCCGCCAGGAGCGCGAGCGAGAGCAGCAGCGCGAAGCCGAACGGCCGGCTGCGCAGCAGCTCACGCATTCGGACGCTCCCCGAAGAAGGCCGACACGAGCGCCTGGCGGCTCAGCCCCGCGCGCGGGATCTCGCAGAAGATCGAGCTCTCGCGGAACACCATCACGCGGTCCATCAGCTCGACGTGCTCGTCGAGCTCGGAGGACAGCATCACCACGCCCACGCCCTGCGCCGTGAGCTCGGCGAGCAGTCCGTAGAGATCGCGCTTGGCGCCGAGGTCGACGCCGCGGGTGGGGTCGTTCAGCAGCAGCACCTGCGGGTCGGTGGCGAGCCAGCGCGCCATCACGATCTTCTGCTGATTGCCGCCGGACAGCGTGGTGATCGGGTCCTCCGGATCGTGCAGCCGGATCCGCAGCCGCTCCACATAGCCCGCCAGCCGCTCGCGCGTGCGCGCGTGCGATAGGAGCCCGTAGCGCACGTCCTGCGAGAGCGTGGGCAGGCCGAAGTTCTCGCGCACCGACTTGGACTCGAAGATGCCCTCGGCGCGGCGCTCCCGCGGTACGTACGCGGTGCGCACCCCCGCCTGGTCGCCGACCTGCCACAGCGACTTCAGGAACTCGTCCTGGCCGTGCCCCTCGAGGCCAGCTAGGCCGATCATCTCCCCGGCGCGCACCTCCAGGCCGGCGTGCGTCAGGAGCGCCTTCCCGGGCTCACGCCGGTGCGCCTCCTCGCGCGCGGCTGCCGGAGCCAGGTGATCGGCGCCCGTCATCAGTCGCACCAGCTCCTCGGCGCCGGCCTCGCCGCGCTCCAGGGTGGCGACGGTCTCGCCGGACCGCATCACGGTGCAGCGGTCGCCAACCTCGGAGATCTCGTCCATCCGGTGCGAGATGAAGATCACGCCCACTCCGTCGCCCGCCAGGCGGCGGAGAATCGCGAAGAGCCGGTCGCGGGTGGCCACGTCGAGAGCCGAGGTGGCCTCATCCAGGATCAGGATGCGCGGCTCGCGCACGAGCGCCCGCGCGATGCAGCATGCCTGGCGGTCCGAGAGCGAGAGCGACTCGGCGGGCAGGTCCAGGGGCGGCGCGGTGCCAAGCAGCTCGGCCAGCGCGGCGGTGGCGCGTTCGCGTTTGAGCGCCCTCGGGGTGCGATCGCGGAAGAGGCCGTCGGTGCCGACCCACACGTTCTCGAGCACCGATCGCGGCTCGACCACCAGCACCTCCTGGAACACGGTCGCCACGCCCGCGCGTAGCGACTCCTTCGGGCTCGCCAGCCGGTTCACCGTGGTGCCGCCGATGCTGATCTGCCCGCTGTCGGGCCGGTGCACGCCGGCGAGCAGCTTCACGAGGGTGCTCTTGCCCGAGCCGTTCTCTCCGACGATCGCGTGCACCTCGCCGGGGCGAACCTCGAGCGAGGCCTTGCGGAGCGCCTGGGTTGCCCCAAACGATTTGGCTGCGTCGGTGACGCGAAGAGCGACCTGCGGTCGAGATGCGGACGTCCGGTCTGTGTCGGCGGAACGCTCCGCCGCAGGCTGCAGCAACAGGACTTCTCCTCCTCCGGTGTCCGGGCGGCTGCTCTCGCCTACTTAGAACGCGAAGGCCAATTCGCCGCTACACGAACTCGAAGCTGGATTCTAATCACGGGGCAAAAGTACTGTCAAGACGGGCTTTAGGATTCAGACGACCCCTTGCGCGAGTTTTCGAAGATGTGTTCTAATTCGGGCTGATGGCCAAGCGCGCCACAGCTTCGGCGGCTTCCGCGCAGCTCATCCGGCCGCCGCTTCAGCGCCGTAGCCAGGAGTCGCTCGAGCGCGTGCTGCAGGCGGGCGCCGAGCTGCTGCTCGAGGTCGGCTACGAGGGCTTCACGCTCCAGGAGGTGAGCAAGCGCTCGGGCGTCTCGATCGGCTCGATCTATGCGCGCGCTCCCAGCAAGGAGGCGCTGATCCTCGCGATCTATGACCGCGAGATGACAAAGGTGTCCGAGGCCAACGAGCGCCTTCGCGAAACGGCGCAGCTCGAGGGACTGAGGGGTCGCGAGCTGATCATCGCGCTGGTCGAGCTGATGGCCCGCAGCACTCTCGAGCACGCGGACATCCTGCGCGTGTTCATGTACCGGGCGCTTGTGGACGAGGAGATCTGGAAGCGCGGGTCCGATCGCTCGAGCATGCTCTCGAGCGCGTTCGAGGAGGCGCTGCTCGAGCACAGGGAGGAGCTCAACCATCCCGATCCCGAGCTGGCGATCGACGTTGCTTTCCGCTTCGTCTACAACACGCTCGTGCGGCGGGTGACGCACGGCAACACGTTCGAGTCGCAGCGACCGCTGAGCGACGAGGACCTGATCCGCGAGCTCGGCGAGGCGGCCGCCGACTACCTGCTCGCACCCGAGCTGCCGCGACAGCGCCGCAAGCCCGCCAAGCGCCGGCGCTAGCTCCGGGCGACCGGGTGCGCCGTATCGTCGCGCACTGGCATCTCGCGTCCGCGCGCGCCCGGAGGGATCGGGACCATGTGCACCGCCGGCATCTCGATCTCGGTGCGGTAGGTGTTGTTCGGCCCGTCCTCGACCCCCCAGCGCACCGGCTCCCAGTCCGGCACGTAGTTGCGGTAGCCGCCTGAGTTGAGCTCGTAGCGCAGCCCGGCCGGGTCGCGGAAGTAGAGGTAGTTCTGCTCGCCGATTCCGTGCTGGCCCGGACCGAAGTCGATGTCGTGGCCGTGCTCGATCAGAAACGCCGCCGCCTTCGTGAGGTCGTGGTTGGTCTCGACCCAGTAGGCCAGGTGATGGTGCCGGCCCCGCTCGCCGTCGAAGTCGAGCACGAGGCCGAGATCGTGCGACTTCTCGTTCGTCGTGTTCACGCTGAACACCCAGGGCGCCCCGGGGCCGGGCTCGATGTACGCCATCGTGCGGAAGCCGAGGACGTCGTGGTACCAGGCGCTCTGCTCGCGCACGTCCGGGGTCGTGACGGTGAGGTGATCGACGAGCCGCACGGCCATGCCGCGCGAGCCCGCGCGCTGCGGGCGGTCCGGCCATGGCGACTCCTCGCCCGCGGGCACGACCGCGCGGTCCACCTCCCACACGACCTCGATCGTGTGGCCGCCCGGTTCCTCGAAGCGGTACGCGGGTCCGTGACCCACGGAGGAGTCGAGCCATTCGCCCTGGACGCCCGCCGCCTCGATGTTGCGCACCGCCTCCTCGAGCTGCTCCGCACCCTCGGTGCGCCAGGCGGCGTGAGCGATGCCCGGCTGATCGGACGCGGTGAGGATGAGGCTGTGGGCGTAGTAATCACCCCACGAGCGCAGGTACACCGAATCCCCTGCCTCCTCCACCACGTCGAGGCCGAGGATGTCGACCGCGAAGTCCACCGACTCCGCGAGCGTCGGCGTGAGCAGTTCGACGTGAACGAGCTGGGACAGCAGGCGCTGGGGCATGGGCTTCCTCTCTCCGGTCCGGTTTGAGAAATGAAACACGAATTTGCGTTCGAAGTCCAGTTCGGCTTCAATGCGCGCATGATCGGCTCGAACCGCGGCGACGTGCTTCTCGTCGGCAGCCTTCCGTTCGACACGCCCGACGAGGCGATCAGCGCCGCCGCGGAGCACCTCGGCGACCACCTGCCCGCCATCGGTGACGGCGAGGTTGGCCTGCGCAAGCTCTGGATCGGCTTCCTCCCGATGACGATCTACTCGAAGCACCCGGCGCTCGACACGCTGCGCGCTCCCGAGGGCGGCGTTCCCAAGCCGCACCACTCCGAGGTCTACGAGGCGGCGTTCCTGTTCGGCATCAGGCCGGGCGAAGAGCTGCGCTTCGAGACCACGAACTACGGGCCGATCGCGGTCGAGTCCTACGAGGTGTTCAAGCGGCTGCGCGAGCAGGGCGTGGTCCCGGAGGGCATGCGCTTCCAGGTGACCTTCCCGGGCACCGGCAGCGCGATCTCCTACTTCTTCCGGGAAAAGGATTGGCCCGCGGCGCACGCCGCCTATCACGACGCCATCCGGCGCGACATCGAGCTGATCCTCGAGCACGTGCCGGCGTCGGAGCTGCAGTTCCAGTTCGACCTGGCTCAGGAGTTCGTGGACATGGCGTCGGGAGACGCGAAGGGGATCGCAGACTGGCCGGACGCGACCCTCGAGGAGAAGATCCAGCGCCACGCCGCCACCCTGCCTGACATGACGAGCGCGGTGCCCGACGAGGCGCGCCTGGGCTTCCACTGGTGCTACGGCACCTGGGGTGGCTGGCCCATGAAGGACATGGCCGATCTAGGGCTCTGCGTGCGCATGACGCGCGAGGCGATCGACCGCGTGAAGCGCCGGGTGGACTACGTTCACATGCCGGCGCTCAAGCATCCCGGGCCGGAGTTCTTCGCGCCGCTCACCGAGCTGGACGGCGAGGACATGGACGTGTACCTCGGCATCGTCCACCACACCGACGGCGTCGATGGGTTCGCCGAGCGGATGGAGATGGCGCGGCGGTACCGCGAGCGCTTCGGCATCGGCTCCGTCTGCGGTTACGGCCGCGTGGACCCGGCCGAGCTGCCCCACATCCTGGCCGTGCACCGCGACTGCGCGGCAGCTCTGCGGGGCTAGCTCGTGGCCCGCTCGCAGATCGAGCGCGCGCTCATCGTCGGCGGCGGGCCGGCGGGACTCACTGCGGCGATCGCGCTATCCCAGGCGGGCGTGGACTGCAACATCGTCGAGCTGACCACCGATTGGCGCCCGGCGGGCGTGGGCATCGGCCTTCAGAGCCCGCCGCTGCGGGCCACCAAGGCGCTCGGCCTCTTCGACGAGATCGTGCAGATCGGCCGCGCGCAGCCCGAGGTCGTCATAGCGCGCGCCGACGGCGAGCAGGTGGCCGAGATGCCGCAGGTGAACGTGAACGACCCCGGCGACCCGCCCTTCGTGAACATGAGCCGGATCGCCCTTCACGAGCTGCTCGCCAGCGCAGCCGAGCGGCATGGCGTGCCGGTGCGCCTGGGCATGACCGTCGACGCGTTCGACGGCGCGCAGGTCACCCTGAGCGACGGGACGGTGGAGGAGTACGACCTGGTGGTGGGAGCGGACGGCCTCCACTCGCGAGTGCGCGAGCTCGCTCTGCCCGATGCACCGGAGCCCGAATACGCCGGCCAGGTGATCTGGCGGCTGGGCGCGCGCTGCCCGGACGGCCTCAGCCGCTACACGATGATGATCGCCGGACCGCACCGGATCGGCCTCGTCCCGCTGCCGAGCGACGACCTCTACCTCTGGATGCTCGACAGCACACTGCCGCCGGAGCGCCCACCGCGCGAGCGGCTGCTAGACCTCTTCCAGGAGCGGATGGCGTCCTACGGTGGCTTCGCTCCCGCCGTCGCCGAGCAGGCCACGGACCCCGATCAGCTCGACTTCCGCGCGCTCCACTGGCTGCTCGTGCCGCCGCCCTGGCACCACGGCCAGATCGTGCTGATCGGGGACGCCGTTCACACCACCACGCCACACATGGCCTTTGGCGCCGGGATCGCGATCGAGGACGCCGTGGTGCTCGGCGAGCTCGTGAGTGAGGGAGTTCCGGCCGACGAGCTCGGCGAGCGGCTGACCGCGCGACGCTTCGAGCGATGCCGCCTGGTGGTGGAGGGCTCGCTTCAGCTCTCGCGCTGGGAGCAGGAGGGCGGACCGCCGAATCCCAAGGCGCCCCAGCTCATAGGCGCAGCCATGGCCAAGCTCGCCGAGCCGATCTAGTCGAGCTGCTGCGAGAAGAGGCGCTCGAGCGCGTCGGCGGGTAGGAGCTCGCGCAACTCGTGGGTGAACGTCGCGTCGATCAGGATGAAGGCGATCCGTGTGACGGAATCGGTTCGGTTCATCCAGGCGTGGTCGGTGCCGCGCTGCACGACCACGTCGCCGGGCCCCAGCCGCGTGTCCGACCCGTCATCGAGCACGAGGTGTATCTCGCCGTCGAGCACGATGCCGTAGTCCAGCGACTCGGTGCGGTGCATCGGCGAGCCCGCGTGCGGCTGGATCTCCACGATCCGGATGACCGTGCCGTTCGGGTCCGGCGGCGTTCGCAGCGGGCGGCTGGTCGGATCGACCTCCTCAGCGAAGAGCGGCGCCGGTGTCGCCGCGGTGCTCCAGACCTCGTGGAACACGGCGTCGGTTCGCTTCAGGCTCTTCGGCACCGGGCCATCGGACAGGATCAGCGAACGCCCCTCGGCGTCGTGTCCGGTCACGACCCTGCGCGGGACCGTGCTCAAATCGGCGCCATCGCGGCCATCGTCACCTCTGTGCGCAGCTCGGTGGGGTTGACGGGTAGCGAGTGGTCGAGCTCCCAGCGGCCGATCGTCTCAGAGCCCTCCACGATCATCTTGCAGCGCTCGTAGCGGCGGTCCATGTACGTATCGAGCGCCGCGTCCAGCGACTGATCCCCGGTGAGCTCCTGCGAGAGCACGATGCCGTCCTCGATCGCCTGCGCGGCGCCCTGCCCGCAGTGCGGCGAGGTGGCATGCGCCGCGTCGCCGATCAGCACCACGCGGCCGCGGTGCCACGGTGGCGGCACGAGCACGTTCTCCACTGGCCGGTACACCACCGCCTCGTCGTCTACCACGAGCTCGCGCTGCTCGGCCACATGCCCGCCGAACTGCTCGAGACGCTCGCGGTACACCGCCGCGATCCCTCCGGTGGGCAGCTTGAGCGGCTGGCCCTCCGGCGGCTTCTCGATCGTGAGCATGTACATCAGGTCGTCAGCCAGCGGCACGAAGCCCGCGGTGCCGGTGGCGCCGATGTACACCCAGATCTTCTCGAGCCCGTCGATGCGCGGGAGGTTGTAGCGCCAGCAGACCTGCCCGGTGAACTTGGCGGCCGGCGCGTCCGGAAACACGGTCTCGCGAACCTGCGAGTAGAGGCCGTCGGCGCCGACCACGAGCTCGTACTCGCGGGTGTCGCCGTCGGTGAACTTCACGCTCACGCCGTCGCCGTGGTCGTCGAGGGTGGTGAAGGTCACGCCGGTGCGGACGTCCGCGCCCGAGTCGAGCGTGTGCGACTGGAGGATGTGGTGGAGCCGCGTGCGCGTGATCCCGTTGCCGGGCGGCAGCCCCTCCACGAGCGGCGGCCAGTCGTTGTCGGCCAGCTGGGTCTGCCCGTCGGCGAGCCAGGTGCGATCGCCGACGATCTGGTGACCCTGAGCCACGGCCTCTCGCGCCAGGCCCAGCTGGTCGAGGGCCCGCAGGGCGTTGCCCGGCTGGATGATCCCGACTCCGTACACGTCCCACGCCGGGTTCTTCTCGACCATGTCCACCGCGAAGCCGGCGTTCCGCAACGCGATGGTGGTGCAGAGGCCGCCGATGCCGCCTCCCACAACGAGGATCTTCTGAACGTCGGTCAATGCCCTCTCCTTAACCCAGACCTCGCGGGCCACGCCGGCCACGAGCGTCGGCTTTGCCGGCGGTCACGCCGTGTCGACGAGCGCCACCACACGAGCCGGCGCCGCGCTCGCGCCCTTGATCTTCAGCGGGAAGCAGGCCACCGTGAAGCCCGTCGGCGGCAGGGCGCCGAGGTTCGTGAGCCGCTCGATCTGCGAGTAGGGCAGGTCGCACTGGTGGGCGGCCCAGAGGATCCCCTTCTCGTCGCGCGCCAGCGCCTCCTTCGCCTGCCTGTCGAGCGGCGAATCCCAGCTCCACGCGTCGATGCCCATCACGCGCACGCCCTTGTCGAAGAGCCAGTGCGTGGCCTCGGCGGTCACGCCCGGGCCGCGCCACATGAAGTCGGGCTCGTGGTAGAAGGCGTCGCGGCCGGAGCGCACGAGCACGATGTCGCCGGGAGAGAGCTCGTGACCGGCATCCGCGATGCCGCGCTCCATGTCATGCGGGGTGAGAGCGTCGCCGTCCTCGCGCTGGGTGGCGTCCACCACCACGCCAGGGCCGTAGAACCAGTCGAGCGGCAGCTCGTCGATCGTCTCGGCGCGCGAGCCGCCGACCTCCGAGTTGTAGTGCCAGGGAGCGTCGACATGGGTGGTGGCGTGTGTGCCGATCGACAGCCGCTCGCCCGACGGGCCCTCCTCGTTCCGCAGCAGCCGGCGCGGGACGCCAAGCAGCTGTTCGAACTCGCCCGCGCCCTCCTCATGGGTGGCATACGACACGTCGGTGCGCAGGAAGTCCGGAGTGCCCTCCGGCGACGGCTCGATCCAGTGCGACAGGTCGATGATCCTCAATCCCAGCTCCTCCTCAGCCCGTTCGGCGCATTGAACTAGAACTGGACTTCGAACGCAAATTCGTGTTTCATTTCGCTACTCGGAGAGGAGGAGTCCCGCATGCGCATCGCCAGAATTGAGCTCGACGGCTCGCCGGTGGCCGCCATCGTCGAGGAGGACGCGGTCCGACCCGTGCCCGGCGCAGGAGTGCTCGATCTGCTCACAGGGGGCGCGGGGAACCCAAGCGAGCCCATCCCGCTCGGCGACGTGCGCCTTCTCTCCCCGATCGAGCCCGCTTCGGTGCGCGACTTCTCGGTCTTCGAGCAGCATGGCGAGGGCGCGAGCATGGCGCTCGGCGGACCCGATGCCAAGGTGCAGGACGCCTGGTACGAGCGGCCCGCGTTCTACTTCTCGAACCCGCACGCCACCACCGGCCCCGGCGACGCGATCGACCCTCCGGCGACTTCCACCGGGCTCGACCTCGAGCTCGAGGTGGGGGTCGTGATCGGGCGGCGCGCCAGGAACGTCTCGGTCGAGGAGGCCGAGGCCTGCATCGCCGGGTACACGATCTTCAACGACTGGTCGGAGCGCGCGATCGCGGGGCAGGAGGTGCGCTTGCCGTTCGGCTTCCACAAGGCGAAGGACTTCGCCAACACCTTCGGCCCCTGGATCGTCACGCCGGACGAGCTCGAGCGCTACCGCGAGGGCGATCGGCTCAACCTGCGGATGACGGCCTACGTGAACGGCGTCGAGATCGGCGGCGACACGCTGGCCAGCATGGCGTGGAGCTTTCCGGAGCTAGTGCATTTCGCCGCCCGCGGCGCGTGGATCGCGCCCGGCGACGTGATCGGCAGCGGCACCTGTGGCGGCGGCTGCCTGTTCGAGCTGTGGGGACGCAACCAGGCTCAGGAGCCGCCTCCGCTCAAGCCGGGCGATGAGGTTCGGCTGGAGGTCGAGGGGATCGGCACGCTCACCAACACGGTGGGCGAGCTCCAGCCCGACCTGCCGGCGCTGCCGCCCGCACGCAGCCGCGCCCGCGCGTGACCAGGTTCGCCCTCGGCACCTTCGCCGGCGCGGATGGCGAGCCGTTTCCCGGCCTTGTGATCGGCGATCGGGTGCACGACCTGCGGCCCGAGTTCACCTGCACGCTGTCAATGCTGCAGGACTGGGACGCGTCCCTCGAGCGTCTGCACGAGCTGGCGGACTCGCCCGCCGGCGACGGCGCGTCGCTGGACGACCTGCGGCCGCTGCCCCCGGTCCACCCGTCCGGGCAGGTGCTCTGCGCCGGCGCCAACTATTACAAGCACCTGCACCAGATGGTCTTCGCCCACCTCCGCCGCGAGGGCGACGCCCGTTCGGACGAGGAGCTGCGCGCCGAGGCGGTCGAGGTGGCCGCCAGGCGCTCGCGCGAGGAGGACCCGTTCATCTTCGCCGGGCTGCCGAGCGCGCTGTGTGGCGCACGCGACGACGTGGTGCTCTGGGGCCCGGGCAAGGAGCACGACTGGGAGCTCGAGCTGGCGGTGGTGCTTGGGCGCGGCGGGCGCGCCATCCCCCAGGATGAGGCGATATCGCACGTGGCGGGCTACACGATGTGCAACGACGTGAGCACGCGCGACGTGATGTTCCGCCCGGGCTTCCCGATGACCGACTTCCTCACTACCAAGATGCGACCCACGTTCTTCCCCAGCGGCCCGTACATCGTTCCCGCTGAGTTCGTGCCCGACTACCGCGCGCTGCGCATCACGCTGGATGTGAACGGCGAGCGGATGCAGGACGAGGGGATCGACGACATCATCTACGGCGTCGAGCAGCTCGTGTCGTATGCGTCGCGGTTGGTCGGGCTCCGTGCCGGCGACCTTCTGCTCACGGGTTCCCCGGCGGGAAACGCCGCGCATCACGGCGGCCGTTGGCTCGTGCCCGGCGATGTGATGGAGGGTGAGATCACGGGTCTCGGTGTCCAGCGCAACAGGTGCGTGGCGCCATGAAGCGCATCGACGCACACGCCCACGTGACCCCCCAGGCGTACGTCGACGCCGT
>Ga0105240_10004971_pt1 | contig 19977 bp, 21 predicted proteins | sample KBSC54metaG_FD_80426 | JGI IMG/M metagenome (GOLD analysis project Ga0105240, IMG submission 80426) | Corn rhizosphere microbial communities from Kellogg Biological Station, Michigan, USA - KBS C5-4 metaG | ecosystem: Host-associated > Plants > Roots > Rhizosphere > Soil | place: Michigan, USA... | reverse complement strand
TCGACCAGCAAACAATCTTCGACCAGCGCGATATATTCGCGATCAGTCGCATGACGTGCATAAATCAGAAAAGCAAAACCGACTGCGGACAACTCAAGTACAGAGAAAACTAATATGTACCAGGCTCCACGCAAAGTGAAAATAAACGCTACTGTCAAAGAAACCGCGCAGAGGATCGCGAAAACTTGCCCCAATTGGTGCGGCGCAATCGAACAGTTGCGCTTCAACATCCACTCCCGCTTTACCACGGCATGCTCTCATTATTACCCTCCAAACCGCGAGGCCGAGCACGTCCGCACAAGCTAAAACCCTCGGAGTATAAGGGGTAACTGTAAATGTTATCAAGCGGAATAAAGTCGCTTTTTCGCTCTTGACACAATGCCTTTTCAGCCTTCGGAAAGCATCCGCCTGCACCAAAAAAATCCGTTCCGGACGACGAAACAACACGATGAAATGTCGAATCGGCGGCCCGCATGGCTATTTTTTCGGTAAATCGAAACGAATAATCGACTCTCCGCTGGCGGTGGTCCTGGGCACCGGGCGGAAGGCGTGGCCATAAATCACTTCAAACGTCAGCGGTATCTTGCCGTCAGCGTCGCGCAATTGCTCCAGCGCGTTGACTACCTTGCCATAGGCGGCGCGTCCGAGCAGGCCGCGACGCCGGCTTTCGAGCGGATTGCCGCCCCAGGCGCCAACATCGGCCAGCAGACGCTGCGGCGTTTCATAGGTGACGGTGATATTTTCCATGTCCATGACCGGCGTGGAAAAGCCGGCATTGACCAGCATGTCGCCGAAGTCGTGCATATCGACGAACGGCAGGCTGTGCGGGGCGGTATCCACGGTTTCGAAGGCGGCGCGCACTTCCTTGAAGGTATCCGGACCGAAGCAGGAGAACATCAGCAAACCCTCAACGCGCAGAACGCGGCGCCATTCGGCAAAGACGCGATCAGGCTGGGGATGCCACTGCAAAGCCAGATTGGACCAGACCACGTCCAGGGCATTGGCGGCAAACGGCAGTTGAGCGAAATCAGCGCACGCCAGACTACCGGCACTGCCGGAACCGGATGACGGCAACCATTTTGTCAGCAGGCGGTTGACGGCAGACTGCGCTGCCTGCAGGCGTCCTTGCGCCAAGGCCAGCATGCTGAAAGCACCATCCAGGCCAATGATCTGCGCTTCGGTGAAGCGTTTTTGCAGCGCGGCGATGTCGGCACCCTCGCCGCAACCGGCGTCCAGCACGCGCTGCGGCTCGATTTTGATCAGCAGCAGCTTTTCCTGCATGCGTGCAGACACTTCGCGGCGCAAAAAGTCCGATTCCGCGACGCGCGCCGGTGTGGAAAACAGGCGACGCACCAAAGGCAGATCGATCGGTGCGCTCAATTTGGCGCTGGCGTTAGGCGAAGGCAAAGACATGAAAAATCGGACGGGCAAGATGAGATAATCGGCGCTAGTGTAGTCCAAATCCCCATTTTTGGTGCAAACCCACCCTCAGCCGTCAGGATAATCCGCGATGTTCGTCCGCCTGCAAGGTGTAACTAAAAGCGTGACCCGAAGCCTGCTTTGGCCGCGTTGGCTGCCGCAACTGCTGCCCTCATCCTGCGTGCTATGCGGCCAGACCGACCGTAATGCCGTCTGCGAGCCTTGCCACGAACAACATTTCACGACGCGCCCACGCCGCTGCGTGCAATGCGCCATGCCGATTCCGACTACAGCAAAGGAAATCCGCTGCGGCGACTGCCTGAAGAACAAGCCGTCCTTTGACGCAACCATCGTGGTGGCCGACTATGCCGCACCGGCCGACCAGTTAGTGCTGGCACTGAAGTTCGGCGCAAAGCTGCCGCTGGCGCCCCTGATGGCCGGAATGTTGCGGGACACAGCCGTGCATTACGCCGACCGCGGCCTGGCGCTGCCCACACTGTTGACAGCGGTGCCGCTGGGGAAATCACGACTCCAGGAACGCGGCTTCAACCAATCGTTGGAGATCGCACGGCCGCTGTCGCGCCAACTCAATATCCCGCTTGAGCCGCTGCTGGTTCGCCTGCGTGACACCCTGGCCCAGGCGACGCTACCCACCGAAGAGCGCCGACGCAACATCAGCCGTGCCTTCGTGGTGCCGACACAAGCGATGAACTACGTGCGCGGCGCGCATATCGGCGTGATTGACGACGTCATCACCACCGGCGAAACACTGAACGAAATCGCTTCCACGCTCAAGCGCTTTGGCGCCCGGCGCGTGACCAATATCGTGTTTGCGCGCACGATATCGAAATAGCGCAGACTCTCATCTGCATCATCAGTTGCTTCATTCAAGGAGAATCATTTGTTTCACGTCGTTCTGGTCGAGCCGGAAATCCCCCCCAATACCGGTAACATCATCCGCCTGTGCGCCAACACCGGCGCGCAACTGCACCTGATCGAGCCGCTCGGCTTTCCGCTTGACGACGCCAAGATGCGACGCGCGGGGCTGGATTATCACGACTACGCGACCATGCAGGTGCATCCCGACTGGGACGCCTTCATCGAAAAACGCCGGGCGGATCCACAATTTGATGAAGCGCGCATGTTCGCGCTGACCACGCATGGTTCGACACCGTTTGCCGGGGTCGCCTTCCGTCCCGGCGACGTATTCGTGTTCGGCGCAGAAACGCGCGGTCTGGCGCCGGAACTGCGTGAATCCTTCCCTGCCAGCCAGCGCATCCGCCTGCCGATGCGGCCGGACAATCGCAGCCTGAACTTGTCGAATACCGTTGCCGTGGTGGTGTATGAAGCGTGGCGGCAGAATGGCTTTGCTGGCGGCAGCTGATATCGCCGGCCGGTTCGGGCAATAAAAAAGGCCGCAAACGCGGCCTTTTTATTTTATCGCTAGCGATTACCCCAGCAGCAACGCGTCGTCGGAGAGCACTTCCCCGCGTGTGCGCTCGAACATCTTCAGCAGATCAGGCACATCCAGACCAGCGCGTTCTTCACCGGACACGTCCAGCACCACTTTACCCTGATGCAGCATCACCGTGCGGTCGCCGTAATCCAGCGCCTGACGCATGCTGTGGGTCACCATCATGGTGGTCAGCTTGCTTTCGGCGACGATCTTGGCGGTCAGTTCCAGCACGAATGCCGCAGTCTTCGGGTCAAGCGCAGCAGTGTGCTCATCCAGCAGCAGAATGCGCGACGGCTGCAAGGATGCCATCAGCAGGCTGACAGCCTGACGCTGGCCGCCGGACAGCAAGCCGATGCGGTCGGTGAGACGCTTTTCCAGACCGAGATTCAGAATCGACAGCTTCTCGCGGAACAGCTCGCGCATGTTGCGCTTGATGGCGAAGCCGAAGCCACGGCGTTTGCCGCGCGCCATCGCCAGCGCCATATTTTCTTCAATGGTCAGCGCTTCGCAGGTGCCCGCCATCGGATCCTGGAACACGCGCGCCACCATGCCGGCGCGATCCCAGGCTTGTTTCTTCGTGACGTCGACACCGTCGATTTCGATGCTGCCGGAATCCACCAGCAGGTCGCCCGAAATCGCATTGAGGAAAGTCGACTTGCCGGCGCCGTTGGAGCCGATCACGGCGACAAACTGGCCGGTCGGGATTTCCAGGTCGAGGCCGCGCAACGCGGGGTTTTCAATCGGTGTGCCTGGATTGAAGGTGATTTTGAGATCGTTTGCCTTCAACATATCAGGCTCCCTTACGCAGCAGTTTCAGCTTGCGCTTGCCCATCGGCAGCACCAGCGCCAGCATGACCAGCACGGCGGTGACCAGATTCAGGTCTTGCGCTTGCAGGCCGATGAAATCGCTGTTCAAGGCCAGCGCGATGAAGAAGCGGTACAGAATCGCACCAAGGATCACGGCCAGCGTGGTCCAGACCAGGCGACGCGCCGGCAGAATGTTTTCACCGATGATCACGGCCGCCAGGCCGATCACGATGGTGCCGATGCCCATGGAAATGTCGGCGCCGCCCTGAGTCTGCGCAAACAATGCCCCCCCCAAGGCCACCAACGCATTGGCCAGCGCCATACCGGCCAGCGTGGCGCGGCCGGTCGCGATACCTTGCGCACGCGCCATACGGGCGTTGGCACCGGTGGCGCGCATGGCCAGGCCGATTTCAGAAGAGAAGAACCAGTCCAGCAACAGTTTGGCGAGCACCACAACCACGATCAGCACCAGCGGACGTTCGACATAGTCGGGCATCCAGTCCGGCAACAGGATGCTGAAAATGGTCGGTTCGCTGATCAGCGGCACGTTTGGCTTGCCCATCACGCGCAGGTTGATGGAGTACAGCGCGATCATCATGAGAATACTGGCCAGCAGATCCATGATCTTCAGACGCACATTCAGCCAGGCGGTCGTGAAACCGGCCAGTGCACCGGCAAGGATCGCTACGCCGGTTGCGAGAAAAGGGTTGTAGCCGGCGGCGATCATCGTGGCCGCCACGGCGCCGCCCAGCGGAAAGCTGCCGTCAACGGTCAGATCGGGGAAAGTGAGGATGCGGAAGGAAATCAGCACCCCAAGGGCGACCAGACTGAAAATCAGCCCGATTTCCAGTGCGCCCAAGAGCGTATACAGCGACATAAAAAGGTCTTTCTTAAAAAACACATTCGGCATTGACCTGTGCGGCATGTGGGTAACATGCTGGTCGATGCCGAATGTCCTCTGAAAATCATGCCGTGGAGCGCTGGTGGCGCCGCACGGCATGCATCGAGTACGACTGAGTACCACGAATGCGGCCCGGCAAAACCAAGCCGCAAGGTTATCAACTGATCAGTTGATAACCTTGGTCGCCGACTTCAGGAAGTCCGGGCTCAGCGTCACGCCCTGCTTTTGCGCGGCGGTTGTGTTGATGTACAGCTCCAGGTTCTTGCTGGTCGACGATGGAATGTCGCCCGGCTTTTCGCCCTTCAGGATGCGCGCCACGATTTTACCGGTCTGACGGCCCAGGTCGTAGAAATTCACGCCCAGTGCAGCAACCGCGCCACGCTTGACGCTGCCGGTGTCGGAGGCGATCAGCGGGATCTTGGCGTCGTTGCAAACCTTGGCCAGCGACTCGAAGGTCGACACGACGACGTTGTCGGTCGTGGTGTACATCACATCGATCTTGCCGATCAGGCTCTTGGCGGCGGGCGCGACGTCAACCGAACGCGGCGACGCGGCTTCCACCAGCGTCATGCCTTGCTTTTCCAGCACGGCCTTGAGCGCATTGAGCGCCGAGACGGAATTGGATTCGCCCGGATTGTAAACGATGCCGATGCGCTTCGCGTTGGGAACCACTTTTTTGATGATCTCGACTTGCTTGACCGGATCCAGCATATGCGACAGGCCAGTGACGTTGGTGCCGGACGGGCCCCAGTCCTTGACCAGTTGTGCTGCGATCGGGTCGGCGATAGCCGAATAGACGATAGGAATGGTCTTGGTCGATGCCACCAGCGGCTGTGCCGACGGGGTGCCGATAGCGACGATCACGTCAGGATTGTCACCGACGAATTTCTTGGCGATCTGACCGGCGGTGCCGGCATTACCCTGGGCGCTCTGGAATTCCCATTTGAAGCCCTTGCCGGACTCGAAGCCTTCTGCCTTGAGCTCGTCGCGGGTGCCGTCGCGTACGGCATCCAATGCCGGATGCTCGACGATGGACGTCGTCAGCACGCTCTTGTCGGCGGCCAGCGCCGGCGCGGCGCAAACGGCGGCCAGCGCAAGCGCGCCGGTGATGACGCGCAAAGTTTTAGTCAATGTGAACATATCCTCTCCTCGTGTAGTTCTTTATGTGATGCTGTCTGTATGAAAAAGCGCCTCTTGGCGGGCGCTTGTTTTTTCGCAATGTGCTGATGCCTTATTTAATGACTGTTTTGGCCGACTTGATCAGGTCAGCCGACAAGGTCACGCCCTGCTTTTGTGCTGCAGTCGTATTGACGAACAGTTCCAGCTTGCTGCTGGTGGCCGAAGCGATATCGCCCGGCTTTTCGCCCTTCAGAATACGCGCCACGACTTTGCCGGTCTGACGGCCGAGGTCGTAGTAGTTCACGCCCAGAGCAGCAATCGCGCCACGCTTGACGCTGTCGGTGTCGGAAGCCACCAGCGGGATCTTGGCGTCGTTGCCGACTTTGACCAGCGCTTCGTAGGCCGAGACCACGTTGTTGTCGGTGTTGGTGTAGATCACGTCGACCTTGCCGATCAGGCTCTTGGCGGCGGAGCCGACGTCGACGCTGCGCGGTGCTGCGGCTTCAACCAGGCTGATGCCGGACTTGCCCAGCAGTTCTTTCAATGCCTTCACGACCACCGCCGAATTGGCTTCGCCCGGGTTGTAGACCATGCCGACGCGCTTGACGTTAGGCACGACGCGCTTGATCAGGTCGACTTGTTTTTCCAGTTCCAGCAGGTCGGACACGCCGGTAACGTTGGTGCCGGACGGCTTCCAGTCCTTGACCAGTTGCGCAGCAACCGGGTCGGTGACGCCGGAGTAGACAACAGGAATCGATTTGGTGGCGGCCACGACGGCTTGCGCCGACGGTGTCGCGATGGCAACGATAGCGTCAGGCTTGTCGCCGATGAACTTGCGGGCGATCTGTGCGGCTGTACCGGTGTTGCCCTGGGCGCTTTGATATTCCCACTTCAGGTTCTTGCCGGCTTCGAAGCCTTCGTCCTTGAGTTCGTCCTTGACGCCGTCACGAACCGCGTCAAGAGCAGGATGCTCAACAATAGCTGTGACCAGGACAGTTTTGTCCGCTGCGAAAGCCGGCGCGGAGCAGACCGCGGCCAAAGCCAGGGTGCTGACTAAAGTGCGCAACGACAATTTTTTGATGCTGGACATGAGCGTCTCCTCAAAATTATTAGGTGAAAGCGACAAAAGACGCTAAGTCTAGCCTAGCGCCTGCCAACAATCAATTTACGTAAACAATTTTGAAGCATGCCCGAAACGGCTGCCGGGCGCGCCATCGGCACCAAAAATCGACCATCCGGCACGATCTTTCGCACATCCGTTCTTATTTATCGCAAAACCACCTGAATATTGCCCCGGAAACGCCCAATCCGGCTCGCATTGAGAACGGAGAAAAGCACGAAAACCTCAATTGATATAATCTGCGCCCATGCCATCCTCCCTTCGCTCTTTCGCTGCCTGGATTGCCATCGCCGCTCTGGCGTTCGGCAGCCTGTTGCCGCTCGCCTCTCTGGCGGCGACGAAGACGCCGACGGCGACCATGGCGATTTGCTCCACCAGTGCGAGTACCGCATGGCAAAGTCCCGGCTCCGCCCCGAATCCGTCCGCACACGCCCATTGCAGTTATTGCAGCAACGGCCAGCCCTATGTACTGGATTTGCCCGGTGGCAATGTTGATACATTCCATGCAACATCGATGTATCGGACGGCGCAGGCGCTGCAGCGCGAGCACTTCCCGCAGGTATCGAAAGCAGACAACCGGGCGAGAGCGCCGCCGGCCTGAGTGTTTCACTGACATCTCTGTACACCAGCCTCGCGACTTACTCTCCACATTCAAAGGATTCTCATGTCTTACCGTCATTTACTCTCCCTCGTTGCCGCTCTCGCCCTGACCGGCACCGCCTATGCGCATGATTACAAGGTGGCAGAATTGCAGATTGGCCACCCATGGGCGCGCCCGACCGTGCCGGGTCAGCCCTCCGGCGGTGCTTACCTGAGTATTGAAAACAAGGGCAAAGCCGGCGACAAGCTGATCGCCGTCGCCTCTCCCATCGCCAAGTCGGCGGAGATCCACACCATGTCCATGGAAGGCAACGTGATGAAGATGCGCGAAGTCGGCAGCATCGACATCAAGCCGACTGAAAAAATCGCCATGCAGCCGGGCAACGGCTATCACATCATGCTGATCGGCCTGAGCCAACCTTTGAAGACAGGCGACAAGATCCCGATGACCCTGACATTTGAAAAAGCCGGCAAGCTGGAAGTCTCTGTCTACGTCGAAGACAAGACAGCCGATAAAGGCGGCGACAAGGGCGGCATGGAACACATGCACCATTGATCGGCAATACGTTCAGTAACAAACCCGTTTCAAGAAACGGGCAATAAAAAAGCGGCCTGCGGGCCGCTTTTTTTGTAGCCGGCATTGCTGCCGAACTCCGGCCTGGCCGCGCTTATTTGCGCACCTTGGCCAGCAGCTTGGTGGTGGAGCGATCATGTTCGAAAGCGATGGCCACCGACTTGCCGCCATAGGCCGCAACGGCTTGCCCTTCAGGAATGGCCGCCATGTCGTAGTCACCACCCTTCACATAGATCTGCGGGCGGGCTTCTTGCACGACTTCCAGCGCCGTGTCTTCATCGAAAGGCACCACCAGCGACACCGATTCCAAGGCAGCCAGCACCGCCATGCGGTCTTCACAGGTATTGATCGGACGATCATCCCCCTTGCCGAGGCGTTTGACCGAGGCGTCGGTATTGGCGGCCACCACCAGCGACGCACCTTCTGCACGCGCCTGCGCCAGATAGGTCACGTGGCCGCGATGCAAAATATCGAACACGCCGTTGGTCAGCACGACCGGCTGCGGCAAGGCGGCGACACGTGCTTTCAGTTCGGCACGGCTGCAAATCTTCTTCTCAAAATCGCTCATCGGGTTCTTTCTCTTCTGTTCTGGCTACGCACAACGCTACTGCCATGCACGCTTGTTCACACTACTTTTCCAAATAAAAAAGCCGCACGTAGTGTGCGGCTTTCGTCGTCAGACTGCAAGCTGATCAGAGTCAGCCAAAAATCAGGCAGCAGCAGGTTGCACCGGTGCTGCTGGCGCCATGCGGGTGACGATTTCCTTGCGATAGCGGTTGAGCTCTTGCACGGTTTCAAAGGTGCGCTCAAACAGCAGGGACATGTTGTGCAGAATACGGTCGACGACCTTCTTTTCCCACTCACTATCGAACTTGATCTGCGTATCGAGCCAATGTTCCAGCCACTCCGGATCCGGCAGACGGCTTTGCACGGTATCGTTCGGGAACAGCGCCTGGTTGACGTGCAGGTTGGTCGGATGCAAAGGTTTTTCAGTGCGACGGGCGGATGCCATCAGCACGCCGATCTTGGCGAAGGCTGCTCGCGCAGTATCGCCGACTTCGACCAGTGCCTTCTTCATGTAGCGCAGATAGGCGCCGCCATGGCGTGCTTCGTCCTGGCTGATGATCTTGTAGATTTGCTTGATGACCGGCTCGGTGTGCCAGTCGGAGGCGCAGCGGTACCAGTGATTCAGACGGATTTCGCCGCAGAAGTGCATCATCAGGGTTTCGAGCGGCGGCGCTGGATCGAATTCAAAGCGCACGTTGTGCAGCTCTTCTTCCGTCGGCGCAAATTCCGGCTTGAAGCGGCGCAGATATTCCATCAGCACCAGAGAGTGTTTTTGTTCTTCGAAGAACCACACCGACATGAAAGCGGAAAAGTCGCTGTCACCGCGGTTGTCGCGCAGGAACATTTCCGTTGCAGGCAGCGCCGACCATTCCGTGATCGCATTCATGCGAATGGTCTGGGCTTGCTCGTCGGAGAGCATCGAAGCATCGAATTTATCCCAAGGAATATCTTTATCCATATTCCAGCGGACTTGTTCGAGCGATTTAAACAGTTCTGGGTACAGCATTCTGACCTTGCCTATGATTTAACTTGTTGATTTTACCAAGAGTTTTCCCCATCCCCATACTAAAACGCTTAGGTTTCAGAATGATGACAAGCAAGAAAGTCACGCACATTTGCGCACAAATGTTGTCGTTTTGCGCCGATCAAGGGGATTTTGGCTTGCGGGAGGCTGGCTTGGATTGCCGAGATTGTACAACAGTCGATTTGGCGCGTGTTCGCGGTTTGGCCTCAGCCTTGGGTTTTGTTGTTTTTTTCGGCCCTGCCGATGCGCTGGCCGCCTTGCCTGCGGGCTTGCCGGCTGGCTTGGTGGCGGGCTTGGATTTTGTCGCCTCTTTCCCCGCAGGAACCTGATCGGCAAGCACATTGCCGACGGCTTGCTGAAATTGCTCCTGCAACAAATTCCACCAGGCGTTTGGATTCGCCATCGATGCCTGAAAATCCGGCGCAGGCATCGGATTCTGGCCTGCCTCCGGCTTCTTCCGGGCTGCCTCGGCTTCCGCGGCGGCGTCTTTGCCCTTTGCCGACAAATCCTCCGGCATGTCTTCGTCGGCACTTTCCTCGTCTTCTTCGTCTTCTACAGCAGGTTCCGGCTGCGGGGCTGAAGCGCTGCGTGGAGTTTCCTTCTTATCTTCTTTCTGTGGCTCTGTCGCTTGCGGCGGCCAGTTCGGAAAACCGAATGGCGAGGCGGCCTTCGCTGCCGCAGCTGCATCATCGGCATCTCGCGGCGTCAGAATCGCCCCCATCGCCTGCAAGGTCGATAACGTTGCGCTTTGTACCTCAAGAGTCTGAATAGTCGCGCGCAGCATGTTCATGTTGAGTTCCAGCCATGACGCGACGGTTTTGAGATCGGAGATCTTTTTGTTGATTTCTTCGACTGACAACGACGGTATGCCCATTGCCGGCGCGCCCATGCTGCCCCACATTTTGCGCATGAATTCCATGGTGTCGGCAATCGATCCGGCACCGGGCATGTTGTTGTGATTCAGCATTTCAGTCTCCTATCGGTACACGCAATTTGCGCTCAATTGAAATATCTGCCGCCGCTGTGCAGAAAGTGCCTTGATCATGCGCTCCTTACTCATGCGGCGCAACAATGTCGCCACGAAAGAAAACACGCCTTCGCCGTCAACGATAAACGCCACGACCGAAAAATCGCATTGTACGTCGTTTGAATTCCCCGTTGCCGCATTCATATCCGGTAAAACACGGCGCCATCCAAGAGCCGCGATACACTTACGCCATGACAGAAACAAAGGCTCTCCCTCCGACCAGACGATGGCGCATTGCGGCGCTGATCGTCTTCACCATCTTGCTGCATGTGCTGGCGATCCATTGGGGCCAATCCTCGTTCAACGCCGCCAAGACTGACGATAAGGCGCCGTCGGACATGAACGTCACACTCGTGCAGCTGGAACAGCCGAAACAACCGGTATCGCTGCCGGTTGCAGCCAAACAGAAACCACCAAGACCAAGACCGAGACCGACTCCGACTCCGACAGCAAAAGCACCTCCGCCAACGGAGGGACCGGCAAATCCCGTCGTCGAGACATCCTCGGTGCTGGCTCCAGATGCACAGCCCGGGCCGACATCTGGCGAAGCAACCGCTGCCGCAGTGCCGGCGGCAGATGCCTCGGCGCCGGCCCCTACCGCCGACAACACCGCTACAAAGACAGAACAAGGCACGCAATATCAGTTCGATCCGCCGCCATCTGCCGACCTGGAATACGACGTCCACGCTTTTTTCGACAATCTGGATTGGCACGGCACCAGCACGCAAACCTGGAAAGCCGGGAACAACCGTTATAGCGTTGACGGCGAAGTCTATGTCCGCATGTTCGCCAAGATCACCTTCCTGACCTACACCAGCCAGGGCGACCTCAATGAATTCGGTGTCTCTCCCGAGATCTATACGGAAAAGAAACGTAACCGCCCGGCGACCAACACGCATTTCAATCGTGAACGCAATCTCGTGAGTTTTTCGTCCTCCACTACCTCGTATCCGCGTGTCGGCGGTGAGCAGGACCGTGCCAGCATCATCTGGCAGCTCGCCGCGATCGGACGGGGCGATGCCGCCAAGTTCACGCCCGGTGCGGTCATCGACATGTTCGTCGCAGGCGTGAGGGATGGCGAAGTGTGGCGCATGCAAATCGTCGGCAAAGAAGACATACGTCTGTACGATGGCTCGCACCAGGCCTGGCACGTCGTACGCCAGCCTCGCCCGGGCTCCTACGATCAGCGGCTCGACATCTGGCTGACGCCCGACAAGCAGTGGTATCCGGCGCGTTTGAGGTTCACTGAAACAAATGGGGATTATTTGGAGATGTCGTTGTCCAATCTCAAAACTCGGTAAACTAGGGTTTTTGGCCGAGGTTACGACAGACCGCACCTCGCTCCTGCCACGTTCCGAAAAACCGTAGGCACAGCTCCCGCCATGTCACTGCAATAGCAGATTGCCCGCCGGACAGTTGTCGAATTTTCAAGTGAATCCACATGCTGATATCTACCTTCACGCGCCGCGCATTCCGCACACCCTCGCGGCTGCTTTGCACTCTGCTCCTGACGAGCGCTGCTGTCGCTATTTCCCCCGCCACGGCGCTGGCCGCAGATCCAGCCGAACATCCGGTGGTCAAACGCAAGGTGAGCCTGCCGCCGTCGGCCGAACTCCACTACAACATCGAGGCCAAGCAAAGTGGCCTGCAAGTCAACGGCGAAGCGCTGGTCAAATGGAATAACAGCGGCGCCAAGTACATCGTGACGACGGAAACCCGCGCCATGATGCTGGGGAAAATTCTCGAAACCACCAGTGAAGGCGACATCGACAGCTATGGTCTGGCGCCGACACGTTTCGTCGACAAACGCTTCCGCCGCGAAGCATCGACCACGACGTTCAATCGCGAAACCAACGCCATCAACTTTACGCAATCGGCCGAAACCTATCCGCTGAAAGGTGGCGAGCAGGATCGCGCCAGCATCATCTGGCAACTGATCGCCGTCGCCCGCGGCAATGCCGACAAATTCACGCCAGGCTCGGAATGGCTGTTCTTTGTCGCAGGCCCACGGGATGCTGAACAATGGAGTTTCAAGGTTGTCGGCCGTGAAAAGATCAAGACCAAGCAAGGTGAACTCAACGCCGTCCACGTGCTGCGCGCACCGCCGCCGGACGACAAGGGGCAAAAGTTGGATATCTGGCTTGCCCCCTCGGCGGACTGGTATCCTGCACGCTTGCGCTTTACCGATCCAGATGGCGATTTCATCGAACAGACGCTGGACAACGTTAACAAGAAACCCGGTTAAGATTTAAAAAAGATGAATGTCGGAAACAACAACATGAACACTCCCCGTCCCTCTCTCTCGCATCGCGCGCTGGTATTGTTCAGCGGCGGCCAGGACTCCACCACTTGCCTGGCCTGGGCCTTGTCACGCTACGACAAAGTCGAAACCATTGGGTTCGACTACGGCCAGCGTCATGCCATTGAACTGAAAGTACGGCCAACGCTGCTGGAAAAAATGCGCGGCTTCTCGCCTGAATGGCAAAAGAAACTCGGCGAAGACCACATGATCGATCTCTCGCTGATCAGCGATATTTCCGATACGGCGTTGACGCGCGACGTCGCCATCTCGATGCAGGAAAATGGGTTGCCGAATACCTTCGTACCGGGACGCAATCTGCTCTTCATGACGGTAGCTGCGACCGTAGCCTATCGGCGGGGGCTGGATGTTCTGGTCGGCGGCATGTGCGAGACGGATTTTTCCGGCTATCCGGATTGCCGTGACGACACGATGAAGGCCCTGCAAGTCGCGCTGAATCTTGGCATGGCGACGAAGTTGAAAGTTGAGACACCGCTGATGTGGATCGACAAGGCAGCAACCTGGCGTCTGGCCAACGAACTCGGCGGGCAAACGCTGGTGGATCTGATCCGTTCGGACACACACACCTGTTACCTCGGTGAGCGCGGTGCGCTGCATGACTGGGGCTACGGCTGCGGCACCTGCCCGGCTTGCGACCTGCGTGCGCGAGGTTATCAGCAGTACACCCAAACAGCGTAAGCAGTTCTCAAAACAGTTTTCGCAGGCATAAAAAACGGCAGGATCGGGATCACCCCGCCTGCCGTTTTTCTTTGCTGCTGCGCTTTCGGGGCGCAACAGCAAATCAGTCCTCAAGTCAGTATCAGAACAACTCGTTCTTCATCTGGTTTTTGGCTTTTTCCTCTTCCGGCGACGCGGTCGCACCATGGTCGCCCATACCAAGATCGCGCACACTGGCGTTAGGAGGATATTCCGAGTAGTAGTACTCGCCGCCCGACTCAATCAGACCGCTCGGCACAGTGCGATCGACCATCGGCGCATCCTTGAGCGCCTTCTGCATGTAGCTGATCCAGATCGGCAGGGCCAGGCCACCGCCGGTTTCGCGATCACCCAGGCTCTTCGGTTGGTCGTAGCCCATCCATGCGATACCCACCAGATTCGGTTGATAACCGGCAAACCAGGCATCCATCGAATCATTGGTGGTGCCGGTCTTGCCTGCGAGGTCGGTACGCTTGAGCGACAAGGCCTTGACCGCAGTGCCGTGACGCACGACGTCGCGCAGCATGCTATCCATCACAAAGGCGTTCCGCGCATCAATGACACGGTTGGCCTCGTCGCCGGACTTGGCGGGTTGCGCTTCGGACAGGGTGTTGCCGTTGTTGTCGGTGATCTTGGAGATCAGATAAGGATTGATCTTGTAGCCGCCGTTGGCGAACACCGAATACGCACCCACCATCTGCAACGGCGTCACCGCACCGGCACCCAGCGCCAAGGTCAGGTAAGGCGGATTCTTGTCGGCATCAAAGCCGAAGCGCGTGATGTATTCCTGCGCGTACTTGACGCCGACGCGCTCAAGAATACGAATCGACACCAGGTTGATCGATTTTTGCAACGCGCGACGCATCGAGATCGGGCCTTCGAACTTGCCGCCGTAATTCTTCGGCTGCCATACCTGGCCACCAGTCTGGGTGAAGGTCAAGGGCGCATCATTGATGATGGTGGCCGGCGACAAACCTTTCTCCAGCGATGACGAATAGATGAAAGGCTTGAACGATGAACCCGGCTGGCGCCACGCCTGAATCACGTGATTGAATTTATTGCGATTGAAGTCGAAGCCGCCCACCAGGGCACGCACCGCACCGTCATTCGGATTGACGGAAACGAAAGCCGACTCAACTTCAGGCATCTGCGTGACGATCCAGTTCTTGCCATCCTGGAAGACGCGAATAATGGCGCCGCGCTTGATCTTCTTCTGCGGAGGCGCTTTTTCGCTCAGCAGGTTGCCGGCAAAACCGAGGCCGGAACCGGAAATCTTGATCTCGTCACCGGTTGCCAATACCGCGGTGATTTCCTTGGTGGTCGCTTCCAGCACCACGGCGGCAACCAGATCGTCGCTGTCGGGATGATCGGCCAGCTCAGACTCGATGGCGTCGTCGGCCTCTTCCTTGGAAGTGGTCGGAATCTCCATGTAGCCTTCCGGACCGCGATAGCCGTGGCGGCGCTCATAGTCGATGATGCCGCGGCGCAGCGCCAGATAGGCGGCGTCCTGATCCGCTTTGGTGATCGTGGTGAACACGTTCAGGCCACGCGTGTACGTATCATCCTTGAATTGTGCGTAGACCAATTGGCGCGCCATTTCAGAAACGTACTCGGCATGCACACCAAACGCGGTGCTGTCGGTCTTGACCTTCAGCTCTTCGTCCTTGGCCTGCGTATATTGCTGGTCGGTGATGTAACCGAGCTGACGCATGCGCAGCAGGATATATTGCTGACGCGCATGGGCACGCTTGGGATTGACGACCGGGTTATAGGCCGATGGCGCTTTCGGCAGACCTGCCAGCATGGCCGATTCAGCGATGGTCAGTTCCTTGAGTGATTTACCGAAATAAATCTGCGCAGCAGAGGAAAAACCATACGCGCGCTGGCCGAGGTAAATCTGATTCATGTAGACCTCAAGGATCTGATCCTTGGTCAGATTGCGCTCGATCTTCCAGGCCAGTGGAATTTCGTAGAGGAATTTGCGCGACGCCTTTTGCAAGAACGTCGGCTCGTTGCTGGTCAGGAAGAAGTTACGCGCCACCTGTTGCGTGATCGTACTGGCGCCACCACTGCCGCCCGACAGATTGGCGAAGCTGGCGCGCACGATACCTTGATAGTCGACGCCGCCGTGTTCGTAGAAACGATCATCTTCGATCGCCAGCACGGCCTTTTTCATGATGTCCGGAATATCTTTGATATGCACAAGGTTGCGGCGCTCTTCGCCAAACTCGCCGATCAGCACGCCATCAGCAGAGAACACCCGCAGCGGGATCTTGGGGCGATAGTCGGTCAGCGAATCGAGATCCGGCAGCTTCGGATAGGCCAGCGTCACCACAAACCCCAGCACGAGCACTGCCATAAGCACCAGCGCCACCAGCGTGCCAACCGTCCCCAGTAAAATGCGGATGACCGGATGCAAACGTTTCTTGGTCTTGGGAGCAGCGGCAGGAGTTGTTGGTTCAGGGCCAGGCGCGCCAGCAGAAGCTGGAGTTGGCGCTTTGCCGTTGTTTTCAGGGGTGGTCATGCGTTGAGGCTGGGCTTGAGAAAGACAATCCTCGCATTATAACGACTTGCAAGGAGGGGAAATCCGGCAATTGCTTAGCAATCGTCCGGCAATCGAGAGGAATCCCGATCCGGGCAGAGCGCCGACATGCACTTGCCGACGCGACGGCGGATGAGAACCGGTGTTCTGAGAGCATTTTCGACAATAAGTTTCTCTTTTGTCTTGTAAAACGATTTTTATTACCTGAAAGAAAATTTCTTTACAGACAATAAATCTTGTTGCTAGGATGCCGCATGTTGCAATAATGATAATTATTTACCATCATCGTCCGGTTCCCCCTGCTTACCTTGATTGCCTTGATCGTGTTGATAAAAAACCCCAAACCTGTGGAAAGTCAGCGTGATTGAGCTAGTGCGGCGCCTCCGGCTGCGAAACTCCCGCTTCGTCGGCATCGATATCGGCCGCGAAGCCGTGCGCATTGTGGAGCTGTCTCGCAACAAGGCGGACACTTTCAACCTGCAAAACTATGGCAGTGAACATCTCATCGATGGGGCCGTCGACGACGAAGACATTCACGATCTTGAGCACGTCATGGCCGCAGCGCACCGTTTGTGGCAACGATTGAACTTCAAGGCAGACAATGCCGCAATCGGCATTCCCTCCAGCGCAGTAACCGTCCATATCTTCCCGACGGATCAGGCAAATAGCGAAAGTCAGCGGGAGATACTTGCAGAAGAACACATCACCGCTTTGCTGGGCTATGACGTTGCCGACGCGTGCATCGATTTTTGTACCATGGGTCCGCCGACAACGACTTCCGATCAGATCACTATGCTGGTCGCCGCAGCGCGCAGAGACTGCGTTGAAGACCGCGTGGCTGTTGCAGAATCGCTCGGCCTTCGCACAACCGTCGCCGATGCCGAAACTTACGCGAGGCAAAGGGCATTGCAGTTCGCCGGTGCAAGCATCACGACAAACGATAGTGCCGCCCCCAGCCGGCAACCCATCGGCGATGTAAGCCAGATACCAAACCCGTTTGCCGGTATGACCCTTGCGGCCGGCATCGATCCCGCACAATTGCATGCAGAGGCTCCCGTTTATCTGGTCGCTTGTGGACTGGCGTTGCGAGGGTTTGAATGATAGTAAAACTCAACTTCCTTCCACATCGACATATCGAGAAGAAGGCACGGCAACAGCGTTTCTATGGGTGGTTAGGCGGCTTCATGCTGACCGGCGTAATCGCCGTGCTGGCTATCGGGATGATTCTCGATCACCAGGTCACGCAACAAAGCCTGCTTGTGCAAACACTTCAGCTGGAACACGGCAAGCTCGATACGGAATTGAACGATGCCAAAATCCTGCACGCAAGAATTGCCGACCTGACGCAGCGAAGACAAACAATGATGACGCTACGCCTGCGACAAAATCAGACGACTCAGCTACTGCAAACGCTGGCAGACCAGACGCCATCCAGCGTGCATCTGCAGACTTTGCAACAGCAAGCCGCGCACCTCACGCTCAGCGGCAACGCTTCTACACCTGCGGACATCTTGCAGTTCGTCGCAAATCTTCACGGCGGCATGCTCACGCATGTCGCGCTGACGGAAATCAGCGCCGCACATCCGCAATCGGGGAGCGACATTCCAGGAAGCACTATTCATCGCTTTGTCATCACTGCAGAGATCATGACAAGGACAGCAAGCTTACCCTTGTCAGCATCATCGCCGTTGCTCCCATACGGCAGCAAAGCGGCGCAATGATCAGCTTGCGACCGGAACATTTTTTACCTGCGGGACATCCCGCAGAATGGCCGTGGTTCGGGCAAGCCCTGACCTGCATCGGCGCATTGGCGCTAGTCGTTTTATTGGGATGGCATTTCCATTTGCAACCCGACATGGCTCGCATGGACAAATATGAGCAGGAAAAACAAGCGCTGAAAGACACCTACGCAAGCAAAATCAACACCGCTGCCAGCTTGCCGGTCCTGCATCAACAGCAACAGCAAGCGGACGATGCACTACGCCAATTGCAGCAGCATCTCGTCGCGCAGGACGAACGCAACACACTGCTGCAAGACATCGCGGCAGCAGCACGAATGCATGGCTTGATGCTTGAATCCATCAGACCCGGACAGGTGGAGATCAACCCAGACTACACAAGCTACGCCATCGGCATGCGACTGAGCGGCGACTATCACGCGCTGGGAAGTTTCACTGCCGACGTCGCGGCCATGCCATACATGGTCACGTTGAACGACTTGCAGCTCGCGGTGAATAGCGATGACGCTGTCGTCATGGACGTCGTGGCGGTGAGCTATCACCGGGGTGCTACCGCAACCGACTCCAGCGAGAACAGCGACGCATTGTCGAGAAGTCTGCAATGAAGCGGCGAATTCAATGTGAGCGCGCACTCATGAGCATGCTGATGTTGATATCCGTCACTGGCTTGAGCGCTTGTGCGGACCGCGAAACAACCGTGCAGCTGCAAGCATGGATAGATGCCCTGCGCAGCACTAGAACGGTAATGCCGCAACAAGCAATTTCTTCGCCAACATTCCTGCCACTGCACTACCGCGCGAACACTGACCACACACCTTTCGGCCGAGTCCAGACTATCGCGCCCACCGACGCCGCCGAGTCTGACACGGTGCGGGCTCGACCGAAACAACGAGGAGGCATGCAAGCTCTGGAAGACTTTCCCCTGGAGTCCATACAAATGGTCGGAACAATTTCCCGAGACGGTCGCCACCAGGCATTACTTCGCGCCAATGGAATCGTTTATATGGCGCACATCGGTGACTACGTGGGCAAAGATTTCGGCATGATCCGACGCATCTCCGATAGCGAAATCGAACTGGAAGAACTCCTGCCTGCCGCAAAGGGGCGCTGGACAAATCGCCAGACGACAATGACGTTACAAGGCTCCGGAAAATGAATACGTACCCCAACATCTACAGAGCATCTAAATTCAAACTCGACTTACGTGATGCATTTCGTTATATCTTGCGTCATGTGACAGGCTGCCTTGTCGCTATACCTCTCAGACCTCCTTTGGTAGCCTCGCTGGCTTTATCCTTACTGTTGAACTACAGCTTCGCTTTCGAAGCGAAGGCACAAAATACACGAAATGCCATTCTCGCCGTTGACGCGGTGGAAGCAGGAAAATACATCGAGGTACGCATCAGACTGCGTGAGGCGCCTGCATCATCACCATCGCATTTTTCCACGGCCAATCCGGCACGCATCGCGATCGACATTCCCGCTACCGACAATGCAACAGAGACATCGAATCGGCCCGTCAATCTGCATACCCTGCGTTCCTACGCCATCGCGCAATCGGAAGAGCGCAGCCGGATCGTTTTCATGCTCGGACAAGCAATGCCGTACACCCTCAGCACTGAGGGCAATATCCTGCTGCTCCGGATTGAGTCTCGCCCGTCGTCCGCAGCGCGGCCCAACGCAATACCGCCGCCGGCACAAGATCTGCCGATGTTAAAAAACATTGATTTCCGGCGCGGCTCTCAAGGGGAAGGCCGCATCATTGTTGATCTTCCCGGCCCATCCACCATGCTCAATATCCGGCAGCAGGGAAAGCAGTTGATCGCAGAAATGAGCAACACAGGCTTGCCGGAATCTCTGCACCGCAACCTGGATGTCAGCGATTTCGGCACGCCTGTACGAACCATACTCAGCACACAAGAGGCATCCAATGTGCGCATATTGATCGATGCCGAAGGAACGTGGGAATACAACGCCTATCAAAAAGACACGCAACTGGTCATTGACCTACATGCCCCTTCCGACAAGGGAAAACGTACGCAGCAATATCGTGGTGAAAAACTGTC
>Ga0105240_10004969_pt1 | contig 19984 bp, 19 predicted proteins | sample KBSC54metaG_FD_80426 | JGI IMG/M metagenome (GOLD analysis project Ga0105240, IMG submission 80426) | Corn rhizosphere microbial communities from Kellogg Biological Station, Michigan, USA - KBS C5-4 metaG | ecosystem: Host-associated > Plants > Roots > Rhizosphere > Soil | place: Michigan, USA... | reverse complement strand
ATCCTCACAAGGCCCCGAGGCGCTTTATCGAAGCGGGCTGGCGGCGCTCGACCGCCACTGCCGCATGAGCGAGGGCGGGCGATCGTTCCGCGAGCTGTCGGGGGAACAGCAGGACGGCATTCTGGGTGCGCTGCAAGCAGGCACGCTGTCGCTCGAGGGCGTCGATGGTCAGACGTTCTTCCAGCAGGTCATCAAGGATGTCCAGCAGGGCTTCTTTGCGGATCCGATCTACGGCGGCAATCGTGACATGTGCGCGTGGAAGATGATCGGATTTCCCGGCGCCCGCTACGACTATCGCGACTGGGTGGGCCGCCACAACGAGCGTTACCCGCTGCCACCGGTCAGCATCGCCGGCAGACCGGAATGGTCCATCAAGAGGCGCTGAGCGCGACGCCATGACCGAGCGCCTTCCCTCCAAGGACGTCGTGATCGTGGGGCTGGGCTGGACAGGGTCGATCGTCGCCAACGAACTGGCGGATGCGGGACTGCAGGTCATGGCGATCGAGCGCGGACCGTGGCGGGATGCTGCCATGAGCTACGCCCCGAATTACGCGCAGGACGAGCTGCGCTACCGCATTCGTCACGAGCTGTTTCTGCGACCCGATCAGACCACATTCACCTTCCGCAACAAAATGTCGCAGACCGCGCTGCCCATCCGCACTTGGGGTGCGTTCATGCCGCCGAACGGCGTCGGCGGAGGTGGAGTCCATTGGAATGGAGAAACCTGGCGCTTCCTGCCGTCGGACTTCGTGCTCGCAACCCATCTCAAGCAGCGCTATGGCGAGCACTTCCTGCCGGCGGACATGACCATCCAGGACTGGGGAGTGACTTTCCAGGAGCTCGAGCCCCACTACGACCGCTTCGAATACCTCTGCGGGACTTCAGGCACGGCGGGCAACCTCAAGGGCGAGATCCGCGACGGCGGGAATCCGTTCGAAGGCCCGCGCTCGCGCGAGTACCCCAATCCCGCGCAGGAGCAACCTTTCAGTCACACACTGTTCGCCAAGGCGGCGCGCGAGCTGGGCTACAAACCCTTCCCGCAACCCTCCGGCAACATGTCGCGCGCCTACAGGAATCCCCTCGGGGTGCGCCTCGGGCCCTGCACCTACTGCGGCTTCTGTGAATGGTTCGGCTGTGCCAACTATTCCAAATCGAGTCCGCAGACCACGATCCTGCCGGTGCTGGTTCGCAAGTCCAATTTTCAGGCGCGGGACAACTGCGAGGTGACACGCATCAACCTCGACTCCTCGGGCCAGCGCGCAACCGGCGTGACCTTCGTCGACAGCGCCGGCCAGGAATTCGAGCAGCCGGCGGAGCTGGTGATCCTCGCCGCCTACACGATCTTCAACGTGCAGTTGCTGATGCTGTCGGGCATCGGGCAGCGCTATGACCCCGTCGCGAATCGCGGAGTGATTGGCCGCAACTTCACTCACCAGACCACCTCCGACGTCACCAGCTTCTTCGATCCGGCCCGATTCGTGTTCAACCCCTTCATCGCCTCGGGCGCCATTGGGATGTGCATCGATGAGTTCAACGGTGACAACTTCGACCACGGTCCTCATGGCTTCGTCGGCGGAGGCTACATGGGCCAGGTCCAGACGAACGGCCGACCCATCGAAAGTACGCCGGTCCCGCCAGGAACTCCGTCCTGGGGCGCCCGGTGGAAGCAGGCCGTGCGCGAGAACTATCTGAGCGCGCTGAAGCCGGGCACCGGTGTGCACGGCAGCATGTACAGTTACCGCGACGTGTACCTGGATCTGGACCCTACCTACCGCGACCGGTTCCAACGGCCCCTGGTCAGGATCACCCTGGATTTCCACGAGAACGAGCTGAAGCAGAACGCCTTCCTGACGGACCGGTTCGCCGAGATCTTTCACGCCATGGGCGCACGGCAGATCGTGAAGGAATACCGGAAAGGTCCCTACGACATCACGGCGTATCAGACGACCCACCTGTGCGGGGGAGCGATCATGGGGACCGATCCCAGCACCAGCGCCCTCAATCGTTATCTGCAGAGCTGGGACGTGCCCAACCTGTTCGTGATGGGAGCGAGTGCGTTTCCCCAGAATGCCGGCTACAACCCCACGGGAACAGTGGCCGCGCTGGCCTACTGGTCCGCGGCGCAGATCCGCTCGCAATACCTGAAGAATCCGGGACCGCTGGTTCATGCCTAGGAGCACCGCGACGGGCCTTCGCGCGCTGCTCCTGACGGCGCTGCTGAGCGTCCTCGCCTGCGCACCGCCGGGCATTGCGAATGAAACCGGCGCCCAGGACTTCCAGCAGATCGAGCGAGGCCGTTATCTCGCCGCTGCGGGGGATTGCGCGGGTTGTCATACCGACCCTCGAGGCGGGCGCCCCTATGCCGGAGGCCGCCCGATCCAGACTCCCTTCGGCCGGGTCCTGGCCGCGAACATCACCCCCGACCGCGACACTGGCATCGGCGCGTGGAGCGATGCCCAGTTCGACGCTGCGGTGCGCGGCGGGAAAATGCCCAACGGAAGCCGGCTTTACCCCGCGATGCCCTACCCGTATTTCGCCAGGATGAGGCAGGAGGACGTGCAGGCCCTGAGAGCCTATCTGAATACCCTGGCCCCCGTTCGCAATGACGTGCATTCCAACCAGTTGCCGTTCCCATTCAACATCCGCGCGTTCATGCGGGTCTGGAACGCGCTCTACTTCAAATCGGGGGTCTACCGACCCGACCCCCGGAAATCTCCAAGTTGGAACCGGGGCGCCTATCTGGTGACCGGTCCGGGACACTGCGGTGCGTGTCACACGCCCAAGACTCCCCTGGGAGGGGATCTGAGCGGCAAGCCGCTGCAGGGGTATTCCATCCAAGGGTGGTTCGCTCCCGACATCACCGACGACTCACGACGCGGGCTCGGAGACTGGTCGCCGCAGGACGTCGCCGAGTATCTGAAGAACGGCCATAACCGCTTTGCCGGGGCTGCGGGACCGATGAGTGACGAAGTGGCCAATGGCAGCTCGCAGATGAGCGATGCGGATCTGCTTGCCATTGCCACCTATTTGAAGGATCAGCACAGCCACGCGCCGCAGATCTCCCCGGTGTCCCTCCAGGACCCCGCGATGGTGGCCGGCAGCGCGATCTATCAGGACTTGTGCTCGGCCTGCCACCGCGGCGATGGTCGCGGAATTCCTTACCTGATTCCCGACTTGGCGGGCTCTGCTTCGGTCGCTTCGGATAAGCCGACCTCCATCGTTCGCGTGGTGTTGAATGGTGCCAAGACAGTGGCCACGGAGGGCGAGCCGACCGGACCGGCCATGCCCTCCTTCAAGTGGCAGTTGAGCGATACCCAGGTAGCCGCGGTGACCACATATGTGCGCAACAGTTGGGGACACGCGGCTCAACCCACCGCAGCGAGCGATGTACGCAAGGCGCGCAAACAGCTCGATGCGTCCGGCAACTGAAAGCCGATGCGAACCCCCTCGCGACGCGAGGCAGGCGCTTGGGGTACGCCATTTGCGGCAGTTAGAGCATGCCGGATGCGCCGAAGTCCCGCTTGGTCGTCTATTCCGCCATCGCGGCCAACCTGGCCATCGCCGCAGCCAAGTTCATTGCCGCGATGATCTCGGGAAGCTCGGCCATGCTCTCCGAGGGCATCCACTCGGTCGTCGATACCTGCAATGAGCTGCTGATCCTGCTGGGAATGGGCCGCAGCGCCCGGCCGCCGGATCGGGACTTTCCGTTTGGATACGCCCGTGAGCTCTACTTCTGGACATTCATCGTCGCGCTGCTGTTGTTCGGCGGGGGTGGCGCGATGGCGATCTACCAGGGGATCCTGCACCTTCGGGAACCGGAGCCGCTGCGCAACCCGCTCGTGACGTTCATCGTGATCGGCGTCGCCGCGATCTTCGACGGGGCTTCGTTCATCATCGCCCTGATGGCCATGAGGCGCAGGCCCGGAAAGGGTCCGCTCTGGCTCAAGATTCACCACAGCAAGGACCCGACGGTGTTCTCGGTGTTGATCGAGGACTTCGCCGCGCTGCTCGGGCTCGCCACCGCGTTCGTGGGCACCCTGCTGAGCTACCACCTGAAGAACCCCTATATTGACGGCGCCGCCTCCATCGTCATCGGCATCATCCTCAGCGGCGCCGCGCTTGCGCTGGCCTACGAGAGCAAGAACCTCCTGCTCGGGGAGAGCGCGAGCCCGCAGGTAGTAGCGGACATCTGCGCGATTGCCTCGCGAGACCACCGGGTGCGAACCGTGCACACCCCTTTGACGATGCAGCTGGGACCCCAGGAGGTGCTGCTGAATCTGGATGTCGAATTCCGGGAGGACATCTCGGCCCAGGACCACCTGGCCGCGGTGAGCGCCATCGAGGATGCGATTCGCTCGCGCCATCCCTCGATCGGCCGCATCTTCATCGAAGCCCGTCGTCCGGGCTGATCATTTCCAGAGCACCGAACCCAGAAAGACCAGCGACGCGCCCGCCATGATTGCGGTGGCACACCATCCGGCCACCCTCAGCCGCTTCGAGATCCGAAACTCTCCCATGACATCCGCGCGCGTGCCCAGCAGCACCACCATGACCATGACGGGGACCGCCACGACTCCGTTGATCACTGCCGCCCACACCAGAGCCTTGATCGGACTGACTTTCAGCAGGTTGCCGATGGCGCCCAACGCGGTCGACAGGACGATGGCACCGTAGAAGGCCCGCGCCCGATGAGGGGACTTGGACAAACCCACGGGCCACCGCCTCGCCTCGCCCAACGCATAGGCGGCGGACGTGGCAAGAACGGGCACAGACAAAAGTCCTGTACCCACAATGCCAAGAGCAAACAGCATGAACGCCCAAGTCCCCGCGACGGGCCGCAGCGCCTCCGCCGCCTGGGCGGCGGTGCCCACATCCTTCAGCCCATGCGCATGCAGCGTAACGGCGGAAGTCACCAGAATCGCAAGCCCGACGAGATTGGAAAAAGCCATCCCGACGAGCGTATCCGCGCGAATGCGTGCGATCGCCTGGGGAGCCTGGCCCGGTGCCCTCAGCAGGGGCTCCCTCGAAGGACGGGCTTTGGTGTCCTCCACTTCCTGTGCGGCCTGCCAGAAGAACAGATACGGGCTGATGGTCGTACCCAGGACCGCCACCCCCATGAGCCAGAAATCCCTGTTCAGGCTCAGTTGCGGCCACAGCAGGCCGCGAACGAGCTCACCCCATGGGATCCTGACGGTCACGAGCGTGCCGAAGTACGCAAACAATGACAGTGTCAGCCACTTGAGCACGGCCACATAGCGCGTGTGTTTGAAGACCACCTGTCCCCAGATCGTAATGGCGCCGAAGACGAGCACGGCCATCCATGCCGGGACAGGGATCAGCAGACGAGTCGACTCGGCCATCGCACCGAGGTCTGCGCCCAGATTCAGGACGTTCGCGGTGAACAGCAGCGCCACGATGCTCTGCAGGATCCAGTTCGGATAGTACTTGCGCAGGTTGCCGGCGATCCCGTGGCCGGTGGTGCGGCCAATGCGCGCGCAGATGGCCTGGATCGCCACCATCAGGGGATACGTGAGGACCAGCGTCCAGGCGACGCCCAGTCCAAACTGAGTGCCCGCCTGAGCGTAGGTCGCGATACCGCTGGGATCATCGTCGGCGGCGCCGGTGATCAGGCCGGGGCCGAGCGTTTTCCACAAGCGCGACCGGCCGGTCGCGCCGGGGCGCCCTGCCACGGCGATTGCCGATTCGGAATCAGTCATGCAGTCGCAACACCGCCGCGTGGGCCTTGACCTTCGCAAGAACCGCACCTGCTGTGCAGCAGGCTGTAGGACAAACGCCGACAGGATCTTCGGCGCGCGGAGATTGATTGCGCTCCCTGCACATCTTCATAGTCGCACCCGGTCTCATCCAGGTGGTCCGGGTTTTTCATCGACAACGGCACGCCTTGCTTCGTGCCTGAAAAGAATGGTCATGGAACACCGCTGCGGCATGCGGTACCCGATCGATGTAGGCGTCTACGCCCGCAGCCTTCATGGAGTCGTCTCCTCGATCGGGCACTTGCGCGAGGTCAGCATTTCCGGCGGCTTCGTGCGCACGACGCTCCCGATTCGAGCGCTTGCCTACATCTCCCTGGAGCTTCTGGTCGGCGGCCGGCCCTCCATCGAGGGTCAAGTCGTGCGCTGCCTGCCCGAAGGCATCGCCATCGAGTGGAGCGAATACTCTCCCTGGATCGTGCAATTGCTCGCCGACCGGACGCCGGCGCCGCCGTCCCCGGCACTGCTGCTTGCCCGGACTCCGCTCAAAGCGGTCGCCGGTAACGAGCCCCTGCAGTGGGATGCGCCCGAGCCGTTTTCGCGCTGACATCCTGCGGTCTACTTGGGACGCGGATCCTCGATCCCCTGATCGGGCACGGTTGCTCCCGCGCGCAACAGCTTCACCTGACACGCCAGTGCCCGGGCGGCGTTCTTCACTTCTTCGAACAGCGCAGTGTCGCGATCGAGAGCGGCATGACTGGTCGCATAGGGTTCGTAATACCCGATGTAGCGATCGAGCTGCGCCGCCCTGCCGGCGGGCACCAGATGAAGATCGGAGAGCCAATCGCACAGCGCACGCCGCAGAGCTTCCGCACCCTCGGCATCTCCATGGACCACGACGGCGAATGCCCTGCCTCGCAGATGCCGCGGGTAGCTCCAGCCCTGCCGCTCGAGCTGTTTGGCGAGTGCTGGCGTTTTCCCCTGTGTCGTGGTCGGGTCCGGATTGCCGCCGTCCGCGCACACCAGGCGGTCCATCAGAAGCTTCAGGACACTCGGTGCCTGATACCAGTACACCGGAGTCACGATCAGCAGGGCATGGGCGGCGACGAATCGAGGGTACAGCTCGTTCATCCAGTCATTCACCTGCCCCATCGCGTGATTCGGGTAGCACGAGCAGGGCCAGTGGCACAGCGGCATCGCCGTCGACACGCACGCCTTGCAGGGCAGGATCTGCCGACCGTACTCGGACGTGAGATGACTCAGGTCCAGCAGATCGACCTGCATCGAGGCGGCCTCCAGTGCACCCTGCGCAGCCTTCACCAGACGGAAGGTTTTGGACATCTCTCCCGGGCAGGTCTCATCGCTGCGCGCGGACCCACAGATCAGCAGCACGCGGGATCGTGATGTCGGATCCTGCTGCTGGCGCTGCGCGTCCGCGATGAGCGCGCGCGTCTGCAGCCACTCGATGGGCAGCTCGAAAGCTGGATCGGCAAAGCCGGCTCCAGCTGGCTGTTTGCGCGGGCTCTTGTGGTACTCGTCGTAGACGGTCCACGCCGCCGCGGTGATCCTCTGCAGCTCGGCGCGCAGCGGCTCGAACACGGGATCGTAGAATCTCTCCTGCAGCCTGCGGGTGAATTCCTCCTTGCTGAGATGAGTGCTGCCCTGGCCTTTGCGGACCTCAGGAGACACGCGTCAGCCCTGATCGGCGTGCCGATGAACGAGTTTCCACTCGCCGTCCACCGAGCGAAACACCTCCGTGACACGCAGCTTCATCTGCACCTCCTTGCCATTCAGGCGCGCGGTCGCCTCCTGGAAGCCGCTCCAGAAGGCGACCGACCCGGAGTCCGCCGACTGCAGAACCTGCAGCTGGCTGGATCCGCCGGAGGCAAACGATTTCGCATCGGAGCGGTAGCGCGCGGCGACCTCCTCCGCTCCACTGACCGCCCCGCCATTGGGAGGAAAGAACGTCGCCGCGCCGTCCCTGGCAGCGATCCGATCGACCGGCCCGGCATCCCCGTTGACATAGGCATCGGCCGCCTTCGTCCGGCGTTGCATGAATTCGGCGAAATCGCCGCTGGCCGGCCTGCCCAGCAGCCTGCGGATCCATCCGTCGAATGCCGCCATGAACCTCTCGAGCAGTGCAGCCCCCTCCCGGTCCTCGAGCCCGCCGGCCTCATCGAACAGGCTCGCGGCATTGCCGATGTAGGCCTCCGGCTGCTGCATCACGAGCATGTTGAGATACACCAGCGCCTGGCGGACGGCGTGATTCGCCCCGAACGCTCCCAGTTTGTAGGGCGTGACACTGACGACGGCCGTCGGTTTGCCGTCCCACACATTGCGGCCCTGAGGCCGTGACCCTACGTCGAGCGCGTTCTTCAGACAGCCGGGGACTGAGCGGTTGTATTCCGGAGTGACCAGCAGTACGGCATCACAACCCTTGACGGCCGCGCGCAGTCGCTCCCACGCCTCGACGCGACCCTCCAGGTCCTCATTGAAGACCGGCAGCTCATGGATGTCGATGAGGGTGCATCGCAGGGTCGGCGGGGCAAGGCTCATCAAAGCCTGTGCGACCTTACGGGTGTACGAGCCGGATCTCAGGCTGCCTACCAGAACTCCCACGCGAAAAGCAGGGCTCATCGGTCACTCCGTTCGAATGTGTCGGCGTTGGTCTGCGCGGCATGGGGCCAGCGGGTCTTCTCGAGACTCTCGGACGGAGAGCCCGCGCCCGAGCCGGCCCGCGAGTCCGCGATCAGATGCCAGAGGGTCTGAAGCTTCCCCTCCCGCAACAATCCCGTGAACGAGCAGATCGCATCCCCGTGATCGGTCCTGCCCGCGAACGTGAAGCTCAAGCAGTCGCCGCTGTGCACTCCCAACACCGGCAACTCCTGGCCGAAGAACGAGCTGTCGCTCAACGCCGTCCGGAACGAGCCCCGGATCTCATACCCCTCCTCATCCGTGACCCTGAGAGTCGATCCGTATTGGTTGCGCCAGGTTCCCAGCCATTTCATCCCACAGCCCCTTGCCGGAACGGTTGACCCCTCCTGCGAGCAAATTGCGTTCCGGTCCCCCCCCCGCGCAAGCAACGCCGGGACAGGGCGGCAGGCGCAGCTTTTGCGTGCCTGCAGCAAAGGCAAGGGACCCCCAAGGACGAGGCTTTTCCAGATGTGGTTAGCGACGATCGCCATTGCCGCGCTTTATGCGGGCAGCACCATTCTGACTCCCCTGTATCCGCTCTATCGCACCGCCTTCGGAATCTCTCCGTTGATGGTCACCATCGTCTATGCGGTGTACGTCATCGGCAACCTGACGGTTCTGTTCCTGTTCGGCCGGTTGTCGGATCAACTCGGACGCCGCATCGTCACCTTGATGGCCTTCGGACTCACCCTCGCGAGCGCGCTGGTGTTCCTGTTCGCAAGCGGCCCGGCCAGCCTGCTCCTGGGGCGCGCCATCAACGGCTTTGCGGCAGGCTTGGGAGCCGGGGCACTGACGGCCTGGATCGCAGAGCTCGAGCCGCGAAGCAATCGCGCGCGGGCGGCGGTGGTCGCCAGTGCCGGCAACCTGGGCGGTCTTGCGGTCGGCGGAGCCCTTTCAGGGCTGTTCGCACAGTACCTTCCCTCTCCGCTGCGGACGATTTTCCTGCTTTACCTCGGCGTCCTGCTCATCACTACGTTCCTGGTGCTGCGGGTCAATGAGACGCTGGAAAGAAAGGTGCACGCGCTCGGGGAGCTCGAGCTGCGTCCGCGAGTGGGTGTGCCTGCGGATATCCGTCTACAGTTCATGGCACCGGCCTGCATGGCGTTTGCCGCGTTTGCAATCGGCGGTTTCTTCTCCGCGTTGACTCCCGGCCTCATCACCCGGGAGCTGCAAATATCCAATGTCGCAGTCATCGGCGGAATCGTCACTCTGTTCTTCGTGGCGGCCTGCCTGACGGCGGCGCTCAGCCGCAGCCTGGCGAGCTGGGCAGCGATGTTCTCCGGCGCCGGCTGTGTCTTTCCGGCGGTGGCTTTGCTGATCGGCGCCGAGCTGCTGCGCTCGATGCCGATACTCGCCCTCGCGGCCGCCGTTGGCGGGGCCGCCATGGCGCTCTCCTACCGGGGCAGTCTGCAGGTGGTGAACGAGATCGCGCCTCAGGAGAAACGCGCCGAAGTGGTATCCAGCTATCTGATGATGTGTTACCTGGGCAATGCCCTGCCGGTTCTGGGCGTCGGGCTGCTGGGGACTGCGCTGTCACCGCCGAGGGCCCATGGGATTTTCGCCCTCGTGGTGGCGGCGCTGGCGGTGACTGCGATCTTCACCGGCGTGGTCGGTAAAAGAAGAGAACGGCAGAGGCAGCTGGGCCGCAGTCAGACGGCGCAGCCCCGCCGCCGGGCAACCTCATCGCAGGCCCATTGAGCCATCGCCAGGCGCGCAGCTGACACCGCGCCCGCTCGGTCGGCGGCGACGCCCCGCGCGTACACCGCACATTCGTCAGCTGGGATTGGCGACGCCGGCCTTGTCGAAGAGCGCAATCATCTCCCGGTTGAATGCCGGGATGTCCTGCGGCTTGCGGCTGGACACCAGATCCTTCTCGACCACCACTTCCTGGTCTACCCAGTCGGCGCCTGCATTGGTGAGGTCGGTGCGCAACGAGGGCCACGAGGTCATGCGGCGGCCTGCCACGATGCCGGCGTCGATCAGCGTCCAGGGTCCGTGGCAGATGGCGGCGATCGGCTTGCCGGCATCATAGAAGGCGCGCACGAAGGCAACGGCTCGCGGGTTGGCGCGCAGCTGGTCGGGATTGGCGACTCCGCCGGGGAGCAACAGCGCATCGAAGTCATCCGCCTCCGCCGACTCGAGCGGCACATCCACCTTGAACTTGTCTGCCTTGTCGAAATGCTTCCAACCTTGCACCTCGCGGCCGGCCGGAGAAACGATCTGCGTGCTCGCACCCGCTTCGTCCAGAGCTTTGCGCGGCGCGGTGAGCTCCACCTGCTCGAAACCCTCCGCCACCAGAATCGCCACCTTCTTGCCTTTGAGCATCGTGATCTCCGCGTGACTGACATGCGCCGCTGCAAGGTCAGCAGAAATGATTCCCACGCGCCGCGCTCGTATCGTACTGCGATATAACTTGGCCATGTGGGATTAAAAATTGCTTGCTTCCCCGCCGCCGGCCGCCGCTTGCGGTCGCGCTGGAATCCTACAATGTCAGCTTTGCAAGTGTTGCCTTACTGCGGCGCTCCACCGGATCCGGGCGAGCTGCTGTCGCGCTTCAACCTCGACCCCGTGCTGATGGTGATCCTGGCGGCGCTGGCCGTGGCACAGCTCCTCAATACCAACAGCCGCAGGCTGCGGAGCAGCGTCGCCTGCGGCTGGGTTGCAGTCTGCGCCGCTCTGCTGTCGCCCCTGTGCGCACTGTCGGTCTCGCTGTTTTCCGCCCGCGTCGGACAGCACATGATCCTCGTGCTGGTCGCGGCGCCGCTGCTTGCGCTGGGACTGCGGCCCTCCGGCGACAGGAGCGGCCTGGGATTGTGGGCGAGCTGCCTGGCATTCTTCATCGCGCTGTGGACGTGGCACATGCCGGTGCCCTATGACGCGACTTTCACGTCGACTCCGCTCTATTGGACCATGCACGTCACGCTGTTCGGCAGCGCACTGCTGCTGTGGCGTGAGCTGCTGCACCACTCGATACGCAGAACGGTGGACGCGCTCATCGTCAGCATGTTGACGTGCGTGCAGATGGGATTGCTGGGAGCCGTATTGGCACTATCTACACATCCGTTGTTCTTGCCGCACATTCTGACCACCGCGGCCTGGGGACTCGCGCCGCTGCAGGACCAGCAGCTGGGCGGCACGCTGATGTGGGTGCCGGGAATCCTTCTGTTTCTATGGGTCGCCGTCCGTTCGCTGCGGCGCTTGTGGAGCACTCTCGAGAGTGTGAATCGGCATGACACCGCTCGGCTATCTTGACGCTGCCGGGCAACGCGCCCACATCATCCTGCCACTGACCTGGCTGACCATCGCGATCTCGCTGCTCGTGTGCGTAGTCATAGCCGTGCTGCTGTGGCTTGGCGTGCGTCGCGCCCGCTCGAGCGGCGGCGCCGCCGAAACGCGCGCAACCGCTGTTACCGGCGGCCGCAGCGGGGTGCGCTGGATCGGGATGGGGATCGCCATTTCCGGCGTGCCGCTGCTGATTGCTCTGGTGTGGACGATGGTCGCGCTGGCGGAGGCCTCAGGTCCGCCGGCGGATCCGGGGCTGACCCTGGACATCACGGCACACCAATGGTGGTGGGAAGTTCACTACGACGCCGCGCAGCCCGACCAGACCTTCACCACCGCCAACGAGATACACATTCCCGTCGGTCAGCGGGTGCTCGTCCGCCTGCACGGCGGCGATGTCATTCACAGCTTCTGGGTTCCGAAACTGACGGGCAAGACGGACACCATCCCCGGGCAGACGAACCTGAGCTGGATGGAGGCTGATCGACCGGGCCGTTACCGCGGCCAGTGCACCGAGTACTGTGGCTGGCAGCATGCGCACATGGCGTTCGAGGTCGTCGCCGAGCCCCCTGCCCAGTTCCAACGCTGGCGCGCTCAGCAGCTCCAGCCGGCGCCGGCGCCCACGACTCCCGAGCAGACTCGCGGGCGGTCGCTCGTCGTATATCGTTGCGGCGCATGCCACCGCGTTGGCGGAACGCTGGCCGGTGCGCTTGCCGGACCCGATCTCACGCACGTGATGAGCCGCAGCACCATCGCCGCCGGAACGCTGCCCACCGGGCCTGGAACCCTGGCCGAATGGATCGAGGCTCCGCAGGCACTCAAGCCGGGCAACCTCATGCCCAACCAGGGGTTGTCGGCGCAACAGCTGACGGACGCGCTGGCCTATCTGGAGACCCTCAAATGAGGCAGCCCGACTACCGCACGCCGCACATCGGCATCGACAGCGTCGAGCACCAGAGTCGCCTCCTGGAGCTGTGGGAGGGCGAAGGCGGACTGAAAGGGTTTCTGGGCACGGTCGATCACAAGAAGATCGGCATCCGCTACATCGTGACCGCGCTGATACTGCTGGTGTTCGGGGGCCTGGAAGCCCTCATCATGCGCCTGCAGCTCGCCGGTCCCAACGGCACGCTGCTGAACCCGGAACAGTACGACCAGCTGTTCTCCACGCACGGCATGACGATGATCTTCCTGTATGCCCTGCCCATTCTCAGCGGGTTCTCCAACTATCTGTGGCCGCTGGTCCTGGGTGGCCGCGACATGGCCTTTCCGCGGCTGAATGCATTCAGCTACTGGATCTACCTGTTCAGCGCCATTTTTCTGTACGTGGGCTTCCTGACGGGCAATGGCCCGAATGATGGCTGGTTCAACTACGTGCCGTATGCGTCGCGCGATTACAACCCAGGGCTCAATGAGGATTTCTATTCCCTCGGGATGATCTTCCTGGGGATCTCCGTGACGGCAGGAGCGGCCAACTTCATCGTGACGGCGTTTCGGACGCGAGCGCCCGGGATGTCCCTGAACCGCCTGCCGATGATCATCTGGGGAACGTTGACCGCCAACGCCGCCAACCTCGTGGTGATTCCCGCGGTGAGCCTGGCGTTCTTTCTGCTGTGGATGGACCGGCAGTACGGCACCCATTTCTTCGATACTTCGGGCAATGGCCAGCCGCTGCTCTGGCAGCACCTGTTCTGGATCTTCGGCCATCCCTGGGTGTACGCCATCGTGCTGCCGGCCATGAGCTTCGTCTCCGACGGCCTGCCGGTGTTCTGCCGCCGGCCGCTGGTCGGCTACCCGTACGTCGCACTATCCACCGTCGCGACCATGATTCTCGGTTTCGGCGTGTGGGTGCATCACATGTTTGCCACCGGGCTGCCCGGACTGGGCATGTCGTTCTTCTCCGCGGCCTCGTTCGTGATCGTGCTGCCTTCGGCGGTGGCGGTATTCGCCTGGCTGGCGACGATCTGGCTGGGCCGCCCGGTGATCACCACCGCATTCCTGTACTTCTCCTCCATGATCCTGATGTTCGTGATCGGCGGCGTATCCGGTTTCATGACGGCCGCGGTGCCCACCGACTGGCAGTTGACCGACACCTACTTCGTCGTCGCGCACATCCATTACGTGCTGATCGGCATCAACGTGTTTCCGGTGCTCGGTGCCGTCTATTACTGGTTCCCCAAGATGAGCGGCAAGCTCATGGACGAGCGTCTCGGCCGCTGGAATTTCTGGATCACTTTCATCGGCTTCAACCTGGCGTTCCTGCCGATGCACCTCACGGGACTCTTCGGCATGCCGCGGCGCGTGTACACCTATGCCGACGGCATGGGATGGGACACGCTCAATCTCATCACCACCATCGGCAGCTTCGTGCTGGCGGTGGGTGTGCTGCTGTTCGTCATCAATGTGCTGAAGAGCCTCAAGAGCGGCGCCCCGGCGGGTCCCAACCCCTGGGATGCGCCGGGACTGGAGTGGTCCACGCCCTCGCCACCGCCGCCTTACAACTTCGCGGTCATTCCAACAGTCGCCTCGCGCACCCCTCTGTGGGAAAACCGGCTCGGCGAGTCGGGCGTGGTCTCCTCGGTGGATCGCGGCATGCTGCTGTCCCAAGGCAAGGAGAGTATCGGCAGCTCTGCCGTGGACGCCGAGCCCGACATGATCCTGCACATGCCGGAGGACAGCGTGGCGCCCTTCCTGCTCGCGATCGGCGCGACTGTGTTGTTCGTTGGCATGCTGCTGAAGGTCTGGTTCGTGATCGGCATCGGGGTCGTGCTCATCGCCCTGGGCACTCTCCTGTGGTTATGGCCGAGACGCGACTTGCGAGAACGGGAGCCTGTTCATGGCTGAGCCGCAACTGTCCCCGGATGTCATCGTCGCTGCCCCTCGCGACCTGCAGGTCGGGCCGGTCGGACGCCACGGGCTCGGCTATTGGGGCGTGGGTACCTTGATCGCCACCGAGGCGGCGCTGTTCTCCTACCTGCTCTTTTCCTATTACTACACGGGGGCGACGGCCCCGGTCGGCGGCTGGGTCATCGAGCCTCATCCGGCCCTGAAGCTTGCGCTACCCAACACCATCCTGCTGCTGCTGTCGAGCCTGGTTGCCTGGATCGGCGAGCGAGGCGTGCTCGAGCGCAAGCGCGCGCAGGCACTGATCGGCCTGGGCGGTGCGCTGCTGATGGGCATCGCCTTCGCCATCATCCAGACGTTCGAGTGGCAGGCCAAGCCGTTCAAGCTCGGCGCCTCCAGCTACTCATCGCTGTATTTCGTCACGACGGGCTTTCATGAGCTGCATGTGTTCGTCGGCCTGCTGGTATTGGCCGCGGTGTTCGCCTGGACCGCGCTCGACTACTTCAGTCCGCGCCGCAATCTGACCGTCTCGGCCGGTGTGCTGTACTGGCATTTCGTGGATGTCATCTGGCTGTTCGTGTTCTTCACCTACTACCTGACACCTTACATGGGATTCGGGACGTGAGCATGAGCGTGCATCCCACTTTCCTGCACCGTAGCGCGCCATCGAACGGCGAGCGTATCGGCTGGCTCGCGCTGGCGTTCGCATTGATCGGCGGCCCCGGAGCGTGGTTCATGCAGATCTGCGCAGGATACATGCTCGCGAACGGTCCCTGCTTCCCCCACGAGTCTCGCCGTATCGTTCCGCCGCATGCCTTTGGCTGGACCTGGCCGGCGCTGATCGCCCTGCTGATCCTGGGCGTACTGATCGCCATGGCCGCATTCGCCGTGGCCTACGGGGCGTGGCGTCGCACACCGCCCAGCACTTCCGCACGTGAGGACCCGGCAACCATCGAAGTGATCGGGCGGACGCGGTTTCTGGCGCTGTGGGGAATGATCTACGGAGCGAGCTTTGCAGTGGCCACCCTGGTGAACGCGGTCGCTTACATTCTGCTGCCGCGCTGCGGCGGCTGATCTCGCCGAAGGAAATTTCAATGCGATCCCTTGCAGCTCTATCCCTCCTGACCTTGCTCGGCGGCGTCGCCGGCGCGCAGGTGCTTCCCTCGCCGGTTCCGCAGAGCGAGGTTTTCAATCAGGACAATATCGGGCACGCCCTCGCGGAACCGACCCCGGACGCCGGTCGAACGGCTCCGAGCGCGGCGAACGCGCCCAAGGACGACGGGCAGTGGACCATGCCTTCCAAGAACTACGCCTCGACACGCTTCTCATCGCTGACCGAGCTCACTCCGGAGAACGTCCGGGGACTGCAGCCCCTGCTCAGCTTCTCCCTCAATGTCAACAAAGGACAGGAGGCTGCGCCCATCGTTGCCGACAACACGATGTACGTCGTGACGGCCTACCCGAACTACGTGTACGCACTCGATCTGACCAAGCCGGGAGCGCCGCTGAAGTGGCGGTTCGCGCCGAGCCCGGCGCCGGCCAGCCAGGGCGTGGCCTGCTGCGACGTGGTCAACCGCGGCGGCTCGGTTGACGACGGCAAATACATATTCAACACGCTCGATGGCCAGACGATCGCCCTGGACGTCAAGACCGGCAAGGCTCTGTGGCGGACGCGCCTGGGAAACATCAACATCGGCGAGACGATCACCATGGCGCCCGTCGTGGCGGACGGCAAAGTGTATGTAGGCAACTCGGGCGGGGAGCTCGGGGTGCGCGGCTGGATCGCCGCGCTGGACGAGGGTACCGGCAAGCTCGTGTGGAAGGCCTACAACACCGGCCCGGACAAGGACGTGATGATCGGCTCGGACTTCAAGCCCTTCTATGCGAGTGACCGCGGACACGACCTCGGTGTATCCAGCTGGCCGCCCGATGCCTGGAAGATCGGCGGCGGCAACGTGTGGGGCTGGGTGACCTACGATGCGGAGCTGCACGCTCTCTACCACGGTACCGGCAATCCAGGCCCGTGGAACGCGCTGCAGCGGCCAGGCGATAACAAGTGGACCGCCGGCATCTTCGCGCGCGATCCCTCCAGCGGCGCGGCGCATTGGTTTTACCAGTACTCCCCGCACGATCAGCACGACTACGACGGTATCAACGAGCAGATCCTGCTGGACATGCCCTTCCAGGGAAAGATGCGCAAGGTGCTCATCCATTTCGACCGCAATGGCTACATCTACGTCATCGATCGGACCAACGGCGAGGTGCTCTCGGCGGATCCCTACGGGCCGATCAACAGCTCACGAGGTGTCGATCTGAAGACAGGTCGTTTGATCATCAACCCGGAGAAGGAAACCAAGCTGGGGACGACCGTCCACAACATCTGTCCGACCGCGTCCGGAGCCAAGGACTGGGAGCCGAGCAGCTTCAGTCCGCAGACCGGACTGATCTACATCCCGCACGCGAATCTCTGCATGGATTGGATGGACATGCAGGTCAGCTACATCACCGGCACGCCGTACGTGGGAGCCCAGGTGCACTTCAAGCCCGGCCCTGGAGGCGATCGGGGCGAGGTGACCGCGTGGGATCCGGTGAGGAGAAAGGTGGTCTGGGTCGCCAAGGAGCAGTTCCCGGTGTGGTCCGGCACCGTCGTCACCGGCGGCGGCCTGGTGTTCTATGGGACCATGGATGGCTGGTTCAAAGCCGTCGACGCGCGCAGCGGCGCGCCGCTTTGGAAGTACAAGGTCGATAGTGGAATCATCGGCCAGCCGATCAGCTATCGGGGGCCGGATGGTCATCAGTACATCGCCGTCCTGTCCGGTGTCGGCGGCTGGTCCGGTGCCGTAGTTTCAGGTCCCGTGGATCCCCGCGATGGGTCGGCCGCGCTCGGTTTCGTGGCCGTGATGTCCGATCTTCCCAAATACACCACAGCGGGAGGGACGCTCTATGTTTTCACGCTGCCTCATTAGAGGCGTGCTGGCCGCTGCCTGCGGCACACTGGTGCTGGCGGCGTGCTCCAACGGGGGCGCCTCTCAGGGGCCTCCTGCCGCCATCAGCAACGTCCCGGGCGTAATTGCCTCAGCGCTCGATCCGGGTGTGGACCATTCGCTGGTCACGCCCGATCCCCGCGCCGCCCAGTACTACGACAACGCCGCTGCGGTGACCACCGGCAAGCGGCTGTTCAATCAGTACAACTGCTCGGGATGTCATTCCAACGGGGGCGGCGGAATGGGGCCGAACCTGATGGACAACGAGTGGATCTACGGCGCCCGGCTGGAACAGATCCATCAGACGCTCGTCGAAGGACGGCCGAACGGGATGCCCGCCTGGGGAGGCAAGATCCCCGATCCGCAGCTCTGGCAGATCGCCGCCTACGTGCGCTCGCTGTCCCTGCCGCAGACGCTGGCTGCACAGACCGGCGATACCCCGTCACAGACACCCGCTCCGGTGCCCAGGGCAGTGGCAGACGACCCGGGCTGGACGCCACCTCCGGGCACCACCAACGACTACGCGGCGACCCTCCAGGGGCCTTAGTGGAGTCCGGGGCGGCGGTGCTCCTGCGGAGCGTAATGACAGCGGCGTCATTGCTGGCCGGGGTGCTGGCAGCAGCGGCGGCTCTGCTACCGCGCCCGCTGGCTGCGGCGCCCCGCCAACCCATCCTCACTGTCTGCGCTGACCCCAACAACATGCCGTTCTCCAATCGTGCCGGAGAAGGGTTCGAGAACCGCATCGCCCAGCTCATCGCGGCCAACCTGCACATGCAGGTCCGCTATGTGTGGTGGGCCCAGCGGCGCGGCTATCTGCGCAACACGCTCAGAGACGCCCGCTGCGACCTCTGGCCCGGGATCGCCGCCGGCTCGGAGAACGTACTGACCACTCGCCCGTATTACCGATCCACCTACGTGTTCGTGACCCGCCGGCGCGCCGGGCTTTCCGGCCTGACGCTGGATGATCCCCGGCTGCGTTCACTCTCCATCGGGGTGCAGATGGTCGGCAACGACGCGACGAATACGCCCCCCGCACACGCCATGGCACGCCGCGGCATCACACAGAACGTGCACGGCTTCATGCTCTACGGCAACTATGCGACGCCGAATCCCCCAGCGCGGATCGTGAATGCCGTCGCCCGCGGCGAAGTCGATGTCGCCATGGTCTGGGGTCCGCTGGCGGGCTACTTCGCCGGCCGCTCCAGGATCCCGTTGCGGCTCGAGCCGGTCACTCCCGCAGTCGATGCGGGCGTGTGGCCGATGACCTATGACATCGCGGTGGGTGTACGCCGCAACGAGCCGCAGCTGCGGGAGCGGATCGAGCAGATCCTCGTGAACCGCAAGCCGCAGATCGATGCCGTCCTGCGAGATTTCCACGTGCCGGAGCTTCCGATCACGGCTGCCCCCACCGTTTCTCCTACTCCGCCCTCCACGACGGCGCGCACTTCCGCCTCCTCGGTCTCGCGCCGCTGATCGGCCCCGCCGGCTTCCTATACCCTTGCCGCGACACGGAACGCGGGTTGCGTCACCTGCGCGAGAGACTTCCAACGATCGCTCGTCCACCGACCGCTCTCGTTCGTGTCTCCCACGAAAATCCTCCAGGAGAACTCTCATGCAAGTAGAAGAGTTGATGACATCCTCCATCCAGTGCTGCAACCCCGGCGACTCCCTCGAGCGCGCGGCCGAGATCATGTGGGCCAGCGACTGCGGCTGCGTGCCTGTCTGCGAGACAGACGGTGACAGCCGAGCGATCGGCGTAGTGACCGATCGCGACATCTGCATGTGTGCGCTATTCCAGGGAAAGCCGTTACGCGAGCTGAGGGTGAGCGAGGCCATGGCCCGGGAAGTGGTGTCGGTTCGACCCAACGATTCTCTCGAGTCGGCCGAGCGCGCCATGCAGGATGCGCGGATACGGCGCTTGCCCGTGATCGACGCGCAAGGCTCGCTCGTCGGCATTCTGTCGCTTTCGGACATCGCACGCGAAGCCGCCCGCCAACAGACGAGCCCAAGGCGCGGGGTCACCGAGACCGAAGTCAACGAGACCCTGGCCGCCATTTGCCAGCCCAATTCGGGAGCGCTAATTGCGGGAGTCTAGCCCGGGCCGCCGCTTTGCCGCGCCGGGCCCGGCGCACTTGTAGGAGTTGGCGGACGCCGTTCCGGGGCGCAGGCGGATAGCGCCAAACCAACAGGCTGCTAACGTGGGCGTCCCGATCGTTTCTGCAGGAGGTCGAGTCATGAATTCAATCAGGAGTACGGCTCTTTGGACGGCCTGCGGGCTGTGCTGGATCGCAGTCGCCGCCGCGCAGACCACGGCACCGGCCAACGGGAGCAGCGCCACCCCCGGCACGGCGGAGGCGCCGGCTCCGACGACGGGCACAGCTACCGGTCCCGCGGCGGCTTCGAGCCCCCACCAGCACGAGGTCACTGGCGAACACGGCAAAGCCATGGGGAAAGGGACCTCCGCAAAGGGCT
>Ga0105240_10004968_pt1 | contig 19989 bp, 12 predicted proteins | sample KBSC54metaG_FD_80426 | JGI IMG/M metagenome (GOLD analysis project Ga0105240, IMG submission 80426) | Corn rhizosphere microbial communities from Kellogg Biological Station, Michigan, USA - KBS C5-4 metaG | ecosystem: Host-associated > Plants > Roots > Rhizosphere > Soil | place: Michigan, USA... | reverse complement strand
TATTGTGAATGGCGTCTATCCGTCCGTATTTGTCCAGCGTCTGGCGGATGGCGGATGCTACGTCATCGGGATTGGATACGTCGCAAAAAATGCCCGTAGCCGCCTGTCCCAGGATACCCAGAGCTTTGGCAATGGAGGCGGCATTATTGGATACAATTACCAGCTGCGCTCCTGCTTCCACATATTTTTTTGCGCATTCGAGGCCAATGCCCATGGAGCCGCCGGTGAGAAAAATGATCTTGTCTTCCAGTAATCTCATAATAAGATTCAATTTATGGGGTGTGAAAAACTTCTATCATATTTGTCCATGTCTGTCCCTTTGCAGCAGCCTGGGGCAATGGCAACTGGGTTGGCGCTGTTTCCCTCCACCAACGTTGAGTAGTGCTGTCGGCGGCCATCTTCTTCATATCCGCGGCAAAGTCGGTGCCTGTATATTCAAAATAGCTGAACAGGTAATATTTATCATTAATGGCCTGCAGATAGATAGAGTAATTGTGAATATTACATTCTTCTATCTTCTTTAAAACCCCTGGCCATACGGCTGCATGCAACTGCTCATAATAGGCTACCTTCTCCGGCCGTAACCCGGTCACCATCCCATATCGCTGTGTATGCACTTCTGATCCTCCTCCAAAAATCCAATACAAGATGATCATTACGGCGATCAAAATACCGGACAATAACTTGTAATTTCCCAACCCCTTCCAACCCTTATCCCGCAGTGGTTCCAAAGGCGATCGCCAGTACAGGGTCGCACTTGCTTCCGTATGCTGCGCGGGGTAGATGAAAGAGAAGCCCACCTGTATCAGGAGACAGGCTGCGAACAGGTAGAAAGCCATCATCATAAAAGGAATGGCTGCTATAGCAGTATGAGGATACAGCTTGTTCAGCGTGTAGACCAGCGCTCCGAGTATAGAACCCGCCAGCAGGGTGATCTGCGCCGCACGGGCAGAGGCACGCTTCCAAAAGACGCCCAATACGAACACACAGGTGATGGGCGGCGCGATATGCGCGATGATATCATTGATGCCGTTGAAGATGCTGCCATAGCTGTTGAGCAGGGGCAGCAGGAGGATGGAAAATATCAGCGCGATGCCGGCGGCGATACGTCCTGTCTTTACCAGCTGCTTCTCTCCCGCCTGAGGACGCCATCGCCGGTAAAGATCAAAGCTCACCAGCGTGCTGATAGAGTTCAACGCGCCGGATACCTGGCTCATCAGCCCGGATAAAAGTGCGGCCACGATGATCCCTGCGAGTCCGGTGGGAACCAGCTGGGTGATCATCAATGTATAAATGCTTTTACTGTTGGTAACAACATTCCCAGCCGCATCGGTTGTCTGTAAGGCATGGATATCCAGCAATCCTTTTTGTGCGAGCGTATAGGCCAGCAATCCGGGAACGATAAATATAAAGACCGGCAATATCTTTATAAATCCGCAAAACAATGCTCCCACCCTCGCATGATCCACGCTCCTGGCTCCCAATACTCGCTGCACGATGGTCTGATCCGCACACCAATACCAGATGCCCAGTACGGGGTATCCTAAAAAGACAGCATACCAGGGAAGACCGCTGCCATCGCCGGAAGGACGCAGCATGGACAGCTTCTCCATATGATGTGTCTCCTGCAGGACGGATACCATGGAATGCCAGCCTCCCATCTTAGCAAAGCAAGCGGCAGTGATCACGATGGCGCCGGCCACCAGGACAATAGTCTGTATACTCTCCGTGACGACCACGGCTCTCAATCCGCCAATAATGGTATATACAGCCGTGATGATTGCAATGACGGTGACGCTGGTATACATGTCGATGCCGAATAAGGTCTCCAGGACGATGCCCCCGGTCAAAAGAGAAAATGCGATATGGATGATAATGGCCGACAGGATGGAGACAAAGGTGAGCCAGTCCCGGCAGGCGCGGTTGTATCTTCTCTCCAAAAAATCCGGCAGCGTGCTGACGCCGCTGCGGATATAGAAAGGGACAAAGAAAAGAGCCAGCAGGATCAGGGTAAAAGCGGCCATCCACTCGAAATTGCCGCTGAGCAATCCGGTGTCGAAACCACTCTGCGCCAGGCTTACGAGGTGCAGGCAGGAGATATTCGTGGCAAAGAGAGCCAGCCCGATCATCGGCCATCGCAGGGATTTACCCGCCAGGAAATAATCGTTGGAAGCATCGGAGCCGGTCGAGAGAGGAGCGTTGGAAGCATCGGTCCGGGCGGCCGCCCCACGGCGTCCTTTCAGTCCTGCCCACAACCCTACGGCGACGATGCCAAGGATATAAAGCACGCTGATAATGATATCGGGTTTCTTTATCATGCTATTTTGAGATCGCAGCTGCTGCCCGGCTCCTGCGGTGTTTTATACACGCCGTCCGCAATATGCACCGGATGTACAAAATGTTTTTGCAAATGAGGGATATGCTCCAGGAACAAGGCCTCATGCCCGAGGCTAATGTGATTGAACAATACCAGGTGCTGATGCAGCTGTCCCATGTCGCCCACATGCGGTACGACGGGGATACCATACTTGCGGCACAGCAGGCTCACGGTGATGAATTCGCTGACACCCCCTACCCGCACGGCGTCCACCTGGATGAACCCCGCACAGCCCGCCTGCAGATAATTCTTAAAAATAATGCGGTTGGGAACATGCTCCCCCAATGCCAGCCTGGTCGGCGCAATATGCCTCGCAAGCGTCTTATGCGCCTGTACATCATCTGGATGCGTAGGTTCTTCGATCCAAAACGGGTTTATATCCTGCAGCCTCGTGCAAATCCTCAATGCCTGTGGCAGGGTCCACTGCTGATTGGCATCCAGCATAACCTTTACATCATCACCGGCAGCCTCGCGTACAATATGAGCCCGGCGGATATCTCTCTCCGGGTCGGCCGCTCCTACTTTCAGCTTCATGGCGGTGAAACCATTGGCCACCGCCCGGATGGTGTTTTCCCGAACCTTCTCATCGGGGTAATTGAACCAGCCGATGGAGGTGTCGTAGCCGGGATAGCCGCTATTTAGGATCAGCTGGCGCTGATCCCGGCCTGACGCGTTGGCGCTGGCCAGCGCCAATGCGTCTTGGACCGTCAATTCATCTTCCAGATAGGATAGGTCCAGCGTACGGACAAGCTCTTCCGGGGTCAGGCTGATCAGCAGCCGCCACAGCGGCACGCCTCTTTTCTTTGCCCAGAGATCAAAACAGGCATTCGTCACCGAGGCAAGTCCCAGATGCACCACACCCTTATGCGGTCCCAGCCAGCGGAACTGCTGTTCATTGGACAAGCTATTAAAAACATTGCCAAAATCCGCCATCAGCTCCTCGATATCCCTGCCTTTCAATTTCTCCGCATAGAACTGAGCAGCCTTGCACACCATATCGTTCCCTTCTCCCAGGGTAAAGGCCAGGCCTGTGCCCGTGATGCCGCTGTCATCGTGCAGCCGCGTGACAGCATAGGAATAAACAGGGTCCCGGTGTATCGCATCGCTGCCTGCGCCATTCCCTAACGGGTAGCGGACATCCGTGACAGTGGTTTTATGTATCATAAGGGGTGAGCTATTTCCAGCACGATCACGGAACTAATGGTATCAGGCATGGTATCCGGCAGTGTGATGCGATAGCCTGTCTTTTCATCCTGTGTAAAGGGAAGGGCGTCTCCTTTCATAAAATATGCTTTTTTTATAAGGACGCCGGGCAAAGGGGCCAGCTGCAGAAAGTTTTCTTTCTTGTCCAGCAGATGGATATATATTTTGTCGTCCTTATGGGTGGAGGTGTAGGTGGCGGCGGGTGGATAGGGTCCTCCATGGGTATCATAAATACTCTCGCCATATTTTTTCAACCAGTCCCCTATCTCCTTCAACCGGGTGATCTGTCGCGCTTCCATCCGGCCATCCATCATCGGGCCGACATTCAACAGCAGGTTGCCATTGCCGCCCGCCGTCCTTTCCAGCGTCTGGATACATTCTTTCAGCGACTTCATGTGATCATTTGGCTTCCACGCCCATTGATTACAGATAGTGATACAGCTTTCCCAGGGCTCTTTCATGTTGAACTCACCGATGGTCTGCTCCGGCGTGAGAAAGTCGCCTACAGATTGCGGGGTGGAAAGTGAAGAGGGTACCTTGCCGAGACGGTTGTTGACAATCAATTTAGGATCCAGGTCTTTTAAATAACGATATATCTCTTTTCCATCCTCCACGGTCCAATATTTTTCCCAGTATCCATCAAACCAAAGCATAAAGGGATGATATTTCGTCACGATCTCCTTCAGCTCCATCTCCATCGTCCGGACAAATTTGCGCATATCCCCTTTCACATCCTGTGTGCTGTCGTAGGGACTTTTGGTCGGATAGTCCGGATCGTGCCAGTCCAGGACCGTGAAATAGACACAAAAGGTAATACCCTGTCTCCGGCAGGCCTGTGCCAGCTCCTGTACGATGTCCCTTTTGAAGGGGCTGTTGCTGATATTATAGGGCGACACGGCAGTAGGCCACAGACAAAAGCCATCGTGATGCTTGGCGGTGATGGTAAGATATTTCATGCCTGCCTGTTTGGCACTGCGAACCCATGTATCGGCATTGAACAGGACAGGGTTGAACTCACGGTACAGCGTATCATATTCCGCCGCGGGGACTTCCCTGTTCCTGCTCCATCCTATCTCGGTGCCGCGGAGTGTGACCGGGCCGAAATGGATAAACATACCGAAACGTTTGGACATGAATGTTGTCATGGGATCCTGCGTAAATGCAGGACCTGTCGCAAGTATAAGTATCGTTAGAATGATAATCCTTCTCATGCGTCAAAAATATCACCCCTTCATATGTATGAGAATAGTGTATCCTTTTATTTTGATGGATTATCCGACGATATTATTGTTTGTCCCAGAATGTCACCTGGCTCATATTGACATAGCCCGATTGGGTAGCTGTCGTCTTTATACGCATGATGATAAATCGCACGGGCGGGGCATTGGCGATCAAGTTTACATCATAAGGCGCCGACCCGTCATCCGTCCTGATCACTTCTTTCAGCAGGGTCCATCCCTTCGAGCTCATATCCGAAGCCCATCCTCCGTCATCGGGTGTCAGTGAAGAAATCGCGCCGGTGGTGTCGGCAATACCCCAGACCTCGAAGTCCAGCGGATTATGGCAACAGTTCCTTCCCGTCTCCTCGAGCCTGGCCAGATGATTATAGATCTTGCCCATGTCGAAGGTGATCGTACCCGGCGTCCCCGGGCTGCCGTTGCTATGGAAGATCTCGGGATAGCCTCTGGGCTGCATATTCCCGTCCCAAAGCCTTGCCAGATAGGTATTCCCGTCATATGGCTGGAGGTCGTGCGGCAGGTTCACAGCCGAGAACAGGCTCTTATCACACAGGACATATACGTAGGGTACTGTATCATATGCCAGGGTGTAAAAAGTATCGATGACATTTCTCGAAGGAATAAAGGAAGACTGGTAAAGGATGGGGGTACCTGCTTTATAGGAGGACAATACAAGGCTGGAGTTGCCCGGCGCCAGGTAGGTATTTGTCGTATCCCCGCCGGTGTTGACATATTTGATCCGGGTGGTGATATTGATGGTATCGATGGGTGACAAAAAACTCAGGCTGACGGACCCATCGCTGTTCAATATCGGCGGCTGGCTGACGTCCTGCTGTCTGTTGTGCAATCCGGCCCGATAGATATCTCCATATACCAGCGCATTGTCTATCTCCGTCACGACGCTCCTGTTGCCGTCGGCGTCATAGGAATAGACAAAAAAGCTGTAGGAATATTCGGAGAGATTGCTGATCAAACATTTCACGGTATCCGACGTACTATGCGTACCGGCGTTCACCACTACCGAGTCGGCGCCGTTGTTCCATAAAACCACATATTTTGTAATGCTGGGATCGGGGCTGGGACTCCAGGTCAGCATCAGCCGTCCATTGCCCGGGAATACTTTTGGATTGCTGATCTTTCCCGGATAAACTATTTCCTGGTTGTTAAGAAAGGACCGGTAGTCCGTAGCCTTTTTTCTGCATCCCCAGACGGTGATGAAGCAGGCCAGCAATATCCAGGAATTTCTATAATAATTTTTCATTGTCGTTGTTTTAATTCGTTGAGCTTAGCTTATCGTGCATCGCCCCAGAATGTCATTTCTTCTATATTGAAAAAGTTGTTGGTCAGCGAGATGTTCTGCAGACATTCGAAACGGATATACCGCACTTTGGGCAGCGTGATATCGAAATTGTAGGAGAAGCCCGCGTTCCAGAAAGCCAGGTCTTCGGCCGTGTATGACGGGTTGGGTAGTTTCGAAGGTTTGCCCGGCAATGTGAAAAAGCCCAGATTGATCCATCCGTTAGGTGACATGCCGCCCACGGGAGGAAGATTGTCCGCGTCGGGCATGGTCTCGTCGACGGGCGTAGTTGAACGACCCCATAGCACCCAGGTCAGCGGCGCCCCAGCCTGCCAGAGAAAGTTACCGCTGTAATCGATACCTCTGTTCCAGATGGTATAACGGCTTAGTTTGGCGGTTGCCCCCATATCGAAGGTGATCACGGCCGGCCATACCAGCGGCTGAATGGGTTGTGTCGTATGATAGCCAGGCGAGCTGGTGTTGCCATCCCACAGATTTTGCAAGACCCAGCCAAAGCCGGTAGGCGCGTCCGTACCCAGAACATAAGGCGCAAACTGTGATTTATCCATCTGGGATTCATACAAGGGTGTGATATTATTAAACACGGTATCGGATATATTACCCCATTTGTCAGTAATGTATATGCCGAATTTTCTGCTTATAGTATCATAACCACGCAGGCTGAATTGGATCGTGTCGGTGGCAGCATAGTTCTGTGACACGATCTGTAATTTACCATTTGCATCGGGGGTGATGGTGATCACGCCAATAGGCTCTTCCTGTTTATTGATGGCCATGATATGTACTCCGCTGAAATCGCTGGTCATGGTCACGGTAGGCAAGGTCTTTATATACGCGGGCGTATCGGGATGTACGATCACCACCACGGAATCCGAACGTACTTCCGCCCGGGTGACGGTCCACAATGTCACCTGATAGTCCTGGCTTTTAGCAAAGCCGCTGACCGTGACGCTGTCCGAGTAATAGGAAGACTTGGTCTGCCGGATGTCTTTGTCATTGATCTTATACTGCGCCTGCACATACAATATGTTCTTTGAATCGGGAAGGTCATAGGTGATATAGGCGCCTCCGCTGAAGTTGGCCACCTTGATATTCGTTATCACACCCGGCTTGGTCTTGTCGGTGGAGACGACGGTGTTATAGCCGTCTGTCTTTTTACAGCCATACGACAATGCTACTGCCAATATTAAAAAGATGTATGCTTTCATGTCTCTTGAATAATTTATTTTACCAATAAAGGGTCTGGGTAAGGTTGGGATTCGTCAGGATATCGTAATCCTGTATCGGGTAGAAATAATTACGCAGTCCGAATATGGGTTGAAAGACATTCACGACCTGGTAATATCCATTCACCGTCCTGTTGAACACATTCCATCCCTGGACGGGCCCCGTCACCACGGCTTGCAGCTCTTTCCATCTTCTCAGATCCCATCCGGCCTGTCCTTCGAAGGCCAGCTCGATACGGCGTTCCTGGTGGATGATGGACCGAAGCCCTTCTTTTGTGGCGGGTTTGCCCGGGTTGCGCGAATAATTGTTCCAGGAATCCACTACTCCCTGCAGGCCGGCCCGGGCACGTACCTTATCGATCCAGCTATATGCTTCGGCAGTAGGTCCGTTGACCTCGTTGAGACATTCCGCATACAACAGCCACAGCGCGGGCAGGCGAACAAATGGCCAGGAATAACCCTGCCAGACGCTGCTGTTCCCTGCGGTGGATTGGTAAGGCACCAGCTTTTTGGCCCAGTAGCCCGTAGCGTTATACCGCAGCTGATCCGGCGGTGAGGCGAAGCCATTCACAGCATTGACATAGTTCATACTCCTGTCATCCGTATTGCCGGAGCCAAACCAGTTGGCGCCATCAAAAGATACATCGGCATAATAACGGGGTTCCCGGTGGAAGTTACCCTTTGCCGTCGGATAGTTGTAGTGGATATAATAGTAATGGGGCAGATCGCCATTTTGCAAGGTATACCTGCCGGCATAATCCCAGTTCTTATCCTCGTTGATGGGGACTCCATTATCGGTATAGAACAGCTCCGACTCGGCAATGGGTACGGAGAAGTTTGAATAGACGGCAAAGACATTGGCCGCCGCCTCGGCCGTCACGCGGGGTGATGCCATATACTGCCAGCCAAACTGCGGATTCAATGTCCATATCTGCTCCTGGTTCCAGCTGTCGATGACAGCGCCTTGTATTGTCAGCAGCTGACGAACGGAGTCGCCCAGATGCGCAATGCTCCCGGTGAGCTTGAGATCATACAGTGTGGCATTGGCGGAGTTGGCCGCATCGATGGCCGCCTTGGAGGCATCCAGCGCCTTTTGCCACTTGCCGGCATCATAGGCGGCGGGGAAAAGACTGGTCCCATCCTTTCTCTTCATCGCGACATAGTCGGGATTGCCATTGAACAGCGGGCTGGCTTGTGTAGCAAGCACCTCGGCTTTTACCGCCAGTGCGATGGTGCTGGTGATCCGCCCTTCTTCCAGCGCCGCATTCTGAATAACGGGAGGAAGGTCTTTGGCGGCCTCGTCCAGCAGCCCCACTACATAATTGAAGCAGGAATCCAGGGGCTGCTGTTTGATACGGACCTCGTCCGTAGTAGCATTGACAGGATTGCTCTTGTCCACGATGGGGATGGGGCCATACATCCGTATGAGCCAATAATGATAATAAGCCTTCAGGAATTTAGCCTCGGCTATCCACCGGACTTTGTTGTAGAGAGGCAGGTCCTTGGGCAGATCGATGTTATCGATCAGCGTATTGCAACGCCGGATGGCCTGCCAGATATTCATTCCCATATTGTATCCGTCCCAATAGTTCAGGATGGGGTTGGCGCTGTTCTGTGTGCCGCGGAGGATCTGAAATCCTGCATCACCACCCTGCCCGCCCAGTGTGGTCTGATCCTGGAGCGGAAAGGGAAAGATGATCTCGCCGGATGTGGTAAAGCCGGCATTACGCCGAACATCCGCCAGGTTTTGCAATGTGCTGTAGCACCCGAAAAGATAGGCTTCCGTCTCATTCGCATTGGCAAAAGAGCTTTGAAGCGTGGCGACATCGTCGGGCACGACGTCTAAGTATTTTTTACAGGAGGATAGCATGGCCACCGGCAATGCACCCATCAATAGTACTTTTATAATAGTTCTCATTTTCTTAGAAGTTAGCGTTGATACCCACATTGAATACTTTCTGGACAGGATAGCCAAAACCCTGGCCGGCCATCTCGGGATCCCATAATGAAAAATGGCTCCAGGTTATCAGGTTAAGGCCGTTGAAATAAATGCGCAGGTTGTCCATAAAAGCGTTCCTTACCAGCCGCCTTGGGAAGGTGTACCCGATCTCCAGCGACTTCAGCCGCATAAAGCTTCCGTCCCGCAGCCACCAGGTACTCGGCACCTGGTTGTTGGCAATATCATAAGCCGCCAGCCTGGGCCACAGTGCATACAGGTTCTGTTTCTCTTCCGACCAGTGATTGTTCGCATAAGCTTTTAAGATCTGGGCATTGTTGACAAAGGGCATCGTACCGTAATAACCATTCCACCGATCGTCCTGCGAAGTCGGGTTCATAAAGAAAGACTCTCTTGCCAGGCCCTGGAAAAAGGCATTGATGTCAAATCCTTTGTAGCCGGCAGAGATACCAAATCCATAAATGATCTGGGGTGTGGTCGGAAGCCCGATGGGCACCTGATCATCCTGGTTGATGATGCCGTCCTTGTTCACGTCCCTGTACTTGATGTCGCCACCTTGAGGTGCGGGACCGCCAAAAGTCTGTGCCGGCGAGTTGAGGGCTTCCTTGTCATCCACAAAGAGCCGCTCCGCGATGTAGCCGAAAGGTTGGTTGATCGGCCTTCCGGATAGAAATCTGTACGAATACTGGTATTGAGGTTCTTCCACATGACCATAGCGGCTGGAGGTAATGGTAAGATTACCCAGACCCGAGATCCATATATCTTTTGTAATATTCTTTTTGTAATCCATATGCAGGTCCAGCCCCTTTGCATAGGCAGTACCGAGGTTGGCTTTGACGGTGGATTCCAGGCCTTCCGTAACGGGGATATAGCCGCGCGGCTGGAAGATATTTTTCCGGAACTCCCAGTAATATTCAGCGATGACGTTGAAATTCCTGTACAAGGTGAATTCCACGGCAAGGTTGCTTTTGTGCGAGGTTTCCCAGGTGGCGTCCGGGTTGGGATAGTTCTGGATGCTGGGGCCATTCAACGTATAGTTGTTGCGGATGCCAAAGGTCGCGCCGGGTCCTCCGTGGGGCGTGACGCTGGAAAGGTAAAAGAAGCGGTTGTTCTCTACCTTATCGATATTGTCATTACCTACCAGGCCATAGCTTCCCCGCAGCTTGAGGCGTGTAACGATGTTGCCGATACTGCCATTTTTCCAAATATTTTCATTTGACACGATCCAGCCGCCGCCGATGGTGGGGAAGAAACCAAAACGATGGTTGGGTGCAAACCGCTCGGAGCCGTTGTATCCGAAGTTACCTTCCACATAGTATTTGCTCCTGTAGTTGTAGGTCAGCCTGCCCGCCAGTCCAAGATTCCGGTGCGGCAGGGACAGCTGCAGGGTAGAGGCATTGGCAGTCTGGGTCTGCTCGCGCGTGCCTACCAGTGTGGCGGCTATATTATGATCGCCAAAGCTATGGCTGTAATCCACCGTACCCATGAAGTAGATATAGGTGTTCACATTTTTCTGTCCGGGATAATAGCTAAGATACTCCTGTGCGGCGCCGGGCTGATTGTTCAGCCAAAGCAGCGAATATTTATTCGAGGCAGGATCATACTGATTGATCGAATAATAGAACGGTGCATAGTTCCTTTGCAGGTCGAAGTATGCATATCTATTGGTGCTGAACAGGCCATGGAAGTTCAATCCGGGGGTGATAAAGTTCAGATTCTGGTTCAACTCGAACTGGGCCGACATACGCGATTCGGAAAAGCTCTTATACCCATACATCAGGCTCGCGTAGGGGTTGCTCAGGAGCGATCCTGTGAGATTGATGTTATTTCCGAAGAGGATATGTTTTGTCTCCATATTGGCGCTGTCCGGCGCAAAATAGGCCGGGAAAGCGACCGGGTTGGAGTGCAGCGCCTGGTCGTACAGGTCTGTAGCAAAGCCGGATGCATCGCTCGTGATGGGTCCCGTATAATCATTGAAATTACCCCATAGACGGACCACGGCTTCGGTGGTCTTGGTCACTTTCATATTGACATTGGCACGCAGCTGATAGTTCTCGAACTTCATGCCCGAGTTAAAGTTGTTTACAGGGTTCACCTGCATGATGCCATTGTCCCTGTCATACGAGCCGGAGATATAATATTGGGCAAATTCGGTACCGCCGCTGAGACCCAGGTTGGCGCGCTGGGTAGTCGTTTGTTTTTTGAACAGCGTGGACATCCAGTCGACGGCGGGATATACATAAGGATTGTAGCCCGGAGCTTTTGTCCAGGTGGCCTGGGCGCCCTGGATCTGGTTGGGCGTGAACTGAGGTTGCGTGATGGCGCTACGCGTAGATACCGCCTCATTGAACATCTTCATATAGGTCACGGGGTCGGCCAACTCTACTGTTTGTGTTGGCTTGGAGGTGGAATGTTCATACCGGATGCTGACCTTTGCCTTGCCGGTCCTGCCGCCCTTGGTGGTAACAAGGATGACACCGTTGGCGCCGCGTGCGCCATAAAGGGCCGCCGCGCTGGCATCTTTCAGGATGGAGAAGCTGGCGATATCATCCACATTGAGCCTGGCCAGATCGTTGGCGCTGAGCTCGATATTATCCACGAGGATCAATGGAGAGGGGCTGTATCCAAAAGTAGTGACGCCCCGGATAAAGAACTGCGAATTGTCGAGACCGGGCTGTCCACCCCGTTGGAAGGAGATCATCCCCGCCACCTGTCCTGCCAGGGCATTGGTCAGATTGCTCGTAGGCGTTCTCAGCTGTTCGGGGTTGATGGAAGATACGGAGCCTACAATGGCTTCCTTGCGCTGCTTCTGGCCATAAGCTGTAATAGCGATCTCATTGCCCAGCTTGACATCCTGCCGCAGCACGACGTTATAGACCGTCTTCCCGGCTACCACCGTGAATGTCTGCTGCTCATATCCGACAAAGGACGTCCTTATCACCGCCCCCTCCTTTACATCCAGCACAAACTTGCCTTTATTATCCGTGACAGTTCCCTCGTCCTTGCTGCCGACAATGACGATGGATACACCGGCCATCACAGCCCCCGTTGTATCCCGCACTGTACCCGTTATCGTAATACCGGGCGGCGGCGCCTCTTCCTCAGGCACAGGGGCACGGATACCTGCCTGAATGATGATCGACTTCTCCTCTATGCTATAGGTGAGATGCGCGCGTTGAAGACAGGTCTCCAACACTACCCGTAAAGGGGTATTCTCGAAATTCACATCCATCCTGGGTGCACCGGCAATGATCCCGGAGGACCAAAAGACATTATACCCCGTCTGTTTGTTGATCTCATTGAACACCTGCTTAAGGGTGATATTCTTCCCCTTATAGGTGATGCTTTGGGAATACCCTTCGGCACACACCTGCGTCAGCGCGAGGAAAAGCAGGAAAACGGTCAGCTTCATGACACGAAGAATTTTTGCTAAAATTTCATACATTTGAAAAGGCTTGTTTTAAGTTAGAAATGCAATGACAATCGCTTTCAGATTTAAATAAGCTGATACGACAGGAGCATGCCAGTGCTCCTGTTTTTGCTTTATTAACCTGTGTTTCGTCCTTAGACTATCTTATTTTTGAATTCAGTTAAAGTGCGGGAATTGGTCTCACCCGAAAAATAGCCCGATTCCCGCATATTAGGCCTTCGTCGGAGCTGCTTCGCCACGGAAGGACTTCGTCAGACCTGCTTTGACACGGAAGGACTTCGTCAGACCTGCTTTGACACGGTCTTCCTCGTTCGTGCCCTTCGCTGGGCTCGGGCATGCTCGTATCCTTCGCAAGGCTCGGCCCTGTCTGTCCTTCGGACGAATCGCTTCCAGCGGTTCCTTCCTTGTTACGATCATTTTCTTCTGCTGACGACAACCGTGGACCCGTTGACAGTGAATTTCGCGTTGCCCGTCTTCTCCATCATTTTCAACAGAACAGAAATATTGGAGAACTTATTGGACAATACCCCAAAAGTCTCATCCTTCATCTTTTCATCCTCGTACGCGACCTTGACATTATACCATCTCGACACCTGTTTCATAATGATCTCCAGCGGCTGGTCGACACATCGGAAATAGCCATTCTTCCAGGCAACAGCCGCTTCGACATCCGCCTGGGAGACATGCAGCCCATCGCCCAGGTCCGCCTCTTCTTTCGGCGCCAGTAAAACGCTCTTCCCTCCCGCCGTCACCCGCACCGCGCCATCCACCAGTGTTGTACGGATATGCGTTTCGTCCGGGTAGGCATGTACATTGAATTGAGTGCCCAGCACTTCGATGTCCTGCCGCAGACTGCTTATGCGAAAAGGAGCGCCCGGATCACGCTGCACATCAAAATAGGCCTCACCGCTAAGCTCCACTCTACGCTCCTTTGAAGAAAAATGGACCGGGAATCTCAACCAGGATGCGGCATTAAGCCATACCCGGGTGCCGTCGGGCAACACCACCTGGTACTGTCCCCCCGCCGGGATCTCGATCTTATTGTAGGTAAAAGCCGCGCCGGTATCCGCACTGGTTGCGGTCGATGGAGCCACCGTATAGACGATCTGACCGTCGGCGGATTTGGATATACGAATACCACCTTGTTCGGCAATATTCCCTGTGGCCGCATCCGTCAGCGAGACAGTAGATCCATTGGCCAGGGTCAGGGTCGCGACATTGGCGCCGGGTGCAATATCATGGGTTGGCTGTACCGCCACCTGGGTCTCCGGCTGGTGCGGTTTCCGCAGGACAGCCACTGTCCCGATACCCAATAGCAATATTGCAGAAGCGGCCGCGATATACCAGTTTCGCCGACTAGTTCCCTTCTTTGTTCCGATGGACGTCTCCAGCCTCGCCAGCATGGTTGCTTCTACAGAAGCCTCATCCTCCGGAAATTCGGCATCCCGATGGACAGTATTGTGGTACCATTCCATCAATGCCTGTTTCTCAGCGTCGGTAGCAGTGTTTTCCTTAACTTTTTGAATTAATTCATTGATCGCTTGCTGGTCCAATGTAGGAGTGTTTGTAAACTATGTACCGTGAGCACGGCTTTACCCTACATCGAATAGAAAAATTATTTGAACCAGGCTATACATTGTGACAATAGTACGAGAATGGCCAGGCCATAATCCTTTAGCTCGCTGCGCAATATCCTCAGGGCGCGCGTCAGGTTCGCCTCCACCCCTTTTTCGGAGATATGTACTTTTTGGGCGATCTCGGTGTTCTTCAAACCCAGGTCGCGGCTGTATTTGAATACCAGCTTGCACTTTTCCGGCATTTCTTCCACAATGCCGTCGATATATTCCTGTAAAAAGACGGCGTCGAGCGCCTGCTCGTCATAAGAGGCTTCGTCAAAAACACAGTTTTCCCTGGCCAGCTCGGCCCGGCGATATTCTTTCTGAAAGTACTTGAACAGGCTGAATTTGACGGAGGTAGCTAAATAGGCAGCGGGATTTTGGATCTCGATGGTGTTCCTCCGCTCCCATAAGGACATAAACACCTCGTGGACAATGTCTTTTGCGTGGTCGCTGCGATTGCTTAGATTCCAGGCCATTAGAAGCAGCTTCTTCCAATAGCGATGGTATATCTCGGTAAAGGCTTTTTGGTCACCTTCCTTAAGCAGTTGCATTAGTTCCAGGTCAGAATACCTGTTATACATTGTTATTACCACTTGAGCCCTTTTTAGCAAGCAATCATTATCCAATGCAAGTAAGTAAAAAAAAATGAATATTTGAAATGTAAGAGAATAGTCTATCCTTTTATTTTGATGGATTATTCGATTATTAATATACCTTTAGTTCGCAAAAGCTGCCGGATGAACAATCTTAAAAGAAGGGATGGATTTGAAGGAGAGAAGCTTATCAGCCTGCCGGAGTCCGTATGGAAAAATGCGATAAAAGCCAACCCGGTCCTCAGCCAATTGTATCTCACACATATCGGCTATTTCCCCAGGGCGGCCTATCATTACAGGGAACGCAAGAGTGGCTGTTCAGACAATATCCTTATCTACTGTCTTCGCGGGAAAGGATGGTATACGATAAAGGGGAGACGTTTCGAAGTAGCGGCCGATGAGTTCATACTTCTTCCCGCCACAAAGGAGCCCATGCGTTATGGCGCTGACGAAGAAGACCCCTGGACAATCTATTGGGTCCACTTCAGCGGCAGGGATATGGTCACTTTCAACCAGGCCTTCAATATTGGACTATTCGATGGAGCACGTCCCATCTCCTTCAATGAAAAAGGATTACAGCTATGGGATGTCATGTACCGCAACCTGGAAATGGGCTATAGCAAGGAGAATCTCAGCCATACCAATCTCATCCTCTATCATTTTGTCTCTACCTTTCTCTACCCGGAAAAATACCAGGACGAGAAAAAACAGGAAGCCAAGGATCTTATCAATGATACGATACTCTATATGCGGAAGGAATTGGGAAGCCGCCTGACGGTAGAGGATATGGCTTCGCGGAACAATCTTTCAGCCAGCCATTTCTCCAGCCTCTTCCGCAAGGCAACGGGAATGTCGCCAATGGATTATTTCATTCACCTCAAGCTCCAGCGGGCCTGTCTGATGCTATACAGCAGCGAAACGAAGATCAAGCATATCGCCCAGGCTGTGGGCTATGACGACCCGTATTATTTCTCCCGGCTGTTCAAGAAATATTTAGGCATGTCCCCCGATCAGTACCGGGTGGTGCGGAGAAAAGAGACCTAGTGTCCGATGATAACATCTTCCAGTTCTTCCAGGGTCTTGCCCTTTGTCTCTTTTATTTTCATGCTGATGAAGAGAACGAACACCACGCAAACGGCGGCATATATATAAAAGGTGCTGTCCTTCAAATGTTCGAAAAGGATGGGAAAGGTAAAGACCAGTATGAAATAAGCGGCCCAAAGACATAGCACGGCAATGGATGTTGCGGCTCCCCGCACTTTGTTGGGAAATATCTCCGAGATCAGCACCCAGGTGACGGGCGCGAGCGACATGGCGTAGGTCCCGATGGCGGCCAGCAGGTACCAGGATACCTGGGGCGACCCGGCGGAAAGCATGCGTACCACGACGATATAGAGAATGGCAAGTCCGCCCGCTCCAAATAACATCAACGGTTTCCGCCCTACCCTGTCCACCAGCATCATGGCCAGCAGTGTAAACAGCAGGTTCACACCGCCGATAAATACGGTCTGTAATAGCTGGCCGTCCTGGGGTACGCCGATGCTTTGAAAGATACGCGGCGTATAGTTGAATACTACATTGATGCCGCAGAATTGCTGTAACACTGCCAGACCGATGCCGACGAGTACGGCCGGCAGGGCCGCCTTTTGAAAAACGGCCCCATAGCCGATGCCCTTGCTGTTCCCTATGGTACGGGCAATATCCGACACGCTGCTTTGGGCAAAGCCGGCGCCTCCTATCCTTTCCAGGACGGCAATAGCCTGATCGCTTCTACCTGCCCGCACCAGCCAGCGGGGGCTTTCAGGCAGCCACCATGCGCCGATAAAAAAAAGCGCAGAAGGAAGCACGCCCAGCCCGAACATCCACCGCCAGGCATCGTTCCCGACATTTCGTAGAGAATAGTTGACAATATTGGTAACCAATATCCCGATGACGATCGTCAGCTGATTGGTGGCCACCATACGCCCCCGTAAATGCGCTGGCGAGATCTCGGCAATATACATAGGCGATAGCATGGACGCCATGCCCACGCCAATACCTGCCATACAACGCGAGAAAATAAAAGTATCCCTCGAAGGCGAGAAGGCCATGGCAATAGAAGAAAGCCCAAAGATAGCCGCTGCGGTCAGCAATCCCCTCCTCCTGCCGTATTTGTCACTGACCGAGCCGGCTATAAGACAGCCGATAATGGCTCCAATCGCCAGGACACCCGTGGCAAACCCAGCCCAATATTCGTTCAGTCCAAACTGCCGCTCCAAAAAAGGCAAGGCGCCGGCAATGACGGCAAAATCAAATCCAAAAAGATATCCTCCCAATGCCGAGATAAAAGATATCCCCAGAATATACGTGTTGTTGTAAGCAGATCGTGACATAAATGGCGGTTACTTTATATCGAATTCAAAGATAGTGTTGGTCGAATATATCTCCCCTGGTGTCAGGATGGTATTGGGAAACTCCGGATGGTTAGGACTGTCCGGGAACGCCTGCGTCTCCAATGCAAACGCTCCATGCTGCTGATAGGGCTGAATATGCGCCCCCCGCACAGATCCATCCCACCAATTGGCCGTATACAACTGAATACCGGGCCGATCGGTAATCACTCTTAACACTCTCCCCGACAAAGGATCAGATACCTCGGCAGCAGGCTGATCTCCATCCAACACATAGTTGTGGTCAAAGCCCCTGTCGAATGGCAGCTTGTCGATGCGATCGCCAAAACGCACAGCCGTCACAACGTCCAGCGGCGTTCCTTCCAAAGGAAGGATATTGCCCGTTGGAAGGTTCTGTGCATATTTTTCCGTATACCCTTTCGCATTGATCATGACCATATGATCCCTGATCGTTGGATTGTCAAACCCGCTGAGATTGAAATAGGAATGATTGGACAGGTTGACAGGGGTCCGCTTGTCCGTCACAGCTGTATAGTGAAGCCCCAGCTTGTTGTCCTCATCCAATGTATACTTCATCTGTACGCGCAGATTCCCCGGGTAGCCCTCTTCTCCGTCCGGGCTTGTATACTCGAATACAACCCCATTATCCAGTATCTCTTTCAAGTCCCATATCTTTCTGTTAAAACCCTCGAAACCTCCATGCAGGTGGTTGCTGCCGTCATTTGTTGAAAGGCGGACGGCCTGTCTGTCCAGGTAGAATAAAGCGCCGCCGATGCGATTCACATATCTTCCTACAATACATCCAAAATACCATGGATTACGGATATAATCCATGGGGCTGGCAAAACCCGCCACTATGTTCTTAAGGGTCCCTTTACGATCAGGTGTATGAATGGAAGTAATGGAGCAGCCGATATTGGTCACCCTGACAGTGGTCGTTCCATTTCTCAATGTGATCCAAAATATCTCCTTCCCATCGAGCTTGTCATATACAATACTGGTTATATTCTCCTTCAACATGCCACAACCTGTTTTAGCGCCTGTGTAATATAAGGGGACATCTGCAAATAAACAGCTGCTCCCTGGTGATTTATATCCATCTGCAGCACTTCCTGCAGGTATTTACGTCCTTTGGTCTCATCACCCAGACCAAGATGTCCAAGGCCGATGAGGTAAGTACAATGTATCTTATTACGAAGGTTAACATCCTGATCGAAGACGAGCATATCGGGTAATGACACCGCGAAATAGTCGATGGTGATCTTGTCATCGAAATGCTGCTGGCCAAATTCGACAAATTGCTGGAAGATGGCGGCCGCTCTGGATGGATTATTCAGCTTGAGCCAGGCCAGGGCCTGATAAATGATCTTGTCTGGCTGCGGGTCATTGTAATAGATGGCCTGCACCGGCTGGCTGATACCGACCGTGGCCTCCCTGAATTTCGCCATGGCTTCTTCCATCCGGCCACGCCCTTCCAGGGCGCACCCTGTCAAATAATTGATATCGTTCTCCTGTGTGCCGTAGAGCTTGCCCTCGCCTAAATTGATTGGATAGGTTTGGACGGCGGACAAGAGTTCGATGGCCTGGCTATATTCCTGATGAGCCAGAGCTTGCTTTGCCAATTCGATATGACATAGCAGGAACTGTCCCACTACTTTTCCTTCCCCGCCTTCCCAGGGATGGAATTTTCGATTGGCCAGCATCTGACGCGCCTTTTCATATTGTTTCAGGTTATTGTAGAGCGTAACTTTTTCTAAATACAGATCATCCCGGGACTCCACCAATACCGGATATTTCTCCAGCAAGGTAAGTCTTTCGGCAAAAGGCCGTCCGGTGATCTTATACAGCTGATCGAGCTCCATCAATACCCGTGCGTCGGATGGGTCCAGCGCAAAGGCCTTTTCCAGGTATTGCCGCGCCTGTTCTTTTTTACCCAACTTATTATAATAAGCCAGTGCAAGGTTTCGGAAAGTAGTTGGGAAACCGGCATCCAGCCGAATGGCTTCTTCCCAGCAGGCAATGGCCTCGGGATACTGACGTTTGTCATACCAAAAATTACCCAGGTAATAACGGGCTCTGGCATCCGAAGGGTTGAGCTCGATGGCCTTTTTCAGGATCAGCACTTCCTCGATCTTGTTAGGGAAGACACCGTCGGGGTTTGCCGCAGCGGCGAGTTTGTAAAGATTTGTCGCTTCTCCGATGTGGCCGTCCTGGCAGGCGAACCAGGCTTTATAATAACCTATAAGCGTCGACTGGCCGTTGAACATCTCCAGCAGTTGCATGGCTCCGGCGTATAGTCCTGCCTGGGCGTAGTCCAGGGATATTTCCAGGTAATTTTGTTCGGCGTCCCGCATCAGCGTGCGCATTCGTTCCAGGGCAGCGGGGGTCTGGCTTTCAAAAAGAACGCCGAAGTTAAAGGGATCGATGGCCAGGGACTCTTCTATAAAAGCCTCTGTAGGGCGCCCAGTTTTACGGAGCAATGCCGTTTTTAGATGACGGGCCGTATGGCTATGATAGTTCCTTACGAGAGACTTTTCCACCAATGTCAGCGCTTCTGTATATTTCTTTTGTGCCGTAGCGATCCTCGCCAGGTTCAAAAAAGCGCTGTGCTGCCAGGCATCATTCCAGGTGGCCTTGT
>Ga0105240_10004966_pt1 | contig 19991 bp, 18 predicted proteins | sample KBSC54metaG_FD_80426 | JGI IMG/M metagenome (GOLD analysis project Ga0105240, IMG submission 80426) | Corn rhizosphere microbial communities from Kellogg Biological Station, Michigan, USA - KBS C5-4 metaG | ecosystem: Host-associated > Plants > Roots > Rhizosphere > Soil | place: Michigan, USA... | reverse complement strand
CTGAAGCGCATTCGCCTTACTTGGCGGGTGCCGCCTTCTTGTTGGTACCCAGCATGCGGTTGATCGACCATTGCTGCGCGATCGACAGGCAGTTGTTCACCACCCAGTACAGCACCAGGCCGGCCGGGAAGAAGAAGAACATCACCGAGAACGCGATCGGCATGAACATCATGACCTTGGCCTGCACCGGGTCCGGCGGGGTCGGGTTCAGCTTGGTCTGCACGAACATCGACACGGCCATCAGCACCGGCAGGATGTAGAACGGGTCAGGCGCGGACAGATCGTGCACCCAGCCGATCCAAGGCGCACCGCGCATTTCCACCGACGACAGCAGCGCCCAGTACAACGCCATGAACACCGGAATCTGGATCACGATCGGCAGGCAGCCGCCGAGCGGATTGACCTTCTCGGTGCGGTACAGCGTCATCATTTCCTGGTTCATCTTCTGCGGATCGCCCTTGTGGCGTTCGCGGATGGCCGTCATGCGCGGCTGCAGGTCCTTCATCTTGGCCATCGACCGGTAGCTCGTGGCCGACAGCGGGAAGAACACCAGCTTGATCAGCACCGTGAGCGCGACGATCGACCAGCCCCAGTTACCCAGCAGCCCGTGGATCTTTTCGAGCAGCCAGAACAGCGGCTTGGCCACGATGGTCAGCCAGCCATAGTCCTTCACCAGATCCAGGCCCGGCGTGATGGCCTCAAGCATGCGTGCTTGCTGCGGGCCGGCAAACAGGCGGGCCGTGGCCGACACACTGGCGCCGGGTGCGATCGTGCCCAGCGGCTCCTGGAGTCCGATGCGGTAGAAGTTGGTGTCGACGCGGTTGACGTAATACTCGCGCTTGACGTTGTCAGCCGGAATCCACGCGGAAGCAAAGTAGTGCTGCACCATCGCCACCCAGCCGCTGTCGGTCGGGGCCGGCACGTGCGCCTTGCCCTTGTCGATGTCGGCAAAGGTGATCTTGTGGAACTTGTCGCCGTCGGTGTACACGGCCGGGCCGGTGAACGTGCTGTAGAAGCGCGATTGCTCCACAGCGCCGCCGTCACGGGCCAACTCCAGGTACAGCGTCGGGTTGATCGGCGCGGTGCCGTCGTTCGTCACGTCGAAACGCGTATCGATCACGTAGCTGCCGCGCTTGAAGACATACGTCTTGGCCAGCTTGGCGCCGCCCTTGTCGGCCGTCAGCGTGATGGAGACATCGTTGCCCGTGCCCAGGTCACGCGGGCCGGCCGATGCCGTGAACACCGTCGTGTGGTTCGGGAAGTCGCCGCCAATGATGCCTGAGCGCGCCAGATAGGTGCGCTCGACGCTGCGGTCGAACAGCACCATCGGGTTGCCGTCGTGGTCCTTCTGGTCAAGCAGTTCGAGCTTGGTGACGATAGCGCCGTCGGTGTCGATGGTGGCGCGCAGCAGGTCGGTCGAGATGACGATCTTTTCCGAAGCCGGTGCCTGCGAAGCAGCGCCCGTGGCCGGGGCGGCCTGCGAGCCGGCGGCAGCTGCCGTGGTGGCACTGTTCGGCACGTCGCCTGCGGGCGTGCTGCCCGGCGCGGCGGCCGTCGTGGCCGTTTGCGGCGTCGGGAAGAACATCGACTGGTGGCCATTCGCGCGTTGCCAGTTGTCAAACAGCAGGACAACCGCCAGCGAGAAGATCACCCAGAGAATGGTGCGTTTGATATCCATGTCGGATTACGGTCTGGGAAGGTGAAGCCAGCGCCGAAAAACGGCTGCGCAGCCCGATCTTGAACCTGCGATGCTCTCCGTACCCTTGTACGGTTGCGCTTCTCGGTCCAACCTCGGGCTGCTCGCTACGTTTTCCGGCACTGCCTGGATCGACGGCCGCGCAGGCTGGGAGTCAGCTGCGGTCGCGTCGGTCGATGCGGGATCGTTGGAGCGGGGCACAGCGTCGCCAGCGGCGGGCGGCACAGGATCATACCCGCCTTGTGCGAACGGATGGCAGCGGCATAGACGTTTTGCCGCAAGATAACTGCCGTAACCGGGCCCGCGAGTGAGCACGGCGTCGCGCGCGTAGTCAGAACAGGTCGGTAGGAAACGGCATTGCGCGCCCACAAACGGGCTGAACGCCACTTTGTAGATGCGCAGCAGAAACAGCAGTACGCGCGTCATGGCGTGCTCCCAGCGGTGGGCTGGGAAGGGGTGGCAGCAGGTGGAGCTGGCAGCGGTCGTGTGGCAATCTCAAAGAGATGCGCCAGCTCTTCACGGCAGATGCGCTTGAAGGCGGCCACGGTAGGCACGTCCTGGCGCGGAAACTTCGCCTGTAAGCGGATCAGCACGTCGCGCCCACCCAGCAAAGGCTGCCGCAGGCGAAACAACTCCCGGCACTGCCGTTTGATGAGATTGCGCTCGACAGCGCGCTTGGCGAATTTCTTGCCGATCACTACGCCCAGACGCGCTTGGGCGTTGCCGTTGGCGCGTACATACAGCACGAAGTGACGACTACGCCGGACCGGCCGCAAAGCAAAAACGGATGAAAACTCATCCGTTTTTGTCAGCCTTGCGGCCTTGGGGTAGGCGTGCAGGCCCATCGCCAGCGTGCCGCAAAGCCAGGGGCAACGGCCATGAGCCGCCACCCTCGGCGCGGCCGTCTTTAGATGGCCAGGCGCTTACGGCCCTTGGCGCGGCGTGCGTTCAGCACGGCACGGCCACCACGGGTCTTCATGCGGACACGGAAACCGTGGGTGCGCTTGCGACGGGTAACGGAAGGTTGATAGGTACGCTTCATGATGCACTCTCTTGTTAATGGGTGGTGCGGACATCGCCGCACGCGCCGGGCCTAGGGCTGCCCCTGCGGCCTGGTGTCGATTCAGTCAGAGAAATCGCCCACGCAGACCGCCGTGCGCTGTGTTGTTCAGGTCTAGGGTGTCACCGGAACATCGGGCACCGAGAGCATCGGGCCTAAGCCGGATCAGTCGCGACGAAGTGTTTCTCGCCCCGCATCTGACACGAACAAGCGTGCGCTCCCCTGCTGCGCATCGCAGAACCCGACATTTAAGCGGCATTTCCCACATCTGTCAAGCCTTGCTGACTGGGGATAACGTGGGCCCGGCACCCGAATTCCACCCGGCGACGAGTTGTCCCCATCGCCTTGTGCGGCTTGGTGTGCTCTGCGCAAAGCCTTGTCGGGGCTTGATTTGCGGCGAGTCAATAAAAGCGGTTGTCCACCGCTACTCACAGCGGGTCCACAGGTTATCCACAGACTTATCCTTTGTGGATAACTTTCCGCAGGGGGTACAATCCCGTTCCAATAACGAAAGCCACCCGGTTTCTGGCCTGCGCCAGACGCCCGGCGGCCGGCCCTCCCGGGGACGTCAACAGACGCGTGTGGCGCCGGTCAAACACCTAACGATAACGATGCAGGATTTCTGGCATGCGGCGTCTGCTCAGCTTGAAAGTGAGCTAACGCCGCAACAATTCAAGACGTGGATCAAGCCGCTGACGCCGCTGTCATTCGACGAGCAGGCGTGCACGCTGCGGATTGCCGCGCCCAACCGCTTCAAGCTCGACTGGGTCAAGAGCCAGTTCTCGGGCCGCATCCAGTCGCTTGCGTGCGACTACTGGGAGGCGACGGTCGACGTGCAGTTCGTGCTCGACCCGACCGCCGGCCAGCGCCAGGCGGCCTTGCAACCGTCGCTTGCGCCGGTGCCGATGCAGCCTCTGGGGGGGCAACAGATTCAACCGCGACAGGCCATGCCGGCCGGCAACGGTGCCGCGCATGATGCGACCAATCTGCGCCCCGCGCCGGCCGTGTATCGCGAAACCGCGCTCGCAACGGCCAGCCATACCGCTGCCGATATCGATGTGCCCGTGATGGACGCCGCCGAAGTCCGGGCCCAGTCGTACCGCATGCCGCAAGCGCCCGCCGTAGTCACAAACCTGGCCCCGCCCCCGCAAGCGCCGGTGGATGATTCCGTGCACGAGCGCTCGCGGTTGAACCAGATCCTGACGTTCGACAACTTCGTCACCGGTAAGGCGAACCAGTTGGCGCGCGCTGCGGCCATCCAGGTCGCCAACAACCCAGGCAAGTCGTACAACCCGCTGTACCTGTACGGCGGCGTGGGCCTGGGCAAGACGCACTTGATCCATGCCATCGGCAACTTCATGCTGATGGAGAACCCGCGCGCGCGCATCCGCTACATCCACGCAGAGCAATACGTGTCCGATGTGGTGAAGGCTTACCAACGCAAGGCGTTCGACGATTTCAAGCGCTATTACCACTCGCTCGATCTGCTGCTGATCGATGACATCCAGTTCTTCTCGGGCAAGAACCGCACGCAGGAAGAGTTCTTCTACGCGTTCGAGGCGCTGATCGCCAACCGCGCGCAGGTCATCATCACCAGCGATACGTATCCGAAAGAGATCACCGGGATCGATGACCGCCTGATCTCGCGCTTCGACTCCGGCCTGACCGTGGCCATCGAGCCGCCCGAGCTGGAGATGCGCGTCGCGATTCTGATGAAGAAGGCGCAGGCGGAGAACGTGACCGTGCCGGAAGAGGTGGCCTTCTTCGTGGCCAAGCACCTGCGCTCGAACGTGCGCGAGCTGGAAGGCGCGCTGCGCAAGATCCTGGCGTACTCCAACTTCCACGGCAAAGAGATCACGATCGAGGTCACGCGCGAGGCGCTCAAAGACCTGCTGACCGTACAGAACCGCCAGATCTCGGTGGAAAACATCCAGAAGACCTGCGCGGATTTCTACAACATCAAGGTCGCGGATATGTATTCCAAAAAGCGGCCGGCCAACATCGCGCGCCCGCGCCAGATCGCCATGTATCTGGCCAAGGAACTTACGCAGAAGAGCCTGCCGGAGATTGGCGAATTGTTTGGCGGACGCGACCACACCACGGTGCTGCACGCCGTGCGAAAGATCGCCGACGAGCGCACCAAGGACGCCCAGCTCAACCACGAGCTGCACGTGCTGGAGCAAACGCTCAAGGGCTGACCGCGCGATGGTCAGCAGAGCGCATGGCAACGCCATTCGCCCTGAATCAAGCCTCGACAGACGCCCGCTCGAATGCGGGCGTCTTTTCATGCACAATAGACATATTTGCCGCGCGCGTGACGCTATCCAGCGCCCCCTTATTTGCGGTATAATTTGTGATTAACCCCTTGATTTACAACAACTTTGGGTTAATCGCGAATGCTCCTGCAGGCACCGGCCCACGTGGGCCCAGGCTGGGGCGCGCGCGGTGTCACCTCTCAAGCCAAGGATCGCCTTCATGCAATTGGTCAAAACCTCGCGAGACAACCTGCTGCGTCCGCTGCAAATCGTGAGCGGCATCGTGGAACGCCGACACACGCTGCCCATCCTGGCCAATCTGCTCATCACCAAGCAAGGTGAACGGGTTTCCTTCCTGTCCACCGACATCGAAATCCAGATCACCACGCACGCCGATTGCGGCGCCGGCACCGGCGATGTGGCCACCACCGTGGCCGCCCGCAAGCTAGTCGACATCCTGCGTGCCATGCCCGACGGCGAAGTCGCCCTCACGCTCAACGACAAGCGCATGACGGTGCAATCCGGCAAGAGCCGCTTTGCGCTGCAGACGCTGGCCGCCGAAGAATTCCCGACCGTCGCAGAGGCAACCGATTTCGGTGCCCGCATCACGGTGCCGCAGAAGACGCTCAAGCATCTGCTGGCGATGGTGCATTTCGCGATGGCCCAGCAAGATATCCGCTACTACCTCAACGGCATGCTGCTGGTGGTCGATGGCAAGCAGGTCATGGCAGTCGCCACCGACGGCCACCGCCTGGCCTATTGCGGCGTTGAAACCGGCGAGCAACCGGCAGGCGCCGGCGGCCGCCAGGAAGTCATCATCCCGCGCAAGACCATCCTCGAACTCCAACGCCTGCTGGAAGACGTGGACGATCCCGTCTCGGTGCAACTGGCATCGAACCAAGTCAAGTTCACCTTCGGCAATATCGAGCTGATCTCCAAGCTGGTCGAAGGCAAGTTCCCGGATTTCCAGCGCGTGATCCCGAAGGGTTACCGCAACAGCTTTACGATCGACCGCACGTTCCTGCAGAGCGCACTGCAACGCACGGCCATCCTGACGACTGACAAGTTCAAGGGCGTGCGCTGCATGCTCGACACCAACGTCCTGAAGATCAGCTCCACCAACGCTGACCAGGAAGAAGCGCAGGAAGAACTCGAAATCGACTACCAGGGCGACGCGCTGGATATCGGTTTCAACGTCACCTACCTGCTGGACGTGCTGGCCAACCTCAAGGCCGAAAAAGTGCAGGTGAGCCTGGGCGACTCCAACTCGAGCGCACTCATCACCCTGCCCGACGACGACACCTTCAAGTACGTCGTCATGCCGATGCGCATTTGACGCACCGCTGCACCCAGAGCAAGACGAGGGGCTGGATCGTGACGATCCGCCCCTTCGCCGTTTTTAAGCAACCCCGCTGTGTGCGCAAAACGCCCATGGCTGCGAGCAGAACGACATGACCGAAGAGCAGAAACCGCAATCCACCCCCGCCGAGGCCCACAGCTATGACGCCGCCTCGATCCAGATCCTGGAAGGCCTGGAGGCGGTACGCAAGCGGCCGGGCATGTACATCGGCGACACCTCGGATGGCACCGGCCTGCACCACCTCGTGTTCGAGGTGCTGGACAACTCCATTGATGAGGCGCTGGCCGGGCATTGCACCGAGATCCAGGTCACCATCCACACGGACAACTCCATCTCCGTGATCGACAACGGCCGTGGCATCCCGACCGGCATCAAGTTTGACGACAAGCACGAGCCCAAGCGCAGCGCGACCGAGATCGCCATGACCGAGCTGCACGCCGGTGGCAAGTTCAACCAGAACAGCTACAAGGTGTCGGGCGGCCTGCACGGCGTTGGCGTGTCTTGCGTGAACGGTCTGTCGAAGTGGATGAAGGTGACCGTCCGCCAGGGTGGCAAGGTGCATTACATCGAGTTTGCACAGGGCGTTCCGCAAAACCGCCTGATCGAAACGGTGCAAGCGCCGGACGGCCAGATGGTCGAAGTCTCGCCGCTGCGCGTGTCGGGCACCACTGACAAGCGCGGCACCGAAGTGCACTTCCTGGCCGACGAAGAGATCTTCACCAACGTCGAATATCACTACGAGATCCTCTCCAAGCGCATCCGCGAGCTCTCGTTCCTGAACAACGGTGTGCACATCAAGCTCACCGACCAGCGCACCGGCAAGGAAGAAGACTTCGCCTTCTCGGGCGGCGTGAAGGGCTTTGTTGAGTACATCAACAAGAACAAGACCGTGCTGCACCCGACCGTCTTCTTTGCCGCCGGCGAGAAAGACGGCGTGGCCGTAGAAGTGTCGATGCAGTGGAACGACGCCTACAACGAACAGGTGCTCTGCTTCACCAACAACATCCCGCAGCGCGACGGCGGCACCCACCTCACGGGCCTGCGCGCCGCCATGACGCGCGTCATCAACAAGTACATCACCGACAACGAGATCGCCAAGAAGGCCAAGGTCGACACCTCGGGTGACGACATGCGCGAAGGCCTGACCTGCGTGCTGTCCGTCAAGGTGCCCGAGCCCAAGTTCAGCTCGCAGACCAAAGACAAGCTCGTCTCGTCTGAAGTGCGCCTGCCCGTGGAAGACGTTGTCGCCAAGGCGCTGAGCGACTTCCTGCTGGAGACGCCCGTAGACGCCAAGATCATCTGCGGCAAGATCGTTGAAGCCGCCCGCGCGCGTGAAGCCGCCCGCAAGGCCCGCGAAATGACGCGCCGCAAGGGCGTGCTCGACGGCATGGGCCTGCCCGGCAAACTGGCCGACTGCCAAGAGAAAGACCCCGCGCTGTCAGAACTCTTCATCGTCGAGGGTGACTCCGCAGGCGGCTCCGCCAAGCAAGGCCGCGACCGCAAGTTCCAGGCAATCCTGCCGCTCAAGGGCAAGATCCTGAACGTCGAGCGCGCACGCTTTGACAAGATGCTCTCCAGCCAGGAAGTGCTCACGCTCATCACCGCCATGGGCACCGGCATTGGCAAAGACGACTACAACCTCGACAAGCTGCGCTACCACCGCATCATCATCATGACCGATGCTGACGTGGACGGCTCGCACATCCGCACGCTGCTGCTCACGTTCTTCTACCGCCAGATGCCCGAGATCATCGAGCGCGGCCACGTGTACATCGCCCAGCCGCCGCTCTACAAGATCAAGCACGGCAAGGAAGAGCGCTACATCAAAGACGACGTTGAGATGGCCGCCTACCTCGTGCGCCAGGCGCTGGACACCGCCGTGCTCGTGCGTGCCGACGGCACCGAGATTGCCGGCGACGCCCTGGCCGAACTCGCACGCCAGTACCAGCTCAGCCGCGGCGTGATCGAGCGCCTGTCTCGCGTGATTGACGCCGACGCCCTGCGCGCCATTGCCGAGGGCGTGGCCCTGGACCTCAGCAGCGAAGCCGCAGCCGAAGCCAGCGCCCGCGCGCTCAAGGCCCGCCTGCTCGAAATGCAAGGCAACGCCAGCAACGCCAACGGCGGCGCCACCGCAGACGCCTTCATGCAGTACGACGAGAAGAGCGAGAAGTACCGCGTCATGGTGGTACGCCGCCAGCACGGCAACCAGCGCCTCAGCCATATCGACGCAGACTTCGTGGCCGGCGCCGACTACGCCGCCCTGTCGGGCACCGCCGCCACCTTCCAGGGCCTGATTGGCGACGGCGCCAAGGTGCGCCGCGGCACCGGCGACAAGGTGCGCGAGCAGCACGTGACCGACTTCCACGCCGCCATGACGTGGCTGCTGGCCGAAGCCGAGCGCGGCGTGAGCCGCCAGCGCTACAAGGGCCTGGGCGAAATGAACCCCGAGCAGCTGTGGGAAACCACCATGGACGTCACCCAGCGCCGCCTGCTGCGCGTGCAGATTGAAGACGCCATTGCCGCGGACCAGATCTTCACCACGCTGATGGGCGACGACGTGGAACCGCGCCGGAACTTCATTGAGAGCAATGCGTTGGTGGCGCGGAATATTGATGTTTGAAGCCGAATGCCGGCTTTGTGCACAGAGAGAGGGGCTCGCCCCTCTCTTTTTTTTATAGCCGCCTCAACTTCCTTACCCAGCTATCCCAGGTCTCGATCTTTACAGAGGGTTTCATTGACCACTCGTACTCATGTCGTAGGCGGCTCTCCTCGAGATCATTCAGCGTTCGGCCAGCGATTACAACGCTCCTGATATTAATGTCCTTATTTGGATCCACTTCCAAGGAGCAATGTGGACCGAGAAACGCTCCGTAAATTGGCTTTCCTGATTCCGCTTCCACCCTAATGCGGTGAACTTCCTTACGGAATCGGTCGAGATCGCGATACGCCACTCCGATTCTTGCTCTAATTTGCTGGACGGCCTCATTAACCTTGCTTGAAAAATTCGCGTAAGACCCACTTGTTATGAGGTTGAAATCTGCTCCTTTGATTTCCACCAAAATGACGTCCATTCTCGACCTTCCAGTGAATATTGCAAAGTCTACGAACCCGTCTCCGATTGGAAATTCGCTAAAGCAAATGTACTCATCGTCGGGATCTGCGTAAACCTCAGCGATCAGCGACAGATCTTCCTTAAGAATCTGTTGGAGCTGCCTCTCCCCGGAATTAGCCTCAATGGCTGCAACGAGGTCATACTTCCTCGTCATCTTCTCTTCAATATTGAGCCGGCGATTGACAACGACAGGGTCTTCCAAATGGGGCGAGCTGAAGAAGGGATCAAACGTACTCCTGAGTCGCTCAATCTCCGTTAGAAGCGCGGCATTCTTCTCGGTGGGGGTGTCGAACTCATCGGAATTACAGTTAAGTAGCTTGCAGGCCACTTCTAGAGAAATTGTGTCCCACTTGGGCGATCCACCTGCAGAGAATGAGACTAGATCAAAGGTAGCAGCTCTAAATTTGGTTGCTTCGTAGTGCTCGACAATGGTTGCGCCATAACGGATAAACCCTCTCCTAATGAGCGCCGCATGAATCAACTCTACGGCGTTTGTCACCGAGGGGCCCTGTGCGCCTTGTCCAACACTGGTTAAGTCAGTAAGAACAGCCGCGATAGTGCCATCACTATGGAATATGCGAACTCTGCACAAGCCGTAGGGTCGATTGCCGCGCAGGGTTTCGAACTGAAATGCGAAATCGCTGATCTTCACCGACGCTCCTTGTGCTGGAAATGATCTAAGACGTTCGAAGTAATTTCCTCTTTCGAGGAAGCTATAGATTTGTCATTGGATAATGGATGGGCATATTTATGGCAGAAACCCAACGATGGAGGGGTGGCATATAGCAGTCCTTCGTTATAGCGTCCCAAGTTCCAAATTCCATGCGAAGAGGAGGGGCGGTGAAAATATCGAAGCTATTCAAGCTGGGGAAAACACAAGCCGAACTGGACTTCGTGGATATAGATCCCGGCAAAGATACACCGCTATTTTTGGATCCTCACCTCTTGGGGATAAAGCGCGACGCGTTTTCCGCAAAAGCGCATGAGGCGGTCAACGATTTCTTTTCTCTTTTGATAACGCTTATCCGCGATGGGAGGATGGGCGACGCCAGGGCGCTGTTTGCTAATCTGCATGAACCTAATGAGACGTGCTTGGGTGTTTCCCGCGGAGCACCGAAAGGTAGAGGCGTTGGAGCGGCACAAGCAGAGCAGATTTTTCAGAGCATCGCTAAGAGTCGAGCTGTGAAGACCGGCGTTGTAGAGCACCTGGAAGACTGTCGGATCTTTGTTCCATTCGTCGGAAGGGACAAAGTATCCGATATGACGACGAATATAATTCGAGACTCCCTTGTTAAGTACACGCAGGATCAATGCCGTCTACACGGTATTTCCCTGCGCGGCGGGACACCAACAGGCTACTTTTGGAATCGTGCGACCCATTCATGGGAAAACCGACACGACGAAATGCTTGTTGTTAAGCAGAGGACCATACTCTTAGTTCCTAAGGGTTGTGTGTCTTACTCTAAAAACTTCGGGCTTAGTAAGTATCATCAGCATTTTGTTCTCGATTTTCTCAAAGCTGAACAGATGCGTACTAATGGCCCGTTTGTAAGAAGGCGGCAGCTAAAGGATGGTAGCGAAAAGACCTGGGTGGCAAAGAAAGATTTGGCAAGATCGTTCGCGCCGCCAACAAAGGACTATTCGGTCGATTTCACACTAAAGCACGCCTCAGTCTTCTCAGATTTCAAGAGCTGGGCAAACAAAAACGCACGCTCTCTTAGCAACGAGGAAATACGTTCAGAAGAAGATGTTTCTGAGATTGCTAAGTTCTTGTCAGAAAAACTGACGGCGGTTCCTGTTGGTGGGGACAGTGCGACGGCGTATCACCGATTGATGGCGGGTATCGCCGAGTTGATTTTTTACCCAAATCTTATTTGTCCTCAGGTCGAACGGGAAATAAACGATGGAAGAAAAAGAATAGATATAGTCTTCGATAACGCTGCGGATAGCGGATTCTTTCATCATGTTCACGCTACTCGAAATATTCCCGCGCAATACATCATGATGGAGTGCAAAAACTACGGGCGAGAAATAGGGAATCCGGAGGTTGACCAGCTTTCCGGTCGTTTTTCGGCTAACAAGGGAAAGGTTGGTCTTCTACTCTGTCGCAGTGTGAGCAATTTTCGTCTTCTCATAAAACGTTGTCAGGATGTTTATCGAGACAAGCAAGAATTGATAATCCCAATGCAAGATGAAGACTTTCATAAGATCCTGAGCGCAAGGGCGAAGGACCCGGCGGACCGAGTGGAGGATGCCCTATTGCGAGATCGTGTAAGGGAAATAGTCCTGAGCTAGCGAGTGGTCCCCGGTTCGTCCCATTTCTTGCAGGAAGGAACATGCTCGTTTCGCTTAGCTTGACTCAAGCTACTTCGCGACCCACAAATGACGCCACGATATGTCTCCATTAAATCTTAAGGAGTCTAGTGTGCTATCGGCGGACACGCCGATTGCGCTTCTTATCGACGCGCTCAAACAATCGGACAACGATGATGAGAAGTCCACTTGGGCGGAGACATGGGGACTCCGTCTCTCCCTTTCGCTGATGGCACTTGGTTTCTGCGCATATCTTGTCCATGACCACCTGTGGAAGGAGCCCATCCTGAACCTGTTCGCATTGGGCGCGATGGTTGTCGGAGAAGTTGGCGCAGTCATCTGTTCGTTCTCGGGGGCGAGGACTACCTGGACAGAGCTAAAAAGGTTCGACCATGAAATGCTTGCCGGCGCGGCAAAACGCATGAGCGACCGGTATCTGCTCGCCAAGCGCATTTCCGAGCGCTTTGACGAGAAGGAGATCGCTTTCGCTAAGGACTATTTGCAATCAGTCTGCGCTCACATGAGGTCAAGAATCGGGTTGATGATCGGAGCGCTAGACAAGGTAGGCATCATCCCCCTTGCTGTGTCGTCCCTCGTGGCATTAGTGAAGGTGTACGGCAACGGTACATTCGCGAGCGCTTGGTACGCGGGCGCCTTTGTCCTGCTGTTGTTCTACGTTGGTTCGCTGAAAATGCTCGGCTCTGCATACACTATCGAGCGCTTCGTCGTAGTGCTGAGCCACGCGGAAGGCTATGCGCTTGAGCGGTCCGCATCAAAAGCCAAGCTGCGTTCCTAATGTCAGGAACAACCTCAGTTTTCCGGCTACACAGTGCATCGATCAACTGGCGCTGCCAGAAAAAAGAAGGCCGCTCCAAAGGGCGGCCTTCTTTCAAACCATCAACAACCCATCACCTCACTCCGCAGCCTCCTCTACCTTCTTCCTACGCCCCCGGCTAAACCGCGCCGACAACGCCTGCCGAGCCGTATCCAGCCCTTCTCCCTTACCGGCAACCTTCAGGAAGGCATACCCCTCCAGCGAGCCCGTCATCAGATCGCTACCCAGCGCCAGCTGCGAATCGCGCATCTTTTCGTTGAGTTTTTCAAAACGGACTAAGCGAGGCCGCAGCGTGTCAAATCCGGCGAGGTCTCGCCGCAGTTCCGCAAGGCTGAAGTTGGCCGGCAACACGCCAGGGTTATTACCCAGCACTTCCACGGCCTTACGGCAGAACGCTTCCGACTTGTCGCCCATCTTCATGAGCGTGCTGCGTTGCTCGATCGACAAATCGATCAGACCAGCAAGTTTCTCTTCCAGTGTCTTAAGCGCGGCGTCGACGGCGGTCAGGTCAGCGGCGCTTGGCTGAAACGAAATCAGGTTTTGTGACATTGCAATCCTTATTGGTTGGCAACGTTATGCCGGTTGGCACAACCGCGCGAGATTGGCGTGCCGCTGCCTCGGTAGCAATGCAAGCTGCGACATTTGACAATTGGACCCGCGTGCCTGGAAGGAAACCGTACGGATTCCGCCCGTTTCGTTTCAGTGTTGGAGAGTGACGCTCGACCCTTGGACGGTCGAGTTCGAGTGTTTAAGAGTCGAGCCTGACTCTCAAAGCGTGACATTTCAGTGTCTAACGGTGAAGCGCGAGGCTCAAACACTGGCGCTTCAGTGTTCGAGGGTGATAACCGCCCCCCTCAGACAGTGAGACTTCAGTGTTTGAGGGTGAAGCTCGACCGTCAGAGGGTCGGACTTCACCGTTTTAGGTTCAAGTGCGACTCTTCGAGTGTGGCGCTCCACGGTCTGATGGTGGAGCGCTAGCGTCAGACAGTCGATGACGCGGTGCTGACGGAAAGCTATTGATCGTTTCCGCCCGCGAACGGCGCTTCCTTTGCCGCGATGCGGGCGCGCAGCTCGTCGTTTCGGTGTTGGCCATTCTCGCCAAAGTGAATGAGGCGGTGGCACGTCGGGCAGATCGCACCGACGTACTTCGGGTGGTCTAGCCCGCCATCGGAAAGCCTGTTGATGTGGTGCGGTTCCAGATACGGCGTGCCGTCGCTTTTGCGATTGAACGGTGCCGGCGCCTCGCAAAGTTCGCATTGGCCCTGCGCCCGCGCCAAGACATATCGCTTAACGCGTGCACTGCGCTGGTATGCGATCTGGACAGTCTCTTTCGCGTCGGCGATGGGGCCGCCGGGCTGACATGCAGCAATCGCCGCTTGCCTCAACGTCGACAGGTCCCCTGGCTGGCTCTCGGCCTTTGTCGCACTGTTGTCGTCTTGATCCGGCAGATCGTCCAGTTCGCGACGCAGCGTGTTCGATACCGGCATCAGCCGGAACACAATCACATCGCGTTCGTTTCCATTGCGGTCTGCATCTCGTTTGAAGAAGTGCGAATCACAGGCGAACTCGCCCAAGTACACGCATGGCTTCCCTTTGCCGGTCATCTGAAAGACATGCAGTGCGCGGCCATCCTTCGCGTGAGAAGCGATGGCGAGGTTGCCCTTGCTCATCTTCATATTGCCGACCTGTCCCTCGCCAACGTAAAGCAGGTGACCGAACTCGTCGAATTCGTCCTTGTAGCCGTGCTGTTCGCCTGTCCCCGTAAAAAGAAAGACGGCGGGCGACAGTCGGGAGGGGGCTATGCCGCTTTGGCCGCTGCCTCCGAACTTTCCCGTGATCTCTTTTCTGCGGTTGTAGGCCTTCCCGATGACGAACTCGGGAATCTCCATTTCCGTTGCAGCCGTCTGCTGAACGGTGTCTTGATCTTCATTGGGCAGCATGCAATCCCCCCGGACTGGCTGTAAATTTTTGTGCCCATTTTATGTCACGCTAGTCCGCACAGAGCGGTGCTCTCAGTTGCTCAAGCCCTGCGGCATCAAGCCGCCGTCACTTTTCGTGCGGGAAATAAGGGGCTGCTTTTGGACTTCACTTTCGTATAATCCCCAGCGCTGCCGCACCAACGGCAGCCGGGTCTGGCGATCCGTCTGAAGTACTTCCTGTGAATGCATGTCGCCACGCGCGACGTGCTGCGTTCGCTCGCGCAAGCCAGTTCATGGCGGGCCGGGCGGGGAGACCTTCGGGTCTGCCGGCGCCACAGGGAGCCGGTTCGCCAGCCCCGCCGTCAGGCCCGCCACCCCTCATCTGGCGATGAGCGGCAGGCCTCTTCAATCCCTGTGGAGGCTTCATGCCAAGTTCTCAAAGCGGGAATCGCCCCGCGTCGTATCCATCTCCGCCAACATCGCAACCGCCGCCGGCCACGTCATCCGACACAGGCAGGCTCACCAAAAACCGCACCTACCTGAACGGCGCAATCGCAGCGCAGGCGTATCTGAAGCGTACGCGCACCGCCATGTGCACACACGGCCAATGCCGGCCAGGGATGCTGCGCGAGCAACTTCAGCAGTTTTCGGCACACGCCTTTCCGCCGGCCTTCATCAAAGGCTTTGTGGATGCGATTGATGCTTACGTATCGATGTCGCTCGGGGGCCGCGATGTCGATCCGCAAACGTGGGACGTGTTAGCCGCCATAGAGCGGCGGGGCTACGGCCAATAACAATGGATTGACGCATTCCCGTGACGGGCGGGAATGCCAGCAGAGACAGTGATTCAGACGCGCTGTGCCAAGCCAGTTCGGCTAGCGGGATCAGTCGCGAGCCACACTCAGACCTCCAGCGACACTGACCGTGTCAAGGTCTCAAACTCACGTAAAACGTCGGGGTGCTTCTGGGACAGGAACCGAAATACCGCTTCGTTACCCACCAATTTGGTGAGATACCCTTTGGCTAGGACCAGATTCAAGACGTCTTGTCCGTAGGACTGCTCGACCAGCTTGAGCTGGCCTTGCAGGTTCCCCATCTCACGCTCCATCTTCGCCATCTGCTCTGCGGTGACACCGCCCAATTTGCGCGGCTTGCTCTCATGTAGCAGCAGATTGCTCGGCGTGGCCGCAACTAGCGCCTGTGCATACGAAACTGTGATGTTGTTGGCCGCGATCATCAGTTCGACGCACTCGATCTGACGGGTGGGCTTCAGCTTGCGAAGCACGGCGCCCAAGTTGGGTGAGAAGTGAAAGTCCTTCAGCAGTTCTGCGGCTTCCGGGCAAACACCATTGAGCAGCCCCGCGTGCATGATGATGTGTCGAACATCGACGTTCAGTGCCTTGGCCAATTTTTCGCGAGGCACACCGCGCTCCAGGGCCCGCCGAATCATGAAGTGCACCTGAATCGTGCTCACCCGATTCAGTCTGTTGTTGTACGTATAGCCTTCGTCATCGGTGGCAACAAGACAGGGCGCATCCGCGAACTCCAATTCCCTCAACGCAGCGAGTCGGATGTGCCCATCAAGCAAGATGTGCAGTCCGCTGGCTTTGTCAGGTTTGCCAACGCTCAACGGCTCGATCATGCCGATCGCCTCGATAGACGACAGAATCTGTTTGAACTTCGCGGATTGCTGGAGGCCCTCGGGAGTCTTCCGCGACGGCAGAATGTTCTCAAGCGGCAGCGTCAGTGGCCGAGGGATGAACCCGAGCAGATCGGTCATGAGGTATGGCCTCCTGGCCAGACTCGATCCGAGAGGTACTTCGGAAGCGTGTCCAAACGCTCGGCGCGGAGCAACACCGTGAAGTTCTCCTCGAGCATCAATTCCCGCAGGGCTTCAACGACGAAGAGCAGGCGTTGTTGTGCTGTCTCAGCCTTTCTAACAAGCAGCTTCTGACGTTCGACTTCTTTCTGGTAGTTGCGCACCAAACTGGATGTCGTTACGTCAGCCGGCTTGCGTGGCGCGTTGCGCGCCAAGGTCTTTCCAAGTGCCTGCCGCCTCTCTATGACGCGCCGCGCGTGCAGCAATTGGTGACCTCTCAACTGGCCGGTCTCGTAGGCTTCCTGCAACGCAACTTGTACGGCACGGTCATTGTTGCCGGCCCCCGAGATGACAAGCGCTGCTGTCAACTGGATGCGCCCCGACTCCACCGCCACAAGTAGACGCTCCTCGCCGTTGCTGAGTAGCTGCAGGATGCCGTGTACATAGTCCAGCGTCAGGCCGGTTTTCTCCGCGATCGCCTTCTTGTCATAGCCTTGCTCTTGGAGTCGGCCAATACCTGCCAAGAGCTCTAAGGGGCTGCACTTTCGGCGCGCGATATTTTCTGCCAGGCTCATCACGAAAGCGTCTTCATCGCTGGCCTCCACCACCAGCGCAGGGATAAAGCTCTCCCCCAACGCTCGGAAGGCCTTAAGCCGTCCTTCACCACAGATCAACAGGTAGTGCTCGGCGCCGTCTGGCCCAGGGCGAGAGGTGACAGTAATCGGCTTCTTCAAACCAATGGTCTGGATGTTCCGGACGATATCCTCGAACTTCTGTGCGTTGCGGTCACGGGGGTTGAGGACCTCGATAGTGTCGAGCGGGATCATGCGCAGGTCCGGCTTGGGGTGTTTCCTCGTCATGCGGCCCTCCTGATGCGGCTGCGCTCCGCCATGCCATAGAGGTAGTCCAAGTTGTCGAACCGATAGGTATCCAGTTCGAATCGGTTGTGGTCGGCCAAGCTGATGCGCGGCAGACCAAAGTCCAACCGTGGCAACAGGTAGTAGTCCAGCGGCCCTTGGTTGGCCGTGTCGAGTCTCACAGCCACTGTGATGTCGGGAAGAAGGCCGGCATCAAAACGCACCTTCCACCGATGACTGCCCGTCTCCAGAATCTGGCAGCGTGACAGGACGATCGAAACACTGAACTCTCGATTGACGGTGAGCAAATCGGTTGCCGAGTCCCGTTCCACCGAGCCACCTAGCTCAGCGATCATCCGTTCCGTACGCGCGATGATTTGGGGATGCAATCGCCGCAGGAAGCGATTGATTTCGACGTAGTGATAGTCGCGATCTGGCGTGAAGCCCACTGCGTGATAAGCCCGAACGAGGCTGCCAAAGCGATGCGCATAGGCTGCGGCTGAAGGCATGCCTTCCGTCTCATCGATGATCAGGCCCGACAAGAAGCCCCGAGTGCGATAGAGGTTACGCAGCTTGTCCAGGAGTTCTTCGTCGCTGAATCGGCGTGCCCGAGCGCGCAGGATGCCTTGCGCTGTATAGAACAGCTCGGGTGACACGATGGCTTCGAAAGCCCCGTCCCTGCGAATCCACATTTCAGGGCCGTTGACGACGTGATGCTTCTTGAGCTTGAAAGACGTCCGGTTGTAGACGTTGTTGCCAATGTACTTTTCGTTGGACAGCACTTGGCGCACCGTCGCGCGTGTCCATTCGCGACCGAGGTCTGTGCGAATGCCGCTGGCATTGAGCCGGCTGGCGATTTCGGCCTCCAGCAAGTTGCTGTCAATAAACCATCGATAAATCTGATTGACCGTTGTCGTCTCTTCGTCCGGCCCAGGCATCAGGATGACGCGATCGGTTTGCAGGCTCTTTTGTTGGCCGCGCACAAGCTCAGCTCGTACGGTACCTAGCTGATCGACCAGGACGCGTCGCAGGCCATATCCCGCCGACCCGCCCTGTCGATACCCTAGTTCGATCAGCCGACATTGGCCGGCGAACACCTTGGCAGATAGCTCGCGGCTGTACTCGCCAGCCATGGCGCGCTTGACGCCTTTGACGATAGTCGAGACCGGGGAACCGTCGTTCTCGAATTGCTCCGCGCAATAGGCCACCTGTATGCCGGCACGGCGGCAGATGTATTCGTAATAGGCGCTCTCATCGGCGTCCTGGAATCTCCCCCAACGACTGACGTCGTAGACCAGGATGACTTGGAAGTCGGCAGTGCCAGACTCTACGTCCTTGATGAGTTGTTGTAGTGCTTGGCGGCCGTCGATGCGTAGGCCGCTCTTACCCTCGTCGGCATAGGTCTGCACGATTTGGATTCCGCGACGCTGGGCGTACTCGCGAATCTTGTCGGCCTGATTCTGTGTCGAGTACTGCTGGTGCTCTGTCGACATCCGAACGTACTCGGCGCCACGAAGCAGGATCGGCTCGTCGGGAGGTCTCGAAAAGGTTTCGGCCATACGTCCAACCGCGTAGTTTTTTTTCCGCCAGTGCCGGCTAACGGACGTGGGCGCCTGTGGATTCAAAGCCCCAATTGCCTGCCTTGCAGGATGGCCAAGACTCACATGGACGAACGGTAATGGTTGTTCGATGCGCTGCCTATGACGTCCTATGTTTGCACACGTCCTTTTTGCATCAGTGGTCGAGATACACGGGCGTAATACGCACGATCCACGCGTCCATTGTTGCGCCGCTTGGGTGGAGAACAGGTTCGATTCGGTATAGGCCGGCTAGGAGCTTGGCTTGGAGCGAGTCGGGATACGAGGGGTCTTGGCTCTTCTTTTGCGGATCCTTTGTGCTCCCACCTTTGGCGGCCGTATTGCGGTACTGCTGCCAGTAGTCCGGATGGCGTTCATGCCAAGCGCGCTGGCTGCGTTTTTGGTTTTCTCGGTAATCCGGATCGCTCTCCATCTTCTCGTGCTGCCAACGCCGTCGCCGCGCTCGTTGGCAGGCTGGCATGGAGCAGTAAGTCTGATTCGGGACTTGAGAGCGCGGGACGAAGGATTGGCCGCAGCATGCGCAAGTCCGAATAGTTGCCATGGCGTTCTTCCTGACGAGTCCCGGATATCCCTCGCAGTATCTGCGCCATCAGCTAGCTACCTGCGTTGCCGCAGCGTCAAAGGGTTGGCGGTGCCCAGGGGAGCACGGCCCCCCGAGACGGACGGAGCGACCATCTATCAACCGTGCGCTTCGAGGCTCACCTTTGCATACGAATCGCGCTCAATTTCAAGCACTTGCACAGAAAGCTGAAGGTGCACGCCTGCCGGCGCGCTGCACTGCGCTTGCAAGACCGCCAGCACACTTGCCGACAGTTCGCGCCGGGTATCGAGCGATCGCCCGCTCAAGATCGCGAGATCAGCGTGTACGAATGCGCGCGGCGCGCTGGTGGTGCCCACGGCAAACGTGTCGCACCGGTGGCTTCGGCTTTTGATGTCGGCCTCAACAAAATGCCCGGTCGCGGCAAGGGCTGTATTGACGGCGAGCAGGGTCGCTTTGGCGTCAAAGGTGTTGAGGTTGGCGGAGTATTCAAGTGTGAGATGGGGCACCCAAGTCGCGCATGTCCAGGGTGAGCTTGCGATAGCCATAGACCCCGCCGCTCTCGAACCACGCCTGCTTGAGCAGGCCAAGCAGGCGCTGGTCGTCCCTCGCACGCGGGCTCAAGGGCT
>Ga0105240_10004960_pt1 | contig 20012 bp, 12 predicted proteins | sample KBSC54metaG_FD_80426 | JGI IMG/M metagenome (GOLD analysis project Ga0105240, IMG submission 80426) | Corn rhizosphere microbial communities from Kellogg Biological Station, Michigan, USA - KBS C5-4 metaG | ecosystem: Host-associated > Plants > Roots > Rhizosphere > Soil | place: Michigan, USA... | reverse complement strand
CGAGTAGACAACGGTTAACGGGAAGGACGTCGTGCTCTTGTTGTTGTTCGTGTCCGTCACCGTTAGAGCAATCGTCGTGGTCGCATTGATATTGGTGAAGGTCGACGGCAAGTTTGGTATCGGGGTGACGATCAAGGTTCGAGCCGCACCACCGTTGTTGGTAACCTGGAGGTTGGCGATCAGGTTCAAGAGATTGGTCGGGGTGAACGGCCCATTCGTGGAAGCCGTCACGACCAAACTGGCAGGATCAACGCTGTTATCCACCACATTAAACCGAATCACGGCCGGCGTGTTTTCCAACGTTGACTGCGGTCCAAGCGAGCTGAGGTCAAACGCCGGTCCCGTCTGGAGCGTGAGAATCCACCCGTCAATGCTGCCACCGAGCGGGTAGCTATCGTCCATGACGTAAAGCTTCCAATTCCCGTTCGGAGATTGACCGACAAAGGAGGAGAGATTGGTCGTATAGCCTGAGCTTGGAGCTCCCGCACCGAATTTGAGGGATCCGGCGTAGTCGCTCGGAGCGAAGCCTCCGCTCGACAGATCCGATCCAAACGGCAGGGCCGGCGCGCCGTCAGTGAAGGATAAACGAAGACCATTTACTGGAGTCGAGCCTCCGGCATGCGCCATCAAAACGACGGATTTGGAATTGTCCGGCGAAACGAGGAGCACGTCGACGTCCTGTGGGAAATCGTGAGTGAAGCCCAGCAGAGTCACTTCTACTCCAGTGACAGCTCCACTGAGGTTGCTGACGCTGATGATCGAGGGGTACGGAGCGGCGTTGCTGGCGATCGGGTAGCCCTCCGGAATGATGATGGGGCCATCCTGACTACTAAACGCCAGGGACGGAAAGACATTGACGTTGAATTTACTGGTGGTGCTTTGGTGGGCAGCATCGGCCACCAACACGGTGATTGTCGCAGGACCAGTAAGGACTCCGGCCGGCAAGACAGAAATCGAGTATTGGAAAATGGTATGCCCGTTGGTGGTACCAACCGCGACAGGTCCGGTAGAGCTGATGTTCCCATTGGGAATCAGCTTGGTGTCGGAGGAACTGACCGCGATCGAGAGAGCTGAATCCTGCGGATCCCAGGCAGTGAACGTGGCGGCGGGAGAAACGGTCGCAGCTGGAGTGCTGATGTCCGGGATGGACGAAACGACGGGCGGCAAGTCGGCCTGATAGACCGTCACGTGGAATGTGTTAGTCGAGGAAGACGTGCCGGTGGAAGCGACGACCGTAACCAGGATATTCGACCCAATTTGAAACGGCACGGGCGTGATATCCAGCGTGCGTGTGCCGCCGGAACCCGGTTCAAAAACTGTCTGAACTACATTCGAGTTGGCCGGGGTGGCGGAGACAGAGATGTTAACTCCCGGCTGATCATCGCCGACGTTGACCGGGATCTGAAGGGTCTTATCGTTCTCACGCAGCGTTACGTCAGCGATCGGCTGAACGGATGGCAGCGTCTGGATGCTCAGTTGCCATCCATCCAAAATCACGCCTTTGCCGGAGCCGTCATCGACGATGAACAACGACCAGAGACCATTGGCGTTGGTACCGCTCAGGCCATTGAACGTGGCGAGCGTATGCTGGTAGGGGCCGGCCGGGGCGCCCGTGGGAAAAGTGGCATCCGTCCCGAAAGCGCTCGGCTTATAAGTTCCGGAGATGATTTGCCCGCTATCGGGAAGGCCGGTCGCCGCGGTATCGTCAAAAATCAAAGTCGTATTGGCCATTGCAGTGGCCCCGCCCGCATGGCCCATCACCAGGACTTTGGCGCCCTGTGGACTGACCAACAACACGTTCATGTTATCGGAGAAGGAGTGCGTGATATCGAACAACGTCAGCGACACCTGGCTGATGGTCCCAACCAAATTGCTCACCCCGATCGTCGAAGGATACGGTACCGAGCCTGCATTGGCCGGGAGTGAAATCTGCTTCTGGCTGGCAAATAACGGATTCCCCTGGCTTTGCACATCGAGGGGGAACGTGACGCTTGTATTTGCGGTCCCATCAGAGACTACAAACGTAACTCTGGCGGAACCGGCGGCCGTGCCGAGCGGAAACAGAGTGAATGTCCGGTTGGCTCCGCTGCCTTGAAGCAGAATGTTGCTATCCGGAAGCAGGCTCTGAGTGTCCGAAGAGCCCGTGACCGTCAACGCTTGTGCCGGGAGGTCCGGGTCACTGACGGTGAACGACACCGGCCCGAGCGGAGTTCCAGCCCTGGTAACCTGCCGGGAAATAAAGCTGATTACCGGCGCGTGATTTACGAAGGTAACAGTAATATTATAGGTAAAACTAACCGTGAAGTTGTTGTTATCTTTAGCCGTGACGGTAACGGTTGTTGAACCGTGCTGCGGTCCAGTGTCTTTGAAGATGGCCGTGAGCTGCGCCCCACCTTTTCCGGTGGCGATATCAAAAGTGGGATTGTTGACAGTGATCAGGTCGGTATTCCCGGAGGTCACGGTGACATCCGAAGCATTCGTAATCGTGCCGTCGATGCTCGCCACGGTGAAGGAGATGTTGGTCGAGGTCTCTTCGGGAATTGAGATATTGGTAACCGTGGAGGTGATCGTCGGCGCGACGAACAGGTTCAGAACCCATCCCGCAGTTATCTGAGCACCCGTGCCCCCGTTCGTTGCCCAGAGTGTCCACACTCCATTTGGGTTGCTCCCAACTAGTGTGGAGAGGCCTGCGGCCTGGACGGACACCGGGGTAATAGCGTCGTTCCCAGGCAAAGTCCCGGAACCGCCCGCGGTGAAAGTAACTTGCCCGAACGTATTCGGACCGCTTCCGGCCGGGTTATTGAGGAGCGTCACGGTGCCTCCCGGAGCGACCAACGCCAATCCGAGATTGTTTGGAACGATATTCTTCAGACCAGACACGGCCACGGTGACATTGCCAATCGCGCCAGAGATATTCGACACGGCAATACTGGAATTCGTCGTGCCTGCGTTTGCGAGACCAAGCGTCTTTGAATTCGCAATGATGGGATGCGCGACCGGCTGAACCGTCACCGCTATCGTGGTCGAATTGGACAAGGAGCCCGCGTCAATGACCGTCAGAGTCAATGTTGCAGTGCCAGTGTTGGTTCCGGTCGGAACCACGGCGAATTTCCTGAGGGCGCCAGTATCTGCCGTACTGAGGAAAATGCCACCGGGAGCCACAATGTTGGTGTCGGACGAAGTCACTGTGAGATTCAGAGTGGTTGCCGTATCCAGCGGATCCACGTCGGCGACGACGACATTGATAACCGGAGAAAGGACGCCAGCGACCGTGGTAAGCGTACTATTGGTAACCGTAAGAGTCGGAGCCTGATTGACGTGGGCGAGCTTAACCGTGATATCCGTCGGAACCGAACCGATACCGTCGCTCACCGAGAGCGTCAGAGTGTTAGTACCAAACGTGTTCAGCAGCGGAGTGAGTGTCAACGTGCCGTTCGTTCCAGAAATGGTGGCGACTGCGGAAACGATGTTTGTGGCGCTATTGCCAGCGGTGGCAGTGAAGCCTCCCGCCGGAGGGCTCGAATCCTGCACGGTAAAATTCACGGTCGCGGCGCTTCCGTTTTCCGCCACATAAACTGTGTTTGTGGCAGTGGCAACCAACGGAGTGGTATAAAGGTTCAACGTCCAAGAACCGATTACCGGAGTTGTGCTGCTGGACGGGCCCGCCAAATCATCCAGAGCGTATACGCTCCAGACTCCGTTGGGATTGCTGCCAGCGAAGGCCTCGGCCAGAGAAGCCGCGTATCCCGTCGTGGGGGCCGGTGCCGGAAAGCTCAGCTCGGCATTATCCGTCGGCTGGTACGAACTGCCGGAAACCAGAGGGGAGGAAACAGGCAAGCCGGAGGGTGCGGTATCCGTGAAAGTCAGCACAGCTTTGTCGAGCGCGGCGCTCCCACTCGGATTACCACCCGACCCGCTCATTAACACAACCGCTTTGCCGTTGGGCCCAACCAGCAGCATCCCAATGTCGGGCGCGTAGGGGTGCGACACATTGCTCACGGTAATCGAGACCCTCTCAAGCGTACCCAGCAAATTAGCGTTGGTAAGGTAAATACTCGAAGGGTAAGGGCTCGCCGGTGCGGCATCGTTGATCGTGATCGACGAAGTCTGGGTCACAGTGTATTGCCCGAGAGCAGACACGCACATCAACAGGGACGCCATTCCGCCAAGAATCCACGCGCCAGGACCTTGGTTGTTCCTTGTAGTCATCTTCATAATAGTTAGTTGTGTTTAACGCTCAGGATCTGACACCCTGAATGATTCAGCATGATTCTCAGCACGTCTGTCTTGTTCTGCACGCCCTAAGGTCCGGCAAGCATGACGCGCCCGTGGATGCCATTAACGCGGAGACGCCTATGAGCAGCAAACCAAAAGCATTATCCATAACCGACATTCTTGTCTAAGACCGACATAGATTGTCCAAAAGCGACTAACTTGCATAAAATCGACAGTCGTTTGCATAAAGCGACATGGTCAATCCTGCTCCCCTTGCCCTCTTGAAATCTCCGTAAGTTGCGGATTATTCATCCAGCGGCGGAGGGTTTAAGTTAGCAATAGTAAAGTCGGCTATAAGTTAACTGCAGAACTTACTCCTACTTTTCTGCATCAGGTTGGTTAATGTTACAATCACTATAATCGCACTCGGCTGCCGCGTTTCGGCGCAAGCCCGCTCTCTGGACCGTGTCGTCGATCCACAGCACCACCCAAAACTGCGCCCCAGCGAGTGCGGCTCTGATTAGGCTGCTGGATCAGTGAAGGACGCGAAGCGGACCTCTCGAGGGCAGGATCGGGCCAGCCTGCTGCCTCGCAACCATGATAACGGGTCGGCGCGATCGGCCGTCTGCGGAGAGAACACTAAGAGCGCATTTTTGAAAGTCGTGGGGCGCGGCACCGCATCAAACCACAACCAGGGCTAATCGCGCTATAGGCGCGCGCGTTCCACCTGCTGGGTTCGGGAGCGTCCGGTTGGTTCCAGAAATTTCCCAGCGCCCTCCACAGTAAACGAAACACGGAGCCCCGCTTAGAAGGCGGGAATGGATAGGTTTCGAACTAATGCTAAGAGCCTTCGAGGAACCGAGGAGCGCTCTCAGGCTTCGCCCGTGGTGGAGTTACGGAGGGCGTTCCAGCTATTTTTGGAGATGCTGTGGGAGCTCTGCGACTTGGAGTAACCCCGGTGTGCGGGCGCGAAGGTTTGAGGGGAGGTTCCGAAAATCTTTTTAAACTCGCGGCAGAAATGAGATTCGCTCGAGAACTTCAGTTCGGCCGCCGCCGCCTTGTTGGAGTACCCTTGAGCGATAAGTTGTTTCGCCAGGCGACACTGCAAGTCGCGCAACCAGTGACTAGGTGTACAGTGGAGGTGCTGGCGGAATAAGCGTTGCAGCTGCCGTTCAGAAATGGAGCAAAGCGTGGCCATTTTGGCGGGGCTAAAGTCAGCCTCCCGCGCCACTTGCTCCCATTCTTCAATTGTATGAAGGCTGCCGCTCACATGCAAAGCTCCTGCATCATCGCGAACTATCAACGCTGGCGGAGCAAGCAGCAGCAAACCAAAATAGTTGTCTAAAACCGAAATCGTTATCTAAAACCGACCTCAATTGTCCACCAGCGACATGCCTTGAACAGATCGACCGAACCTTGAGCCGGCACGTTCCGAAGGTCGGACCTGCCTGGCACCCGTCTTTTTTGATTGTCATGCCCACCGGGCAGACGGATTCCACCTATCGGAAGTGGGGGCCTGAGGTGCGCCGAAATGGGGATGAAGTTTGGTTGCTTTTTCCACTGGTTTCTTATTATTCTGGCCGGCAATAACTCGTAAAATTGCTCATGGCAACTAATCATACATGGAAGTTTTTCCGGGCCGGTGGGTTTGACCAGGTGAAGCTCGAGTCGGGGGCCGACCTGATGGATCTCGATCAATTGGATCAGAAGTTATGGGTTGCGCTGGCGTGTCCAACCACGGGCTTGGAATTCGACGAGCGAACACTGAAGCTCATTGATACGGATCAGGACGGGCGCATCCGGGCTCCCGAACTGATCGCCGCGGTCAAATGGGCGGGGACATGCCTCAAGAATCCCCACGATTTGTTGAAGGCCTCGCCGGAACTCCCGCTGACAGGAATTAACGAGGCAACGCAGGAAGGACGCCAAATCCTGGCCTCCGCCCGCCAAATCCTGGCGAACCTCGGAAAGAAAGACGCCCTGGCCATTACCCTGGAGGATACTGCCGACACGGCAAAAATTTTCGCGCAAACGCACTTTAATGGCGACGGCATCATCCCGGTCGACTCCTCGGAAGACGCGGCTACCAAAGCGGTCATCGCCGACATCATCGCCTGCCTGGGGGCTGAGACAGATCGCAGCGGGAAACCCGGTGTGAACCAGGCCAAGACCAATCTCTTCTATGCCGAAGCCCAGGCCTTTTCGGATTGGTGGAAGAAAGCGGAAGCCGATCCCAGCCTCCTGCCATTAGGCACCTCCACGGCTTCAGCGGCGGATGCTTTCCGGGCTGTCCGGACCAAAATTGATGATTATTTCACCCGGTGCCGTTTGGCGGCCTTTGATCCGCGGGCGGTCAATGCGCTGAATCGCGAGGAGAAGGAGTACCTGGTGTTCACGGCCAAAGATCTCACGCTGGAGACACCCGAAATTGCGAGCCTGCCGCTGGCTCACGTCGCGGCCGTGAAGCCGCTGGCTTTGGCTGATGGACTTAATCCCGCCTGGTCGGCCGCGATGAGCCGGTTCGGCGCCGAGGTAAGCGGGCCGCTGCTCGACGGCAAAACGGTTCTCACCGAGGCGGACTGGGCTGCGCTCGGCGGAAAGTTTGCTCCGTACGAAAGCTGGATGGCCGCCAAGGCGGGCGCTTCGGTAGAGAAACTGGGATTGGCGCGGGTGCGCGAAATTCTGGCCGGGAAGGATAAAGATGCGATTACTGCGTTGATCGCGAAGGACAAGGCGTTGGAACCGGAGGCGAACGCCATCGCCGTGGTTGAGCGGCTGATTCGGTATCATCGCGACCTGTTCAAGCTGCTGAACAATTTCGTTTCGTTCCGAGATTTTTACCGGCGGAAAGACAAGGCGATTTTCCAGGCCGGAACACTCTACCTGGACCAGCGCAGTTGCGATCTGTGCATCACGGTTGAGGACGCCGCCAAACACTCGATTATGGCCAGCTTGGCGGGGACCTATTTGGCCTATTGTGACTGCACCCGCAAAGGCACCGGCGAAAAAATGCAGGTTGTGGCAGCGTTCACCAACGGGGACTCCGACAACCTGATGGTTGGCCGCAACGGCATTTTCTACGACCGAAAAGGCCGGGATTGGGACGCCTCGATCACCAAAATCCTGGACAACCCGATCAGCATACGGCAGGCCTTCTGGGCGCCATACAAAAAGGCGGCCCGCATTATCCAGGAGCAAATCGCCAAGCGCGCCGCCAATGCCGATCAGGCTGCGGCGACGAAACTGGCCCAGGCTGCGGCCAAACTCGAACAAGCCGGCACGACCGGACAAGCCCCGCCACCGGAGCCGAAGAAATTGGATACGGGCATGATCGCAGCCTTAGGCGTTGGAGCAGCGGGCCTGGGCGGCATGATCGGCGGCGTCCTCACGGGGTTCTTGAATTTGAAAGGCCTTATGCCGGTCGGGGTGCTAGCGATTATCCTCATCATCTCCGGCCCCTCCATGCTGATCGCTTGGCTGAAACTGCGCAAACGTAATTTGGGACCGATTCTCGATGCCAATGGTTGGGCGGTCAACGCCCGAGCCAAAATCAACGTGCCGTTCGGCGCTTCTCTCACCCGCGTCGCCGCGTTGCCAGCCGGAGCGCAACGCGACCTGGCTGACCCATTCGCAGAAAAGAAAACGCCCTGGGGACTCTATTGCATGCTGTTCATCCTGCTCTTGCTCGTAGTTGGATGGCTGCTCGGCAAATTTGATGGTTTCCTCCCGGATTCCATCAAGAGCCCGATCACTCAGAAAGCACCGACCTCGACCAATGCTCCCGTGAAGCCAGGTCCGCCTGAGTCTGCTAAATAAACGGAACGCCCCCGCCCGCGAAGGGAACTTGTGCGAAAAATGCCTCCAGAGTCACGGGAACTGAAAGCCGGCCGCGCGAGAAAGATCGTGGCGGGTTTGATGAGAGCCTATCCGGAGGCGCATTGCGAACTGAACCACAGCAATCCCCTTGAATTGCTCATCGCTACCATCCTGTCGGCTCAGTGCACCGATAAGCGGGTCAACCTGGTCACCCCGGGCCTGTTCAAAAAGTATACCAATGCCAAGGCGTTTGCCGACGCCTCGCTGCCCGAGTTGGAGGCGGAGATCAAGAGTACCGGGTTTTTCCGCAACAAAGCCAAAAGCATAAAATCGGCATGTCAGGCCATCGTCGAAAAGTATCAAGGCGAAGTGCCTCGGACCATGGACGATTTGACGCAACTTGGCGGCGTCGGCCGCAAGACGGCCAACGTGGTCCTGGGAAACGCGTTCAATATCAACTGCGGCATCGTCGTCGACACCCATGTGGCGCGCCTGGCACAACGCCTGGGTTTGACCGGTGAAACCACGCCGGAAAAAATCGAACAGGCTCTGCTCCCGCTGGTTCCTCAGGAACAATGGACCCTGTTCAGCCATTTGTTAATCTGGCATGGCCGCCGCCGGTGTTACGCCCGAAATCCAGATTGCACGAACTGCGAAGTACGATTGCTCTGCCCGCGGGTTGGCGTTGTGAAAAAGAAACCCGTGGCGTTATGAATGCAAACCACGATTAAGCCGCTCGCTCGATCAGGATTAATCCGACCGGGAGTGTGTCGCCCAAGGCTCGTGCTTTATCGGCCGTATCGAGCGCGACGACCTCAGTGACCATTCGTTGCCAGGAAGGCGACGCGTCGGCCGCGCACAAGGTGTCATTTACCTTGAGCCGGACTGATTCCTCCAGATCGCGGGTCCGATCGCCCGTGAGGCGCGCCAGTTGAGTCAGGGCAAATAGGGCGCCTTCCAACCGCAACACGGAAGGATCGAGCAGCAAACCAACCCAAGCGGCAGCCCGTTGAGGGTCAACGACTCGATGCAGGCTTCCGTAGATGGGGGCGCGCGCGCCGATCCGGCCCAGCGCCCAGGTCCAGGGACCGCTGGCCAACCGACCGTCCTGCAGCCGCGCACAAATCCATTCTCCTAGCTGCGCCTTGTCCTCCGGCTCCAGATGCTCCAGAGAAGCAGCCAGGCGTGCCATTTCATCCAGACCTTCCGGCTGCACGCCCTTCGATCGCGGAAGATTTTTGGGTGGGTTGGGCGGAACGCGGGCCGCCAGATGAGGCTTCAAGTACGTCCAAAATTCCTGCTGCACACCTTCCTTCAGACCGCCGCAGATGCGCCGCCACAAAATCCAGAACTCTTTCCAGGCGGCCTTATCCTTATGGAATTGGACGCTCTCAGGGAACAAATGCGCCGATTGTTCACAACGCCATTCGTCCACCGGATAGCCGAACCCGGGCCGCAGACTATAGCCCAGGAGTTGAAAGAAAACTCGTTCATGTTCGGCCGAGCGGCGGCGGCGCGCGGCAGCGGCAAACAGCGTGCTCCACAACTCACGTAGCACGGGCACCCTCCATTCCTCGCGCGGCCCGAGGGTCTGCTCCAGGCTGGCCCAGAGCTGTTTTACGTCTTTGGGCGGAGTGCCGCGCGTCGTGCCCGCCGGCCCCTGGACGTGGCCCTTGCCAAAAATCAACTCCACCCAACGGCGCGCCTCGGCGAACCCAGACGGCATCGACTCGGTCACGGTCATGTGCTTCTCTGTTCCCGCGCCGCGAAGCTCAAATTCCAGACGCCAGCGCTCGCGGCCGATGTCGGAAACACACCACAACTCGAGGGTGCCAATTTCGGTCAGCCTGGCCTGGAGATGCACGGGGACCTGACCACTCTTGCCTGCGGAGGTCTTCAGCAGAGTATGAATGGGTGGGAGTGCCTGTAGGTCATCCCCCACCGTTATCACGTCGCCGGAACCTTCCACCCGATCCGAAGCGGTTGAAAATAAGGGGAACCGGACCGGGCGGCCCACGGCCAACTGAAAAACCCGGCCGCGGATATCCACCAACTCTCCCTCTTCCTGGCCTCGAGGCACCACACACAACGCCCTCGGTGACCCGCTGCCCACCTGGTCGAGTCCGACATAGAGCGCATGTGCCGCTCCGCCGCCGATGCGCCGGCCCAGCCCTCGGCGAACCAAGCCGTAGAACGCGGCGCCGCGCGCAACCGCCAGGTCCAGCGATTCATGATGGAGCAAAGGGATGATTCGTTGTTCCGGCCACCAGGAGGACAGTACCTTCACCAGGCGTTCCTTAATTCCGTTTGAATTAAAAACTCCGCCGTTCAGCAGGATCGCGTCCGGGCGAGGCAGAGCTTTGCTTGAGTATTCCTCGCCTAAGGCTGCGAACCCGGCTTGGGCATGAGCGTGGAGAAAGCCGGCCAAATGACGGGTAACCGCGGGGTCATGGGCGTAAGGCAACCCCATCTCCTGCAGGGCAACCCGAGCTCCGCGTTGCGGCAAATCCACGGGTCGACACTCGGGAAAAAAGCCGTCCAGGACGATCTGCTCAGCCTCCTGGCGGGTCAGGTGGGTGGAAAGAGACCCCCCCACCAACCGGCTGCCCTCAGCGACCACCGACAAGTTATAGCGCTCCTGCGTAGCCGGCGCTTGCGCATCGAGCTTGGGTCCTTTGTTCTTGGATCTCGTGGCAGCCCGGCCGTTGAGCAGTGCCTCCTTAGCCAAGCGAGCAACCTGGACGAGCTGGAGCCATTGCGCGGCACTCAGTCGTCGCCCCTGGCTGCTCATGCGCTCCTCCGCCCGCCGGGCGAGAGCCGCGTCCATGTTATCGCCCCCGAGCATGAGGTGCTCCCCCACAGCAATCCGGCGCAGGACCGGGCCCTCGGGAGAAACGCCCACCTGCACGAGCGTGAAATCGGAAGTACCTCCGCCGACATCCACGACTAGAACCAGGCGCACGCCCTGGAGGGCGGATTTCAAGTCCAACAGGTGCCTGGCTGTGAAGTCATAGAATGCCGCCTGGGGTTCCTCCAGCAACGTGAATTTCTCCAAACCTGCCTGCCGAGCGGCAGTGACGGTCAGCGCCCGCGCCAACTCGTCAAAAGACGCGGGAATGGTGATGACAACTTCCTGGTCGCTCAGCGGGGCGTCGGGGTGCGCTGAATCCCACGCGCGCGACATATGCGCGATCAGCCGGCTCGAGCCCTCGACCGGGGATAACTTAGGCAGCTCCGCCGGCGCGCCCCAGGGCAGAATCGCTGCTGAACGGTCCACGCCCGGGTGACACAACCAACTCTTCGCGGAAGAAACCATTCGCCCCGGCACTCGGGTTCCTTGCCAGCGGGCGAACTCACCGACCACGACCGCGGGTTTTTCCTCCCAGGGCAGTCGAGCGGCGCCGTCGGGCAGCTCGTGCTGGCCGGGCAGGTAAATACAGGACGGAAGCAGGGCGAGGGGGGCGGCGTCCCCGGGCCTTTGGAGCTGAACAATCGGGAAGTCGCTCACGGGCGCGTCCGTTCCCTGCCCCAGCTCCACATAAGCCATCGCGCAGTTTGACGTCCCGAGATCAATTCCCACCAGGTATTTCGCCTCGCTCACAACTCCCGGTTATCCTAGCGTTAAACCGCCGAAGGCACAATGCCGTCCGGGCGGACGCCGTCGCGCGGGTGCATTCCGCTGGGAGAACGCCGCTTATTTCACTTTCGCCTTTGAACCGTCGCACTAAAAACGTATAAATTTCCTATGTTGAAAATGCCCGTCCTGCTGCTCCTCGGCGCCGTTTCAGGGCCAGCCAGCCCGTCGCCTGGGTTGAGTGTTTTTAAGGTGCCGTACCTGCTTTCCCATGGCGGCCCGGTGCTCTACCTGATTCTGTTGACCAGCGCGGTGGCGGTAGTCGTGTTTATCGACCGGTTCTTGCATTGTCATCGAGCCCAGATCAACTCGACCGAGTTTCTCAATGGGGTACGGACCGTGCTCAGGCGCAACAACGTGGTCGAGGCCATCTCGATTTGCGACGCCACGCCGGGCCCGGTGGCGAGGCTGGTGAAGACCGCGATTCTCAACCGCGATCACGGGCGAGAGCGCGTGCGCGAAGCGCTGGAAGAGGCGGGATTGGCCGAGGTGCCGCGACTGGAGGAGAAACTGAATCTGCTGGCTACGATCGCGCAACTGGCACCGCTCCTTGGGCTGCTAGGGACGGTGCTGGGCTTCATCCAAACCTTTTACGCTATGGAACAGAAGGGATTTAACGCGCATGTAGGCGATCTCTCGAAAGGTGTCTGGACCGCATTGATCTGCGCCGCCGCCGGCCTGGCGGTCGCCATCCCGGCACATGCGGGCTACAATTACCTGGTCAGCCGCGTCAATTCCATCGTTCTCGATATGGAGCGAGCGGCAACCGAAATCGTCAACATTGTGACCGAGGGCATGAAGGTATGAAATTCCCTCGTAATGCCCGCATTTTTCGCGGGCAACTGGACGCTGCGCCCTTTGCGGCGGTGTTTTTTCTGCTGGTTATTTTTTTGATGGTCGGCTCGCTCGTTTATACTCCGGGCGTGCTCCTGCAACTGCCCAGCGCCGCGGACCTTCCGGGGACGGACCGACCGAATGTGGCGGTGGGTATCGACGCCAATGGGCGGATGTACTTCGAGAACCAGGGGATCGAGGAAAGCCAGTTGCGCGAGCGATTGCGCCTCGCCGTGAAGGAATCCACCGAACCGCTCACCCTGGTGGTGCAGGCCGACAAAGCGGTGAGCTATGACGCCTTGATGCACCTCACCCTGGTAGGGCGGGAGGCGGGAATCGCGAACTGCTGGCTGGCCGTGCTGCCGCGCCCAGTCACTTCGGGTCCATGAATCCCGAACTGGGCATGACGGACGAACCACGCCACTGGTCGCCGTACCAATGGTGGAGCGTGGTGGCCGCTGTATTGGTCATTCAGCTGGGGCTGATCTTTTGGCTGGGGGACCAGGGGCCGGTTCCCCCTCTTTCCGCTACGCCAGGGCTGGCGCTGCAGATGGCCGCAGCTTTCCCCAATGAACTCCTGGCGCTGACCGACCCCACCCTGTTGGCTTTGCCCCACCGGGAGGCGTTCGCGGGCCAGGCCTGGTTGGGCGTCCCCACCGTGGGGTATCGCCCGTTCGAGTGGTCCGAGCCTCCACATTGGCTCAACTTGCCCGTGGAACACCTCGGCGCCGCCTTCCACTCTTTCCTCACTACGAATCAGTTCGCTCCCCCGGAAACCTTCGCCCGGCACGAGCCGGACCTGCTTTTCCCAGACAACGGAAATTTGCCGGAAAACGCGCCTGCCTCCACCCCGCGGGTCTTGGGCGACCTTGCGTATCGAGCATTATTGACCCCTTTGAACCCTTGTTCCTGGACGAACTCAGAAATCCTCACGAACACCATCGTTCAGCTCCTGGTCGATCCTGACGGCCGGCCGTATTTCGCCTCGCTACTGTGGAAGAGCGGCTCCCCGGAGGCGGATCGGTTCGCACTCAAGCAAGCCTGGGGAGCACGCTTCGCAGCCGCCCCTCGGAGTGGGGAGAGACGGGCAAATCCGGTAGCGGACTTGAGTTGGGGTCAGATCGTCTTCGACTGGCAAACCTTGCCGCTGGCGCCGACGAACCACCCCGCTGGACCTTGAGTCATTGTGAAACACTCGTGGGCGCCAAACCAACAGGAATATTAGCTGAGATCGGATTTGTGATGACGTTGTTGCAAGCATGGCCATCCACAACCTAATTCTCACCTACGTCGTGGTGCTGCTCTCCGGACTGACCGGAGTGGCCATCTACGCCGAACTGCGTCGTCGTCGTTTTGAGCCGACGGCGACCGAAGATCGAATCTTCCGGTGTGGCCGGTGCGGTTATGTTTATACCGATGATCCAGATGTGGATCGGTCGCGCTGCTCCCAATGCAGCCAAATGAACGAGCCAATTCAGTTTTAGAGCGAGCTAACTCCCCGCTTTCAGTTCGACAACGTCATGCGGGGCGGCCTCACGTTGGCCCGCCGGGCTGACCCGTATGAAGCGCGCTTTTTCGCGCAGCTGAGCCAGGTTGGCCGAGCCGAGATATCCCATGCCGGCCTGGATGCCCCCGATCAACTGGGCCAGCACACGATCGAGTGAGCCGGTGACTTCCTTGAGCGCTTCAACACCTTCCGGGGCCACCTTCCGGGTGGGGTCAGAGCTGTGGCCGTAACGCGCGGCCGAACCCGCCTTCATGGCAGCCAGGCTCCCCATGCCCCGGTACTGCTTATACCTTTTGCCGCTGAACTCCATCACTTCGCCGGGCGCTTCCGGGCAACCGGCGAACATGCCGCCGCAAATAACGGCGTTTGCGAGGGTCAGCGCTTTGACAATGTCCCCCGACTTGGTAATTCCGCCATCCGCGACAATGCGGACGTGCTTCTTTTGAGCGGCGCGAGAGGCGACATAGAGGGCGGTGAGCTGTGGGATCCCCACGCCGGCCACGATCCGCGTTGTGCAAATGGAGCCCGGCCCCTGGCCAACCTTGATGGCATTGGCGCCGGCGTCGGCCAGGAACTCGACTCCGACGGCGCTGGTGACATTTCCGGCGAGAATGCACAATTTGGGAAAAGCATCGCGCAGCATCCGCACGGTATCCCCCACCCCTTTGGTGTGACCATGCGCCGTCGAGACCGCGACGACATCGAGACCCCGCTCAATGAGGGCGCCCACATGCGCCAGAACCCGTTCGCGGTCTAATTCGCCGAAAGCATTGCGAGTCGCCGAGACGGCCGCACCGCACACCAGCCGGAAGAGGCTGTCGCGGGCGGGCTTGAATTGGGCGTTGCGCTCCTGGGTAATGCGCTCCACATCGCTCATGGTGAACAAGCCATGGAGCTTGTCCTGATCATCGACGACCAAGAGCTTGTGAATCCCCGGATGATCGGTGAAGAACCGGTCGGCCTTGGCGATCGGATCGCGCCCCAGCTCCCGTTTGTTCAGGGTCTGCACCTGGTTACGCGGGGTGAGGGCTTCGACGACTTTGCGTTTCGCGTAGCGCAGCTTCACCACGTGGCCAGGCAGCAAGCCCACGAGCTTCCCGTGCGCATCGACCACCGGAAAAGTGCTGAAGGCAAAATGCTTCTTTTCGATGATATTCAAAACGTCACCGATGAGTTGGTCTGGGGCGACTTTGATGGGCTCCTGGATCAGGCCGTGCACATGGTTCTTGACCCGGCTCACTTCCGAAAGTTGCTCCCGTTCTCCCATGTTGTAGTGAATGATGCCCAGCCCGCCGTTCAACGCCATGGCAGTGGCCATACGCGATTCCGTCACCGTGTCCATGTCCGAAGAAATAATGGGAATATTTAAATGCAGGCCCTCGGACAGATCGGTATCGAGCTGGGTTTCGCGGGGCAGAACTTCGGAGTAGAGGGTTGCCAATGTCACGTCGTCGAAGGTCAGTCCGATGTTGTTGTAGGCGGGAAAGAAGACATCAGCCGCCTTGTAAAACTTCGAATCGAGGCTGTCAGACTCTTTGTAAGTTGCCATGTGATCTAAAACCAAATTTCGGTCGTGATCGCAACATTAAACTCAACTCTCCCTGCCCGCTCAAAAGATGGGCGGGACGTCTGAGGACCCGTTTGGGCGTTGCGCTAGTCCGGAAGTTCGTCAGCAGGCAACCCGGCCCTGAGCAACTGGGTCACCGCCTTGACGGCCAGCTCCATGGGAAAAATCGGTTTGGTAATTACGTCATTGCCGCCGCTGAGCAATCCCTCGGCCCGGGTTTCCAGATCGGTGTGGCCGGTGACATACACGATCGGAGTCCGGTGGTACTTGGGCACCGCGCGCACCCGGCGGCAGAACTCGAAGCCGTCCAAGCCGGGCATTTCGACGTCCAGCAGGATCATGTCATAGTGGGTTTCCTGAAGTCGCCGGAACGCAGCCTCGGGATTTTCAATGCCGTATGCCTGGAGCTGAGCGCGGCGGAGCGCCATCACTTCGAGTCGATTCGAGAGCGGGTCATCGTCCACCACCAGGATCTGCGGGTTGAGCAACGGTTCCTCCGCCGGGTTGACTGTGCCTTGAAAAAGGACCTGGAGGAGCTCCAAGGCCGACGAAAGAGTGCGCAGCACCGATACGTTAAGTTGCGCCGGCTGGTCGATCAGGATAAAAAGCAATGCTTCGAGCACACTGCAGATTTTGCCAATCCGCTGACAACCGGTGACCCCGGCGCTGGCGGTGACAAAATGGACCTTTCGGTAAAAGGCCTCGAGGCCTTGGGTCTGCTGAACCACATCGGGCGCTGCCGCCACAGCCGCACAGAGGGTCTTCAAGGCCGCACAGGTCTCACCGCCTTGCCTCAAAAACTCCACGGCGGCACGTCGCCTGACTTCTTCCTCCGAAACCAAAGTGGCATCGCGAGCCGTCGGATGGCCGGGGAATCGGCGCGCCCGGTCCAGTGGCGCAGGGGATTGCGTCAATTCGTCCTCCAATCCTAGAACTTCGTTGATGGCCTGCACCAACGCGGAGGGAGTGCATTGCGATTTCAGCAACGCTTCCTGCACGCCCGCCACTCGGGCGCCTTCGGCGAGTTCGTTAATGTAGGAGTTCGAAAGAACAATGACGGGCAGTGAGGCCAAATTTTTGTCGCTGCGGATGAACTTCAGCACGTCGACACCCGTCAGCTTGGGCATCATGAGGTCCAAAACCGCCACGTCGGGCCGGGAGACCCGCAACGCTTTCATCGCCTCGAGTCCATCGCTCGCCGTTTCCACCTGAAAATCATGGCGGATCAACCCGTCTCGAAACATTTTCAAGACGAGCGGATCATCATCCACTAACAAAACCCGTTTCATCCCAGTGCGTTCGAGCTCGAATTTGCCGATAAGATATTCGAGCCCCGTTTCACAGCAAAGCAAAAGCGGGCGAGAGCCGCGCCGGAGTGGCCGGGATGCCCGCCAGGGGGCGCGCCAATCGCGGCCAACCAAACTCGCCCGCCATCGTCTCGGGCCGTTCGATTAGCTCCCCGGTTCCTGGCGGGCGAAGATCTGCCGGATGACCTCTTCGATCGGGACCTCCTGGATGTCGATATCCGTCACCGGTAACTCATCCAAAAGTGCTTTGCAGGCGGGAATGACCCGGTCCCGCTTTACCTTCAGCCGAATACTGCCCGGATTCTGCTCCACCAACTCCCCATACCTTGCCAGTGACGTAGCCGAAAAAGCCGAGGTCCCCTCGCATTGAATGGTAATGAGTTTCGAATCGGCAAAGCGATCGACAATTTCGCTCAGTTGGCCGTCGAAGAAGAGGTTGCCGTGGTCGATAATGATGACTCGTTTGCAGAGCTCCTGGATATCCGCCATGTAGTGACTGGTAAGCAGGATGGTCGTTCGATGGGTGGTGTTGTGTTCCCGCAAAAACTCTCGCACCGTTTTCTGAGAAACTACGTCCAGCCCAATGGTCGGCTCGTCCAGGAAAAGAACCTTGGGTTCATGCAGTAGTGAAGCGATCAGCTCCATTTTCGTACGCTCTCCCAGGGAGAGTTCCCGCACGCTGACGTTCAGTTTATCCCGCACCGCGAGCAATTCAGCCATGGCGTCCACGCGTTTTTGCATCGTGGGGCGGGGAATGCCGTAGATTTGCGCATTGAGTTCCAGGGATTCGCTCGCCGGCAAATCCCACCAGAGCTGATTCTTTTGCCCCAGCAACAAAGCGAATTGCCGACGGTAGCCGTCGTTCCGTTCCCAGGGGACAAAACCAAGGACTTTCGCCGAGCCGCCCGTTGGGTACAGAAGCCCGGCGAGCATCTTGAGAGTGGTCGTCTTGCCTGCTCCATTCGGGCCCAAAAAACCGACCAATTCGCCAGGCTCGATGTTAAAGCTGACGTCTTTGACGGCGAAGGTCTGCTCGTAGGTGCGACGGAACAGGCCTCTCACGGCTCCGGCAAATCCCGGCCGTTTTTTGTACGTTCGAAACGCCTTGGTGAGATGACTAACTTGGATGATTGGCATCCGCTCAGTTCTCATCAACGTTGTCGTGTGAATATACCTCAGATCCGAGAGCCTCACGCGCCGCCTGGAGCGCCCATCGAAGCGCCTCCAACTGCCTTACCGCATCAATTGCTTTTCGAGATAGCTGACCACCTGGCGCACGTTGGGATCGACCTCCATGCGATCTTTCACCAGGCGACAGGCGTGGAGCACAGTCCCATGATCACGCCCGCCAAAGGCTTCACCGATGGAATTGAGCGAGCTCTCCGTCATCTGCCGCGACAGGAACATGGCGATCTGGCGCGGAAACGCTATGTTCTCCGGCCGCCGCTTGCTCGTCATGTCCGCCAGGCGGATATCAAAATGCTCGGCGACCTTCTTCTGAATCGTCTCGATGCTGATCGAATATCGGCCTTCTTCGTGGAGGATCTCACGCAGCAACCCCTCGACCACTTCAACCGTTAGCTTCTTCCCGGTGAGCGCCGCGTAGGAAGCCACGCGGATCAAAGCGCCCTCCAGGCGGCGGATATTGGTCCGGATGCGATTGGCCAAAAAATTGAGGATCTCTTCGGGCAATTGCACGCCCATCAGCTGGGCCTTCTTGTTCAGGATGGCCAGGCGCATCTCCACATCCGGCGGCTGGAGGTCGGTCACCAATCCCCATTCAAAACGCGACACCATCCGCTGCTCCAGATTCTGGATCTCGCTCGCCGGCCGGTCGCAGGTCAGCACGATTTGTTTATGCGCCTCGTGCAGGGCATTGAAGGTGTGAAAAAACTCCTCTTGAATCCGCTCTTTGCCGGCAAGGAATTGAATATCGTCGATGAGCAAAACGTCCGTCTGCCGGTATTTCTTGCGAAATCGCACCAGTTGGTTGTTTTGCAGGCCGTCGATATATTCGTTGGTGAACTTCTCCGAAGAGACGTAAGCGACCCGAGCCCCCTTTCGGTGACAGACCACATACTGCCCTATGGCGTGCAGCAGATGGGTTTTGCCCAAACCCACCCCGCCATAAAGAAAGAGAGGGTTGTAGGATTTTCCCGGGGATTGCGCGACAGCCTGGGCTGCTGCATACGCAAAGTTGTTATTGTTCCCGACTACGAAGGTCTCGAAGGTGTTCTTCGGATTGAAGCTAATCTCGTGGTTGGCAGCGGCTTTTTCCAAGGCTCCCTCGGACAGCTTGGCTTTTTCGACCGTCACCGCCGGCACGGGGGTGACGGCAGGTGGATTGCCGGTGCCAACCTTGAATTTGATTTGAAGCTGCTTTCCCGCCGACAACGCCACAACGTCTTGCAGCAATCCCATGTAATTATCCTTCAGCCAAACTTCGCAAAAATCATTAGCAACTTCCAAAATAATCCCGGTCGTGTCCTGGCCATTGGCCCGTAACGGCGCGAACCAGAGATTGTAGGTATCCGCACTCAGCATGGAGCGAAGGTGCTCCTGCGCTGCAGACCAGATTTTTTCTGCGGAAGTTTGCATTTTTTGTCCCAAAAGCCCGTTTTTCGGGCATTTTATTCACCTAACCACTTACCGCACTTTTCAGACTCAATTCGGCCACCGGTCTCAGAACCGAACTTGCTCTCGGTCAGGCAATCCAGGTCCAGGGGCCTTAAGGGCCAGCGTCAACTAACTTACAAATAATCGTAACTGCCTGATCCAAAATAGCTTGCACAAATCAATCAACCGGCGTTTTGCGTCGGATTTTTTCTGGCCCAAAGTGATTCGCCCAAAGTGCGGCTGTGTGCAAGCTTTTAGGCAATCGGAGCATAACTTGCGAGGACAACATATTAACTCTTGTTCACGAGTTATTCACAGGCCGGTTTCCGCCGGTAAATCAGGCTTTTTTTTGCGTTTTGGGCCGACAAAGCCCCGCGGGCAAACGTGGCAACACATGGCCGTGCGGCCACCGCCTACACGTCGTAATAGAGGAAGAACTCATAGGGATGAGGACGCAGGCGCAGGGCATCGTGCTCCTTGCGTTTGGTCGAAATCCACATGTCTAAAAAGTCGCTG
>Ga0105240_10004959_pt1 | contig 20015 bp, 12 predicted proteins | sample KBSC54metaG_FD_80426 | JGI IMG/M metagenome (GOLD analysis project Ga0105240, IMG submission 80426) | Corn rhizosphere microbial communities from Kellogg Biological Station, Michigan, USA - KBS C5-4 metaG | ecosystem: Host-associated > Plants > Roots > Rhizosphere > Soil | place: Michigan, USA... | reverse complement strand
TCCGACGAGATCGGCCAGCGCCGCCAGTGCAGACACACCGTCGTCCGTGCGTCGGGCGAGTTGCAGCGCGAGCGTGCCGGGCGGAACGAGCTCGCTGGGCTTCCCGGGATAGGCAAAGAAGGCCACGGGGGGATCAGCCTCGATCAGCACCAACAGGTCCGTGCCCTTGAGCTCCTCCAGGACCTGCTCTCCGAAATACGACAGTCGTCGCACGGGTACCAACCCGGCGCCTCGCTCCAGGCGTGGAGCGAGAAAGTCGCAATACAGGCGCGCACCCGTGGCGGCGGCAATGCGACCGGCAAACTCGAGCGGCGCACGCAACAACGTACGACCTGACAGCAGCAGCGCAGGGCGTTTCGCGGACTTCAGTGCATTCGCTGCTGCGGACACACGTGCCGGGTCGACGCTTCGCGGAAGCGCCGCGGGTAGGGGCGCCGCTACCTTGCCGCCCCTGCTCCAGCCAACGTCTGCCGGCACGATGAGCGTCGCCACACCGGGAGCTGACCGTGCCGCCGCAACTGCCTGCGCCGCATCGCGTCCAGCCTCTCCAACCTGCTGCACCATGCGAACAAAGGCGCTCACCGGACGAGCGAGTCCTTCGATGTCGGAGCTGAGCGGTGGATCGAACTGCCTGTGCGAGAGAGCGTGCTCGCCAACGACGTTGACGACGGGCGAGAGCGCGCGCCTGGCGTTGTGCAGGTTGGACAACCCGTTCGCGAGCCCCGGGCCGAGGTGCAGCAGAGTGGCGGCGGGACGTCCCGACATGCGCACATAGCCGTCCGCGGCCCCGGTCGCAACACCTTCGAACAGGCACGGAACCGGGCGCATCCCCGTGACGCGATCGAGCGCGGCGACGAATTGCATCTCGGAGGTACCGGGGTTGGCAAAGCAGGTATCGACGCCGGCCGCCACCAGGGTTCGCACCAGCGACTCGGCGCCCGTCATCTCTTCATCGGCCGGCGTTGGCGTGGGTGCGAGCGGGGTCATGGCAGCTCCTCGTGTGTGGGCCCATTCTGGCATAAGGGCGGGGACAGGTTCCTTTGGGGGTCCGGGGTGCGGGTGTACCATCTTTGCGTGGATGCCGCGATCCGCCAACCTTCCGCTTTGCACCGCATCGCGCCCGAGGACGATGTCGCAGTTGCCCTGGCCGACCTGGAGCCGGGCGCGCACACGAGCATCGACGGTACTCCCGTGGACATTACCGAGCGGATTCCGCGCGGACACAAGGTCGCACTGCGCGACATCGCGGCCGGCGAGACGGTGCGCAAGCTCGGCTGGCCGATCGGCCGCACGACGCATGACATCGCCCGCGGCGCACATGTGCACACCCACAACCTCGCAACGACGCTTTCGGGGCTCAGTGAATACGTCTACTCGCCGCGCTCTATGCCCGCTCCGGGAATCGCCGATACCCGGACCTTCATGGGTTATCGGCGCGCGGATGGACGTGTCGGCACGCGCAACGAGATCTGGATTCTGTGCACCGTAGGGTGCGTGGCGCGTACCGCCGAGCGCATCGCGCGCATTGGCGCAGAGCGGTTCGCGGGCCGCATCGACGGAGTCCATGCCTTTACGCATCCGTTCGGGTGCTCGCAACTCGGCGACGATCTGGCGCACACCCGCAGCGTGTTGGCCTCTCTCGCCGCACACCCCAACGCCGGCGGTGTCCTGATCGTCGGCCTCGGCTGCGAATCGAATCAGCTCGACAAGCTCCTCCCGGAAATCGGCCGCTCCGACGCATCGCGGCGGCTCCGGGCGTTCACTGCACAGGCCACCGAGGATGAGACCGAGCAGGGCCTTGCCGCCCTGGCAGAGTTGGTCGCGGTTGCCGAACGCGACCGGCGGGAGCCTTGTCCGCTGTCGGCGCTGACGGTCGGACTGAAATGCGGCGGCTCGGACAGCTTCTCCGGTATGACCGCGAACCCTCTGGTCGGCTATGTCGCCGACCGCGTATGCGCCGGCGGTGGCACCGCCATTCTCACGGAGATTCCGGAAGTCTTCGGCGCCGAGCACCTGTTGATGGAACGGGCGGTCGATGAACGGGTGTTCCGCGAAGCCGTCTCGCTCGTGAACGATTTCAAGCGATACTTTCTCGAGCACGGGCAGCCCATCAGCGAGAATCCCTCACCTGGCAACATCGCCGGCGGCATCACTACACTGGAGGAAAAGTCCCTGGGCGCCGTCCAGAAAGGCGGTCATGCCCCGCTCACGCAAGTGCTGCGTTACGGCGCGCGAGTGGGCGGTCCCGGACTGGCGCTGCTCGAGGCGCCGGGCAACGACGCGGTGTCCTCCACAGCACTGGTTGCGGCCGGAGCGACCATCGTGCTGTTCACTACGGGTCGCGGGACCCCGCTCGGGTTTCCGGCCCCCACCCTGAAAATCGCATCCAACTCCGCCCTGGCGCAGAAGAAGCCTCGCTGGATCGATTTCGATGCGGGAGTCGTCCTGGCCGGCAAAAGCGTGGCGGACGCCGGCGAGCAGCTGCTGCAGCTGGTCCTCGCGACGGCCTCCGGCCAGGCCGCGCGCAACGAAATGAACGACGAGCGCGAAATCTCGATCTGGAAGAGCGGCGTTACCCTGTAACCCGGCCCCCGGACTCCCCGGGGAGTGCCGCGACCTTCCAGCCCCCCTTCTTGACCACCCCCAAGGGCGTCCGCTCCCGCGGCTGACCGCCAATGTCGCTTGCCGTTATTCGATCAAATGTGCTCAACTATGCTCATACTCAGTCAGAAAAACGTTTGCATGATTGATCATGCGCGTTTCTGAGGTCTCAGGCGATCCGGCGAACCGTTCCGTCAGAGGGGGATGACAGATGAGTGTGACCAGTCCCGCAAGCCGCCGTACCCGCGGTTTGTACTTGAGTGTGTTCGGAGTGTTGCCGCTGACGGTGGCAACGACAGCTGCGTTCTCCCAGGACCAGGCGAGTTCTGACCAGAAGCCCGCGGTCGAAGAAGTCGTGGTGACGGGCTCACGCATCGCACGCCAGAGCGCATTCGACACTCCCACTCCCGTCACCACCGTGAGCTCCGAGGATCTGAAGCTGTCCGGGAGCGTGGATGTCGGCCAGGTGCTCGCCGAGATACCCGGATTCGTCGGCGCCACCAACGGCGGCTCGCAGTCGAACGTCGTGCCAGGCGGGCAGGACTACATCAACCTGCGCGGGCTCGGCCAGGTGCGCAACCTCGTGCTGGTCAACGGCCGCCGCTTCACGGTGCAGGGAACGGACCTCACTACCGACATCAACACGATCCCTCAGGCGCTCATCGAGCGCACGGAAGTGGTCACCGGCGGCTCCTCCGCCGTGTACGGCTCGGATGCCGTCGCGGGCGTCGTCAACTTCATCATGAAGAAGAACTTCCAGGGCGTGCAGCTGGACGGGCATGTCGACTTCGATCGTGTGACGAGAACGCCGACCTACAGCACCGACATCACCGCGGGCAGCAATTTCGACGACGACCGCGGCAATGTCGTGGTCTCGATGGACTACCTGAATCGCGGTTCGATCTCGCGCCAGCAGGTGCCTTACGCGGTTCCTGCCCTGGGCGATGGCTGCGTCACCCCCGGGTCCTACAGCAATCGCGGGCCGGGCACCCCGGTCCCCGGCAACCCCACGGGCGCCAAATGTCTCGCGGCCGGGGGCGTGATGGGCCTGGTTGCCGGTGGCAGCGCCGACATTCCTGATGGCCGCTTTGTCCCTCTGAGCTCCTCGCTCCTGCCCGGAGGCACCAACGCCGCGCTCAATTCCGCGTACGCCTCCGCTGGCCTGAGCGGCATCGGCTCGTTCGGCTGGACTTACAACGATGCCGGCACCACGCCACGCCCGGCCCTCGATCCGCAGGATCGCTACAACAACAGCCTGGTGAACTATCTGCAGGTGCCGCAAGAGCGTTGGATGATCAACAGCTTCGCGCACTACGACATCGCACCCAAAGTGACGGCGTATGCGGAGTTCCACTTCAGCGACAACCAGGTGACGGCGCTGCTGGCGCCCAGCAATGCCGACGGCACGTTCCTCTACAACGTCAACAATCCATACGCCACGGCGCTGCAGCCGCTGTTCGCGCAACTCGACGCCGCCGAGACCGGCAAGGTCTGCTCCAGCCTCAACAGCGCGGTCTGCACGACCCCGAACGACGGCATCGTGGCCTTGTCCTCCGGGCGGCGCTTCGTCGAGACCGGCGACCGCATCAACGTGTCGGACCGCGTGTCGTGGCGCTTCGTGGGCGGGTTCAAGGGCGACCTGGGGGATCTGACCCCGACGCTGCTCACCGATATCTCCTACGACGCCTACTACATGTACACGCGGACCAATGAGACCGACCACCAGACCGGCGCCATCTCCAAGAGCCGCCTGCAGGCGGCCCTGCTGTCCGTGGGCACCGGGCCCCCCGTGTGCAACATCTTCGGCCTGACGATGAGTGCCGCGTGCTCGAACGCCATTGCGATCACATCCAGCAACCTCACCCACACGGTGATGAGCGGCGGCGGCGTGAGCCTGACGGGCACCATCGCCAGGCTATGGGCCGGACCGGTGCAGTTCGTGCTGGGCGGGGAGCACCGCTACACGTTCGCGGAATTCGACCCTGACTTCTTCCTGAGCTCCGGGGACGTCGCCGGCTTCAACCCGCAGAACCCCACTCACGGGCATGAATCGGTGACGGAAGGCTACGGCGAGCTGCGCGTGCCGCTGCTGGCGAATCTCCCGGGCGTGGACAACTTCTCGGTCGACGGCGCCTTCCGGCGTTCGGACTACGACGTGAGCGGCATCGGCAGCGTATGGACCTATTCCGGCGGCGCGGAGTGGCGCACTACGCGCGATGCCACGCTGCGGGGCCAGTTCCAACACTCCATCCGCGCTCCCAATGTCGGGGAGCTGTTCGGCGGACAGAACACCGCGCAGTCGGTCATCGCCGATCCGTGCGGCAGCCAGGCACCCGCCGCGCAGCAGACCGCCGCGGTGCGCGCCGTCTGCACCGCACAGGGTGTCAATCCGAATGACGTGTTTACCGGCGGCATCCAACCCAACCCCTACATCCCCAATACCACCGGCGGCAATCCGAACCTGGCCGCCGAGGTCTCGGACACCGTCACCTTCGGCACGGTGCTGACTCCTCGCTGGGTCCCCAACTTCGCGCTCAGCGTCGACTGGTATCGCATCCACGTGTCCGGCGCGATCCTGCCGCTGAGCGGCGGCATCGGCGGCGTGCTCAGCAATTGCTACATCACGCTGGCGGACGCCAACAGCGTGTTCTGCAAGGCGATCACGCGCGATCCGGGAACCGGCCAGATCATCAACGTCAACGTCGGCAACGCCAACAGCGGCTTGCTGAAGACCGAAGGGTTCGACATCCGGGGCGAGTACCACCACGATATCCCCTGGGGTTTCTGGGGCAGGATGAGCACGCTCAGCGCCTCCAGCGACTGGACGTACGTCACCCAGTTCACCCTCACCCCGATCAAGGACCAGCCCAACATCAATCAGCAGTGCGTCGGCGCCTATGGGCCGACCTGCGGCGAGCCCGACCCGAGCTGGAAGGGAATCACGCGCCTCACCTGGACCAACGGGCCGCTGGATCTGAGCGCACGCTGGCGCTTCATCGATTCCGTGACGATCGACAAGTACCTGTTGCCGATCCGCACCGGCGGCACGATCCCGGCACTCGACACCCTGACCAATCCGGTGCTGCCGTCGGCGAACTACCTGGATCTGTCGTTCACCTGGAACATCACCGACAAGCTGCAGGTGTCGGGCGGTGTCAACAACGTGCTCGACTGGGGCCCGCCGATCGTCGGCAGCTCCGCCGGCTACGGCAACACCTGGCCGGCGACCTACGATCCCTACGGCCAGACCTTCTTCTTCAACGCCCGCTTGCAGCTCTGAGCGGGCAGGTGCAGCTCGCGACGGCGGGCGCTGGCACGGGCGGCACCCCTCGCCGTCCCTCGGCGCCCGCCGGCGCTTTTGCCTGGCACCGCAGTCGGGCTGCGATTACTGCAGATTGGCGGCCTGGTCAGCGCGTCAAGCGAGTGGGCGGCAGGCGCCGCACTATTCGCGGGCGATCACCAGCCGCACGCCGGCCCGCTCCAGCATCTTCACGTGCTCGGCCGACACCGCCCCGTCGGTCACCACGATGTCGATTTCCTGCAGCGGGCAGACGACGTGGCCGGAAGGCCCATCGAACTTGGAGCTGTCGACCAGCACGATGATCTCATCGGCGCGGTCCATGAGACGGCGTTCGGCTCCGACCAGGATGATGTCCGCCTGCATCAGCCCCGCGGCCCCGACGGAGGCGGCGCCCATGAACAGCTTGGGGGCGTGAAAGCGCGGCATGCCGTCATCGCCGGCCGCCGAGAGAATGATGTTCTGTTCCCGGAAGACCTGGCCGGCAGGCACCAGCACTCGCGTGCCCGACTGCATCAGCAGGGCGTTCACGATGTGCAGCGAGTTCGTCAGCACCTGCATGTTGAGATCGGCCAGGTGTTGGCACATCTGCAGGGTCGTCGAGCCGCCATCGATCATGATGGCCTCCCCGGCGCTGCACAGCCTGGCGGCCGCGCGTCCGATCGCCTCCTTCTGCGGGCGATTGCGGTGGATGTTCTCGTAGAAAGGCACGCCCGCCAGGCCGGGACGCAGGGCACCGGGAACCCCTGAGGTCTGCGCGCTCTTGGCGCCCTCAGCGAGCTTCGCCCCGCCGCGCACCCGGGTGATCAGGCCGGCGCTCGTCAGTCGTTCCAGATCGCGGCGGATGGTCGCAGGCGATGCCTCTACGCGCCGCTCCAGATCCTGAAAGGAGACGAAGCCCTTGCGGTCCAGGTACTCCAGGATCAGTCGTTCACGCTCGGCGGAATGCATGGCGGCTCGCGGTGGACTCCAGAGCGTTACTGTGGAGGGTCCGCGGCCTCAATACAATCAAAATCGCGCGCGCGCAGCAGTCACACAATGCCGGTCCCCGGGCCGAGCAGACGCCGCTCGCGCGCCACCCGCTCTCGCCACCCGCTTGCACGATAGGTCGCAAGCGTGTCGATGGCGCCGCCGGCACGCACGCGGGCATTGGCAAGGATCGGCGACACATCGGTCCGGTAGCCCTGTCGCAGCGTCTGGAAGGCCAGCATCACGTCGTTCGACTGCTGCGCATCGTGCAGGGCAGCGCGATCGACCGCCAGGGCCTTCGCGTACGCACCCGCGATTGCCTCCGCCGAAGACAGCATGCTTTCGATCGGATCGGTGACGTTGTGCGACTGGTCGATCAGGTAGGCCGGATCGAACCCGGCACGGGGATTGAGCTCCGCCTCGACCAGCTCGTTGAACACCAGGAACAGCTGGTGCGGGTTGATCGAGCCGGAGTCCAGGTCGTCATCGCCGTATTTGCTGTCGTTGAAATGGAAGCCCCCGAGCTTGCCGAAGCGATGCAGCCGGGCGACGATCTGCTCGATGTTGACGGTCGGGGCATGATGTCCGAGGTCGACGAGGCACTGCGCCTGCGAGCCGAGCTGTTGCGCGGCGAGGATGGAGGAGCCCCAGTCCTGCAGCACCGTGCTGTAGAACGCCGGCTCGTAGAGCTTGTGCTCCAGCAGCATCCGCCATCCCTGCGGCAGCGCGCCGTAGATGCGTGCGGCCGACTCCAGGTAGCGGTCGAAGGCACGGGTGAGATCGTGCTGGCCGGGGAAATTGCTGCCGTCGCCGATCCAGACGGTGATCGCCGTCGACCCCAGCTGGACGCCTATGCGGATGCACTCGAGATTGTGCTCGATCGCCTGCTCGCGCACCGCACGGTCGGTTGAAGTGAGCGAGCCGGAGGCATAGCTGTGCTTCTGCCCCGGCTGGTCCTGGAAGGTGTTGGAATTGACGGCGTCGAACCCGACGCCGAGGCTCTGCGCCTGTTCGCGCAACGCGCGATAGTCATTGGTGTTGTCCCACGGGAAATGCGGAGACACCCGTGGCGTGATCCGGCACAACTGCTGTACCACCGCGCAGTCCGCGAGCTTCTCATGGATGTTGGTGGGAGCGCCGGCAAACGGAAACTTCGCGAACCGGGTCCCTCCCCGGCCCGCGCCCCAGCTGGGCAGCGCGACCGAGAATGCCGCCACCTCGTGCTCGATTGCCTGGATATCCAGGCCGCGCCGCCGGAGCTGGCGCCCGAGGGAGTCATAGTCGTCCTGCAGCGCCGCCGTGCGGCGCGCGTTGGCGTCCTGGATGAGATCGGCGGAGAGCGGCAATTGCTGGCCCATGGGTCTGCTCCTTGGGACTCTTCCCCGGCCCTAGCGCGTGAACGCCTGCGCGTTGCCGGCATCCACGTTGATCATGTTACCCGTGCACTTGGCCGACATTTCGGATACGAAGAAATAGACGGCCTCGGCGATATCGCCAGGCAGCACCTCTCGCTTCAGCAGCGAGCGGTTGCGGTAGTGTGCTTCGAGCGCCTCCCCGGAATCGATTCCGTGCGCATCCGCCCGCTCGCGGCGCCAATCGCTGTCCCAGATGCGCGAACCCTTGATCACAGCGTCCGGATTGACGGTATTCACACGGATGCCATGCGGAGCGCCCTCGAGCGCCAGACAGCGCGCCAGATGCAGCGCCGCGGCTTTCGCGGAGGCATAAGCGGCCGCGTTCACGGTGGCGGCAACGGCGTTCTTTGAGCCGATGAACACTATCGTGCCGCGCTTTTGCTGCTTCATCAGCGCGAATGCCTCGCGAGCAGTCAGAAAGTAGCCCATGGCCAGGACATCATGATTGGCGTGCCACAGCTCCAGCGAGGTCTCTTCGATCGGAGCCGAGGAGGCAATCCCTGCATTGGCCACGAGTATGTCCAGGCCGCCGAATTCCCGGGCGCACTGCTCGAAGGCGCTTCGGACCTGGCGCTCATCGGTGACATCGCAGCGCGCCGAGCGCACCAGGTCCCTGCCGGCCGCTTTCTGCAGCTCGCGCGTGCGCTCCTCCAGGACCGCCTCGTCACGGTCGAGCAACATCACGCACGCCCCTTCCATGAGCAGGCGCTGCGCCGTCGCGCTACCGATCCCGCCCGCGCCGCCGGTGATGATCGCAATCCTGCCCGCCAACGGCTTCGGCCTGGGAAGCCGGCGCAGCTTGGCTTCTTCCAGGGCCCAATATTCGATGTTGAACGCCTCGCGCTCAGCGAGCCCGACGTAGTCACCGACCGTCCCGGCACCGCGCATGACGTTGATGGCGTTTCCGTAAAACTCACTGGCGAGCCGCGCCGTCGTCTTGTCCGCCGCGAAGGTGATCCGACCGAGCCCGGGGACCAGGATCACGATGGGATTGGCATCGCGCATCGGCGGGTCCCCCGGACCGGCGCAGCGCCGATAGTAGGCAGCGTACGCCGCACGGTAGGACTCCACTGCCTCCTCCAGATACGCCGCGTCATCAAGGCGCGCCTCATCCAGAGCGAGCGGCAGGATCTTGGTGCGTAGAAAGTGGTCCGGGCAGGACGTCCCCTTGGCGGCGAGCTCGTGGAAGTCGCGCGCGCAGACGAATTCCAGCGTCGCCGCGTCGTCGCAGAAATCTCCAACCTTCGATCGCTCGCCCGACACCAGTGCGCGCAGTTTCGGCATCAGCGTTGCTGCCGCAGCGGCTCTTGCCGCCGCCGGGAGGGGTGCGATCCGCGGGCCTCCGAACGCCGGCGCGCGCTGCAGCCGCTCGTTCAGGTAGCGTGCGGCGTCGGCTATCAGCTCGATCGTGTTCTGGTAACAGAGCTGCGAGCTCTCGCCCCAGCAGATGATGCCATGGCCCGCCAACATGACCCCACGCAGTCCGGGATGGGCGCTGACGTAATCACGCAGCCGCAGCCCCAGCTCGAAGCCCGGTCGCTTCCAAGGCAGCCAACCCACGGCCGTACCCCAGATTTCCTTCGTTACGCGCTCACCGGCGGAGGACGCGGCGAGCGCGATGATTGCGTCCGGATGCACGTGGTCGATATGAGCAAACGGCAGGAATGCGTGCAGCGGAGTATCGATCGAGGCCGCGCGCGGGTTGAGATTGAAGATACAGTGGGGCAGGTAGCCGACGAGCTCATCTTCGTGCTCCACACCCCGGTAGAGCTTCTCCAGTGCGAGCAGCCTGTCCAGATAGAGCGTCGCGAAGCCCTCGAGCGGCATGGAGCCGAGGTCCCCTCCGGATGCCTTGACCCACAGCACACGGACCGGCGCGCGCATCAGCGGATCGGTCTCGGAAAGCTTCGCGGAAGTGTTGCCCCCGCCGAAATTGGTGACCGTCAGATCGGAGCCCAGCAGATTCGAGCGATACAGCAGCAGGCCGGCGGGCGAAGGATCCGGAGGGCTGGTCCAGCGGTTCTCCGGGACGGCGAAGGGTTGCGATCCGGTGGGACCCGGCGGCCGGGCTTTCAAAACATCACTCATCGGGCACTCTTGTCGGCGGCGGGACCCCGGTGGCGGTCTTTGTAGCGAAGGGGGCGGCAATTTGCAATCATCATCGATAATTATCGCTCATTTTAGGTCGCGAAGACCACCATGACGGAACGCGCCGCCCTCGTCCTGGACGTCGGTAAGACCTTGTCCAAGCTCACTTTGTGGAGCCCCCGGGGCCAGTTGCTGGAGCGCCGGGTCCGGCCGAATGAGCGGGTCGAGACCGACACGGGGTACCGGGGACTGGATGCCCTCGGGATCGAGGGCTGGCTGGCGGGCGCATTGGGGGACTGTGCTCGCATTGCCGAGGTCGGCGCCATCATTTCCGTTGCGCACGGGGCGGCGGCGGCCCTGCTGGGCGAGGAAGGACTGCTGCAGGCCCCGCTGGATTACGAGCAGGCGATCCCGGACGCGGTACGGCAGGCCTACGACGCCCAACGCGAGCCGTTTGCTCTCACGGGGTCGCCCGCCCTGCCGAACGGCCTCAACCTCGGTGCGCAACTGCACTATCTTGAAACGGCGCAGGGCCGCCGCCTCACGCAGTCGGTGAGCATCGTCCCCTGGGCCCAGTATTGGAGCTGGGTGCTGTGCGGAGTTGCCTCGGCGGACCTCACCAACCTGGGGTGTCATACGGACCTTTGGTACCCGTTGTCCGGGACACACTCGAAGCTGTCGATCGAGCGCGGCTGGGCCGCACGCATGGCGCCACTCACTCCCTCCGGCGCAGCGCTGGGGCGTCTGAGTCCGCGTTGGGTCGAGCGCACGGGACTGGAGGCTGATGTGAGGGTCCATTGCGGACTCCACGACTCGAACGCTGCCCTGCTGGCCGCCCGAGCTCATCCCGAGATCGCGGGGCACGATGCCACCGTGCTCTCGACGGGGACCTGGTTCGTCGCCATGCGCACCCCGTCCACTCCGCCCGACATCGCGAGCCTGCCCGCAACGCGCGACTGTCTGGTGAATGTCGATGCGTTCGGCAAACCCGTGCCGTCCGCGCGATTCATGGGTGGGCGGGAAATCGACATCCTCGGCGCCGGCCAGCGTGTCGATGCGTCAGAGCATCAGCCCGGCCTGCTGCGTTCAGTGGCGTCCGTCCTCGCCGGCGGAACGATGGCCTTGCCAACGTTCACTCCCGGTTCGGGGCCCTACGCTGAAAGCCCGGGGCGCTGGATAGGCACTCCCGGGAATGAGGCAGAGCGGCTGGCCGCGGTGTGTCTGTACGCGGCACTCGTGGCCGATGAGTCACTGGAGCTCATCGGCGCCCGGGATCGACTCCTCGTCGAAGGTCGCTTCGCGCAATGCGAGGTGTTCACGCGCGCGCTCGCAGCACTTCGCCCGAGGACCGCCGTGTATGTCGCTCACTCCGAGAGTGACGCCTCCTTCGGTGCACTGCGACTGCTGAGGCCCGACATTTCACCGCCCTCCTCTCTCACGCGCGTCGAACCGTTGCACGAGGACCTGCGAGAGTATCGCCAGCGCTGGCGTCAGCAGGCCCGGCAAGCTCATGACCCCGTACGCGTTGCGTAGTAGTTGCCCAGGCCGATGACGATCGTGGAGAACACCAGGATCCCGATCCCGCCGCAGACGCGCAGACGCGTGCGGAAACTGGCGCCCTTCCATTCCTTCAGGGCGAAGCCCCACAGCGTCGAGAACAGAATGATGCTCGCCATGTGCAGCGTCCACGAGGAGAACCCGTAGCGCCCCATCTGACTCTCGCCCATGGTGTAGAAGAAGAACTGGAAGTACCAGAGCGTTCCCCCCAGGGCCGCGAGCAGGTAGTTACGAGTCATCGGGGGACGTGTGGGGTCCTTTGTCCGGCCGACGAATTCCCCCGCGGTGCGGTTGCGCGCGATCAGAATCGCGCACCAGATGAGGTTGGTCGTCAGTCCGCCGGCCAACACGACACACAGCACCGGCAATCCCTGCCACAGCGCGTTGGTACCCGCGGCGACGGTGGCCTCGCGAATCTCCTGTCCGGCATCCAATCCCCAGGCGAAGCAGCCCGACATGATTCCCGAGAACACCGCGATGAGCAGCCCTTTGCGCAGAGCGAACTCCTCCACGCCCACGGCCCTCGCTTCGGCGCCGAGCTCCTGCTCCTTTGCGCGGCCGGCGAGTGCGACCACGACGATGCCGATGAGCGTAACGGCAATGCCGATGAAAGTGACTCGACCACTGAGAGTCGCCGCCAGCTCGCCGAGCGAGCCGTGAAACACGGGCGGCCCGAGCGTACCGATCACCGTCGTCAATCCGAGCGCGACCGCCATCCCGAGCGACAGCCCCAGATAGCGCATGGTCAGCCCGAACGTGAGCCCGCCAAATCCCCACATGGCGCCCCACAGCCAGCACCAGAACAGCGTGCGCCCGGAGGTACCGGAAAGAACATGCAGCAGATGGTGCGTCTGCAGGCCGGCGATCAGCCACGGCGCGAACACCCAGGAAAACAGGCCTCCGGTGATCCAGAAGATTTCCCAGGACCACCGCCTGATGCGCTTGTACGGAACGTAGAAGCTCGCCGACGATACTCCGCCGAGCCAGTGAAAGAAGACCCCCAGCAACGGATTGGGTGCCGTCATCGAATCCCCCGCGTTTGGACGTGTACCCAGTCGAAATCCGCGCTGCCCCCCTGGGCTAGGGTGTTGTAGGTGAAGAGCGCCGGGCGGGCCGCCTTCCACCAGCTGAAGAGCATGCGCGCCCTCGAGCCCAGCGACTGGAAGCTCTTGCCGCCATCGAGGCTGTAGGAATACTTCACCCACCCGTCGTCGACCTGCATGCGCAGCAGCACGAATCGCGACGCAAGCGCTCCCGCCGTCGTGGAGCGCGCCCCGGCCTGTTGGCTTGGCGCGCCCGCGTGTTCGCGCGGTGGATGGCCAAGCACCTCACCCGGCGTCTCGACTCCGGCCGCGGCGAACGTAACTCGGCGAATGCCGTGGCTCTGCTCGACGCCGATCCAGCTCGGCAAGCGCCCGAACATGGCGAGGCCCGCCTTCTGACCGTCCTTCATGTCATCCACCGCCATGCGTGTGGTGATCTGCGCAGCCCGTCCCTGCAGCATCTGTGTCAGCGTGTCCCGGGCGCTCACCAGATCCGCCGCATGCAGGGCTTTCAGCCGCAGAAAGCCGGGCCGCTCCGTGAGACTCCAGCGGCTGTCGTCAGGGTTGTGATTCCACTCCCATTGCGGCCCGAGTGTCTCCCCAGTGAACTCGTCCGAGGTCTGTGGATGGACGGCGGGAGAGTTGCGACCCGCGTCGGGCATTGAATGCGACCGCACCGGCTGACCGCCCTCCGTACCCGCGATGCGCTCGCCGATGATGGGCCAATCGTTCTCCCAGGTTACCGGCTCGAGGTACACGATCCGGCCGTAGGCCCCGGTACTGTTGAAATGGATGAACCAACCCTGCCCCGAGGGGGTCTCCACGTACCCGCCCTGATGCGGCCCCTGGACGTCCGTGCTCCCCTTGGAGAGCACCCTCCGGAAGTCATAGGGTCCCTGGATGTCCCGCGAGCGCAGCACTGCCTCGGATCCCTGCTCGACTCCGCCGAAGGGCGCGAAGATGTAGTAATACCCGTTGCGCTTGTAGAGCTTGGGGCCTTCGAGGGTGGGCAGGTGTACGGGGTCGTCCACGATGACCTTGCCCGCATCCAGCACGCGCTTGCCATCGGGACTCATCTGATGCAGGACCAGCGGCCCGGCGCCCACCCGGGAGTGAACCAGCCAGGCGCGGCCGTCCTCGTCCCAGAAGGGACAGGGATCCTCCAGGCCCGCTTGCCCGATCACCTTGACGGGCGGATCCCAGGGGCCGGTCGCCTGCGCCGCCGAGGTCATGAAAATACCCTCGGTCGGTGTTACGAAGTAGACGTACAGGCGGCCGGCGTGAGCCCGGATGGCCGGTGCCCAGATACCGCTCGCGTAGCGATAGCCCAGCGAGTAGTTGAGCCTGGAGTGCTCGGTGGAGTCGGTGAAATCCAGCGGACCGGGCAGGTCATAGCGGGGATCGAAATCGAGCCGCGCGAGCGCATGGCCGATGATCCTCCAATGCACCAGGTCGCGAGAGCGCAGCACCGGGATTCCCGGTGAGAAATGAAACGACGAGGCGATCAGGTAGAAGTCGCTCCCGACGCGCACGACATCCGGATCGGAATAGTCCGCGTACAGAATCGGGTTGCGGTAGGTCCCCGCCGGGTCGGCAACCGTGCGCGCCGCCAAGGGGGCCGAGAGCAGGACGCTCGCCAGCGAAACCAGTGCTGCGCATGACCGCACGCGCACTGCAATGGCTCGCGCGCGGTAACTGGAGGTGCTCATCGGTAGCGCTACCATCTCGCGTGAGCCGCGTAAAAGCAATAGGCGTCATCTCGACGGTCCTCGCGGGTAACGCTACCATCCGAGCCACGCAAACCACAGGTGGGGACCGAGTGCGCCATCGCAGACCGCAGTCCGGCGCCCGCAACGACCCTGCCTCGCTCGTGGCGGCAGCTCTGTTGGGGCTGTGCCTGCTGTTGGCATCGTTCGGGGCCTGCGCGGCGCGGCAGAACCCTGTCATCCGCCGCGCGGAGGCAATTGCTTCCAGCCACGAAGGCCCGGCGGCGCCGATCGATCGCCGCGCTCTGGTGAGTCGTCACGACGTCACCTTCCGGAAGATCGATCCCCACTCGGCCCTGATGGTGGGTAACGGCAATTTCGCCTTCACTGCCGACATCACCGGCCTGCAGAGCTTCCCGGAGCAGTACTCCCCGCTCGTACCGCTGCTCACGCAGTCGCAATGGGGTTGGCACAGCTTCCCCAATCCCGCGCACTACAGATACGCGGACAGTCTGGTACCCGTGCAGGTCCACGGGAGCACTCAGTACTATCCGTGGCTGCGCGACTGGTCCGAAGCCGACAAGCCGGCGATCGCCTGGCTGCGTGAGAATCCGCATCGCATCTCTCTGGGCCGGCTGTCGCTCTACCTGCTCTCCAGGGCCGGCCGCCCCATGCGGTTCTCCGACCTGTCGGCCACTCAACAGACGCTGGACCTGTGGAGTGGCACGTTGCACAGCCGCTTCGTCTTCGATGGCGAGCCGGTGGAAGTGCAGACGCAGGTCCATCCCGATCTGGATATGCTGATCGTGACGCTCACCGGACCGGCAGTGGCGGCCAGGCGTCTGGGCGTGGAGTTGAGATTTCCCGGGGTCTCACCCCGTCTGGAGCCGGACCCCGCCGACTGGAATCATCCGCAGAGCCACACGACGAAGGTCACTGCCCAGGCCGCCCGCCGTCTGTCACTCGAGCGGCAACTGGATGCGACACGTTACTTCGTCACCGTGGGAGCGAGCCGGGATGTCGCGTTTACCCGCCTGGCACCGCACTCCTTTCGCATTCTGCCGGACGGAAGCGGCGACTCCATCACTTTGATGGTGCTTTTCTCGCAGCAACCGCATCCGGGTGCTCTGCCCGCGGCATCGGTCGCACAAGCGGCAGTGCGCGACTACTGGCGCCGCTACTGGAGTAGCGGCGGCGTCGTCGATCTCTCCGGCACCCGCGATCCGCGCGCCGCCGAGTTGGAACGGCGCATCGTCCTGTCCCAGTACCTCATGGCCGTGAATGCCGCGGGAGCGCTCCCTCCGCAGGAGGAAGGCCTGTTCTCCAACAGCTGGTACGGGAAGTTCCACCTCGAGATGCACATCTGGCACGAGGGGCAGTTCGCGCTGTGGGGCCATCCCGAGCTGTTGGAACGCAGCATGCCGTGGTACCTGGCTCACCTTGCGGAAGCTGGAGCGCGCGCGCAGGCGCACAGTGCGCAAGGGGCATGGTGGCCGAAGATGACCGGGCCGCAGGGACGCGAGAGCCCGAGCACGATCAACCCCTTCATCATGTGGCAGCAGCCCAGTCCGATCTACCTGGCGGAGCTGATCTATCGCGCGAAGCGGACACCGCAAACGCTGCGCAGGTACCGGGATCTGGTATTCGCGACCGCCGATCTGCTGGCTTCCTTCCCCTGGTTCGATCGGGCTCACGACCGATACATCCTCGGACCGCCGATCGTCCCGGCACAGGAAGTGTTTCCCCCGCTGAGCACCTTCGATCCCACCTTCGAGCTGGAATACTTCCGCTTCGGTTTGCGAACCGCACAACAATGGCGCGAGCGGCTCGGATTGCCACGCGACGCACACTGGGATGCGGTGCTCGGCAAGCTTGCCCCCTTGCCACAGCGCGAGGGTCTCTACCTCGCCACCGAATCCTTCCCGCAACTGTGGGACCAGGCATCTTCCCGGGCATGTTCCAACGGCCACACCGCAACTCGGTGTTGGAATCGTGATCACCCCTCATTCCTCGGCGCGCTGGGTTTCTTGCCGGGAGAGGACGTCGATGCCCACACCATGCAGCGCACGTTGGCCGCCGTGCAGCAGCACTGGGACCTGCGGCAGACGTGGGGTTGGGACTTCCCCTTGATGGCGATGACTGCAACCCGGCTCCATGAGCCACAGATAGCCGTCGACCTGCTGCTGTATGACGCCCCGAACAACCACTTCGGCCCCACGGGAATGACGCCGCGAATGCACCTGCAGATCGACGGCGCCGGCGGTGCGGTCGATGCACAACCGTCTTATCAGCGCGATGCGGACACCTACTTCCCATCCAACGGCAGCCTGCTGTTCGCCGTTGCGCTGATGGCAGCGGGATGGGACGGAGAGTCGCATCCGGCGCCGGGGTTTCCGCAAGAGTGGCACGTGAGAAGCGAGGGCCTGCACCCTCTGCCGTGAACGATGCGGCTCCGAAACTCCAGTGGCGCTGGTGATGCTGCCACCCGGCCGTATCCCCGGCGCGTCTCTGTCAGCCGCTCCCGGATGCCCCTGGCACGCCGTTGAGGGGACCCGTCGCGATGACTGGCCCCGTCGGTTGTCCGGTCGGTGAGCCTCCAGGGGGCTCGACCGATACGGCCAGTATGGCCGTGGCAGCTATCCGCGCCAGCAACGTCGCGTTCAACGGAAGCACGTTGGTCGCGCCGGGCGCAAACACGCCGACGGAAATTGGCGACTGCCCGGCCGGGATCAGCCAAAGCTGGGTACTGCGTCCGCTGGGGATGGCCGTCGTCGCCGCCGGCACCAGAATGACCTGCCTGCGATCCAGGTCCACGGTCGCCGTCCAGTCCGTGACCCCGTTCTGGCGGATGGTGGAGACCATCAGGTGCCCGCTCTCGCGGACCGGCCCTCGCAGCAGCAACACCGCGAATGCAATCGCGACTATCGAGGCAGCGAGGCTGATCCATTGCCAGGGCCGCGCGTTGGACCAGAAGCGCCTCGCCTGCAAGGCTGCTTGCGTGTCCCATTCCAGTGCGCGGCGAATACCCGTCCACACCTCCGCGGACGGAGTGATGTGCGGCAGCGTTTCCGTCATCGGAGTCAGGCGCTGCTGCCAGAAGGCAACGGCGCGTTGGGCTTCTTCGCTGCCGGCCAACTCACGCTCGACCGCCGCCCGTTCGGGAGGATCCAGCACACCGAGCACATACTCGGCGTAGCGCAGACCGTTCTCGTCGTCGTCGAACGGAGTATTCATGACTCGAGACACGCGCGCAGTTGCAGGAGGCCGCGCCGCACCCAGCTCTTCAGGGTGCCAAGCGGGACGTGGGAGCGCTCGGCGAGCGCGCTGTAGGTCAAGCCGCTGAAGAAGGCTTCCTGGATCGAGCGTCGCTGCTGGGGATCGAGCGCCTCCAGGCAACTCTCCAGGCGGCGATACTCCTGGCCGCGCTCCGCTCGGATGGCGGGAGTGGGCTCTTCATCGGCGATGCTCTCCAGCTCGACGCCGCGGCCGCCAGGGGAGTCGCGACGTTGCCGCAACCGGTCGATCGCCTTGTTACGAGCCAGGGCGACCAGCCAGGCCATGGCGTGCGCGCGCGAACGGTCGAAAGTCTTACCTCGCTGCCACACGGTCACGTACGCTTCCTGCAGCACCTCCTCCGCTTCGCGCCGATCCGCGAGCATGCGCACGCAAACACCGAGCAGCCGGGGCGAGGTCCGGCGATACAACTCCGCGAAAGCTGCGCGATCGCTCTGCGCGACGCGCAACATCAGCGCATCGAGCTCATCGTGCTCGGGAATGGCGCTCGTAACACTCATGGAGGGGGGAACGACTCAGCCTTGATTGGCCGGCGGTGAGCGTAGCCGAACGGATTTGCGCACGCCATCAATGCTCCGCAGCGTCGCGGCGCAATTTCAAATCCTGCGGACACGGGAACGGCGCGGCATTCGAAATGCCTCGGAAAGACCTGCGAAAAAGGCCATTGCCCGCTCTATACGTACGAAGCGGCGTCCCGGATGCAGCTCGCGCTACGCATGCTGCATTGCAGCACCGCCCGCCGCGACGTCGCGGCAGTGCCGACTCGATTGCCTTACCGTCCATATTCAGCCCAGTCTCCGCCTTCGTGTTCGGATGCAGGCGGGCGCCGTGAGAAAGATCCAAGTTGCACTCCTCGCGTTGACAATCACCACTGCCGCGGCCACGGCGCAAGCCGCCATCGACAATGCGGCGCTGTCGAACGAACAGGACGGGAGCGACTGGCCGGTCTACGGCCGGACGTTCAGCGAAGGCCACTTCAGTCCGCTGTCGCAGATCAATGCCTCCACCGTCACGCGGCTGGGACTCGCCTGGTCGCTGGACCTGGACTCGCCGATGGCTACCTGCACGCGTACTCCGCCCGCACGGGCAAGGATCTCTGGTCATTCTTCTGTGGCGTCGCCGTCACGGGAGTACCGATCGCCTACCGCGTTGGAGACAAGCAATACATCACCATCACCTCAGGTCCTCTGGGGGGTGCGTCGGCCGCTTTCGGGTCGATCTCCGCGCGCTGGGGCTGGGACCCGCGCACCCATCCGCGACGACTGTTGACGTTCGCTCTGGATGCAAGCGCGAAACTGCCGCCGACGCCGCCACGTCGCCGCGCAATCCCGCTCGTTGCCCCGGAGTTTCATGTGGACGCCGCCAAGGTTGCCGCGGGTGCGCAGGAGTATTCGCGTTTCGACTCTCTGCGCCACTTCATCCGGCAGAAGGCGCGGGACTCGGCGGCCCAGGCACCCAAACCCAACTGAGCTGCGGTAGAACGCGTCCACGGTGAGTCGAGGGTCGCAATCCGGCGACGGCGCGGGCCGCTGCGGGCGCCCGTCCTCAGCGCGGTACTCCACTGGACACGCCATGGCGTTCCGCAGGCCACGGGAAGAGAATCCGTCCTCCTACTATGGACACTGATACCCGCATGCCCCAGAAACTGACGCCTGCCGAAGCCGCGCTCCGCGAGGCCGCCCTCGATTACCACCGCCTGCCGACCCCGGGCAAAGTCGCCGTCTCACCGACCAAGCCGCTCACCAACCAGCGGGACCTCTCGCTGGCTTACTCCCCTGGCGTGGCCTACCCCTGTCTGGACATCGCGGAGGATGCGCGCACGGCCGCCGACTACACCTCGCGCGGCAATCTCGTAGGCGTCGTAACGAACGGCACGGCGGTATTGGGACTCGGCGATATCGGCCCGCTGGCGGCGAAACCGGTGATGGAGGGCAAAGGCTGCCTGTTCAAGAAGTTCGCCGGCATCGATGTATTCGACATCGAGCTGGCCGAGCGCGACCCGGACAAGCTGATCGAGGTCATCGCCGCACTGGAGCCGACGCTC